>Ga0310343_10000003_pt1 | contig 366895 bp, 312 predicted proteins | sample HC15DNA2025_MG_FD_203519 | JGI IMG/M metagenome (GOLD analysis project Ga0310343, IMG submission 203519) | Marine microbial communities from station ALOHA, North Pacific Subtropical Gyre - HC15-DNA-20-25_MG | ecosystem: Environmental > Aquatic > Marine > Oceanic | place: Pacific Ocean: North...
TCGCTGGCTCTGGCACTACAATCACGAACGACCCAATATGGGACTCGGAGGGATTACCCCTCAACAGAAGTTGGCCATGATGGCCTAAGGTCTACTTTTGAACCCCGCTAAAAATGGGGGGATTACCCTGATATTCATTCGCGTACCCGCTATTGGAATTAACGGCGGATTTCTCGCTCTGTTCGCCCAATGAGTGTAGTTGCAGAATTGAATTTTTAAAGCACAACTCATGCTGAAATGAAAATTATTTAGCAAGGGCCAGTCGTCGACTAATTACTGCGCAACTTTATGAATTGTGGAAAAAATGGTGTCGATATCATTGATGCCAAAGGCTTAGCGTACAATTTTTTCCGTTTCGTGAACTGACCCCTGCTTGGTGGTGTAGAGCATCCGGGCCCGCATCACCTCGAATGAGTAGCCCCGGCCATCGCGGTTCTTGTCCTTGGCCAGCCGGTTGATCGACTCCGTGAAGGCATTGGTGACTGGGATGTCGTCAATCCAGGCAGCCAGCGCCTGCTCAGCATCTCGCCGGCTGGCACAGTCCCAGATGTGGTAGAACCGCTCCTTGTGCTCGTAGGCTGCCAGGAGCTGGGGGAAGGCCCCCATTCAGGTTTCCATGATGAGACGTTCGCGGTCGGAGACGTCGTGAGCCCGCTTCAGCAAGGTCTTCCGGTCACCCTTGAGGGTTCGGCGTTGGTTGGCCTTCAGCTCCTTCCTGAGCCCCTTGCGGACCTTCTCCAGGGCTTCGTTGGCCATACGCACAACATGGAACTTATCGACCACGATGCGGGCCTGTGGCAGCGCCGCCTGGACGGCACGGCGATATGGCTTCCACATGTCCATGCTGACGATCTCGATCTTGTCGCGCTCGGTCATGCTCATGAGCCGCTTCGTCACTGCCTCCTGCTGACGACCGGGCAGCAGGTCTAACAAGGTACGCTCCTCCAGGTTGGTCAGGATGCAGAGGTAGCGGCGGTTCAGGTACAGCTCGTCGATACCTAGGTAGCGGGGTGTCTCGAAGCGGTGCGCACTTGCGGTACCTCGCAGACTTCGCCAGGTTGCCGATCCAGGCACCGGAACCCCCCAGGGCGATCAGGGCCAAGGTGCCCAGACAGCAGGCCGACGCGAGCAGGCTGCAACCCCGCCTGCGATTAACGACTCGCGACCGGATTGTGACTCGGAATTCAACTCTGATATTGCAATTACACCTTCTACGGCCTTGTTCGATAGGTTAAGCTTGAGGCCGTAGTCAACTACGGAGTCAAGGCAAATGCCGGATGAAATGAACTCATTGACCATCGGGGGGCTGGCTAAGGCGGCGAACGTCTCAGTTGAGACCATCCGCTACTACCAGCGACGTGGGTTAATACCTGAGCCCCAGCGTCCTCTCGGGGGTATTCGACGCTACGGTCCCAGCGATATCGGCAGGTTGAGCTTTGTGAAAACATCGCAGCAGTTAGGCTTCAGTCTCGATGAGGTCAGCGACCTGCTCCGACTCGAAGACGGCACCCACTGCCAGGAAGCCAGCACTCTCGCGGAGCGCAAGTTGCACGACGTACGTGGGAAGATCGAAAAGCTACAGCAAATTGAGGTTTTACTGAGCGCCATGGTTGATCGGTGCTGCGCCCAAGAGGGCAATATCTCGTGCCCCTTAATTGCGTCATTACATGAAGGGGTTGGGCGAAAATTTTGTACCTACCCTAGCCAGAGTGGGCCCCCTGCCAAACCTCAGTGACAAAGGGCAACCCCGCAGGCCCTCAGAATGTCCAGTGTGACCAGCAGAGTACGGCGGGGAAGTTTTTGGGCAACAGCCCCAAACAGAGGTGCTATTAGGGCGTAGGCAATCATCTTCAGGGCCAGCGCAATGCCGAGCACCTGGCCCGCACTGCCGCCCGTCAGTCATGGGCCAGCGGCGCCAGCGCCACCGTCGTTAGCCCGGTCCCTGCCAGAGCGATTAGCTGGGCACTAGAAAGGCGTTGGTAGGTGTGAATGATCAGTGGGGGGGGAAAGATGCTCAATGGCCATAGCTCGAATCAGTCTGCGGTGTGGTGTAACGATTCAATAAATCGGGGAACCGGCGATCGATGACCGAATAATCCCGTAACGTAAAGCGAGCGTGGCGTTCACAAAATAACGGGCGGTTCCTTTGGTCTTGACGAATTGCTGCCTACTATAAGCAATGCCCCCCTCAAGAGCGAAAGTACTGTGGGCTAATGCCTTTCACTGGAACCCCATAGCGAAGAACTGCGTATGAGTAGCCTCCATGAAACCGCCTATCCGCGATTGAAGGCGGTGGTCTCGGATCAAGAACTGGCAGAAATTTATACACCCTCTACCCAGGAACGATCCTTTGCCCGAAAGCACGGTCGAACTCCGGCTGCTCGTGGCGCCCTACTCATTCTCCTGAAAACAGTGCAGCGTCTGGGCTACTTTGTCCATCTCAAAGCCGTTCCCCAATCCATTACAACGCACATTCTGGCGTGCGACGACCTTTCACATCTCGCATTGAGCCAGCTCAGGGTCTACGACCGCAATGGCGGCGCCCGTCAGCGGATGCTGGAGACGGTTCGTCAACAGGTGGGCATCAAGGCGTTCACCGTTGAAGGCAAGGCAATTGTACGGGAACTAGCGCGTGAAGCGGCCACCACCAAGCAGGACCTGGCGGACATCATCAATGTGGTGATTGAAGAGCTGGTGCGCCAGCGTTTTGAGTTACCGGGTTTTTCAACGTTGCAACGGACCGCGCGTCAGGCTCGCAGCACGGTCAATACCGGTTACTTTCGGACGCTCAATGTGGGTTTGACAGCGCATCAAAAAAACGAATTTGACCAGTTGCTGCAAGTGCCGGATGATTCCCCTCATACCAGTTGGCATAAGTTGAAACAGGAACCCAAAAAGCCGACCAATACGGAAGTGAAGAAGTATCTTCAGCACCTGGAATGGCTTCAGGGTTGGTGTCAACAATTGCCCGCTGTTGATCACATTCCCGCCGCCAAATATCACCACTTCATACTGGAAGCACGAGCGCTGGGCGCGGCCAACATCAAGGCCATGCAAAGCACCAAACGCTACGCTTTGATGGTTCTGCTGGTCCATGCCCAATTGCGTCGCGCGATGGACGATGCGGTCGACATCTTTGTTCGCAAGATGCGCAACATCAAAACCAAGGCAGAAGCCAACCTGAACCAGTATCACCTGGATCACATGAAACGCATGGACAGGCTGGTGGCTCAACTGCGTGACGTACTGACCGCCGTCCAGGAAGCGCCAACGGACTCCGAGCGAGGTGCCCGAGTGGCGGCTGCCATCCAGAGCGATCCTGATGAATTACTGGCAGAGTGTGAGGAACACATGGCCTATGCTGGCAATAACTTCATCCCGTTCATGCTGCAACCCTACCGCCCGTTACGCCCCCTGTTATTCAATTGCCTTGAACTACTGGATCTGGCGGCAACCAGCCACGATCAATCTTTGATTGAGGCGATTGCGACTCTGAAAAAGCACCGGCACAGCCGTAAGGAATGCCTTGTCCTCAGTAGTCAACCCGTCGACGTGTCCTGGCTACCGGAGCGTTGGCGCCGTTTGGTATTGGGGACCGGGCCAAGCCAGCTGCCCCCCGGGATGGTCTACCGGAAGTATTTCGAGCTGGGCGTACTGACACAGGTGAAGCGTGAACTGATTTCCGGCGATCTCGCGGTCGCGAATAGCGACCAGTACAGTGACTACCGCGATCAGCTGGTGGATTGGAGTGTCTATGATGCCCAGATAGCGGACTACAGTGCGATGATTGATATCGAATCCGACCCAGCCGCTTTTGTGGTACAAGCCCACTCCCGGTTGAGCGAAACGGCCGACCGCATTGACCGTGGCTTCCCGGAGAATGAATACGCCGTCTTCCATGGTGAAGATCTGGTGATCCGGAAGCACCGCCGTAGAGCGCCTCCGGATGGGTTAGCTGAGATTGATAAGCAGTTATCCCAAAATATGCCCGAAAAGAACATTCTCGACATCCTGGTGGAAGCCGAAAAATGGCTGGGCCTCCACAAACGCTTTGGGCCACTTTCCGGATTTGAGGGCAAGCTGGACGACCCCCGTACCCGCTTTGTTTCGACCTTATTTTGCTATGGCTGCAATCTCGGGCCAACTCAGACCGCGCGATCCATCACGACGCTTAATCGCCGGCAGGTGTCCTGGCTCAACCTGCGGCACGTCACCGAAGAGCGCCTGGAGCAGGCGATTGTACAGGTTATCAATGCCTACAACCGCTACCGGCTGCCGCGACACTGGGGAACTGGCCAGCGGGCCGCCGCCGATGGCACAAAATGGAACCTGTACGAACAGAATCTGCTATCGGAATACCACATACGGTACGGTGGCTATGGCGGGGTGGGCTACTACCACGTCTCGGACAAATACATCGCGCTGTTCAGCCACTTCATTCCTTGCGGCGTTTATGAGGCCATTTACATCCTTGATGGACTGATCAAAAACGACTCCGATATCCAGCCTGACACCTTGCATGGCGATACTCAGGCGCAAAGTGCGCCCGTCTTCGGGTTGGCTTACCTGCTGGGTATCAACCTGATGCCCCGCATCCGGAATCTGAAGCAGCTGGTGTTCTACAAGTCTGACAAACGCCAACGGTATGAGCACATCAATGCTTTGTTCAGCGAGACTATCAACTGGAAACTGATTGAAACCCATGTGCCGGACATGCTCCGGGTGGCGCTATCGATTAAGGCTGGAAAAATCGCACCGTCTACGGTACTGCGACGTTTAGGTACCGCAAGCCTCAAGAACAAACTCTACTTTGCTTTCCGGGAACTGGGGAGGGTCGTTCGGACAACCTTTCTTCTGGACTACATTGGCAGCGTGGAGTTGCGGCGAACCATTCATGCGGAGACGAACAAAACGGAAGAGTTCAACCAGTTCGTGAAATGGCTGTTCTTCGGCGGCGAGGGGGTGATCGCCGAGAATATCCGTCACGAGCAACGGAAGGTGATCAAATATAACCACTTGGTGGCCAACCTGGTCATTCTTCACAATGTGGAGTCGATGACGTTAACCCTTAAAGATCTCAAAGAGCGCGGTCATCATATTGATCACGATATTCTCAAAGGGCTGGCCCCATACCGCACGGACCATATCAACCGATTTGGCGATTATACGCTTGATTTTGATCGGCAGGTTTCACCCATGAGCTACAACGCCAAAATAATTTAAATACAATAGGTTAAGGCAAATTTTGGAGGATTGCGTCAGAATCGTTGCCGACCCTCAACCGGGGAGTGATCCAGTCCGATGCGCTTTTTGTTGGTGTTAACCGTGACCGTCGCCGTTGTCGTGCTGCTTTGGGGCAGCTGGCAAGCGGGCCGCAAGCCTTTTTACCTGGTCCTCGCCGGCGTCGCGCTGGCCGGCTCCATTTTCCTCGGCGCCATGCTGCTCACCGACCAGGAACGCCGTGTGCCCACCGACCCGGAGACCGTGGAGACCAGCATCTCCAGCGTGCACGAAACCGAAACCACCTATCGCCTGCGCGGTGAAATCATCAATCGCGGCGAGAACGCGGTGGCGCGCACCGAAATCATGGCGGAAGCGCTCAGCTGCCCGCCGGCCAAAGCCTGCGAGGTGTTGTACGGCGAGCGCATGACGCTGTCCATGCACATCCCCGCCGGCGGACGCTACCCGCTCAATCTTTCCGTGCCCCGCCCCGACCGGGAAATCCAGGCCGAACGCTGGCGCGCCCGGGTGTTGCGGGTGGAAGCCTACGACCGCTGATCACCGGGCCGTGGCATGGACCACTAGGCAATCGCCGACTAAATGGTCACAATGCCGGCTCCTCGAAGCACAGCAACGGCTGTAGGAGAGATAATGGCAGCGCTCATTCCTGGCCACCCTACCCCAATCGCACCCAACGCCTGGCGGGTACTCGGCCGCAACCCGGGAATGATGACCGGGCCCGGCACCAACTCCTATCTGGTCGGTGACCGCGCGCTCACGGTCATCGACCCGGGCCCGGTGGACCATGAACACACCCAGGCGCTGCTGCACGCGGCGGAAAAGATCGGCCGCCCGATCGAACAGATTCTGGTCACCCATACCCACCGCGACCACTCCCCCGGCGCCCGCGAACTGGCCGAGGCCAGCGGCGCGCGCCTGCTCGGCCCCGACGTGCCCGACGACGGCCTGCAGGACGAAACCTGGGCCCCGGAACGGCGCCTGCGTCACGGCGAACGGGTGGATTGCGGCGGCACCAAACTGGAAGTGATCGCCACGCCCGGGCATGTCGGCAATCACCTGTGTTATCTGATGGTGGACCAGAACCTGCTGTTCACCGGCGACCACCTGATTCAAGGCTCCACCGTGGTGATCGCCCCGCCGTCCGGCTCCATGGCGGCCTATATGGACTCCCTGGCCCTGCTGCGCGACTACCGCATCGACCTGATGGCGCCGGGCCACGGCGACGTGATCGACGACCCCATGGCCACCGTGGACAAAACCCTCGCCCACCGCCGCGACCGCGAACGCAAGGTCGTGGAAGCGCTGGACTCGGACCCGATCACCGTCCAGGAACTGGTCACCCGGGTCTACGAAGACGTCCCCGCCTTCCTGCACGGCGTCGCCTGCCTCTCCCTGGAAGCCCACCTGATCAAACTCCGCGACGAAGGCCGCGTCAGCCACACCGGCGGCAAATGGGCAGTCTGAAACTGCAGTGAAGAGTTAACAGTTAATAGTTAACAGCTAAAAGACGCGTCCCGGATCTTCTTGAGCGGCGAGGCCGTGCCCGCGAAGTGGTGACGCGGGCACGGCCTAGCCGTTTATCCGAACCCCGATCGCGCAACTATTAACTGTTCACTATTAACTATTAACTGCTCCTCACAGCCATCCCTTCCGTTTGAAGTACCAGTACGGGGCGATGCCGGAGAGGACCATCAGGCCGAGTACCGCCGGGTAGCCGAACGCCCATTGCAGTTCGGGCATGACGTCGAAGTTCATGCCGTAGATGCTGGCGATCATGGTGGGCGGCAGGAACACCACCGCGGCGATGGAGAAGATCTTGATGATCTGGTTCTGTTCGATGTTGATGAAGCCCTGGGTGGAGTCCATCAGGAAGTTGATCTTCTCGAACAGGAAGGTGGCGTGCGACATCAGGGTGTCCAGGTCGTGCTGGATTTCCGAGCAGGTGCGGCGGCGGTCCTTGTCGGTGCGCACGTAGCGCTGGATAAAGGAGATCGAGCGCTGGGTGTCCATCAGGCAGAGCCGGATCTTGCCGTTGCTGTCCTCCAGGTGGGCCAGCTTTTCGATGCCGTCTTCCAGCTCCGCCTCTTCGTCTTCCAGCACCAGGTAGCTGACTTCCTCCAGGTTGCGGTGGATGTCCTCCAGGCTGTCCGCCATGTTTTCCACTTTCTGCTCGAGAATGCTGAGCAGAATGTCCAGCGGCGCCTGGGCCTGTACCCAGCCGCGGCGCACACGCAGGCGCATGAGGCGGAAATCCGGCAGCCGTGAATCGCGGAAGGTGAGCAGCCGGCCCGGCTGCAGCACGAACGCCACGGTCGAGGTGCGGTGGCGGCCTTCGGCCTGGTAGACGAACAGCGAGTGCACATGCAGGCCGTATTCGTCGTGGAAGAAGCGGGCCGAGGCCTCGATCTCCTCCACGTCGTCGGATTCGGGCAGGTTCTGGCGAAACAGGTGCTGCAGCTGCTCACGTTCCTCGTCGGACGCGTCGACCAGGTCGATCCAGCTGGCCGCGTCCGAGGTGCCGGGGGTCAGCTCGGCCACGTCCCTTTCGCGGAGCACTCCTTTTTCGATGTCGTAAACGTGCAGCATGCTAAGCTCCTCGCGAACAAGATGGGCCGGCGTCAGGTATCAACCCGGCTTAGATAGAGCAGCGCATGATGACTGTCAACTCCACGATAACACGGCTGAACCAGCGCACCGCGCCCATCGACCTGGGGCATGAGGCGCGCCTGTGGCTGATTCCGGGCATTCTCGGTGACGCGGCGACCGCTCTCTTTCACACGCTTTGTAACCAATTGCCCTGGGACCGGCCCCGGGTGCGGGTGTTCGGCCGGGAGCATCCTGTGCCCAGGCTGACCTGCTGGGTGGCGGACCAGGGTATCTCTTATCGGTATTCGGGGCTGACCCATGAGGGCCGGGGCTGGCCGCCGGCGCTCGACGCGCTGCGGCGGCGGGTCACCGAACTCACCGGCCGCACCCCCAACGGGGCACTGGCCAACCTCTACCGCGACGGCGACGACAGCATGGGCTGGCACCGCGACAACGAGCCGGAGCTGGGCGCCCATCCCTGGGTGCTCTCCTATAATCTCGGCGCCGCCCGCGACTTCGCCTTCCGACCCTACGGCAGCGGCCGCCAGAGCCGGGTGATCGCGCTGGAACACGACAGCCTCCTGATCATGTCGCCGGAGGTGCAGACCCACTTCGAGCACGCCCTGCCCCGCCGCCGGCGAATACAGGATGCCCGGCTGAATCTGACCTTCCGCGAGATTGTAGGAGCGGGCCCTGCCCGCGAAAGGGAGCGAAGCTTCCGGCAGGATCCCAGAGCGACTTCTTAACGGCAGCACAAACAACGTCTCTGGTATCCCGCCGGGTGGCTGATGCCACCCTTTCGCGGGCAAGGCCCGCTCCCACAGCCCGCTCCCACAAGTTCCCTCTAACCGAAGAAAACGTAGCTCAGGAGGATCGCCGCCAACAGCCCGGCGGCGTCGGCGGCCAGGCCGCACCAGAGCGCGTAGCGGAAGTCGCGGATGCCGACGCTGCCGAAATACACCGCGAGCACGTAGAAGGTGGTTTCCGTGGAGCCCTGCATCACCGCCGCCATGCGCCCGGCCAGGGAATCCACCCCGTGGGTCTGCATTACGTCCAGCATGGCGGCGCGGGCGCCGGAGCCGCTCAGCGGTTTCAGGAAGGCCACCGGCAGGGCGTCCACGAAGCGGGTGTCCCAGCCCAGGGCGGCGGCGCCGAGGCGGATCGCCGACAGCACCGCTTCGAGCACGCCGCTGGCGCGCAGCATGGCGATGGCGGCGAGCATGGCCACCAGATAGGGAATCAGCTTCACCGCCAGGGTGAAGCCTTCCTTGGCGCCTTCCACGAAGCAGTCATAGCTGTCGATGCGGGCGCGCCAGGCGGCGAAGAAGAACAGCCCGATCACCGCCAGAAGAATGCCGTTGCCGAACAACCCGGACAGGGTGTTGCCCAGGTCCGGCGGCGCCAGATAAACGCCCAGCGCCAGCACCGCAAGCAGCGCCAGCCAGCCCAGCGCCACCGTGATCAGCAGCGGGTCGCGCAGCGGAATGCGCTGCAGCCGGGCGGTGAGTATCACGCCGATAAAGGTGGAAATCGTGGTGGCCATCAGCATCGGCAGGTAGACCGCCGCCGGGTCGGCGGCGCCCTGCTGGGCCCGGTACAGCAGCACCGTCACCGGCACCAGGGTCACCGATGAGGTGTTCAGCACCAGGAACATGATCTGGCTGTCGGTGGCCCGGCGCGGCTCCGGATTGTGTTCCTGGAGCGATTCCATCGCCTTGAGGCCCAGCGGCGTGGCGGCGTTGTCCAGGCCGAGCATATTGGCGGCCAGGTTCATGGACACCCCGGCGCCGGCGGCCGGGTCCCGCCGCAGCGACGGCATCAGCCGCGCCAGCACCGGGCGCACGCCGGCCGCCATGCGGTCGGCCAGGCGGCTTTGCTCGGCGAGGCGGAACAGACCGCTCCACAGCGCCAGCACGCCGATCAACCCGAGGCTCACTTCCACCGCCAGGTCCGCCGCCTCCCAGAGCGCCGACACCACACGGGCCGGGGCCTGCAGGTCGCCGCCGAGCAGCTGCACCAGGGCGCCGAGTATCCCGATCAGAAAAAAGGCGGTGAAAAGACGATGCACGGGGGCCTCATGAAGTCCGGCAAAGCGCTCAGTATGTCGATGATCGGCGCCTTTGCCTATCCATCCGCGCTTGCCCCCGCCCGGTGATTTGGGCGACCCTGTTCCAGGCGGTGGTTTCCTTTATACTGCCCTGGAACCCTTTAAAAAATGCAGCCGAGTAAGTTCATGTCCGTATTCCGCAAGCTGTTTGGCGTGCTCCTGGCGGCCCTGTTGTTGGGCGGCGCCCTGAAAGTGGGCGGCGACCTGGGCAACGACCCCGCCATCGAAGGATCGCTCAAGCCCGAGAAGGTCCACCGTGAAGCCGCCGAGGAAATCGTCGAGCGCCTGGAGCTGCACTACCGGCGCCTGAAGTTCGACGACGCGCTTTCCGCGCAGGTGCTTGAGCAGTATTTGCAGGACCTCGACCCCAACCGGCTGTATTTCACCCAGCAGGACGTGGACGACTTCCAGCCCTACCGCGATCAGCTCGACAACCAGTTGCGCGACGGCGTCCTGGAGGCCGGTTACTCCATCTTCAACCGCTTCCAGAGCCGTCTGGAAGACCGCCTCACCGAGATCCTCGCCACCCTGGAAGGCGGCTTCGAGGACTGGGACTTCGACGGTGACGGCAAGGTGCTCGTGGACCGCAGCGAAGCGGACTGGGCCGAGGACCAGGACGCCCTGGACGCGATCTGGCGCGGCCAGCTGCGCAACGCGGTGCTGTCCATGCGCCTCAACGGCACCAGCGACGAGGAAATCAGCAAACGGCTGACCAACCGCTACGAAAGCCAGCTCAGCCGGGTTCGCCAGAACACCCCCGAGGACGTGTTCCAGACCTACATGAACGCCCTCGCCCAGACCTTTGATCCGCACACCAACTATTTCACGCCGCATAATTCCGAGAACTTCGACATCAGCATGAGCCGTTCGCTGGAAGGCATCGGCGCGGTGCTGCAGTACGAGGACGGCTACACCAAGGTGGTGCGCCTGGTGCCCGGCGGCCCGGCCGCCAAACAGGGGCAGCTGAGCCCCGCCGACCGGGTGATCGCCGTGGCCCAGGGCGACGAGGACATGGTCAACGTCATCGGCATGCGCCTGGACGAAGTGGTCGACAAGATTCGCGGGCCGAAGGGGTCCAAGGTGCGCCTGGAAGTGATTCCCGCCGGCCGCGCCAGCGAGCACGACACCCGCACCATCGCCATTACCCGCAACAAGGTGGTGCTGGAGGAACAGGCCGCCAAGAAGGAAGTGATCGAGGTGGAGCACGGCGGCGACACCATGAAGCTGGGCATCATCGAGATTCCCGCCTTCTACATGGATTTCAACGCCTTCCACCGTGGCGATCCGGATTACACCAGCACCACCCGGGACGTGGCGGAACTGCTGGTGGAACTGCGTAAAGAGAATGTCGACGGCCTGGTGGTGGACCTGCGCAACAACGGCGGCGGTTCCCTGCTGGAGGTGAACAAGCTGGTCAGCCTGTTCATCAACCGTGGCCCCACCGTGCAGGTGCGCGAGGCCGGCGGTCGCGTCAGCGTGGAAAACGATCAGTATCCCGGCATGCTCTATTCCGGGCCGCTGGCGGTGCTGGTCAACCGCTACAGCGCCTCGGCGTCGGAGATTTTCGCCGGCGCCATGCAGGACTACGGCCGCGCCCTGATCGTCGGCGACCAGACCTACGGCAAAGGCACCGTGCAGACCCTGCTGGACCTGAACCACGGCAAGCTCAAGATGACCAACGCCAAGTTCTACCGGGTGTCCGGTTCCAGCAACCAGAACATGGGCATCGTGCCGGACGTCACCATGCCGTCGCTGGTGGACAAGGAATCGATCGGCGAAAGCAGCCTGCCCAACGCCCTGCCCTGGGATGAGATCGACCCGGCCAAGTACCAGCGTTATCAGGACCTGGTGCCGCTGCTGCCGGGGCTGCGCGAGCGGCACGACGCGCGCATCGGCGACAATCCGGAATTCGTTTACGTGAACCAGCTGCGCGATCTGCTCAACCGCGCCAACGAACGCCAGGAACTGTCCCTCAACGCCAAGCAGCGCAAGGCCTGGCAGGAGGATTTCGACCAGCGCCGCCTGGACATCGAGAACGCCCTGCGCAAGCACCGTGGTGAAGAGCCGATTGAGAAGATGGAAGATCTGCGCGCCCTGGAAGAACAGCGGGCGCTGGACCCGGACAGCAACGACGAACCGCTGGACGAAGACCCCTACCTGCGTGAAACCGGGCACATCCTCGCCGACATGGTGTCGCTGCTCCGCGAGCAGCGGGTGGCCGACGAACGCGCCTCCTGAGCGCCCCGCCCGGCGCCGGGGTCAGGCCATCGCCTTGAACCCCCAGCGCGCCGGGTCCTTCCCCAGACCCAGTTTCAAGGTGCGACGCCCCAGGTCGTGGTTGAAGTCCTCCAACCGCCGCTTGGCGGCCTCCGGCAGCAGCCGCTGGCCGAGGCTGGCGGCGCCGAACCCGGCCCGGGCCAGGCGCACCGCCGCGGCGGACGATACCCGGCTGTGCAGGTTCAGGTCGTCGGCCATGGCGTCGCCGATCAGAAAACGGCTCACCGCCACCAGCACGTCATAGGAAAGATGGAACGGCGGCTTGCCCGCCATGCCGGCCAGCAGCGACTTGGCCAGCTTTTCGCTGTCCTCGGTGGGGTCGTAGAGATGGGAGGTGAGCTGCAGCGCCAGCACTTTCTGCTCTTCCACGGTGGCGGTGAGCAAGGCTTCGTCCACGCCCAGCAGGTAGCCGGCGTAGCGCCAGAAATAGTGCATCGCCTCGTGCTCTTGATGGCTGATATAGAGGCCCATCCGGCGCAGCCCCCGCACCACCATGTAATCGAACTCGAGCACCGTGCCGGCCATGTCCTCCTGATTGATCGGCAGGTCGAAGCGGTCGCTGTCCCAGCGCCCGCTTTCGCTGAGAAAGCGGCGCACCGCCGCGTGCAGCAGCCGTACCTCCATCAGCGTCCGGTGGCCCAGGCCGCCGGGACGCAGGCCGTCGGTGGCGGCGATGTTGTGCAGCATCTGGCCGGTTTCATAAATACGCCGCGACACATCCTTCTGCAGGCGGCCGGTGGCGACCAGCACCTGGGACGGTTTGTTGTGGGCGTAGCCCTCCACCAGGCTGGAGCACATCAGCACCAGGCCCTGCAGCGCGCCGTGCCGGCGGTACATGCGCCGCCCCAATTCCATACGCTCGAAGTCCACCCAGCCGGGCACCGTGTGGCAGTGGTCCAGGAACGCCTGGTACACCCCGCCCTCTTCGGCCGCGCGCCGCTCCACTTCGTCGAGCAGGCCGGAGGGCCGTTGAAACGCGATGTTTTCCAGACAGCGGTCGGCCAGCGGGTCCTGGACCCGGCGCCAGGCTTCAAGCCGGTGGTGGGCGTAGCGGTCGAACCAGATCTGCTCCCGCGGCGTGCGCGGGCCGTCGCGTAGCTGGTTTAATTCCTGCGGTGTGGCCATCAACGTCTCCAACATGGGCTCGACACAGAACCCGTGAGTTCTGTGTTCAAGCTAGAGCGTCGTGCCACGGGGGTCAATCGTCAAAAGCCGCGGTTTTATTTAGTCCCGGCCGGGGTCGGCCCCGGCCCAGTCCGCCAGGGTGTCGGCGAGCCAGCCCGGGTCGTCCAGGGACAGATCGTGGCCGCCGTCCGGGTGGACCGCCCGTTGCGCCGACCACCGTCGGGCCAGCGCCGCGGAGCAGCGCGGGTCCACCAGCCGGTCGCCGGCGGCGCTGATCACCAACACCGGACGCCCTTCGGGCAGCGTCTTCGGCGCGCGAAACCGCGCCGCCGCCCACAACTGCCGCACGGTATTGGCGGCGGACACCGGGCGGGCCTCGTCGATCCGCTGGAATTGCCGGGCGATGCGGTCCTTGTCGGCGTCTGACAGCCGGTTGGTGGTGATCTCCAGAATCATGCGCTCGCGCTTGAGGCGGTCGCGGCCAAGCAGGCCATGGCGGAGAATGGCGCCATAGTTGGCCGGTTTGAGGCGGTGCCAGAACGGGCTCACCGGCGCGGCGCTGGAATTGATCAAGGCGGCGGCGGCCACCTGCCGCGGATGACGTTGCAGCCAATCCATCGCCACCATGCCGCCCAGGGACAGCGCCACCAGGTGGATCGGCCCGTCCACGCCGCGCCGGGCCAGGTCTTCGCGGGCCGCGTCCACCATGGCGGCGATGCGGGTCGGGCTGCGGTCCCGGTGGCGGAGGCCGTTGCCGGGCAAATCCATGCACATCACCCGATGGTCCGCGCCCAGAGCCCCGGCCAGGCGGTCGGCGAAACCGTTCCAATGTGCTTGTTCACGAACCAGTCCGCGCAACAGGATCCAGGTCGTTGGCATATATCTGTGCTTCCTTAATCAGCTAGAATGCGAGGCTGCAGTTGGCCCGCGCGAGGAACTATGGCACGAAAAACCGTAAAACGGGTGAAAACAGGCTCCCTGGAACGCCGCTTTTCCATGGCCCGGGCCGGCTTCCTGGCCGGTGCCCGCTACGCCACGGCCAGCGCCGGCGGTCTGTTCGCGGCGCCGGACCAGCGCGAGGCGCGGCGCCGGCGCAACCTCTCGCAACGGGCGGAAGAGCTGGTCGAGGAACTCGGCCAGTTAAAGGGCTCGGTGGTGAAAATCGGCCAGATGATGGCGCTGTTCGGCGAGCATTTCCTCCCCGAGGAGGTCACCGAGGCGCTGCACACCCTGGAAAACAGCACCACCGCCCTGGAATGGCCGGCGGTGGAGAAGCACCTCCGGCAGCAGCTGGGCAGCGTCAAACTGGCCGAGCTGGAGGTGGACCCGCAGCCCCTGGGCGCGGCCAGCCTGGGCCAGGTGCACCGCGCCCGGCGCAAGAGCGACGGCGCCGAGCTGGCCCTCAAGATTCAGTACCCGGGCGTCGCCAACGCCATCGATTCGGACATGCGCGCGCTGGTGCGGCTGCTCAAGCTGAGCCGCCTGGTGCCGATCACCGAGCAGTTCAACCAATGGCTGGATGAAGTGCGCGACATGCTCGGCCGTGAGGTGGACTACGACCTGGAAGCGCACACCACCCGCCATTTCCGCGAAGCGCTGGCCGACGACCCGCGTTTCGTGGTGCCGGAAGTGTACGGCGACTACTCCACCCACAACATTCTTTGCCTGTCCTACGAGGAAGGCGTGCACATCAGCGATCCGTCGGTGGTGTCGCTGAGCCAGGAGCGCCGCAACTTTCTGGGCCGCGCCATCATGGAGCTGTGCTGCCGGGAAGTGTTTCAGTGGAACAAGATGCAGACCGACCCGAACTTCGGCAACTATCTGATGCGCGTCGGCGACGACGGCAAGGATAAGATCGTGTTGCTGGATTTCGGCGCCATCCGCGATTTCGACGATGAGGTGCTGGGCCCCGGCCGCGAGATGATCCGCGCCGCCTGGCTGCACGACAGCGAGCGTCTGTTCGGCGCCATGCGCGCGCTGGAATTTCTCGACGGCGAGGTGCCGCGCCGGCTGCTGGATGATTTCGCCGCGCTGTGCTTTGAGGCCATCGAGGCGCTGCAGGACCCGGACCGCTTTCCGCCGCCCAAGTCCGTGGTCAACGACAAGGGTGAATACCTGTGGGGCGAGAGCAACCTGCCCAACCGGGTGATGAATCGCGCCAGCCGCACCGCCCTGTCGGTGCATTTCGACGTGCCGCCCAAGGAATTCATCTTCCTGTTCCGCAAGCTGCTCGGGGCTTACACTTTTTTACACGTGATCAAGGCCCAGGTGCGCGGAAATACCATTCTCGAGCCGTTTATCCACATGCGTGAAGACGAGGATCGCGAGCGTGTTGCTCAAAAAATAAACGGGCAGGCGGCGGATAGTTGACCTTTCCGGTCAATTATTGACCGTTTATGGGCGCAATAACCATTTCTTATTTGCCAAGCTGTCGACTGCACAATAAGGTTAGCAGCCTGCTCAGCGGCCGGTTTGAATAAACCGGCCGTTTTTCGAGGTTCCCCTGAAAACCCGTCATCCCGACCGGCTTTCAGATGGACCTGTTTTTACGAACCATAAAATGGGGGTAACGCAGGTGATTATCGGTGTACCCAAGGAAATTTGCCCCGGCGAAGAGCGCGTCGCACTGACGCCCGCCAACGTCGGTGCATTGCTCAAGAAAAACGGTGTCGAGATCCGCATCGAACGCGGCGCTGGCGAGGCGGCCGGGTTTACCGACGGCGATTATGAAAACGCCGGCGCGAAACTCACCGACCGGGACGACATCTTTTCCAACGCTCAGGCAATCCTGCAAGTTCAGACTCCGGGCAGCAATACGACCAATGGCCAGGAAGATCTGGACAAGCTGAAAGCCGGTCAGTTCCTTATCGGCATGACCGACCCGCTGGCCAACGCGCAGTTCGCGCAGGCTCTCGCGGAGCGCAAGGTCACCGGCCTGGCCCTGGAACTGATTCCGCGCATCACCCGGGCTCAGTCCATGGATGTGCTCTCTTCCATGGCCATGATCGCCGGCTATAAATGTGTACTGCTGGCGGCGAACGCCTCTCACCGCATGTTCCCCATGAACATGACCGCGGCGGGCACCATGAACGCGTCGCGCGTGTTCGTTATGGGCGCCGGCGTGGCGGGCCTGCAAGCCTGTGCCACCGCCAAGCGGCTCGGTGCCATCGTGGAAGCCTACGACGTGCGCCCCGCCGCCCGTGAACAGATTCTGTCCGTTGGCGCCAAGCCGGTGGAACTGGACCTGGACACCGGCGAAGCGGAAGGCTCCGGCGGTTACGCCAAGGCCCAGGGCGAGGACTTCCTCAAGCGTCAGCGCGAGCTGATGAAGGAAGTGATCAAGGAAATGGACGTGGTGATCACCACCGCCGCGGTCCCCGGCGCCAAGAGCCCGATCCTGGTCACCGAGGAGATGGTCAAGGCGATGAAGCCCGGCTCCGTGATCGTGGACCTGGCGGCGGAACGCGGTGGTAACTGCGACCTCACCAAGGCCGGTGAAACGGTGGTGGAAAACGGTGTGCTGATCATCGGCCCCACCAACGTGCCCTCCTCCGTGCCGTTCCATGCCAGCCAGATGTTCGGCAAGAACATTGAGAACCTTCTTAACCTGCTGCTCGACGACAACGGCGACCTGCAGTTGGATTTCGAAGACCAGATCGTCACCGACACCGTGATCAGTCACGACGGTGATGTGCCCCACGCTCGCCTGCGCGAGATGCTGGGCCTGCCGGAACTGAAGAAAGCCGAACCCGAAGCGCCCGCCGATAACGGCGACGACAACGGGCAGGAGGAAAAGTAATGGACTTCGTATCTCAGCTTACCCTCTTCGTGTTGGCGATTTTCCTGGGTGTGGAACTGATCACCAAGGTACCGCCGACGCTGCACACCCCTTTGATGTCCGGCTCCAACGCGATTTCCGGCATTACCCTGGTGGGCGCGCTGATCGCCGCCGGCTCCGACGCCGGTCTGCTGATCAATGTCCTCGGCTTTATCGCCGTGGTACTGGCGACCATCAACGTGATTGGCGGCTTCATGGTCACCAATCGAATGCTGGCGATGTTCAAGAGGAAGTAACCCATGCAGATTTCCGATAACTGGATTGATATCGCCTATCTGATCTCGGCCGTACTCTTCGTCCTGGGCATCAAGGGTCTGACCAAGCCGAAGACCGCCGTGCGGGGCAACCTGCTGGCCGCCTCCGGTATGGGCGTGGCCTGTGTGGTGACCCTGCTGCACCGCGATATCGTGACCTACGAGATCATCATCGGCGGCGTGATCGTCGGTGGCATCATTGGCGCCATCCTGGCCAAGAAAGTACAAATGACCGCCATGCCGCAGCTGGTGGCCCTGCTCAACGGTTTCGGTGGCGGCGCCTCCTTCGCCGTGGCCGGCGCGGAGTTTTTCCGTGGCGGGCACCCGGACACCGTGGGCATCATCGCCACCGGTATCGCGGTTCTGATCGGCGCGGTGACCCTGACCGGTTCCTTCGTGGCGTTCGCCAAGCTGCAGGAACTGATCGACGGCAAGCCGATGGGCTTCCCGGGCATGAAGCTGGTCAACGCCATCCTGCTGCTCGGTTCCGTGGCCGCCATCGCCTACCTGGTGATGAACCCGGGCGTGGAGCCGGTGTTCTGGGGCCTGGCCATCGCCGCCGCGATTCTCGGTATTCTGCTGGTGTCCCCCATTGGTGGCGCCGACATGCCGGTGGTGATCGCGCTGCTGAACTCCTATTCCGGTATCGCCGCTTCCGCCGCCGGCTTCGTGATGGGCAACAGCGCCCTGATCGTCACCGGCTCCCTGGTGGGCGCCTCCGGTCTGATTCTGACGCAGATCATGTGTAAGGCGATGAACCGCTCCCTCACCAACGTGCTGTTCGGTGTGATGGCGGAAGCCGGCGAAGCGATGGATCAGGACGAGGTCTACGAAGGCAAGATCAAGTCCACCTCCGCCGAGGAAGTGGCGATGGTGCTGGAAACCGCGCAGCGCGTGGTGATCGTGCCCGGCTTCGGTCTCGCCATGGCGCAGGCGCAGCACGCCGTGCGTGAAATGGCCGACACCCTGGAAGGCATGGGCGTTGAGGTGGAGTACGCGATCCACCCGGTCGCCGGCCGTATGCCCGGCCACATGAACGTGCTGCTGGCCGAGGCGGAAGTGTCCTACGACAAGCTCAAGGACATGGACACCATCAACCCGACCTTCGAGCAGACCGACGTGGCCATCGTGCTGGGCGCCAACGACGTGACCAACCCGATGGCGCGCGAGGACAAGGGCAGCCCGATCTACGGCATGCCGATCCTCAACGTGGACAAGGCCAAGACCGTGGTGGTGGTGAAGCGTTCGCTGAGCCCCGGTTTCGCCGGCCTGCCCAACCCGCTGTTCGCCAAGGACAACACCCTGATGTTGTTCGGCGACGGCAAGGGCGCGGTGGTGGACATCACCACTGCTCTCAAGGAAGGCTGATCGCCCGCGATCACCGACCCATAAAAAAGCCCGGCTTCGTGCCGGGCTTTTTTGTTGCGGGTCTGCTTAACCCGAACGGCGTTACTCGGAGTAGCCGCCGCCCTCGCCGGGCGAGGATTGCTCCTGCTGCATGGAGCCGCCGCCCTGTTGCATGGAGTCCTGCATGCCGCCCGGCTGCTGACCGTCGCCGCCCTCGGGCGGTTCGACCGGATCACAGGCGGCCAGGGCCGCGCCGCCGGCGACCAGAGACACCAGGCCGGTGGCCAGTAACAAGCCTTTGCGTACGTCCTCTACAGACATTCGATCCTCCTGTTTCGTACCGTTTCGAAAGTCAGCGGGCCTCGCCCGCTATCCCACCAACAGCCCGCGCTCCGGATTGGTTCCAAAAAAAATCCGGAACCAAACCGCCCTGTGTCTTGTTGGTACTGGTAACACCGCCGCTGACAGGGCCATTGAACAGGATGAGTTTCGAGCAGCAGATCTGCGACCAGATACCCCACCTGAGACGTTATGCCACGGCGCTGTGCGGCGATCCGGGCGCCGCCGACGACCTGGTCCAGGACTGCCTTGAGCGGGCGCTGCGCAAGCGCCACCTGTGGCGGCCGTCCGGCCGTCTGCGCTCCTGGCTGTTTCGAATGCTGTACCGGCTGTACATCAACCAGCGCACCTCGGCGCCGGTGCGCAAGGAGCAACCGCGCGCGGACGCCGGGCTGGATCAGACCGTGGCCGCGGACCAGGAGGATCACGTCGAGTGCCAGCAGGCGCTGGAGGCGCTCGACCAGTTGCCCACCGAGCAACGCGCCGCCCTGTTGCTGGTGGCCCTTGAGAATCCGGGTTACCGTGAGGCGGCACGGATTCTCGGCGTCCGTGTCGGCACGCTGCGTTCACGCCTGTCACGGGCACGGGAAACGTTGCGCCAGGAACGGGACAGGCCCGCGGTCCGGCGACGGACAACGGCGTTGAAACGGGTCAAGTGAGGAGGGACCGATGATCTCGCTCGGCAATCGCAATGCGAAACATGCGGTCACCGATGAAGAGCTGAGCGCCTTCGCGGACGGCCAGCTGCCGCCGCACCGCGCCCGCCGGGTGGCCGCGGAAATCCGTGCCCACCCCCGGTTCGCCGACCGCATCTACGCCTACTGGCGCCGCGAAGCGGCCCTGTGGCGGGCGCTCGACCCGGTATTCCAGGAATCGGTCCCACAGATCGAGGCGCCCCGCGCCCGGCGCTGGCCCGCGGCGGCGGCGCTGATCGTGGCGGCGCTGCTGGTGACCGGCGGCGCCCTGCACATGGCGGGCTCCGGCCCGGCGCCGGCGCGCTTCGCGGACATGGTGCTGCAAGCCTACATGCAGCCCGCCCGCGCCTCCGGCGAGGTGAGCGGGCCACGGCTGTTCAGCGGCCTGGGCCTGCAACCGCTCTCGCAGAAGCAGCTGCAGCTCGCCGGCCGGGAAATCACCGAGTATCGCTACCACGATGCCGGCTCCAACCGTCTGGCGCTGTATGAAATGGACCACCACACCGCCATCCAGGACGGCTGGTTTCATGTGATGTCCGATAAAAGCGTGCCGCTGGTGCGTTGGCAGCAAGGCGGCAAAAGCTATCTGCTGGTGGGCGATATGGAGCTTGCCGAGCTCACCCGGACCGCCATGGCCATGCAGCAGAAAATCAGCGGCCCGCGCGGCACTTCGGAACAAAGCGTGCCGGCCCCCACCGGCGCGCCCTCCTCCGCTCCCGCCAACGGCACCCCGGCGCCCCAGGACGCCGGCACCTCCCGGTCCAGCCGCCCGGCCGCGGCGGGTAATAATTTCTAGATGCGGCCTTGGTGGGAGCGGGCCCTGCCCGCGAAAGGCTGGCTTAAGCCAGCCGGCAGGATCCCAGAGACGCTGTTTGTGCCGCCGTTAGGCATGTCTCTGGCATCCTGCCGGGAGCTTCGCTCCCTTTCGCGGGCTGGGCCCGCTCGCACAAAAAGTGCTCCGTAGCGGCCGTGATCGCGAAGCCGGTTAATCCTTTAGTGGCCAGTTCTGGAGCACCCGGTAATAACCGTCCGGGGGACTCTCATAAAGCATGACGGAGTTTACCGGGAGGACCCAGGGCCCGGGCGTCGGCTCCGCCTGAAGCGGAGCGGCGGCGCGTGCCAGGGTTACGTGGGGCAGGAATTGCAGCGGTTCGGCTTCGATCCCGGCCTGGCTGAGTACACTCCAGACCTGTTGATGCAAATCCAGCAGCGCGACGTCCCGGCGCGCGTGGGCGGCCCAGATACGGCCGCCCGGTTCGGGAAACGCGTCCACGGTGCTCAAGGTCACGGTAAAGGCCGGGAACCGGGCTAGGGCGTTGTTCAGCGCCGGCAGCAACGGCTCCAGTTGCGATCGCGAGCGCTCGCCGAGAAACGCCAGGGTCAGATGCAGATTGGCCGCCGGCACCGGCCGCGCCGTCGGCGGGACCGGGTTGGCGGTGAGTGTCGCCGCCAGCGCCGGCGGCACCGGAATACCGATAAAACAACGCATGCGTCCTCCCTTCAAAAATGGCCAGGACGAGGCGCCGACGTTAGAATGCCGCCCCCACCCACGGCGTTGGACGCCCTCTATGATGACGCTCCCATGGCGATGATCAACGTTAGCCGCCGCCGCGCCTGTCGTGGTAGCCGGCGGTGAAGCCCGACCAGCCTTTTAAAGGCGCGCTTCTGCTGGTGCTGGGCGAAGGTCTGCTGGCGGTCATGGCGGCGATGATCAAGCATCTCGCCGACACTCTGCCGGTGGAAATGATCGTGTTCGGTCGTAATCTGATCGGCCTGGCGGTGCTGTTGCCGGTGCTGGTGGCCAGTGGCGGTATCCGCGATTTGCGCACCAGCCACCTGCGGCTGCACTTTATCCGCGGCTTCACCGGCGTCACCGCCATGTTCTGCTTCTTTTTCACCATCGCCCATATTCCGCTGGCGGAAGCGGTGCTGGTGAAGATGACGGTGCCCTTCTTTCTGCCGCTGGTGGCCTGGCTGTGGCTCAACGACCGTATCAGCGGGCACACCTGGGCGGCGATTGTTCTCGGCTTTGTCGGCGTCGGCGTGATCCTGCGCGCCGATGAGGGCGTGGTGGATCCGGTGATGCTGGTGGCTCTGGCCGGCGCCGCGATCATGAGCGTGGCCAAGGTGAGCATCCGGCGCATGGCGGCCAGCGAACCCCCGCACCGGGTGGTGTTCTACTTCTCCCTGTTCGCCACCCTGCTGTCGGCGCTATTGCTGCTGCGCGTGCAGCAGATGCCCACCGGCACCGAAATGCTCTGGTTGCTGGCGATCGGCAGCGTGGCGATCGCCGGGCAGTTCGCCATGACCACCGCCTACCAGCTGGCCCGCCCCGGCCAGGTGGGCGTGTACAACTACTCCGCGGTGGTGTGGGCGGCCTTTCTGGGCTGGCTGTTCTGGGGCGAGACCCTGGTGCTGTCCACGGTGCTCGGCACCCTGTTGATCATTGGCGCCGGCATCTGGAATCTGAAGTCGCGCTAACAATATTTGACCTTCACGGTGGTGCCAAACGGAAACCGAGCAACTAAGCTGACTTTCCGTCTTGAACGGAACAATAACAACCCGGAGGAAACGGAATGGCCATCCGACTGTTAATGCTGGCGGCGACGCTGGTGCTGCTGGCCGGCTGCGAAAGCAGCCAGCGGTGGGTTTACCACCAGGGAATGGATTTTGAAAAATGGCGCGCCGGGCTCGAAGAGCACACCGTCTCCACCGACGACGGCCTGCGCTGGCGGGTGCTGCAATCCAGCGACGCCGACCAGGCCCCGGCGGTGCTGCTGATCCACGGCTTCGGCGCCGATTCGCGCAACTGGGTGCGCTTCGCCAACGAACTGGAAGGCGACTACCGTTTCGTGATTCCCGACCTGCCCGGCCACGGCAACACCGAGCCGCGCACCACCAACATGGATTACGGTATCAGTGAGCAGGCCGAGCGCCTGTTCCGCCTGCTCGACGCCCTGCAGGTGGAGCGCGCCCACGTGGCCGGCAACTCCATGGGCGGCGCCATCGCCATCGAGATGGCCCGGCGCCAGCCGGACCGGCTCCGCTCCCTGGGCCTGGTGGATGCCGCCGGCATCACCCTGCAGACACCGGAATTTCTCAATGTGCTGGAGCAGTCGGACAGCAACCCGCTGATTCCGCACAGCGCCGAGGATTTCCGCACCACCCTGGACTGGGCCAGCGAACGCTCCGTGGGCATTCCCGATTTCGCCATCACGCTGATGGGCGAGGAGAAAGCCGCCAACGCGGACGTGGCGGAAAAGGTGTGGCAGGACATCAATCTGGACCCGGCCATGCGCCTGCAGGGGCGCGGCGTGCTGCCGGAAATCAAAACCTCGACGCTGATTCTGTGGGGCCGCGAGGACGCCCTGCTGGGCGTCGACAATGTGGAGGTGTTCCAGCGCGAGCTGCCTAACAGCCGCGCGGTGATCCTCGAAGGCGTCGGCCATGTGCCGATGGCGGAAGCCCCGGAAGAGAGCGCCGAAGCGTTCCGCGCCTTCTGGCAGGACATCGACGGCTGAACCGGAGGCGGCGCGCCGGCCTTGAACCGCCGGCCGCGCCGCCGTAGTGTTTGCGCTTCCCCTTTCGGCGCCGGAAAACTCCATGCCCCTTGATACACCCCAGCCCCCGCGTATCAAACGCGGTGAAGCACACACGGTTCACACCCGCGGCCTGACGTTGCTGCGCAGCGGCCACCGTGAAATCAGAAAGCTGAAACGCGCCAACCACGTGCCCACCATCCACGGCAACAAGGTGTGGAACTCCAGCTTTCTGATCATGGACCAGCTGACCCGGGAAAAAGGCCCGCTCCGGCTCACCGCCGACAGCCACCTGATGGACATCGGCTGTGGCTGGGGGCCGCTGGCGATTTTCGCCGCCAAGCGTTTCCGTTGCCGGGTCACCGCCGTGGACGCGGACGCGGACGTGTTCCCCTACCTGGATCTGCACGCCGCCATCAACCGGGTTCAGGTGGACACCCTGCGTTGCCGCTTCGAGCGCCTTACCAAGCAGCGCCTCGCCGACGTGGATATGATCACCGGCGCGGACATCTGTTTCTGGGATGAGCTCACACCGGTGCTGTTCAATCTGATCCGGCGCGCCCTGGACCAGGACGTGAAGCGGGTCATCATCGCCGACCCCGGGCGGTCGCCGTTCTATGATCTGGCCGAGCGCTGCCAGGCCCGTTTCAACGCCCGCGTGGTGGAGCGCCGCACCCGGACGCCGCGCGCGTTGAGCGCCGATCTTCTGATCGTCGACCGGGATTGAAAAGCGGCTCACTGGCGCCACCTTAGAGTCAGGTTGTTTTCAGCTTTGCAGTGAGTCGAGCCCATGAGTCAGGAAGAACATCAAACCACGGTTGACGAAGGAACTCCGCAGGGCGCCCTGGCGCTGCCCGATCAGAATCTGCCGCAACGGGTGTATTTGATCCCGGTCCGGGACCGTCCGTTCATGCCCGGTCTGGTGCAGCCGCTGCTGCTGGACCAGGAGCAGTGGCGCGCCACCCTGGAGCGCGTCGGGCAAACCCCGCACCACGCGCTCGGCCTGATCTACATCGGCGACCGGGACCCGGATGACGTGAGCGTGGAGGATTTCCCCGAGTACGGCTGCCTGGTCAAGGTGCACGCGGTCAATCATGAAGACCAGCAGCTGCAGGTGGTGGCCCAGGGCCTGGCCCGTTTCCGCGTGCAGGGCTATCTGAGCCGCAAGCGCCCGTTCATGGCGGAAGTGACCTACCCCACTTCCCGCGATGAGCTGGACGACAGCCTGCGCGCCTACGGCATGGCGATCATCAACACCATCAAGGAACTGCTGCCCCTCAACCCCTTGTACAACGAAGGGCTCAAGCACTACCTGCAGAACTTTTCGCCCCGTGATCCCTCGCCGCTGACCGATTTCGCCGCCTCCTTGACCAGCGCCAGCGGCGACGAGTTGCAGGGCATTCTGGAAACCGTGTCCTTGAAAACACGTATGGAGCGCGTGCTGACACTGGTCAAGAAAGAAGTGGAAGTGGCGCGCCTGCAGAACCAGATTCGCGAGGAAGTGAACGAAAAGATCAGCAAGCACCAGCGCGAATTCTTCCTCAAGGAGCAGCTCAAGGTGATCCAGCGGGAGCTGGGCCTGGAGAAAGACGACCGCACCGCCGACGCCGACGAATTCCGCGAGCGGCTTGAGGCGTTGAACCCGCCCGAGGCGGTGACCCGGCGCTTCGAAGAGGAGCTGCGCAAGTTCAACGTGCTGGAATCCGGCTCGCCGGAATACGCGGTGACCCGCAATTATCTGGACTGGCTGACCAGCGTGCCCTGGGGCCAGTACTCCGAGGACAACCTCGACCTGGGCCACGCGCGCCGGACGCTGGAGGAGCACCACAGCGGCCTCAACGACGTGAAGGACCGCATTGTCGAGTTCCTGGCCGTGGGCGCCATGCGCGGCGAGGTGAAAGGCTCGATTCTGCTGCTGGTGGGGCCACCCGGCGTGGGCAAGACCAGCATCGGCAAGTCCATCGGTGAAGCCCTGGGGCGGGAGTTCTACCGTCTCAGCCTGGGCGGCATGCGCGACGAGGCGGAGATCAAAGGCCACCGCCGCACCTACATCGGCGCCATGCCGGGCAAGCTCACCCAGGCGCTCAAGGACGCCGACACCAGCAACCCGGTGATCATGCTGGATGAGATCGACAAACTGGGCCAGTCCTTCCAGGGCGACCCGGCGTCGGCTCTGCTGGAAGTGCTGGACCCGGAACAGAACCAGGATTTCCTGGATCACTATCTGGACCAGCGGCTCGATCTGAGCCACTGCCTGTTCGTGTGCACCGCCAACACGCTGGATTCGATTCCCGGCCCGCTGCTGGACCGCATGGAAACCATCCGGCTGAGCGGCTACATCACCGAAGAGAAAGTGGAGATCGCCCGCGACCATCTGTGGCCGCGCGCCCTGGAGCGGGCCGGCGTGAAACCGTCGCAGCTGAAGATCAGCGACAGCGTGCTGCGCCAGATCGCCGACGGCTACGCCCGCGAGGCCGGCGTCCGCAACCTGGAAAAGCAGCTGAACAAGATCATCCGCAAGGCGGCGGTGCGGCTGCTCTCAGGCGAGAAGAAGATCAGCATCACCGGTAAGAATCTGGAGGATTTCCTCGGCCAGCCCTACTTCCAGAAAGAGAAAGCCCAGCGCGGCGTGGGCGTGGTCACCGGTCTGGCCTGGACCGCCATGGGCGGCGCCACCCTGTCGGTGGAAGCAAGCCGGGTGCACAGCCAACGGCGCGGCTTCAAGCAGACCGGCCAGCTCGGCGATGTGATGAAGGAATCCGCCGAGATCGCCTACAGCTATGTGGCCGGGCATCTCAAGACGTTCGGCGTCGACGAGGATTGGTTCGACGAGTCCTTCGTGCATCTGCACGTGCCCGAGGGCGCCACGCCCAAGGACGGCCCCAGCGCCGGCGTCACCATGGCCACCGCGCTGGTGTCCCTGGCCACCGGCAAGCGGCTGCCGCGCAAGCTGGCGATGACCGGCGAGCTGACGCTGACCGGCCAGGTTCTGGCGGTGGGCGGCATCCGCGAAAAGGTGATCGCCGCCCGGCGCGCCGGTATCCGCGAGCTGATTCTGCCCAAGGCCTGCGAGCGGGATTACCAGGAGCTGCCCGACTACATCAAGGACGGCATGACGGTGCACTTCGCGCAGCGCTACCAGGACGTCCATGACGTGGTCTGGGGTTGAACCGGGCCGGCGGCGGCTGACCCGCGCGGAGCAGCCGCCGCGCTATCTGGTGCCCGAATGCCGGGAGTCGATCGGCGTGATCCACCGGGACGACGACATCCTGGTGATCAACAAGCCGGCGTTCCTGCTCAGCGTGCCCGGCCGCGCGCCGGAAAATAGCGACTGCGTCACCCGCCGCTTAAAGCAGGCGTACCCGGATTTGCGGCTGGTGCACCGGCTCGACCTGGATACCTCCGGCCTGATGGTGCTGGCCCTGCACCGCCGGGCGCAAAGCAATCTCAGCCGCGCGTTTCAGAAGCGTCAGGTGGAAAAGCGGTATCAGGCGGTGGTCGCCGGGCAGGTGGCCGAGGACAGCGGCGAGGTGGCGCTGCCGTTGATCGCCGACTGGCCCAACCGCCCGCTGCAAAAGGTGTGCTTCGACACCGGCAAGCCCGCCCTCACCCATTGGCGGGTGCTGGCGCGCTACCCGGACCGCGACGCCACCCGGCTGGCCCTGCGCCCGGTCACCGGCCGCACCCACCAGCTGCGCATTCATTGCCGCGAGATCGGCCATCCGATTCTCGGCTGCGACCTGTACGCGCCGTCGGAGATTCTCAACCGCAGCGACCGTTTATTGCTGCACGCCGAAAGTCTGGCGTTCAACCATCCGTGTACCGGTCTGTGGCGGGAGTTCTATTCCCCGGCGCCGTTTTAGTGTGAACCGGCGCTAGGCCCAGTCGTCGCCGTAGTCGTGCAGCAACTCCTGGCCGGCCTTGATGTTCTTCAGCGCCACCACGGTCAGGTCGTCGTAGTAAGCCACATTGGGTTTCTTGGCGTGGTTGATGAAACGCAGATCGCAAAGCACGCGGTAGCGTTCCTTGCCTTCGTCGTCGAGCCACAGCACGTAGGGGCCGTCGCCCTTGGCGGCTTGTGTCTTCAATACACCCAGCACCGTGTCGCGGGAAATCGGCGCCCGCGCGAACAGGCCGCGGCCGTGCACCGGGCTTTCCTTCACTTCCACCAGATCCTTGCGCACAAAGGGTTTATCCATACCGTTCACGCTTGCAGTAGTCATCGGGGCCGTGGCATCTTGCCAGAAAAGCCGCCCGGACGCATGGCATGGGATTCGCCGATTACCCCTTCACTTCGCGCTACCTGACCGTCGACGGTCACCGCCTCCACTACATCGACGAAGGCCAGGGCCCGACCCTGCTGTTCCTGCACGGCAACCCCACCAGCAGCTACCTGTGGCGCAACGTGATCAAGCCGCTGACCGCCCACTACCGTTGCGTGGCGCTGGATATGATCGGCTTCGGCAAAAGCGACAAACCGGATCTCGACTACCGCTTTCTTACGCACTACCGCTTCCTGCACGAATTCGTCGGCGCGCTCGAGCTCAGCGACATCACCCTGGTGTTGCACGACTGGGGCGGGCCGCTCGGCTTTCGTCTCGCCCAGCACCAGCCGGAGCGGGTCAGCGCGCTCTGTTTCATGGAAACCTTCCCCTTCACCTTCGACTGGCATGAGTTTCCGCCGGCGGCGCGGCCGCTGTTCTTCGCGTTCCGGCAGCGGCGGCTGAGCTACTGGCTGCTGCAGCGCCAGAACCTGTTCGTCGACGTGGTGCTGCGCTTCAGCACCCGGCGCCGGCTGCCGCGCAGTGTGCTGGCTGCCTACCGGGCACCGTTTCCGGATGCGCGCAGCCGCTACCCGATCCGGGTGTTCCCCGGCGAGCTGCCGATCAACGACCGGCGCACCGAGACCTGGGCCGCCATCCAGGATATCGAGCAGCGCCTGGAACGCATGCCGCAACCCATGCTGCTGCTGCAGTTCCATCCCGGCGCGGTGCTCAGCCGCACCCGGGTGGCCTGGCTCAGCCAGCGCATCGCCCATCTGGACGTGGTCGATTGCGGTCGCGGCCTGCACTATGTGCAGGAGGACAACCCGGAAGCCATCGCCAGCGCGCTGGCGGACTGGTGCCGCCAACGGGGACCGTCGGCGGCCTCCGGCGTGCCGGAGGTGGCGGCGGAGGACAAAACCTTCAGCGGCACGCTGCACTGGGCCTTCGCCCGGGCCCGTCCGGCCGGCCGCGACGAAGGCCTGGTGGCGGCCTGGTCCGACCGGGGCCTGGTGATGCTGAGCTTCGCCGACGACGCGGACGACGGACAACGCCAGGTGTCGGAACGCTTTCCCGCCTGCCGGCTGGAGCGCACCGACGACGCCCGCATCGCCGGCCTGTTCACGGCTTCCGGTCACACCCCGCTGCATTTGATCGGCACCGATTTCCAGCGCCGCGTGTGGCGCGCCCTGCTCGAGGTGCCCGCCGGCACCACCAGTGACTACGCCGCCCTCGCCGCCCGCGTGGGCAGCCAGGCGCGGGCGGTGGGCGGCGCCGTGGCCGCCAACCGCATCGCCGTGCTGGTGCCCTGCCACCGGGTGGTGCCGCGCGCCGGCGGCGCCGGCGCCTATCACTGGGGCCAGGACCGTAAACGGGCGCTGCTGGCCGCCGAAGGCGCGGCGCCATAACCGCGTGCCCGGGTCGGGAATCCTGATATTATTGGCTGGCGGCGCCCCTTACACGGGGTTACCCTGGGCCGCCCGGTGCCCCCGCATCAGTGGGCGAACGCCGTGAACGGATTTTCGAGCAGTTTTACTAAGGAGTAGCTCCAGCATGAAACGCCTGTCTCTGCCCGTGGTGGCGGCCCTGGTCCTCACCGCCTGCGCCACCTCCCCCCTGGGACGCCAGCAATTTCTGTTTTTGCCGGCCGCGGAAATGGATCAAATGGGCGCCACGGCCTACAACGAAATGAAAGAGCAGCAGCCCACGGTCACCGGCACCGCCGAATCCCGCTATGTGGAATGCGTGGCCGAAGCCATCGTCGCCGTGGTGGATTCCGACCAGCAGTGGGAAGTGACCGTATTCGAGGACGACAGCGCCAACGCCTTCGCCCTGCCCGGCGGCAAGATCGGCGTGCACACCGGCTTGCTGAAAGTGGCCGATAACCAGGACCAGCTCGCCGCCGTGATCGGCCACGAAGTGGGCCATGTGCTCGCCCAGCACTCCAACGAGCGCATGTCGATCCAGTACGCCACCCAGACCGGCACCCAGCTGGTGGCCGCCCTGGCCGGCGGCGACAGCGCCGAGAAGCAGACGCTGATGGGCCTGCTCGGTGTCGGCGCCCAGTACGGCGTGCAGTTGCCGTTCAGCCGCAAGCACGAAGCCGAGGCCGACGTGATCGGCCTGGATCTGATGGCGGAAGCGGGCTTCGACCCGCGCCAGAGCGTCAACCTGTGGCAGAACATGGCCGCCAACAGCGGCGGTTCACCGCCGGAGTTCCTGTCCACCCACCCCAGCAACCAGACCCGCATCGAGGGCCTGCAGGCGCGCATCCCCGAAGCCATGCCGCTGTACCAGCAGGCGCAGTCCGCCGGCCGCACGCCCAACTGCGGTTGACGCCGGTCTTACAGGCATAAAAAAAGGGCCCTTGAAGGGCCCTCTTTTTGGCAGCGCGAGCACTTACTGGTAGTAAGCGTTCTCGGTGACGCTGTGGTCGGTCTTGTCGCGGATGCCGGTGAGTTCCGGCAGCTGCTCCATGAGGGTGCGCTCGACGCCGTCCTTGAGGGTCACGTCGACCACCGAGCAGCCCTGGCAGCCGCCGCCGAATTCCAGCACCGCCACGTTGTCCTCGGTGAGCTCCAGCAGCTGCACGTTGCCGCCGTGGGCGGCCAGGTTCGGGTTGATCTCGGAATACAGCACATAGTTGATGCGCTCCTCCAGGGTGGCGTCCGCGCTGATGTCCGGCACCCGGGACTTGGGCGCCCGGAAGGTCAGCTGACCGCCCATGGAGTCTTTCTTGAAGTCGATCACCGCGTCTTCCAGGTAGCGCACGCTCTTGCCTTCCACGAAGGCGTGGAAGCCTTCGTACTGGTAGCGCTCGTCGCCCTCTTCCTGTTCGCCTTCGGGGCAGTAGGCCATGCAGCACTCCGCGTGGGGGGTGCCGGGGCGTTCCACGAAAATGCGTACGCCGATGTCTCCCTGGTCCTGCCGGGACAGCAGGTCGCGCAGGTACTCTTGAGCGGAATCTGTGATTCGGATCAGGGGTTCGGTCATGCCGATTCTCGGTTGCGAATTTCCTGACTATTTTAGTCAAGTATTCGCGCGTTGCAATGGCCGTGACGCAACTGGCGTGATCCGGCGCTGGGGTCGATTCCGGCTTTCTGCTAAGGTGCCCGCTTCCTCGACGTGGGGCAGTATCCAGCGTGCTTAACCTTTCCCGCAGCCGGCGCATTCTCGCCCTGGCGCTACCGATCATGGCCGCCATGGCCAGCCAGAGCCTGATGAACCTGGTGGACGCCGCCATGGTGGGCAGCCTGGGCGGCGAGGCGCTGGCGGGCGTGGGCCTGGGCGGATACGCCAGTTTTATCGCCATCAGCATGGTGATTGGCCTGGGCGCCGGGGTCCAGGCCATGGTGGCGCGCCGCAAGGGCGAGCGGGACCGGGCCAATTACGCGGTGCCGCTGAACGCCGGCCTGGTGCTGGGGCTGGCGTTCGCGCTTCCGATCTCAGTGATTTTCGCCCTGGCCAGCGCGCCGATGATGACCTTTCTGGCGCCCACCGCCGGGGTCGCCGAGGTGGGCAGCGACTATTTCGACATGCGACTGCTCAGTGTCTGGGCGGTGGCGATGAATTTCAGCTACCGGGGCTATTGGAACGGCATCAACCGCTCCGGCGTCTACATGCGCACCCTGGTGATCACCCATGTCGCTAACGTGATCTTCAGCTACGGCCTGATTTTCGGCGCCTGGGGCCTGCCGGCGCTGGGCGGCGCCGGGGCGGGCCTGGGCACCAGCCTGGCACTCTACCTGGGCAGCGCGCTCTACCTGCTGCAGACCTGGCGGGCGGCCCGGAAACACGGCTTCCTGCGCGCCCGGCCCAGCCGCGCCACGCTGCGCAATATTCTGCGTATCAGCCTGCCCAACGGCGTGCAGCAGTTCTTTTTCGCCACCGGGCTGACCGTGCTGTTCTGGATTATCGGCCGGGTGGGCGCCGACGAGGTGGCGGTGGCGCATATTCTGATCACGCTGATCCTGTTCCTGATTCTGCCGGCCATCGGGCTGGGCCTGTCGGCGGCGTCGCTGGTGGGCCAGGCGCTGGGGCGGCGGGACGCCGACGACGCCTACCGCTGGGGCTGGGACGTGACCCGGCTGGCGGTGTCGCTGCTGTTCGTGCTGGCGCTGCCCATGTGGCTGGTGCCGGACCTGATTCTCGGCCTGTTCCTGAAACAGCCGGCGCTGGTGGAGCTAGGCCGCGCGCCGCTGATGATCACCGGTCTGGCGATCTGCCTGGACGGCGTGGCGATCATCTTCACCCAGGCGCTGCTGGGCGCCGGGGCGGCCCGCTCGGTGATGGTGGTGACCCTGGCCGTGCAGTGGTTTTTCTTTCTGCCGCTGGCCTATATCATCGGCCCCGTGCTGGGCTACGGGCTGCTCGGCATCTGGCTGGCCCAGGCGTTTCAGCGGCTGATTACATCTTTATTGCTGAGCGGCCTATGGATTAAGCGCGGCTGGGCCCATATAGAGCTATGAGGTGACCATGAGCGAGCAACACAAGCACGACCCGGATACCGACGACCGGCAGGACGACCACGAGCGCCCGGGCTTCTTCCAGGTGCTGCACAGCGTGCTGGCGGCGATTTTCGGCGTGCAGAGCAGCGGCAACCGTGAGCGCGACTTCAAGAAAGGCAGCGCCGGCGACTATATCGGCGTCTACGTGGTGATCGTGATCGCCATCGTGATCGCCATGTTCGTGGTGGTGAACATGGTCCTCAGCGCCGCTGGTTCATAGCCCCGGGAACTAGCGATATAGCAATATATTTCTTTTATGTATAAGCCCACTTTGCTACATTTCCCGCCAAATCATGGTGGTAAAGAGAAATATTCTTTACAAATCAACGAATTAAACACGGCGCAACGGCATCATGTACGTATATCAGGACTATGACCAACGGCTTCTGGAAGAGCGGGTAGCTCAGTACCGCGACCAGACCCGGCGCTATCTGGCCGGCCAGCTCAGCGAGGACGAGTTCCTGGTGCTGCGGCTGCAGAACGGCCTCTATATTCAGCGTTACGCGCCGATGTTGCGTATTTCGGTGCCCTACGGCCTGCTCTCCAGCGAACAGGTGCGCACCCTGGCCAAGGTGGTGCGCGAATACGACAAGGGCTTCTGCCACGTCAGCACCCGCCAGAACATCCAGCTCAACTGGCCGGACGTGCAGGACGTGCCGGATATCCTGGCGGAACTGGCGAGCGTGCAGATGCACGCCATCCAGACCAGCGGTAACTGCATCCGCAACATCACCACCGACGAATACGCCGGCGTGAACCCCAAGGAAATCGAAGATCCGCGCCCCTGGTGCGAGATCATCCGTCAGTGGGCCACCTTCAACCCGGAATTCGCCTACCTGCCGCGCAAGTTCAAGATCGCGGTGAACGCGGTGCCGGACGCCGATCCGGCGTTGATCGGTGTGCACGACATCGGCGTCAAGGTGATCCACAACGACGCCGGCGAAACCGGTTTCCAGGTGTGGGCCGGCGGCGGCCTGGGCCGCACCCCGATGACCGGCCAGGTGATCGGCGAGTTCGTGCCCTGGCAGCATCTGCTCGCCTACCTGGAAGCGATCCTGCGGGTGTACAACAAGTACGGCAACCGGGACAACAAGTTCAAGGCGCGCATCAAGATTCTGGTCAAGGCACTGGGCGCGGAGAAGTACCGCGAACTGACCGAAGCGGAATTCGCCGAGCTCAAAGACGGACCGATGACGCTCACCGAAGAGGAAGTGGCGCGCATTCAGGGCTGCTTCACCGAGCCGGCGTACCGGGATGACGTGGACAGCGGTGTGCTGGACAAGGCACTGCAGGAAAACCGCGCCTTCAACCGCTGGTATCACACCAACACCCGCGCCCATAAGCGCGAGGGCTACCGCAGCGTGACGCTGACGCTGAAGAAGACCGGCCGCATCCCCGGCGACGTGAGCGACGAGCAGCTGGAAGCGATCGCCGACCTGGCGGACCGCTACAGCTTCGGCGAACTGCGCAACACCCACCAGCAGAACATGGTGCTGTCCGACGTGGCCACCGACGATCTGTTCGAGCTGTGGGAAAAACTGGACGCGCTGGGCATGGCCACCCCCAATCTGGGCCTGCTCACCGACATCGTCGCCTGCCCCGGCGGCGACCTGTGCGCCCTGGCAAACGCCAAGTCCGTGCCGGTGGCGGAGGGCATCCAGCGCCGCTTCGACGACATGGACTATGTCCATGACCTGGGTCCGCTGGACATCAATATCTCCGGGTGCATGAACGCCTGCGGCCATCACCATATCGGCCACATCGGCATTCTCGGCGTGGACAAGAAGGGCAAGGAGTTCTACCAGATCACGCTCGGCGGTCGCGGCGACAAGCTGTCGCGCATCGGCGAGAAGATGGGCCCCTCCTTCGAGTCCTATGAAGTCACCGACGTGATCGAAAAGATCATCAATGTGTACGTGGACAAGCGGCTGGAAAACGAGCCGTTCATCGACACCTACGAGCGCATTGGTATGGAACCGTTCAAGGAACACGTCTATGGGTAAGATGATTCTCGACGGTGAAATCGTCGACAACGGCTGGCAGCGGTTCGAACCGGGCCAGCTGGAAGAAGACGGCCAGAGCCTGCCGGAGAACCAGCCGGTGATCGTGCCGCTGGCCTACTGGCAGGCCCACCGCGACACCCTGCTGGAGCGCGAAGCGCCGGTGGGCGTGTGTCTGGAACCGGGCGAGGAGCCCGCCGACCTGGCCGCGGACCTGCCCCACCTGCCGCTGGTGGCGATCCACTTCCCGGCCTTCAAGGACGGTCGCGGTTACTCCTACGCCCGCGAGCTGCGCACCCGCTACCGCTTCACCGGCGAGGTGCGCGCGGTGGGCGATGTGCTGCAGGACCAGCTGTTCTACATGCACCGCGTCGGCTTCAACGCCTTCGAAGTGCGTGCCGACCGGGACATCCATGAAGCGCTGGAAAACGGCCTGCGGCCGTTCTCGGTGACCTACCAGGGCGACGTGCACGACCCGCGCCCGATCTACCGCCGCCGTCAGGAACTCGAGCAGGCCTGATCCCCGGGCTTGTTCAGAACCAGCGCCGCCGGGCCATCCACACCAGGATGCCGGCGGCGATCACCACCAGGGACCCCGCGAACCACCAGAACGCCTCCGGGTTATCCACCCCGGGCAGCCCGCCCACATTGATCCCGAACAGACCGGTCAGAAAGCCCAGCGGCAGGAACAGCGCGCTGATAATGGCGAGCAGGTACATGCGGTCGTTGATCGCCTCGTTCTGCACCGAGAACACCTCTTCCTGCAGCAAGGTGGCGTGGTCCCGCGCCGCATCCAGATCTTCCAGAAGACGCTGCAGGCGCTCGCCGGCCTCGCGGATGATCTCGGCGTCATCGCGGTCGATACGGGCGTCGTTCTGCAGGCGCGCGATGGCCTCGCGCTGGGGCGCCAGATAGCGGCGCAGGGTCACCGCCCGGCGGCGCAGGCTGCTGATCTCGTGGGTGAGCGCCTTGTCCGGCCGGGTCTCCAGCAGATCGGCGCAGTCGCCGACCTGATCCTCGATGCGCTCGATGACGTCTTCCATGCGCCAGATGAGACCGTCCACCAGCCGCTTCACCAGGTCCGACGGGGTGCGGGCGCCCTCGCCCTGCTCCAGTTCCGTGACGATTTCCGACAGCGTCAGCAGCTGGCGTTTCTGGGTGCTGATGATCAGGCCGTTACGGATCCACAACCGCACCGCGATCATGTCTTCCGGGCGCGCGCCCGGCGCCAGATTGACGCCGCGCAGGTAGATCAGCAGGCCGCCGCCCACATCCGCCGCCCGTGGCCGGGTATCGGTGGCGAACAGCGCTTCGAGCACGGAAACCGGCACATCCGGCCGGTTTTGCAGCCACTCATAGGCCTCATCGACGGTGTAATCGAGATGGATCCAGAGCGGCCCGCCCTGGCTCGGCAGCGGCGCCGACAATGAAATGGGCGTGGCACCGCCGGCGCCGTTCAACTGCAGCGCCAGCTTGACCCAGGGAGCGTTGGCCATGATTCAGGGTGCCCGTCTCAGGGGTTGATCTTAACCACCACCCGGCCGCGCAGCTTGCCGGCCAGAATCTCGGTGAAGCAGTCCGGCAGTTGCTCGCGGGTGACTTCGCGGCTCTCCAGCTTGTCCAGCGCCGGGCGCCAGTCGCTGGCCAGCAATTGCCACATCTGCTGCTTCACTTCGCAGGGCAGCTCGACGCTGTCCACGCCGAGCAGATTGACGCCGCGCAGGATAAACGGGAACACGGTGGCGTTTTCCAGCTTGGGCGAGGCGGTCAGGCCGCAGCAGGCCGCGCTGCCGCCGTACTGCAGGCTTTTCAGCGCGTTGACCAGAATATCGCCGCCCACGCAATCGACCACCCCGGCCCAGCGCGGCTTGAGCACCGGCTTCTCGATGCCTTCCAGCAAGGCGTCACGGCCGATGATGTCGGCGGCGCCGAGATCACGCAGCCAGTCGTGGGCGTCCTGTTTGCCGGTGGCGGCCACCACCTTGAAGCCCAGATTGGAGAGGATCGACACCGCCACGCTGCCGACGCCGCCGGTGGCGCCGGTGACCAGCACCTCGCCCTGCTCCGGCTGCAGACCGGTGTCGATCAGCGCTTCCACGCAGAGCGCGGCGGTGAGGCCGGCGGTGCCCAGCACCATGGCGTCACGGGCGGACAGCCCGGCGGGCAGCGGCGCCAGCCATTCGGCGGGCACGCGGATGTAATCGCCGTAGCCGCCGGAGGTGTTCATGCCCAGGTCGTAACCGGTGCAGATCACCGCGTCGCCGACGCTGAAGGGGCCGTCGCCGGCCTCCTCCACCACGCCGGCGGCGTCGATGCCGGGGGTGTGCGGGAAGGAGCGGGTGACGCCCTTGTTGCCGCTGGCGGACAGCGCGTCCTTATAGTTCAGGGACGACCAGGCGACGCGTACCAGCACATCGCCTTCGGGCAGATCTTCCAGGTTCTTGTCCCCTACCCGGCTCTGGTAGCCGTCGTCGGTTTTCTCGGTGATCAGTGCCTTGAAAGTCATTGCCTCGCTCCGTTGAAAGCCCGCCGGTGTCGCCACCGGGGTTAGTGAAACTGACGCTGGCTGCCCCGGTGCCAGAACCGGTCGATCAGACGCACCCCGGCGTTCTCCACGGACACGCCCAGACGCTCGGCCAGCTTGCGCTTGTATTCCCAGTTCAATTCGTACAGATCCAAGTGTTCCTTGCGGCCCTGCAGGTATTCATCGCTGGTCATGATGTCGTCCACCAGGCCCAACTCCTTGGCGCGGGTGCCGAACCAGTGCTCGCCGGTGGCCACCGCGTCCATGTCCAGGGTGCGGCGGTGTTCGCGCACGAACCCCTTGAACAGCTGGTGGGTCTCTTCCAGCTCCTGCTGGAATTTTTCCCGGCCCTTGTCGGTGTTCTCGCCGAGCATGGTCAGGGTGCGCTTGTATTCGCCGGCGGTCATCAACTCCACGTCGATGTCGTTCTTCTTCAGCAGCCGGTGGAAATTGGGCACCTGGGCGACCACGCCGATGGAGCCGATCACCGCGAACGGCGCCGCCAGAATACGGTCGGCGATACACGCCATCATGTAGCCGCCGCTGGCCGCCACCTGATCCACCGCCACCGTCAGTTTCACGCCACGGCCGCGCAGGCGCTTGAGCTGGGAGGCCGCCAGGCCGTAGCTGTGCACCAGGCCGCCGGGGCTCTCCAGGCGCAGCAGCACTTCGTCGTCGCCGGTGGCCACTTCCAGCACCGCGGTGATCTCGCGGCGCAGCCGCGCCACGTCGCTGGCCTGAATGTCGCCGTTGAAATCGAGCACGAACATGCGCGGCTTGCTCTTCGCTTCGGCGCCGGCCTTTTTGCGCTGCTTGTTACGGGCCTTCTCTTCCTTGCGCTTTTTCTTGTGCTCGGCCTTGCGCTCCGCCTCGGGCAGCACCTGGTCGACGATGCTTTCGCGCAGGTCGTCGAACTCTTCGTTGAGGTGCTTGACGCGCAGTTCGCCGTCGCGGCTGGCGCGGTGCCGGTTACGGGCCGCCGCCGAAACGATGCCGCCGATCACAACCAAAATCGCCACCACGAGGGTGACGACCTGGGCCAGAAACATGCCATATTGGTAAAGAAAATCGATCACCTTGTACGCTCACCTGTTCAGGGGCCGTCATGGCTCCAGGTTATTGCCAGCCCGCCACGGCCTGCTGAGCGCTGCCGTTAAGCGGTCGCCCGATCAAGCCCCCGGAGGGCGGCACGGTTACTTCGAAAATAGCCCCGTCCGCCATCGGCAGATAGGCCGCGCTACCATAGCGCGCATCCACCAGAAAACTCCACCCCTCCCTGGCCTGGCGCCAGATATCCATGCCCAGGGGGTCGCGGCTGAGGCTGTACAGGGTGCGTTCCTTGGAGCGCTCGTCCTCAAGGGCGAAGTAACGGCCCTGAATGCGGTCCAGCTGGTAACCGGGCTTCAGGCCCAGCAGGGAAAACGGCGTCTTCCATTTGACGATCCGCGCGTCCAGTTGCCACTGGTCGCCGTTCAGGCGGAAGTCCTCGGTGCTGCCGTCGTTGCGGGTCACCGTGGCGATGTAGCTCTGCTCGCCGATGGCGCGGAAGCTCACCGTGGCCACCGGCGTTTCTTCGGTGAGCTCGTGGAAGCTGTACAGGTTCAGGGCCACCAGCACCAGGTAGACCGCCAGGCCCACCACCGCCAGGCCCAGGCTGCCCTTGATCCACTGCCACAGCCACTTCTGGCGCAGCAGGATCCAGGCGCCCACCAGAATCAGGACCAGGCTCACGGCCATGATCAGAAACGGAGCAACGCTGAAACTCATCGGGGTGTCTCCCTTCAGGAACCGGTGGCCGCCTGACAGGCGCCGCGCCAGTGATCGATCAGAGTCCGGGCGATGCTGCCCGGCGGTGGGATGTGCGGCAATTCAGTGTGGTGGAACCAGCGGGCGTCGGTGATCTCGTCATCGTCGATACGGATCTCGCCGCCGGCGAAGGCGGCGTGGAAGCCCAGCATCAGGGAGTGCGGGAACGGCCAGGACTGGCTGGAGAAATAACGCAGGTCTTTCACCCGGACGCCGGTCTCTTCCATGATTTCCCGGTGCACCGCCTGCTCGGCGGTTTCACCGGCCTCCATGAAGCCGGCCAGGCAGGAATAGAAGCCTTCCGGGAAACGGGCGGAGTGCCCCAGCAGAGCGTATTCACCGTCGGTGACCAGCGCGATGATGCACGGGGTGATGCGCGGGTACTGGCGGTAATCGCAGGCGCTGCACAGCATCGCCAGCTCGGTGGGATGGGGCCGGGTCTCGGCGCCGCAGCGGCTGCAGAAGCGATGGTTCTGGCGCCAGCTGATCACCTGCAGGGCGCGCGCCGCCATGGTGAACTGGGTCTCGTCCAGGTGCCCCATCAGTTCCCGCAGGGGCATCGGGTAAAGCGGCCGGTCCGCCAGCTCATGGTCCGCCTGGCGGCACACATAACAGGGTTCGCCGTGCAGCAGGCCGATAAAGCGGTAATCCGGGTGGCCGCGCAGCAGAAACGACGGTGCGCGGGGAAGGCCCGGCGCCGGCGCCTGGTCGGTGTCCACGCACAGCTGCTGGTCGTGGATCACGAACAGCCAGGCCTCGTCGGCGTCGTGGGGCTCCGGCGCGGACAGGTCCATGGGAAAAAAGTCATTATCCATGCGTGCCTCGCTCCGCCAGCGGGTAGCCCAGCTCCGCCATCGCCTGCTCGGACACGTCCAGCACGCCCTCGCCGATCGGCTTCTGCTCTTCCATGCTTTCCAGATAGTAGTCGACCCCGGTGAGGGCGTCGGCCAGGGTCTCCATGGCCGGCTGGCCGGGCGGTTCGTCACCGCCGATCAGACGGGTTTCGATGTGGGTGCGGCAGGCGCGGATCACCGCGCAGGCCCGCTCCAGCTCCAGGAACATCAGGCCGCCGGAGACACTGGCGAAGGTGCCGGGCAGATTGGTCAGGTGCATGGGGTCCCAGTTGTTCTCCATGTAGCTGGCCAGCGACCGTTTGGCCAGCGCCAGCCCGGCCCGGCACTCACCCACCACGGTCATGCGGGCGTCGTCGAGCTGGTAGAGGGAAATACGGGTGTTGGTGGCGTCCCGGCGCACATCGTCGGAGGGCGCCAGGCTGCGTTCCAGGCTGGCCACGGTGTTCTCGGCGGCCAGCAGGTCGTCCACCAGGGCGTGGAAATCCGGGCTGTCCGCGTCCACGTCCGAGGGCCAGTCGGCCACCTTGTCGGCGCGCTCGCGCAGCAGGTTGGCTTCGTGCTCCTTGCTGACCATTTCCAGGGTGCTGGCGATCCGGCGCAGACCGCCGGCGACGCCGGCGTAGTCGGTGTCCGCCACGCCCTGGGAGGCCAGATCCAGGGTTTCCTTCACCTGGTTGATTTCGTCCTTGAGCGCGCCCGCCACGGAGCGGATCACCGAACCCCGGGCGCCGGCCATCAACGCCAGCTCGCTCTGCAGCACGGTGTCGCTGACGCCGCGTTCCAGGCCGAACACGCCGCGTACCTCGGCGGCGGCGGTGCCGGTCCCGGAGCCGAGACTGGCCAGGTACAGGCTTTCCTTGATCAGCAGCAGCGGCGCTTCCTGGGCCAGGGCCCGCTCGCCGTCGTAGACCAGCTTCTTCAGTTGCCGGTCGTACTGGGCCAGCAGCGCCTTGCGCGCCGGCGTGATCACCATGCGGTCTTCGGCCAGGGATTCGGTGGCGGCCCGCGCCACCCACCAGAAGCGACTGTTGGCGCAGCGGCCGCAGAGATTGTCGACCCGGGCCAGGGCCCGCGCCATCAGCCGCAGGTGCGCGTCGCGGTTATCGCCGCGCAGCAGCCCCAGCAGGCCGACCTGATACATATGACGCAGGCGCCGCCCCTGTGCCAGCAGGGCCGCCGGGTCGCCCTCCTCCGGCTCCGGGCTGCGCGCCCGCGACAGGTCGACGCTGAAGAAATGGCTTTCCTGGATCAGCGGCTTGCCGCCGGCGCGGCGCAGTTCGTTGATGCCGCCGATCAGCATTTCGGGCAGGGTGCGGTCCTTGAGCTGGACGTACTCGAAATAGCGGCCCAGCAGTACGATGGCGTTGCCCAGGGCCTGCACCAGCGCCCGGCCGCCGTGGCGCTTGAGGCCTTCCACGGCCAGTTCCATTTCCTCGCTCATCAGGGTGGCCGCCGACAGCTCCAGCATCTGCGAGATGCCGCGCAATTGGTGAAAGGCTTCACCGCAACGATCCAGCGAGGTTCCCTCGTCCCGTTCCTCGGCGAACGCCTCAAGGCTGGCTTCCGCCTCGCTCAACGTGGCGTCGATGGACTCCTTGAGAAACGTCAGGGAGGTGGTGTTGGTGATGGCGACCATGAACTCTCCGGAAACCCCTGCTGATTATTAAAAGCGTTTTGAACTTTCTCACGGCGTTCAACAATGCGTCAACTTTCAAACGTAAGCAACTGATTTGGCGGCATATTGTTAACAGGCACACAGGCCGGCGCCGGTTTCCGCCGTGGCGTGAAGGCGTTCCTCCCCGGCTCACCGACTGTACCCCGGCATCGGAAGTGCTTATGATTGCGCCGCCCATCCGTTCTCCTTACATTTAGCAGGAAGTAGTGCCATGTACGCCCAGTTCGGCCGCGCCTTCGGTCAGAATTTCCTGGGGCAAGCCCCCGCCTGGTACAAGTACACCATCGTGGTGTTTTTGCTGATCAACCCGCTGGTCGCCTGGACCTTGGGCGAAGCAACGGCAGGCTGGCTGTTGCTGGCGGAGTTCATCTTCACCCTGGCCATGGCGCTGAAGTGCTACCCGCTGCAGCCGGGCGGCCTGCTGGCGATCGAAGCCCTGCTGATCGGCCTCACCTCGCCGGACACCGTCCTGCATAAAGTCGAAGGCAACCTGGAAGTGCTGCTGCTGTTGATTTTCATGGTGGCGGGCATCTTCTTCCTGAAGGACCTTCTTCTATATACCTTTACCCGAATTCTGCTGGGCGTGAAATCGAAGATCCGCCTGAGCCTGCTGTTCGCTCTGGCGGCGGCCTTCCTGTCCGCGTTCCTGGACGCGCTGACCGTGACCGCGGTGGTGATCGCGGTGTGCACCGGCTTCTTCGGCATCTACCACAAGGTGGCGTCGGGCAAGACCTTCCAGCAAAAGCACGACCACGGCGACGACACCACGGTGGAGGATCTGCACCGGGAAGACCTGCGCCGTTTCCGCGCCTTCCTGCGCAGCCTGCTGATGCACGCCGCCGTGGGCACCGCCCTGGGCGGCGTCTGCACCCTGGTGGGCGAGCCCCAGAACCTGCTGATCGCCACCAAGGCGCAGTGGGAGTTCGGCGAGTTCTTCCTGCGCATGGCGCCGGTGAGCCTGCCGGTGCTGGCCATGGGCCTGCTCACCTGTCTGTTTCTGGAATGGAGCGGCAGCTTCGGCTACGGCGAGGAGATTCCCGAGAAGGTCGAGGGGATCATGCGCCAGTACGCCCGCGAGCAGGACGACCGCCGCACCACCCGGGACAAGGTCAATCTGGTGGTGCAGGGCTTCATCGCGCTGTGGCTGGTGGTGGGGCTCGCCACCCACGCCGCGTCCGTGGGTCTGGTGGGTCTGAGCGTGATCATCCTCGCCACCGCGTTCTGCGGCATCATCGAGGAGCACCGCCTCGGCCAGGCGTTCGAGGAGGCGCTGCCGTTCGCCGCCCTGCTCACCGTGTTCTTCGCGGTGGTGGCGGTGATCGCCGACCAGCAGCTGTTCACCCCGGTGATCGACTATGTGCTGAGCCTCGACCGCGGCGTCCAGGGCTCCGCCTTCTATATGGCCAACGGCGTGCTGTCGGCGGTGTCGGACAACGTGTTCGTGGCCTCGGTGTACGTGGACGAGGTGGCCAAGGCACTGGTCAACGGGGAAATCGACCGGGACACCTTCGATCTGCTGGCCGTGGCGATCAACACCGGCACCAATATTCCTTCGGTGGCCACGCCCAACGGGCAGGCGGCGTTCCTGTTCCTGCTCACCTCCGCCCTGGCGCCGCTGGTGCGGCTGTCCTACGGCCGCATGGTGATCATGGCCCTGCCCTACACCATCGTCATGACGCTGACCGGTCTGATCATGACCGCCACGCTTCTCGAGCCCGCCACCGAGTATATGTACGAGCACGGCTGGATCACCCACCACGAGCCCAGCGATCTGAAAATGGACGCCGAGCCTTCCGCCCACTAAGGGCGCGGCTCGCCGCCGGCGGCGGTTACTGCTCCAGTTCCTGCCACAGGGTCATCTGACCCCGGCTCTCGGCCATCGCTTCCAGCTTCTTGCGGTGGCGCTCCAGGTCCGTGTCCGAGGCCCGCACCACCGCCAGACGCGGCCGGTCCGCCGCCAGGCGGCGAATCGCTTCGGCCTGCTCGCTGCCCTGCTCGCCGGCGTCCGCGCCGCCCAGGGACAGCTTGGTCTGGCCGCCGGTCATCGCCAGGTAGACGTCGGCGAGAATCTCCGCGTCCAGCAGCGCGCCGTGCAGCTCCCGGTGGGCGTTCTCCACATCGTAACGGCGGCACAGCGCGTCCAGGCTGTTCTTCTGGCCCGGATGCAGATCCCGGGCCATTTTCAGGGTATCCAGAATCCGGCAGCGTTCGGCGACGGCGCCCCATTTGCCGCCCAGGCGCCGCAATTCGTGGTCGAGGAACCCGACGTCGAACGGCGCGTTGTGAATCACCAGCTCGGCGCCGTCCACGAAGGTCATGAACTCTTCGGCGATCTGCTCGAAGGTGGGCTTGTCGGCGAGGAACTCCCGGGTAATGCCGTGCACCTCCAGGGCGCCCTCATCGATATCCCGCTCCGGGTTGATGTACAGGTGCAGGTTGTTGCCGGTGAGTCGCCGGTTGCGCAGCTCCACGCAGCCGATTTCGATGATCCGGTGCCCGGACAGCGGGTCCAGGCCGGTGGTCTCGGTATCCAGAACGATCTGTCTCATGCGCCGATCTCCGCTTCGTCGATACCCCGGTTGGCGAGCCGGTCGGCGCGCTCATTCTCGCTGTGGCCGCTGTGGCCGCGCACCCAGTGCCATTTGACCCGGTGCCGTTCGGCGGCGGTCTCCAGGCGCTGCCAGAGGTCCTTGTTGACCACCGGCTTCTTGGCGGCGGTTTGCCAGTTGCGCTTTTTCCAGTTGGCCAGCCACTCGGTAATGCCCTTGCGGACATACTGGGAGTCGGTGGTCAGATTGACCTCGCAGGGGTCCTTGAGCGCTTCCAGGGCCTGGATCGCGGCCATCAGCTCCATGCGGTTGTTGGTGGTATGGGGCTCGCCGCCGAACAGTTCCTTTTCCTTGTCGCCGTAACGCAAGATCGCGCCCCATCCCCCGGGGCCCGGGTTACCACGGCAGGCGCCGTCGGTAAAAATATCCACCTGCTTCAAAAGCCGTTACTCCGTATTTCGTTGTTGTCGCCAGCGCGCCACCGGCACCGATACCACCGTGGGGCCCTGCTGGCGGCTGAAGCCGGCGGTCGCCGGCAAGGGACGCATCATGGCGGCGCGTTTGCGCGCCACCAGCAGATACACGCCGCCGTTGCGCCACCAGAAGCGCCGCCCCAGCCAGTCCAGCCAGCGCAAACGGGCGCGGCCCCGGTCGCCGACGGGCAGATTGTAGAACCCGCTGGCCACGCCCTCCACTTCAAAACCCAGCACGTTCAGCCAGTCGCTGACCCGGTAAGGACGGAAATAGCGGCCGTTCCAGCCGGGCCGCTGGCCGCCGCGCCGGAACCAGCGCGCCAGCCCCATGATGCTCAGGGGGTGGAAGCCGACCACCGCGAGCACGCCGCCCGGGGCCACGCAGCGGGCCGCCTCGCGCAGCACCTGATGGGGGGCGTCGTGGAATTCCAGACAATGGTGCAGCAGCACCACGTCGACGCTGTTCTTGGCGATCGGCAGCGACTGCGGGCAGGCTTCCAGGGCCACCCGGCTGGTGGCCTGGCGCCCGCCTTCCACCGGCATCGGTGTCACCGAACAGCGCCACGGCAGACGAATGTCGCGCAGCATGTCCTGGCAACGGCCGCCGCTGACTTCCACCGCGCGCTGGCCCACCAGCCGGGGGGTCCATTCGGCGACGATGGCGCGTTCCGCCTCCAGCACCGCCTGGCCGGCCTGGGTGTCCTGCCACTCGTTGAACCGTTCCAGCATGTCCGCCGGCTGGCGGCGGAACGGTGATCTCGACAGCGGGGGTAACTGCATCGCTGACATTTCTCCCTTGGAACTGTAGGGTTACATCCAAGCATTCAAGCGAAGGGTAACACGTCATGCTGCAAGCCCCTACGGCCATCCCGGCCTTCAATGACAACTACATTTGGGCGATTCGCGACGGCGATCAATGCGTGATCGTGGACCCGGGCGACGCCGCCCCGGTGGAGGCCTGGCTGAGCGACCAGGGCCTGACCCTGAGCGCGCTGCTGATCACCCATCACCACCCGGATCACGTGGGCGGGGTCTCCGCCCTGTGCCGGGACCGGGATATTCCGGTGTACGGCCCGGCCCGGGAAACCATTCCGGAAATGGACCACCCGCTGGGCGACGGCGACCGCGTTCGTCTGGCCACGCCGGACCTGGAACTGGACGTGCTGGAAGTGCCCGGCCACACCCTGGGGCACATTGCTTTCTACGCCCCCCGCCAGGGCTGGCTGTTCTGCGGCGACACCCTGTTCGCCGGCGGCTGCGGGCGGCTGTTCGAAGGCACCCCGGAGCAGATGCACCACTCCCTGACGCGGCTGGCCGGCCTGCCCGAGGACACCCAGGTGTTCTGCGCCCATGAGTACACCCTGGCCAACCTGCGCTTCGCGGCGACCGTATCCCCCGACGACCCGGCGGTAAGCGACCGGCTTGCCCGGGTCAGCGCCCTGCGCGAGCAGGACCGCATCACGGTGCCCTCCACCATCGGTGAGGAGAAACGCACCAACCCCTTTCTGCGCGCGGCGGACCCGCAACTGCGCCAGGCCTGCGAAGCCCGTTTCGGGGAGGCGCCGGAAACCAACGTGGACAGTTTCGCGGCCCTGCGCCGCTGGAAGGACTCCGCCTGAAGCGCGGTCCGGCGGCGATTTCTCCTTGCCGGGATCGCCGCCCCTGCCTAGAATCAACTTAAAATTCGAATCGTATATTATTGTTATGAATAAACTTCTTGGTTGTGCAGCCCTGGGGCTCGCGCTGACGGTAGGCGCTTGTGCCACGAAACCCGAGGTGGACGACCTGCCTCCCATGCCGCCGGCGGAGCCCTCCGTCAAAGACCCGGGGCTCGCCAACGGCATGCCGGAACCGGAACCCGTTGAGCCCGCCGCCGACCAGGAAGAAAGCACGCAGCAGGATCTGTGGGCGCGGATTCGCGACGGCTATGCGCTGGACCTGCATCAGGACCGGGAGCGCGTGCGCCTGCAGCGCAAGTGGTACGCCCGCCACCCGAGCTATTTCACCCGCGTCACGGAGCGCGCCGAGCGCTATCTGCACTTTATCGTCGAGGAAGCGGAGCGCCGCGACATGCCGCTGGAGCTGGTGATGCTGCCGGTGGTGGAAAGCGCCTTCGACCCGTTCGCCTACTCCCACGGCCGCGCCGCCGGCCCCTGGCAGTTCATTCCGTCCACCGGCAAGTATTTCGGGCTCGACCAGACCTGGTGGTACGACGGCCGCCGCGACATCACCCTTTCCACCCGCGCCGCCCTGGACTACCTGCAGCAGCTTTCCGAGCGCTTCGACGGCGACTGGCTGCTGGCCCTGGCGTCCTACAACGCCGGCGGCGGCACCGTCTCCCGGGCCCGGCGCCGCAACGAGGAAGCCGGCCGCCCCACCGATTTCTGGCACCTGGACCTGCCCCGCGAAACCACCGCCTATGTGCCCAAGCTGCTGGCGGTGGCGGAGATCGTCCGCGACCCGCGGCGCTACGGCGTCACCCTGCATCCAATGGCCGACCAGCCCTACTTCGAAGAGGTGGACGTGGGCGGCCAGATCGACCTGGCCCAGGCCGCCAGCCTGGCGGAGATCTCCACCGAAGAGCTCTACCTGCTGAATCCGGCGTTCAACCGCTGGGCGACCGCCCCGGAAGGCCCGCACACCCTGCTGGTGCCGGTGGGCAGCGCCGACGCCTTCCGCGAGCGGGTGGCGGACCTGCCGCAGGAAGAACGCATGCGCTGGCACCGCTACACCATTCGCAGCGGCGATTCGCTGAGCCGCATCGCCCGCGCCCACCGCACCACCCCGTCGGTGCTCCGCGACATCAACGATCTGTCCGGCAACACCATCATCGCCGGCCGCACCCTGTTGATTCCGGAACCCTCCCAGGATCAGTACAAACTGAGCGCCGACCAGCGGCTGGCGGACAACCAGGGCCGGCAGCGCGGCAAGCGCCAGCGTGTTGATCACCGGGTCGCCGCCGGGGACACGCTGTGGCAGATCGCGCGGGAGAACGACGTCAGCGTGCAGGCGCTGGCGAAATGGAACAATATGGCCCCCGGCGACCCGCTGCGCGTGGGCCAGACCCTGGCGGTGTGGCGCGAAGACGGCCCGGCGGCCACGGTGCGCGCCGAGGAGCGCGAGGAAATGATTCGCAAGGTGCGCTACTCCGTGCGTCGCGGGGATTCACTGCACGCTATCGCCAACCGCTTTAACGTGTCGGTGAATCAGATTCGCGACTGGAATGACCGCCTGGAGAAAAGCCGCTATCTGCAACCCGGCGACAATCTGACGCTGTATGTGGATGTGCGCAACGCGCCTTAAGCGGATCAGGCGCGACGGCCCGCTTCGCCGGTGAACCCGACCGGCGAGCGCGGGTCACAGTAAGCAGTGCCATTTGGCGATCCCCATCGCCTGGGCTATGGTGACGCCAAAGACCCCACCAAGGAGTCCACAATAACGATGAAAGGCGCGATGCGTTGCTTAGTGTGCTGTTTGTTCTTTGTTGCCGCCCTGTTTAGCGGCCCGGCGCTGGCGGAGACCCAGCGCTCCCACGCCATCACCATGCACGGCGACCCCAAATACCCCGCCGGCTTCAAGCACTTCGACTATGTCCGGCCGGACGCCCCCAAGGGCGGCAGCCTGAGCCTGCACGTGGTGGGCGGCTTCGATAATTTTCAGCCGTGGCTGCCCAAGGGCCAGGCGGCGGCCGGCTCCCAGGGGCTGGTGTTCGACACCCTGACGGTGCGCAGTAAGGACGAACCCTTCACCGAATACGGGTTGCTGGCCGAATCCATGGAATGGCCCGAGGACCGTAGCTGGGTCACCTTCACCCTGCGCGAGCAGGCCCGCTTCGCCGACGGGCATCCGGTGCGCGCCGAGGACGTGGTGTGGAGCTTCAAGCAGCTGCGCGACAAAGGCGCGCCCTTCTACGCCTACTATTACGGTGACGTGGAAAAGGTCGAGGCGCTGTCCGAGCGCGAGGTGAAATTCAGCTTCAAGGCCGGCGACAACCGCGAGCTGGTGATGATCGTCGGCCAGCTGCCGGTGATGCCCAAGCATTACTGGGACGACAAACCCTTCGACGACGCCAATCTGGTGCCGCCGCCCGGTTCCGGACCCTATAAGGTGGACAGCTTCAAGGCCGGCAAGCGGGTCGTCTACCAGCGCCGCGACGACTACTGGGCCAAGGACCTGCCGGTGAACCGGGGGCACCATAATTTCGGCCGCATCATCTACGAATACTATCTGGACCAGACCGTGGCGCTGGAAGCGTTCAAGCGCGGCGACTACGACTGGCGCTCGGAGAACAATTCCAAGTACTGGGCCACCGCCTACACCGGCGAGGCGTTCCGCGACGGCGAGATCATCACCGAAGAGGTGACCCATCAGAACCCGGCCGGCATGCAGGGCTTTATTTTCAATACCCGCCGCCCGCTGTTCCAGGACCCGGTGCTGCGCGAGGCGATGACCTACGCCTTTGATTTTGAGTGGTCCAACAAGAATCTGTTCTACGGTCAGTACAAGCGGACCCGCAGCTACTTCCAGAATTCCGAGCTGGCCGCCACCGGCCTGCCCGACGAGAAAGAGCTGGCACTGCTGAAACCGCTGCGCGAGGACCTGCCGCCGCGGGTGTTCACCGAGGCCTACCAGCCGCCGGTGTCGGACGGCTCCGGCCGCCCCCGTGACAATCTGCGCCAGGCCCAGGCGCTGCTCAAGGACGCCGGCTACCAGGTCAAGGACGGCAAGCTGCACACCCCGGACGGCGAGCCGGTGAGCTTTGAATTCCTGCTCTACCAGCCGGCCTTCGAGCGCATCGTGCTGCCCTACGCGCGCAACCTGAAGACCCTGGGTATCGACGCGGACGTGGTGCGCGTGGACCAGTCGCAGTACGTGCAGCGGGTGCGTAATTTCAATTTCGACATGATGGTCGGCGGCTGGGGCCAGTCGCCCTCCCCCGGCAACGAGCAGCGCGGCTACTGGGGTTCCGCCGCCGCCGAGCGGGAAAGCAGCCAGAACTACGCCGGCGTCAGCAATCCGGCCATCGATGAGCTGGTCAGCAAGGTGATCGCCGCCAACACCCGGGAGCAGTTGGTCACCCGCACCCGCGCCCTGGACCGGGCGCTGCAGTGGGGCTTCTACGTGGTGCCCAACTGGTATCTGGATTACCACCGCTTCGCCTATCAGTCACGGCTCGCCCATCCGCCGCTGCCGCCCTATGTGGGCTTCGACGGCGCCACCGAACTCTGGTGGGATAAAAGCGCGCAATAATGCTGATCTATATTCTCAAGCGCCTGCTGCTGATCGTGCCCACCCTGCTGGGCATTCTGCTGCTTAACTTCGTGATCGTGCAGGCGGCCCCCGGCGGCCCGGTGGAGAAAGCCATCGCCCAGCTGCAGGGCATCGGCGGAGGCGGCGCCGGCGGCGGTTTCGCCGGCACCACCCAGGATCTGGTCAACAGCGGCGGCGGCGACTACCGGGGCTCACGGGGGATGCCGCCGGAGCTGCTCGAGCGTATCGAAAAGCTCTACGGCTTCGACAAGCCGGCGCCGGAACGTTTCTGGCTGATGATCAAACGCTATCTGACCTTCGATTTCGGCGAATCCTACTACCGCGACAAGGACGTCAGCACCCTGATCGCCGAGCGCCTGCCGGTGTCCATCTCCCTGGGGCTGTGGAGCACGCTGATCACCTATCTGGTGGCGGTGCCACTGGGCATCAAAAAGGCGGTGCGCGACGGCAGCCGCTTCGACGTGTGGAGCAGCACCGCGATCATCGTCGGCTATGCGATCCCCAGCTTTCTGATCGCCATTCTGCTGGTGGTGCTGTTCGCCGGCGGCTCCTACTGGGAGTGGTTTCCGCTGCGCGGGCTGACTTCGGACAATTTCGATCAACTGCCCTGGTGGCGCCAGGCGCTGGATTACCTGCACCACATCACGCTGCCCACCCTGGCCATCGTGATCGGCAACTTCGCCACCCTCACCATGCTCACCAAGAACTCCTTTCTTGACGAGATCAGCAAGCAATACGTGCAGACCGCCCGCGCCAAGGGGCTGGACGAAAACGGCGTGCTCTACGGCCATGTGTTCCGTAACGCCATGCTGATCATCATCGCCGGCTTCCCGGCCGCCTTCGTCGGCATGTTCTTCACCGGCGTGCTGCTGATCGAGTACATCTTCTCGCTGGACGGGCTGGGCCTGCTTGGCTTCGAATCGGTGATCAACCGGGATTACCCGGTGGTGTTCGGCACCCTGTTCATCTTCACCCTGATCGGCATGCTGCTGAAGCTGATTTCGGACCTGACCTATATGTGGGTGGACCCGCGTATCGACTTTGAGCGGAGGGCACGCTGATGGGCAGCGGCAATCCGATCTGGCGGCGCCAGTGGCGCGCCTTCCGTCGCAACCGCCGCGGCTTCTGGTCGCTGGGCCTGTTCCTGGTGCTGTTCGTGGTCAGCCTGGGGGCGGAATTCGTCGCCAACGACAGGCCGATCATGGTGCAGTACCAGGGCGACCTGTATTTCCCGGTGTTCAAGACCTACCCGGAAACCACCTTCGGCGGCCTGTTCGAAACCGAAGCCAACTACCGCGACCCCTATGTGGCGGAACTGATCGAGGACGACGGCTGGATGCTGTGGCCGCCGATCCGCTACAGCCACGACACCATCAACTACGAGCTCACCGTGCCGGCGCCGGCGCCCCCCTCGGCGGAAAACTGGCTGGGCACCGACGACCAGGGCCGCGACGTGCTGGCCCGCCTGATTTACGGCTTCCGCCTGTCGGTGCTGTTCGGCCTGATCCTGACCGTCACGTCCAGCCTGATCGGCATCGTGGTGGGCGCGGTGCAGGGTTACTACGGCGGCTGGCTGGACCTGGGCGGCCAGCGCTTCGTGGAAATCTGGTCGAGCATGCCGATTCTCTACCTGATCATCGTGATCTCCAGTTTCGTGGTGCCCGGGTTCTGGGTCCTGCTGGCGATCATGCTGCTGTTCTCGTGGATGACCCTGGTGGATCTGGTGCGCGCCGAATTCCTGCGCTGCCGCAACCTGGAGTACGTGCGCGCCGCCCAGGCCATGGGGGTGCGCACCCCGGTGATTCTGTTCCGGCACATGCTGCCCAACGCCATGGTGGCCACCCTCACCTATCTGCCGTTCGTGCTCAACGCGTCGGTGATCCTGCTCACCTCGCTGGACTTCATCGGCTTCGGCCTGCCGCCGGGGTCGCCGTCGCTGGGGGAGCTGCTGGGTCAGGGCAAGGCCAACCTGCACGCCCCCTGGCTGGGCTTGAGCGCCTTCGTCACCCTGGCGGTGATGCTCTCGCTGCTGGTGTTCGCCGGCGAGGCGGTACGCGACGCTTTCGATCCGAGGAAATACAATGACGCCGCTGCCTAGACATCTGCTGCGCCTGGACGACCTGAGCGTCTGGTTCGACGACCCGGCCCGGCCGGCGGTGGACCGGGTGAGCCTGAGCGTGGACGCCGGGCGCACCCTGGCCCTGGTGGGCGAATCCGGTTCCGGCAAGTCGCTCACCGCCATGTCGGTGCTGGACTTGCTGCCGGGCGGCGCCGGGCGCCGTGCCGCCGCCATCGAGCTGGACGGCGACAACATCCTGGGCTGGCCCGCCGATCGCCGCCGGGCGCTGCGCGGCGGCCGTATCGGCACCATCTTTCAGGAGCCGCTCACCGCGCTCAACCCGCTGCACCGCGTGGAGCGGCAGATCGGCGAGGCGATGCGCATTCATCAGGGCCTGGGCCGTGCCGCCATCCGGCAGCGTTGCCTGAATCTGCTGGAACAGGTGGAGCTGCCCGCCACCGAGGACATGCTGCAGCGCTACCCGCATCAGCTCAGCGGCGGTCAGCGTCAACGGGTGATGATCGCCATGGCGCTGGCCAACGACCCGGCCCTGCTGATCGCCGACGAGCCCACCACCGCCCTGGACGTGACCATCCAGGAAACCATCCTGGACCTGCTGCGGCGCCTGCAGCGCGAGCGCAATCTGGGCATTCTGCTGATCAGCCACGACCTGGGCCTGGTGGCCCGCTACGCCGACGACGTGGCGGTGATGCATCAGGGGCGCATCGTCGAAACCGGCGCCACCGCGCGGGTCCTGGAGCAGCCGGAACACGATTACACTCGCCACCTGCTGGCGGCGGAGCCCGCCGGCCACCCGGAGCCGCTGACCGACGAGGCCCCGGAGCTGCTCAACGCCCAGGGCCTGTCGGTGCACTTCAAAGGCCCGCGCCGGGGCTGGTTCGGCCGCGCCGCGCCGCTGGCGGCGGTGGACGACCTCTCCCTCACCCTGCGCCGCGGCGAAACCCTGGGCGTGGTGGGCGAATCCGGCTCCGGCAAATCGACCCTGGCGCTGGCCCTGCTGCGGCTGATCCCCGCCGCCGGCACGGTGAGGCTGCTGGACCAGCCGCTGGACCGCCTCAGCGGCGCCGCCCTGCGCCCCTGGCGCCGCCATATGCAGGTGGTGTTCCAGGACCCGTTCGGCAGCCTTAACCCGCGCCTCAGCGTGGGCCGCGCCGTGGACGAGGGCCTGCGCGTGCACCACAAAGACCTGGACGCCGCCCAGCGGGCCGAGCGCACCCGCGCCCTGCTCGAGGAAGTGGGTCTGCCGGCGGACGCCGCCGAGCGCTATCCGCACGAATTCTCCGGCGGCCAGCGCCAGCGCATCGCCATCGCCCGGGCCCTGATCGTGGAGCCGGACCTGCTGATTCTCGACGAGCCCACCTCGGCGCTCGACCGCAGCGTGCAGGCCCAGGTGCTGGAGCTGCTGAAAACCCTGCAGCGCCGCCACGGCCTCAGCTACCTGTTCATCAGCCACGACCTCAAGGTGGTGCGCGCGATCAGCCACCGGCTGCTGGTCATGCGCCACGGCCAGGTGGTGGAGCACGGCGACACCGAGCGGGTGTTCCGTGAGCCCCAGCAGGCCTACACACGGCGCCTGATCGACGCCGCCTACAACCGCACCGTCAACGCCGGCGGCGAGAAACAAGCGGTTGCACATTGAATTCCGGGGCGTCTTTCACCCCCTTGCCATTTCCCTATACTAGGGCCACACCGAACCGTCGAATCGAGGACATATCATGGGTTTTCTCGCAGGTAAGCGATTTCTGATTGTCGGCGTCGCCAGTGACCGGTCGATCGCCACCGGTATCGCCGAAGCCATGCACCGCGAAGGTGCCGAGCTGGCCTTTACCTACCAGAACGACAAACTGAAAAGCCGGGTGCTGAAAGCGGCCGAGCGCTACGGCAGCAACGAGGCGCTCTGCTTTCCCTGCGACGTGGCCTCCGATGAGCAGATCCAGCAGGTATTCGAAGGGCTCGGCAAGCAGTGGGACGGCCTCGACGGCGTGGTCCACGCGGTGGGCTTCGCCCCGGGCAACGAACTGGACGGCAACTTCGCCGACGTGGCCACCCGCGAAGGTTTCCGCATCGCCCACGAGATTTCCTCCTACAGCTTCGTGGCCCTGGCCCAGGCGGCCCGCCCGCTGATGAAGGGCCGCAACGGCGCCCTGCTCACCCTCACCTACCACGCCTCCCGGCAAACCGTGCCCAACTACAACGTGATGGGCCTGGCCAAGGCCAGCCTAGAGGCGTCGGTGCGCTATCTGGCGTCCAGCCTGGGCCCGGAAGGCACCCGCGTGAACGGCATTTCCGCCGGCCCGATTCGCACCCTGGCCGCGTCCGGCATCAAGAAATTCCGCAGCATGCTGGACTACAACGCCGCCAAGGCGCCGCTGCGCCGCAACGTGACCATCGAGGAGGTGGGCAACACCGCCGCCTTCCTGTGCTCGGACCTGGCCTCCGGCATCAGTTCCGAGATCACCTACGTGGACGGCGGCGCCGCCACGGTCTCCATGCCGTTCGAGGAGCCCGGCGAAGAGAGCTGATTTCCCCTCGCCAAGCCCCACCGAAAAGCCCGCCGAAATGGCGGGTTTTTTCGTTCAGCGGGAGGGGGTCTGGTAGGAGCGGGCCAAGCCCGCGAAAGGCAAGCGGAGCTTGCCGGCAGGATCCCAGAGACCTCTTTTTCCAGTGTTCGGTGCTCCGTATCGAAGACGCGGTGCAATGGTGGTGCCTTCCGGGACCGCTCAAGCCATCCCTGGCCGCTGTTAGTTTGGCCATCCCTGGCCAAACAGCTCCCTCCAGGCACCACCATTGCCCCGCTCACTTAGCAGCGGAACCGCCACGGGACATAACACCGCCTGGACCTTTCTACGAAGTGGGGCTTGTGGCGGCGAATCTTCCAAGGAGCGCCGGGATCGGGTGTGCCCATCCAGGACCGTATTTGGCCAGGGATGGCCAAAGCGGTCCGCCGCCGCGGCCGAGCTTACAGGGATGTACTTGCAGCGTGTCCTGGATGGGCACACCCGATCCCGGTGCGGGCTCTCTGGAGAGAAAGGTCTCTGGGATCCTGCCGACCGGTTACACCGGCCTTTCGCTTGCAAGCAAGCTCCCATAAGGCCCGCTCCCACAATTCGGGCATCTTCAAGGATGCAAACCTTTCTGGTCGCGCCATGCTCCCATAAAAAAACCCGCCGGGATGGCGGGTTTTTCGGCTGGCCGGCGAGCCGCTTAGAGCGGCGGGGCCGCCGGCTGGGGCTGGGGCTGCGGCTGTTCGCGGGGCTGGCTGAGGCGATCCGGATGCAGTTCCACGTCCAGGCTGTCGCGCAGGAACGCCATCACCTGGCGGAAGCCGCGCTCGCCTTCCACGCGCGCCAGCTCCTGAAGGGCCTGGCGCTGCTGCTCCGGCTCCAGGGCGTCCACGGAACCGTCTTCCACGGCGGTCAGCTGGAACGCCACCAGATCGCCGTTGCGCAGGCTGGTGAAGCGGATCGGGCTGCTTTCGCCTTCGGCGGGCCGGGGCGTGGCGAACACGGCATCCACCACTTCCATGGCCGGCTCGGAGGCGCCGCGCTGCAGATCCGCTTCTTCCTGCACCTCGGCGTCGAGTTGCTCGGCCACGGCCGCCAGATCGGCGCCCTGCTCCACCGCTTCGCGGGCTTCTTCGGCCAGCGCCTCGGCGCGGGCGCGGGCCTTGCGCAGGCGCAGCTGGGCGCGGATGTCCTCGCTCACTTCCGCCAGCGGCAGCGGCTCGGCGTCCTTCACCTCTTCCAGGCGCAGGGCCAGGAAGCGGCCCGGGGCCACTTCCAGCAGGTCGCTGTTGCGGCCCTGCTCGCGCACGCTTTCGCTGTTGAGCGCTTCGCGGACGCGGGCGTTGTTGAGCGCCGTGGGCAGTTCCTGCATGGAGACCCAGTCGGTGGTCTGCAGTTCCAGGCCCAGCTGCTCGGCGGGCACCTGCAGGTCGCTGTGCTCGTAGACCAGCTCTTCGAGGGTCACCAGATCCTCGGCGAGCAGGGAATCGGACTGGGCGCTCTGCAGATCGGTGACGATCTCGTCGCGCATCTCTTCCAGCGGCGGCATTTCGGCGCGCTCTTCCTCGATCACCTTGAGCAGGTGTACGCCGGCGTCGGAAATTACCGGTTCGGAGACGTCGCCCACGTCCATGTCGGCCAGCGCCTCGTCCAGGGAGTCCGGCAGGGAACCCTGACCGACCCGGCCCAGGTTACCGCCGCTGCGCGCGGTGGCGGCGTCGTCGGAATATTCCCGCGCCACCTCGGCGAAGCTGCTGCCCTGCTCCAGCGCCTGGCGCGCCTCGCGGGCCCGCTCCACGGCGGCGTTTTCGTCACGCTCGTCGTTGACGCTGATCAGCACGTGGGCCACTTCCCGGCGGGTGGCGGCGCTGTCACGCATCTGCTTGCGCGCTTCGTATTCGGCGCGGATCTGCTCGTCGGAGATCTCCACGCGATCCCGGTAGCGCTCCGGGGTCAACTCGATATAGCGCACGCGCAGCTGTTCGGGGCGCATGAACTCGGACGTGTTCTGGTCGTAGAAATCCGACACTTCCTGATCGGAAACCTGGGTATCGCCACGCAGGCTGTCCACGCTGAGGCGCACATAGCGAATGTCGCGGCGCTGTTCACCCAGGCGGCGTTGCTCGGCGAGCTCACCTTCCAGGGCGAAATCGGTGGCCGCGAACGCGTTGCGGTACTGCTGGCTGATGCGCTCCTGGCGCAGCGATTCCAGATAGCCCTGCGGGGTCATGCCCTGGGCGCGCACCATGCGCTCGAACTGGGTTTCCGAAAAGCGACCGTTCTCGTAGAACATGTCGTTATTGCGGATCAACACGGCCGCCTGGGCGTCGCTGAACGCCATGTCCGCGTTGCGCGCGGCGGCGATCATCAATTGCTCGTTCACGATTCCCTGCAGCACCATCTCAGGGCGAATAAACGAATCGAGCATTGATTCATTAATATCCGGGCTCTGCTGGCGCAGCATCTGACGCAGTTGCTGAGTGCGCGAACTGACGTACCCGCGGCTGATTTTGTTGCCTTCCACTTCGGCAACAGCGCTGTCACTACCCCCTCCGGTGAAATACCCGTAAAACCCGGAAATGATAAAGGGAAGAATGATCGCGGCGAGCAGAACCTTGCCCACGGGCCCGCGGACAAATCGTCTGAACTCCTGCATGGTTTACTCCAAGGAATCTCTAATCTTTTTATAGGGTACCGGAAAGCAAAAAAGCGCACCCAAGACGGATACGCTTATGCGCTGGCGGAGCGGACGGGACTCGAACCCGCGACCCCCGGCGTGACAGGCCGGTATTCTAACCAGCTGAACTACCGCTCCTGAAGCCAGATCAGTTCACGGCGTCTTTCAACGCCTTGCCCGCCTTGAAGCCCGGTACGTTGGCAGCGGCGATCTTGATGGTTTCGCCGGTCTGCGGATTGCGACCTTCGCGCGCAGCGCGCTGCTTCACGGAAAAAGTACCGAAGCCCACCAGAGAAACGCTGTCGCCTTTCTTCAGAGCGCCGGTCACGGCATCCAGAGTGGCGTCCAGCGCGCGGCCCGCATCGGCCTTGGAGATATCGGAAGCCGCGGCGATGGCGTCAATCAGTTCGGATTTATTCACAAAATTCCCCTTTTCTATTTCCCGGTTTTATGGTCGAGGCGCGATGCACTCTCCGTATGACGAAGCCGCCTTTATACCAATGGGCCTAGGGGGCGTCAAGGAAGGATAAGTGCAGTCACACCAGCTTGGATAAAAGTAAAAAACCTTTTTGATCAATCATTTAAAGACGAACAACAAAGTCACGGAAGAGCTCTTGAGACGGCCCGCCACCCATTTGGTTCAATGGGTGCTGGGCCGTTCCGAACCTTTCTGCGCTTTTTCTTCGGCCAGAGCGAGGTCTTCTTCCACTTCCGCCTCGCTCAGCGGCGTGGGAGTGTGCGTTAACGCCAACTCCAACACCTGGTCGATCCATTTTACCGGCCGGATATCCAGAGCCTCTTTGATCTTGTCCGGAATTTCCTTGAGGTCCCGCTCATTTTCCTGCGGAATCAGCACGGTTTTAATGCCGCCGCGATGGGCGGCGAGCAGTTTTTCCTTGAGACCACCGATGGCCAGCACCTGGCCGCGCAGGGTGATCTCACCGGTCATCGCCACGTCGGCGCGCACCGGAATGCCGGTCAGTACCGATACCATCGCGGTGCACATGCCGATGCCGGCACTGGGGCCGTCCTTCGGCGTGGCGCCCTCGGGCACGTGGATATGGACGTCATTGCGTTCCAGTTGCCGGCGGCGGATACCCAGGTTGCCGGAGCGGCTTTTCACCACCGTCCAGGCCGCCTGGATGGACTCCTGCATCACATCACCGAGCGAGCCGGTGGTGGTGACACGACCCTTGCCGGGGGTGGACACGCCTTCGATGGTGAGCAGTTCACCGCCCACCGAAGTCCACGCCAGGCCGGTGACCTGACCGATCTGATCCTTCTCTTCGGCGCGCCCGTAATCGTACTTGCGCACACCCAGATAATGATCAATGTTTTCCGGCGTCAGGGTAATGGTGCGGTTCTCTTTTTCCAGCAGATTTTCCTTCACCACCTTACGGCAGATCTTGCTGATTTCCCGCTCCAGGCCACGCACCCCGGATTCCCGGGTGTAATGACGCACGATGAACTGCAGCGCCTTTTCATCCAGCACCAGTTCGTTCTCGCGCAGACCGTTGGACTTGATCTGCTTGGGAATCAGGTACTGGGAGGCGATGTTGATCTTCTCGTCCTCGGTGTAACCGGGCAGACGAATCACTTCCATGCGGTCCAGCAACGGCGCCGGAATATTCATGGAATTGGAGGTGCAGATAAACAGGGTTTCGGACAGGTTGTAGTCCACTTCCAGGTAGTGATCGCTGAAGGTGTGGTTCTGTTCCGGATCCAGCACTTCCAGCAACGCCGACGCCGGGTCGCCACGCATGTCCATGCCCATCTTGTCGACTTCGTCGAGCAGGAACAGCGGGTTGCGCACGCCCACCTTGGACAGCTTCTGGATCACCTTGCCCGGCAGCGAGCCGATGTAGGTGCGCCGGTGGCCGCGAATCTCCGCCTCATCACGCACGCCGCCCAGGGCCATGCGCACGAACTTGCGGTTGGTGGCGCGCGCCACCGACTGCCCCAGGGAGGTTTTGCCCACCCCGGGCGGGCCCACCAGACACAGTACCGGACCCTTCACCTTGCCGACCCGGCTTTGCACAGCGAGAAATTCCAGAATGCGCTCTTTCACTTCTTCCAGGCCATAGTGATCCTGGTCGAGAATTTCCTTGGCGTGGGCCAGATCGTGACGCACCCGGCTGCGCTTCTTCCACGGCACCGAGGTCATCCAGTCCAGGTAACTGCGCACCACCGTCGCCTCGGCGGACATCGGCGACATCATGCGCAGCTTGTTCAATTCGTTCTTGGACTTTTCCTTGGCGTCCTTGGGCATGCCGGAGTTGTCGATCTTTTTTTCCAGATCCTCCAGCTCGTTGCCGCTGTCGTCCAGGTCGCCGAGTTCTTTCTGAATCGCCTTCATCTGCTCATTCAGATAGTACTCGCGCTGGCTCTTCTCCATCTGTTTCTTGACCCGGCCACGGATGCGCTTTTCCACTTTCAGCACATCCATGTCGGATTCCATCAGCGCCACCAGATGCTCGACACGCTCGCGCACGTCGACCATTTCCAGGACGTCCTGCTTCTCTTCAAGCTTGAGCTGGAGGTGGGCGGAGATGGTGTCGGCCAGGCGGCTGACCTCGTCGATGGAGGACACCGAATTCATGATCTCCGGCGCCACCTTCTTGGACAGCTTGACGTATTCCTCGAACTTGGCGAGCAACGAGCGGGACAAGGCGTCCTGCTCGCTTTCCGACGGCATCTGATTGTCCAGTTCGCGGACATCGGCGACGCCGCCCTCCTCGCCGAAGCGGGCCTTGCTGATGTGGCCGCGGGCGCCGCCCTCGACCAGCACTTTGACGGTGCCGTCGGGGAGCTTGAGCATCTGCAGGATGGTGGACACGGTGCCCACCCGGTAAATATCGCTTTCCGCGGGATCGTCATCGGACGCGTTGCGCTGCGCCACCAGCATGATCTGCTTGTCGCTGGCCATGGCGGCTTCCAGGGCCGCAATGGACTTCTCCCGGCCGACGAACAGCGGGATCACCATATGCGGGTAGACCACCACGTCACGCAGTGGCAGCAACGGAATATCTTTCAGCACGTATCGCCCCTTTGTTGGTTTACGACCATCAACCGGTCGCGCGGATCAATCCGGCGCGACCCTGGACGTTTGCTCGCTGTTCTCGTAAATCAGAAGCGGTTCGGACTCACCGTCGATGGTGGCACTGTCGATCACCACCTTGGCGACGCCATCCAGCGACGGCACCTGATACATGGTATCCAGCAGCACCGCCTCGAGGATCGAACGCAGGCCCCGGGCGCCGGATTTGCGCTCCATGGCCTTGCGCGCCACCGCTCGCAGGGCGTCGTCACGGAAGTCGAGTTCCACGCCTTCCATCTCGAACAGGCGGACGTACTGTTTGGTCAGTGCGTTGCGCGGTTCGGTAAGAATCTGTACCAGCGCCTCCTCGGAGAGCTCCTCCAGGGTGGCGATCACCGGCAAGCGGCCGATGAATTCGGGAATCAGGCCGTACTTGACCAGATCCTCCGGCTCCACGCCGGCCAGGGTTTCGCCCATGGACAGCACGGTTTCCTTGCTCTTCACCTCGGCGGAGAAGCCGATGCCGCCCTTGTCGGAACGGTCGCGGATCACCTTGTCCAGACCGGCGAAGGCGCCGCCGCAGATGAACAGGATGTTGGAGGTGTCGACCTGCAGGAACTCCTGCTGCGGATGCTTGCGGCCGCCCTGGGGCGGCACCGAGGCCACGGTGCCCTCGATCAGCTTGAGCAGCGCCTGCTGCACACCCTCGCCGCTCACGTCGCGGGTGATCGACGGGTTGTCCGACTTGCGGGAAATCTTGTCGATTTCGTCGATGTAGACGATGCCGCGCTGGGCCTTGTCCACGTCGTAGTCACACTTCTGCAACAGCTTCTGGATTATGTTTTCCACGTCCTCGCCCACATAGCCCGCTTCGGTGAGCGTGGTGGCGTCGGCGATCGTGAACGGCACGTTGAGCAGGCGCGCCAGCGTTTCCGCGAGCAGCGTTTTACCACTGCCGGTGGGACCGATAAGCAAGATGTTGCTCTTGCCCAGTTCCACTTCCTCGCGGCTGCGGCCCTGGCTGCCCAGGCGCTTGTAGTGGTTGTACACGGCCACGGAAAGCACCCGCTTGGCGCGCTCCTGACCGATCACGTAATCATCCAGCGTGGTCTTGATTTCCTGGGGCTTGGGCAGACGCTCGTCGCCGCTGTCACCGGTCTCTTCCTGGACCTCTTCGCGGATGATGTCGTTACAGAGATCCACACACTCGTCGCAGATAAAGACCGACGGGCCCGCGATCAGTTTGCGAACTTCGTGCTGGCTCTTGCCGCAGAACGAGCAGTACAGCAGTTTGCCGTCGTCGCCCTTTCCGGTGTTATCGGTCATCGAATCGCCTCTGAACCTGGTAGTCACTTTGAAGATGCAGGGAGAGCGCGGCTTTTTCAAGCCCGCTCAGGCCCCGGCGACCGCCATTCGGCCGCTTTCATACGCCGTTCCGGCGGGCTCAGCGGCGGCTGAGCACCTCGTCGACCAGACCGTATTCCTTGGCCTGGGTGGCGTCCATGAAGTTATCGCGATCGGTGTCGCGCTCCACCACTTCCAGCGGCTGGCCGGTGTGGTGGGAGAGCATGCGGTTTAGATCCTCTTTGATCTTGAGGATTTCGCGGGCATGGATCTCGATGTCGGAAGCCTGACCCTGGAAGCCGCCCAGCGGCTGGTGGATCATCACCCGGGCGTTGGGCAGTGCGTAGCGCTTGCCCTTCTCGCCGGCGGCGAGCAGGAAGGCGCCCATGCTGGCCGCCTGGCCGATGCACATGGTGGACACCGCGGGCTTCACGAACTGCATGGTGTCGTAGATCGACATGCCGGCGGTCACCGAACCGCCCGGGCTGTTGATGTACAGGTTGATGTCCTTGTCCGGGTTTTCCGACTCCAGGAACAACATCTGGGCGACGATCAGGTTGGCCATGTAGTCCTCAACCTGGCCGACCATGAAAATAACCCGCTCTTTCAGCAGACGGGAATAAATGTCGAAGGAACGCTCGCCCCGTGAGGTCTGCTCGATCACCACGGGCACCAGACCCACGTTGGTCGGGTCCTGCATCAAAGTCTTCATCTCCGGCGTTACGGAGGTGATCCGGCTCAGGTCTATCATCTAGCGCTTCCTATATCTGCGTGTCCCGCTCCGGCGTGTCCGCAACCTGCTGTTCCGGCGCCGCGGCCTGTGAACGGGTATTGGGGCGAACCGGCCCTGTTACAAGGTGTTCGCCCGATAGCGGTCACCTGATAGTAAGGTGGCCCCCGTGGGGCGTCTATAAAGGCGGGGCAATATGGCGTTCAACTGCGCAAAAGTTGCACAAAAGCGGCCTTTTAGAACAAAAAAACCTCCGAAATACCGTTTTCCGGTACGTCGGAGGTCTTCCGCCCGGACCCTGTCGGCGGGTCCGGGGCAACGCCTGGCGTTGTGATCAGCCCTGCTGGTCGCGCGGCTTGACCGCGTCCTGGTAGGACATGCTCTTCTCTTCCACCTTGGCGGATTCCAGTACGAAGTCCACCACCTGGTCTTCCAGCACCGCGCCTTCGATCTGCTGCAGTTGCTGCGGGTTGCTGTACACCCAGTTAACCAGTTCCTCGGGCTGCTCGTACTGAGAGGCGATCTCTTCCACCCGCGCCTTGACGCGATCCGCGTCCGGCTTGATCTCGTGCTTCTCGAGGATCGCGCGCACCACCAGGCCGAGCCGCGCGGAGCGCTGCGCCTGCTCGCGGAACAGCTCTTCGGGCAGCATCGACGCGTCGAACTGCTGGCCGCCACCGAACTGCTGCATCATCTGCTGACGCATGCGGTCGATTTCCTGCTTCACCAGCGCTTCCGGCAGATCGAAGTCGTGGGCCTGGGCGAGACCGTCCATGACCTGTTCCTTCACCTTGCCGGACACCGCGTTCTTCAGCTCGCGCTCCATGTTCTTGCGCACTTCCTCCTTGAACTGCTCCAGGTCGCCGTCTTCGACGCCGAACGCCTTCATGAACTCGGCGTCCACTTCCGGCAGCTGCTTGGCTTCGACGCTGTTCACCTTGATCTGGAACACCACCGCCTGGCCTTTCAGCTCCTCGGACTGGTAGTCCTCCGGGAAGGTCACCTCGATGTCCTTCTCTTCACCGGGCTTCATGCCGACGATGCCGTCCTCGAAACCGGGGATCATCTGGCCGGAGCCCAGCTCCAGGTTCTGGCCTTCGGCGCTGCCGCCTTCGAAGGCCTCACCGTCCTTCAGGCCCTTGAAGTCGATGTTGACGCGGTCGCCGGTCTGCGCGGCGCGCTCCACGGCTTCGTACTCGGAGCGCTGCTCGCGCAGCGTCTCGATCATCTGCTCCACGTCGGCGTCGCTGATCTCGGCCACCGGCTTTTCCACTTCCACGCTGTCCAGCGGCGCCAGTTCCACGTCCGGGTACACCTCGAAGGTGGCGACGAACTCCAGATCCTGGCCGGCCTCGTTCTTGGTGGCCTCGAAACCGGGCATGCCGGCCGGCTGCAGGGATTCCTGCTCCACCGCCTCAATAAAGGATTCGCGCATCACGTCGGCGAGGACCTCGTTACGCACCGCATCACCGAAGCGACGTTTCACTTCCCGCATCGGCACCTTGCCCGGGCGGAAGCCGTTCAGGCGGACGCTTTTCTGGGCCTCGCGCAGCTTGGTGTCGACCGCCGAATCCACTTTTTCCGCGGGTACGCCCACGGTCAAACGCCGTTCCAGACCTGATGTCGTTTCTACGGAAACCTGCATAACATCCTCTTTATAAAGACTTTTTGGTCCACGGCCGACCGTGCCGGCCCGGACCGCATACTTTGAAGGGCGGCAATTATAGTCAATGCCCGCCGCCATGAACACCGATACGAAAAAAGCCCCCGGGGATTACCCCCGGAGGCTTCAATGTTGGGGTGGCTGATGGGATTTGAACCCACGACCACCGGAGTCACAATCCGGGGCTCTACCAACTGAGCTACAGCCACCAGCAAAACTGGTTTGGTACTTTGTGTGCCTGTCGGCGCGCTTTGGCGCGCCTGGCAGGGCTCGAACCTGCAACCTACGGCTTAGAAGGCCGTTGCTCTATCCAATTGAGCTACAGGCGCTGAACCGGTAAAACGTCTTCGCTTGACTGGTCGGGGTGGAGGGATTCGAACCCCCGACATCCTGCTCCCAAAGCAGGCGCGCTACCAGGCTGCGCTACACCCCGCCGAGCAGGTCGAGCGAGGCGGCATAATACTCGCCGCCCCCGGGAGCGTCAACGCCGCGCGCCCGGCGCCGGAACCGTTCGCTGGATTATTCGCCAGCCGGGCCGCGAACCGGTCCGCGCGCCCCTTTGCCCCACCGCGGCCGGCGTGCGAAAATCCGCGCCTCCCGATTCCCGACCAAGAGACACTCAATGAGCGCGCAGATTCTGGATGGCAAGGCACTGGCCCAGCATTTCGAAGAGGAAATGCGCCGTCGCGTGGACGCTCTCAAGGCGAAAGCCGACGGACGCACCCCCATTTTGGCAACCCTGCTGGTGGGCGCCGACCCGGCTTCCGCCACCTACGTAAAGATGAAGGGCAACGCCTGCCGCCGGGTGGGCATGGACTCCCGGGCCATCGAACTGCCCGAGGACACCACCACCGAGCAGTTGCTCGCGCAGATCGAAGAGCTCAACAACAACCCGGACGTGCACGGCATTCTCCTGCAGCACCCGGTGCCGGAGCAGATCGACGAGCGCCGCTGTTTCGACGCCATCAGCCTGGAGAAGGACGTGGACGGCGTCACCTGCCTGGGCTTCGGCCGCATGGCCATGGGCGAGCCGGCCTACGGCTGCGCCACCCCCAAGGGCATCATGCGCATCCTGGAGCACTACCAGATCCCGCTGGAGGGCAAGCACGCCGTGGTGGTGGGCCGCAGCGCCATTCTCGGCAAGCCCATGGCGCTGATGCTGCTGGGCGCCAACGCCACCGTCACCATCTGCCACAGCCGCACCCAAAACCTGCCGGAGCTGGTCAAGCAGGCGGACATCGTGGTGGGCGCCGTGGGCCGCCCGGAGTTCATCAAGGCAGACTGGATCAAGGACGGCGCCGTGGTGGTGGACGCCGGCTTCCACCCGGAAAAATGCGGCGACATCGAACTGGCGCCGCTCGCCGACCGGGTGGCCGCCTACACGCCGGTGCCCGGCGGCGTCGGCCCGATGACCATCAACACCCTGATCTTCCAGACCCTGGAAGCGGGCGAAAAGGCGTTCGGCGTCTAATCGCGGTCCAGGATCTTGACGCTGGCGGTCATGCCCGCCGCCAGCGTCAGCGACTCGGGCACCGCCCGCAGCTCGATCTGCACCGGAATCCGCTGGGCCAGCCGCACCCATTCAAAGGTCGGCGCCACCTCCGCCAGACCCTGGTCGCCACCGGCCACCGCGTTAGCGTTGCCGATGCCCCGGGCGATGCCGGCGACCCGCCCTTCCAGCGGCCGATCCACGCCCAGCAAGCGCACCCGCGCCGGGTCGCCCACCCGGATCCGGTGCACCTGGGTTTCCCGAAAATACGCCTCCACCCAGAACGAATCGCCGTCCACCAGGGTCAGCACCGGCTCGCCGGCCCGCGCGTAATCGCCGGCGTGGGCCAGCAGATGGGTCACATGGCCGTCGGCGGGCGCGCTCACCCGGGTGCGGGCGAGGTCCAGCTCGGCTTTTTGCAGCGCCGCCTGGGCGGCCTGCAGGTCGGCCCGCGCCACGTCCGCCAGGCTGGTGGCCTCCTCGCGCTCCTCGGCGGACACCGCCCGCCCCAGGCGGTCACGGCGGGCGGCTTCGTCGCTGCGCAGTTTCGACTCCAGCCGGCGGTGCTCCAGTTCGGCCCGGGCCTGGTGCAGGGCCAGCCGGTAGCGTTCCGGATCCACCACGAACAGCGGGTCGCCCTGCGCCACCCGGGCGTTGTTGCTCACGTTCAGCCCGGTAATCGGCCCGGACACATCCGGCGCCACCTGAATCACCGCCGCGCGCACCCGGGCGTCGCGGGTCCACAGGGTGTGCATGTACTGATGCCAGAGAAACCACACCGCCAGGGCCGCGCCGGCCACCAGCACCAGGGTGATTAAAAACGGGCGCCAGCGGCGGCGCCGGCCTTCGTCCGCGCGGGGTTCAGCCATCACACTCTCCCTATAAGCATCAGCAGGCCCAGCGCCAGGGCCAGACTCATCACCAGCACACACAGGCCCGCCAGGGCCGGATGCCAGACAAACCGGTAGCCGTCGTAGCGGCTGATCAGCCCGTTCACGGGCCAGAATATCAGCAACCCCAGCACCACCACCGGAATCAGCGGCGGCAGCAGCACACCGGCCAGATTGATCTCATGCAGCACCGTTCGCCTCCAGTCCCCGCCAGGGGCCGTCGCCGGACCCGCTCAGGAAAAAGCCCGCGTTGCCACGGATAATATTGATCTGCATGCGCAGGCGCACCACCGCCCGTACCAGCCGGCGGCGCTCGCCGTCGCTGGCGGCGCTGTCGTAGGCGCGCTGGCACTGGCCGGCCACGGTGTCGGCGCGGGCCGCCAGGGCCAGCCAGCGGTCCTGGTCGCCGTCCCGCAGGGCGCGCTGGGTGTCGCGGATCAGGCGGGTCAGCGCCAGCCGCACCGAGGCCGGCACGCCGCGCCGACACAGCGCGTCCATATAAAGCAGCCCGAGCCCCAGGGTCACCGCGGCCAGCGCGCCCTGCAGCAGCTCGCCGTCGCGGGGGTGGTCCGGATCGAGCCTGGGCAGCGTACGGCTGATGCGGTCATAGAGCTGGCTTTCCATTTCATGGCGGGGGCGCCGCCGCCGGATCGGCCAGCGCCCCAGGGTCCGGCACAGATCCCGGCACAGCCGGCGCCGGGCCCGGGCGGCGTCGTCGCCGGGCCACAGCAACAGGAACGCGAGCACCGCGAAGCCCATGCCCAGCCCCAGACCGATCATATTGTTGAACAGCGGCGCGGCGGAAAAGTCCTGCACCGGGCGCAGGTCCAGCAACAGCGGGAAGAAGATGGTCAGCGCGGTGCCGGTGGCCACCGTGGCCGGCCGCGCCATCGCCAGCCCGGCCAGCAGATACAGCGGCGCCAGCCACAGCACCAGGGCCGGAAAGCCGTCGCTGGCGGGCAACAGCACCAGCCGGTAGAGCGTGGCCAGCACGGTGGCCAGCAAGGCGCCCTTGATAAAGCCTTTCACCGCCGCCAGCGGGTCGTCGCGGGTGGAAAACAGCGCGCAGATCACCCCCACCTGGATCGCCATGGCCGCCCCCTGGGGCGCCGCGCTCCAGAACCACAGCGCCACCGTGGCGCCCAGCGCCAGCGCCGCCCGGGCGCCGTTGCGCCAGGCCTGCCCATAATCCAGATGCAGCCGCGAGGTGCCGGCGCGCCAGCGCACCGGCGTGGCCTGATCGGTGAGCATGGCGTAGAGCGCCACGCTGGAGCGCAGCCGGTCGCACAATTCGGCGCTGTGCTCCAGCACCAGTTGCAGCGCGTAGAAGCGTTGCTCGTCATGGCTGAGCAGTTCGCCGCGCAGCGAGCGGGCCAGTTCCCGGGCGCGCTGGTAGAGCGCCGACAGGGTCTCCCGCAGGGCCGCCGGGGACGCCTCCGGATCCAGGCGCGCGATGTCGGCGAGCAGCAGCGCCACCTGGTCCTGGTGGTGGCGCTCCGCGTAGCGGTTCACATAGGTGTTCAGCGGCCCCACCGAGGAGATCAGCGCCAGCATCTCGTGGCCCAGCCGGCGGCAAAGACCGGCGTGGCGGCGCAGCCGGGCGGAATCGAACAGGGCGTGCTCGCGCTCGGCTTCCAGCGCCATACCGCTGGTGATCAGCGCCTGGCGGCGCCGCTGCAGCGCCGGCGCGTCGAGCCGGCCGCCGGCGCTGTCCGCCACCAGGCGGATCAGTCCCACCAGCTGTTCGCGGCTCTGTTGCAGGTAGCTGCGCCCGGCGGACCGGGGCCACACCAGCACGCTCATCAGGCTCACGCAGAGAATGCCCAGGCCGATCTCGGTGACCCGCGCCACCGCCATGGTGAACGCCTGGTCCGGCTGCAGCACCGCCGGCACGCCCACGATCAGGGCGCTGTAACCGGCCAGCACGAAGGCGTAGGAGCGGAAGTTACGCAGCAGGCTGGCGCACAGGGTGCAAAGCCCCAGCCACACCGCCAGGGCGACGAAAAACAGGGTATGCAACTGGGCCAGGGTGGCCACCAGCACCACCGCCATGGCGGCGCCGGCCAGGGTGCCGAGCAAGCGGTAAATGCCCTTGGCCAGCACCATGCCGCCCAGCGGCTGGGCGACGATATAGACCGTCATCAAGGCCCATTTGGGCTCGTCCAGGCCCAGGGCCAGAGCAATATAGAGCGCCAGCATGCCGGCGCTGAAGGTACGCAGGGTGAATTGCCACTCCCGCCGCCCGGCCTCGCGCAGGAACGCGGGGAGCCTGACGGCGGCGAAGACCATCGTGGCTCAGGCCTCGCGGGGCCAGGACTCGCGCAGACCCACGGTGCGGTTGAACACCAGCCGGCCGTCAACGCTGTCCCGGTCGACGCAGAAGTAGCCTTCGCGCTCGAACTGAAAGCGGCTTTCCGGCCCGGCGTCGCGCAGGCCCGGCTCCACCACGCAGCCTTGCAGCACGCGCAGCGACTCCGGGTTGATGTTGTCCAGGAAGCTCTCGCCCTCGGCCACTTTCGACGGGTTGGCGGTCTGGAACAGGCGGTCGTACAGGCGCACCTCGCAGGGCAGGCCCCGATCGGCGCTGACCCAGTGGATGACGCCGCGCATTTTGCCCTGCCCTTCCGCCGGCTCCGGGTTCTTGCCCAGGGTGTCCGGGTCGTAGCTGCAGCGCACTTCGACGATCTCGCCGTCGGCGTCGCGGACGATGTCCTCCGCCTGGATCACATAGCCGTAGCGCAGCCGCACCCGGTCGCCGAGCACCAGCCGCTTGTACTTTTTGTTGGCCTCCTCGCGGAAGTCCTCCCGGTCGATGTACACCTCGCGGGTGAGCGGCATGCGGCGGGTGCCCATGTCTTCGTTCTGCGGGTGCACGGGCGCGTCCAGCCACTCTTCCCGGTCTTCCGGCCAGTTCTCGATCACCAGCTTGAGCGGGTTGAGCACGCAGAAGGCGCGCGGCGCGTTGTGGTTGAGATCGTCGCGCACCGAGGCTTCCAGGATGCTCATGTCGATCACCGAGTCGGCGCGGCTGACGCCCAGGTTCTCGCAGAAATGGCGGATCGCGGCGGGCGTGTAGCCGCGCCGGCGCAGGCCGCTCAGGGTGGGCAGGCGCGGATCGTCCCAGCCGTCCACGTGGCCTTCGTCCACCAGCAGCTTGAGGCGGCGTTTGCTGGTCACGGTGAAATTCAGATTGAGGCGGGCGAACTCGTACTGGCGCGGCTCATCAGGGAGGTCCACGTTCTCCACCAGCCAGTCGTACAGCGGCCGGTGATCCTCGAACTCCAGGGTGCAGAGACTGTGGGTGATGCCTTCCAGCGCGTCCGAGAGCGGATGGGTGAAATCGTACATCGGGTAGATCACCCACTTGTCACCGGTCTGGTGATGCGCCTTTTTGCGTATCCGATAGAGCACCGGGTCGCGCATGTTCAGGTTGGGGCTCTGCATGTCGATGCGGGCGCGCAGCACCGCGGCGCCCTCGTCGAACTTGTTGTCGCGCATGTCGGCGAACAGCGCCAGGTTCTCTTCCACGGAGCGGTCCCGGTGCGGGCTGTTACGCCCCGGGGTGGTGAAGTTACCGCGCATCTCCGCGATCTGCTCCGGCGACTGGGTGTCCACATAGGCCAGGCCCTTGCGGATCAGGGCCACCGCCAGATCGTAAAGCTGGTCGAAGTAGTCGCTGGCGAAGCGCACCGGGCCGGCCCACTGGAAGCCGAGCCATTCCACGTCCTTCTTGATGGAGTGGATGTACTCGTCCTCTTCCTTTTCCGGGTTGGTGTCGTCAAAGCGCAGATGACAGGCGCCGCCGTAGGATTCGGCGATGCCGAAATTCAGGCAAATCGACTTGGCGTGACCGATATGCAGGTAGCCGTTCGGCTCCGGCGGGAACCGGGTCACCACCCGGCCATTGTTTTTTCCTTCGGCCAGGTCACGATCGATGATCTGTCTGATAAAGTTACTGGGCGCTTTTGCTTCACTCATTGAGCCGCCTGCGGCTGAAATACGGGGTTGGCTAGTGTAAAGTGCGCCCCCCTAAAGTCAAAGACTCCCAGGACCCGGAGACCCCATGAAAGTGCTGTTGACCACCACCTATGGAAAGATCGTTCTGCAACTGGATACGGTGCGCGCCCCCGCCACCACCGAGAACTTCGTGCAATACGTCAGGGACGGGCATTATGACGGCACCATTTTTCACCGGGTGATCAGTAACTTCATGATCCAGGGTGGTGGTTTCACCCCGGACATGGAGCAGAAACCGACCCGCCCCCCGATCGAGAACGAAGCCGGCAACGGCCTCTCCAACGAGACCGGCACCGTGGCCATGGCCCGCACCTCGGACCCACACTCCGCCAGTGCCCAGTTCTTCGTCAACGTGGCCGATAACCACTTCCTGGACCAGGCCCGCTCCCCGGACGGTTGGGGCTACGCGGTGTTCGGCAAGGTGGTGGAAGGCATGGAAACCGTGGAGCGCATCAAGGGCGTGCCCACCGGCAACAAGGGCTTCCACCAGGACGTGCCCCGTGAAGACGTGATGATCGAATCCGCCCAAGTGCTGGAGGAGTAAGGATGCGCTGGCTGCTTCCCCTGCTGGCGCTGTTGCCGGCGCTGGCGCTGGCCGAAGGGCCGCGCGTGACCCTGAACACCTCCCAGGGCGAGATCGTCATCGAGCTCAACCAGGAACAGGCGCCGGCCACCACCGCCAACTTCCTCGAGTACGTGGACGCCGGCTTTTATGACGGCACCGTGTTCCACCGGGTGATCCGCGGCTTCATGATCCAGGGCGGCGGCTTCACCCTGGACGGCGAACGGAACGGTCTACAACAGAAAAAGACCCGCGCCCCGATCCGCAACGAGGCGGACAACGGCCTGGAAAACCGGCGCGGCACCATCGCCATGGCCCGCACCGGCAACCCGCACTCCGCCACCGCCCAGTTCTTTATTAACCTGGTCGACAACCGCAGCCTCAACCACAGCGGCAAAACCCCGCGCGGCTGGGGCTATACGGTGTTCGGCGAAGTGGTCGAAGGCATGGACACCGTGGACCGGATCGCCGGCGTCGCCACCGGCAGCCAGCGCCTGAACGGGCAGCCCGCCCGGGACGTGCCCAAGGAACCGGTGGTGATCGAAAACGCCCGCCGTGCTGACAACCCCTAAGCCTATGACTTACAGCCTGCTTATTTCCGATCTGCATCTGGATCCGGCCCGCCCGGAACACCTGGCCGCGCTGGAAACCCTGCTCGACAACCACGCCGGCAAGGCCGACCGCCTCTATGTGTTGGGGGATCTGTTCGAAGCCTGGATCGGCGACGACGATGACAGCCCCTTCAACCGCCAGGCGATCGACGCCTTCCGGCGCTTTTCCGACGCCGGGTCCGAGCTGTTCTTCATGCACGGCAACCGGGACTTTCTGCTCGGCGACCAGTTCGCCGACGACTGCGGCGGCGTGCTGCTGGACGAAGGCACCGTGGCCGACCTGTACGGCACCCGCGCCCTGCTGATGCACGGCGACAGCCTGTGCACCGAAGACCACGCCTACCAGCAATTCCGCGCCATGGCCCGCGACCCCCAATGGCAGCAAGGCATGCTCGCCAAACCCCTGGAAGAACGCCGCGCCCTCGCCCAGGGCATGCGCATGCAGAGCCAGGGCAACAACGCCAATAAGCCGGAAAACATCATGGACGTGACCCCGGCGGAAGTGGTGCGCGTCATGGAAGACGCCGGCGTCCGCCACCTGATCCACGGCCACACCCACCGCCCCGCCGTCCACGACGTGGCCCTCAAAGACGGCACAGGCACCCGCTGGGTGCTCGGCGATTGGGGGGCGCTCGGCTGGTGGATCGTGGCGGACAGCGATGGGCTCCGCCTGGAAAACTGGGAAATCAGTTAATAGTTAACAGTGAACAGTGAATAGCGAAACAAGGGCGTTTGCGGAAATGCAGGCACCTCGTTGCGATTTCGCAATAAGCGCGGGTGGCCACGTTGACGATTCCACCAAGCCGTCCCCGCGCAACTGTTAACTATTCACTGTTAACTGTTAACTGTTAACTGCTTCCGGTGTTCCGGAGTGAAACCGGAATTCGCTGTCCGGTGACTCGATCAACGCCCTCTCCTTTTCCTTGAAGAACGCGAGCCGTTCGTCGATGGGGGCCTCGGCGTAGCGTCGGGCGAGGTTCAGGTAGTCCTCGAAGTGGCGGGATTCGCTTTTCAGCAGGTAGCGGTAGTAGCGACCCAGTTCGGCGTCGACGTGGGGCGCGAGCGCGGCGAAGCGCTCGCAGGAGCGGGCTTCGATCAGGGCGCCGACGATCAGGGTGTCCACCAGGCGCTGCGGTTCCGAGGTGCGGACCTCGGCGCGCAGGGCGCCGGCGTAGCGGGACGGGGAAAGATGGTCGTAGCGGATGCCGCGCTCGCGCATCAGGCCGACCACCTGTTCGAAGTGCAGCAGTTCTTCCCGGGCCAGCTGGCTCAGGTTGTCGAGCAGTTCCGGGCGGTCGACGTAGCGGAACATCAGGTTAAGCGCGGTGGAGGCCGCTTTCTTCTCGCAGTGCGCGTGGTCGATCAGCAGCAGCGTCTCGTTGTCCAGCGCCCAGCCGATCCACGCTTGCGGCGTCCGGCAGGGTAAAAACTCGAGCAGCGGGGCAATGTCGGTCATGGGCACCTCGAAAATCGGGCGGCCATTATAGGCGACGGCTGGCGTTATACCCACACCCCCGTATAATCGCCGGCCATGGGTCGTCGAACCAATCCTTATATCCAAACGCTGAAAGGCCGCGCCGCCGTGGGCGCCCTGCGCCTGCTCGGCCTGCTGCCGTTCCGGCTGAACCGGGCGCTGGCCACCGCGCTGGGCGGCCTGCTGGCACGGCTGTCCACCGAAGCCCGTGAAGTGACGCGGATCAACCTGTCTCTGTGCCTGCCCGACCATCCGGACCGGGAAGCCCTGGTGCGCGAATCCCTGGTGGAAAGCGTCAAGAACACCTTCGAAATCGCCCGCTTCTGGAGCAAACCGGAAGACGGCCTGCAACGGGTGGTGTCCGAACAGGGCGACGGGCCGCTGCGCGAGGCGGTGGCCAACAAGGAACCGATCCTGATCCTGGCCCCGCACCTGGGCTGCTGGGAGGTGCTCAACTTCTGGCTGGCCCGCGAATTCGGCCTGCACGCCATGTTCGCGCCCTCCGGCCTGCCGGAACTGGACGCGCTGGTGAAGCAGGGCCGGGAACACTTCGGCACCACCATGTACCCGGCCACCGCCCGCGGCGTCGCCGGCCTGGTGCGCGCCATGCGCAAGGGCGCGCTCACCGCGATCCTGCCGGACCAGGTGGCGGACCGGCGCAGCGGCCGCTTCGCGCCCTTCTTCGGCCAGCCCGCCTACACCGGCACACTGAGCTGCAAGCTGGTCAAGCAGACCAATGCCCGGGTGTTCATGGCCTGGGCGCGCCGGCTGCCCGGCGACGAAGGCTTCGAGATCCGCGTGCGGCCCGCCGACCCGGACATCCACGACGAGGACCTGGACCACGCCCTGCGAGCCATGAACCGCTCCATCGAAGCGCTGATCCTCGAGGACCCGAGCCAGTACCTCTGGAGCTACAAACGCTTCCGCCGCCAACCGCCCGGCGGCACCCTGCCCTATTAAAGGCGCATCTCGCTTTAGCCGAAACGTTCTCTCCAGCCGGGACGGGGGTTATAGATGGCGCTGAACCTGTCGATGAAGCTCGGATTGTGGGAGCTTGCCTTGCAAGCGAAAGGCCGGCAAAGCCGGCCGGCAGGATTCCAGAGACATTTCAAACGGCAGCACCAACAAGGTCTCTGGGATCCTGCCGGGTGGCTAAAGCCACCCTTTCGCGGGCATGGCCCGCTCCCACAATCCTCCAGGGACGGATTCACGGCGGGTCCTGGGCACCGAGACCGAACCTCCCGAAGGTGCCAGCTGCGCAGCAAAGCTCTGAAGAAAGGTTGGGCGTCAGCGATAACCCGGGCCATTGGAATCTACCCAGTGAGCGAGTCTGTGTTCTGCCCTTCCGGGACCCTGGAGAACAGGACGTTCGACAGGGAGCGTACAGGGACGTATTCACAGCGTTCCCGGAAGGGCAGAACACAGACTCGCGATCCGGCTGGAGAGACCGTTCCCGCTAAAGCGCTATGAACCTTGTTAAAGCCCACGGTCTGCCGCCTTCGTTATTACGAACATTCATGTCATGAATGACTGTGAGGCCTGTTTGATTTAACAGTGGATACCGTTTCCGCTATACTCCGCGCGCATTTCCACCCCCAGACATACCCCAAACAACTGATTTCCAAAAGAAATCAGTCAGACGAAACGAGGGATTCGCTGTGCTAGAAGCCTATCGCAAACACGTAGAAGAGCGCGCCGCCCAGGGCGTTCCGCCCAAGCCGCTGGACGAAGTGCAGACCGCCGAACTGGTGGAACTGCTGAAGAACCCGCCCGCTGGCGAAGAAGAATTCATTCAGGACCTGTTCGTGAACCGGGTCCCGCCGGGCGTGGACCAGGCCGCCTACGTGAAGGCCGCCTTCCTCACCGCCATCGTGAAAGGCGAAGCCAGCTCCCCTCTGATCGACCGCAAGCGTGCCACCGAACTGCTCGGCACCATGCAGGGCGGTTACAACGTGGCGCCGCTGATCGAGCTGCTCGACGATGAAGAGCTGGCCGACGTGGCCGCCCAGGAACTCAAGCACACCCTGCTGGTGTTCGATGCCTTCCACGACGTGGAAGACAAAATGAAAGCCGGCAACGCCAAGGCCAAGGAAGTGATCGAATCCTGGGCCGAGGGCGAGTGGTTCACCAACCGCAAGGACCTCTCCGAGAAGTTCACCGTCACCGTGTTCAAGGTGCCCGGCGAGACCAACACCGACGACCTGTCCCCGGCCCAGGACGCCTGGAGCCGCCCGGACATTCCACTGCACGGCAACGCCATGCTGAAGAACGCCCGCGAAGGCATCGTGCCCGAGAAGGACGGCGAGATCGGCCCGCTTAAGCAGATGGAAGAGCTCAAGGCCAAAGGCCATCCGGTGGCCTACGTGGGCGACGTGGTCGGCACCGGCTCCAGCCGTAAGTCCGCCACCAACTCCGTGCTCTGGCACTTCGGCGAAGACATCCCCTACGTGCCCAACAAGCGCGCCGGCGGCGTCTGCATCGGCGGCAAGATCGCACCGATCTTCTTCAACACCATGGAAGACTCCGGCGCCCTGCCCTTCGAGTGCGACGTGGAAAAAATGAACACCGGTGATGTAATCGACATCTACCCGTTCGAAGGCCGCGTGGAGAAAGACGGCGAAGTGATCGCCGAGTTCGAGCTGCGCTCCCAGGTGCTGCTGGACGAAGTCCGCGCCGGCGGCCGCATCAACCTGATCATCGGCCGTGGCCTGACCACCAAGGCGCGCACCGCCCTGGGCCTGGAAGAGTCCACCCTGTTCCGCAAGCCGGAGCAGCCGGGCGATTCCAACGCCGGTTTCACCCTGGCGCAGAAAATGGTCGGCAAGGCCTGCGGCCTGGAAGGCGTGCGCCCGGGCATGTACTGCGAGCCGAAGATGACCACCGTCGGCTCCCAGGACACCACCGGCCCGATGACCCGCGACGAGCTGAAGGACCTGGCCTGCCTGGGCTTCCAGGCCGACCTGGTGATGCAGTCGTTCTGCCACACCGCCGCGTACCCCAAGCCGGTGGACGTGGAAACCCAGCACACCCTGCCCGACTTCATCATGAACCGTGGCGGCGTGTCCCTGCGCCCGGGTGACGGCATCATCCACTCCTGGCTGAACCGCATGCTGCTGCCCGACACCGTGGGCACCGGCGGTGACTCCCACACCCGCTTCCCGATGGGCATCTCCTTCCCGGCGGGCTCCGGCCTGGTGGCGTTCGCCGCCGCCACCGGCGTGATGCCGCTGGACATGCCGGAATCCGTGTTGGTGCGCTTCAAGGGCAAGCGCCAGCCCGGCGTCACCCTGCGTGACCTGGTGCACGCCATCCCGATGCAGGCGATCAAGGACGGTCACCTGACCGTCGCCAAGGCCGGCAAGAAGAACGTCTTCTCCGGCCGCGTGCTGGAGATCGAAGGCCTCGACGATCTGACCGTGGAGCAGGCGTTCGAACTGTCCGACGCCTCCGCCGAGCGCTCCGCCGCCGGCTGCACCATCACCCTGTCCGAGGACAGCGTCAGCGAGTACCTGAAGTCCAACATCACCCTGCTCAAATGGATGATCGGCAACGGCTACGGCGACGCCCGTACCCTGGAGCGCCGCATTCAGGGCATGGAAGAGTGGCTCGCCAACCCCAGCCTGATGCGCGCCGACGCGGACGCCGAGTACCACACCGTGATCGAGATCGACATGGATCAGATCAAGGAACCGGTACTGTGCTGCCCGAACGACCCGGACGATGCCAAGACCCTGTCCGAAGTGGCCGGCGCCAACATCGACGAGGTGTTCATCGGCTCCTGCATGACCAACATCGGTCACTTCCGCGCCGCCGGCAAGCTGCTGGAGAAAGTGGAAGGCCTGACCACCCGTCTGTGGGTGGCACCGCCCACCAAGATGGACCAGCACCAGCTCACCGAAGAGGGTTACTACAACATCTTCGGCCGCGCCGGTGCGCGCACCGAAATGCCGGGCTGCTCCCTGTGCATGGGTAACCAGGCACGGGTGGCGGCGAAGTCCACGGTGGTGTCCACCTCCACCCGGAACTTCCCCAACCGCCTCGGCCAGGGCGCGGACGTCTACCTGGCGTCGGCGGAACTGGCGGCCATCGCCGCGGTGATCGGCCGGCTGCCCACCGCCGAGGAGTACATGGAGTACGCCGGCACCATCGACGCCATGTCCGGTGAGATCTACCGCTACCTGAACTTCGACCGCATGGACGAATATCAGAACGTGGCGGATACCGTTAAGATTCCGGTGGCTCAAGCGAGCTGATCCGGTGCCGGCGCCCTCGGGCGCACGGAACTGAAAAAGCCCCGCTTCGGCGGGGCTTTTTTTTGGAGCGCGCCTTGTGAAAGCGGGTCTCTGGTATCCTGCCGGGTGTCTAGAGCCACCCTTTCGCGGGCGGGGCCCGCTCCCACAAGCGGAGACCACCATAATGATGGATGCGAAGAACGCCTCCCTGGTGATGATCGATTATCAGCCACGGCTGCTGCCGGCGATCCGCCACGGTCAGAAGCTGGTGGCGCGGTCGGTGACGCTGGGTCGTATCGCCGCGCTGCTCGGCGTACCCGTGATCGGCACCGAGCAGAGCCCGGACAAACTGGGCGAGAACGTGCCGTCGATCCGACGACTTTGCGCCGAAACCGTCGCCAAGCATCGGTTCGACGCCAGCGAGGCGCTACGCGCCACGGCGCTGGCCGAGCGCCGCCAGGTGGTGCTGTGCGGCTGCGAGGCGCACGTGTGCGTGCTGCAGACCGCGCTTGGCCTGCAAGCGCTGGGCTTCCAGGTGTTCGTGGTGGAAGACGCGGTCGGCGCCCGCCGTCAGGGCGACAGGAGCGCGGCGCTGGCGCGCCTGAGCCAGGCCGGCGTCACCCTGGTGACCCTGGAGATGGCCGCGTTCGAATGGCTCGGCGACGCGGATCACCCGCGCTTCCGGGAGGTCCAGGCCCTGATCAAATAGCCTTCACCTGATTTTTACATCCTCGCTGTAAAGAAACATTGAATGCGGATGACGGCGGACGCCGGGGGTCGAGACAATGCCGCCGATGCCCGCCGCGCCCCGGCCGAGCCGGTCACGTCGTGGCAGTACCTTCGAAAATGGATTCTCGCAGGAGCACAACATGACCAGTGAAGATCTTTTCCCGACGCGGCATGAACAGCATCATGACCGCTTCCCCCGACTGGACCCGGTGGTCCATGCCCGCAACCAGGCGCGCTGGGACGGCCCCCTGGACGAAGTGGCCCTGTCGCATTACGAGCGCGACGGCTTTCTCTGGTTCGAGGGGTTCTTTTCCCAGGAGCGGATGCGCCCGTTCTTCGATGAACTCAAGGAAATGGCCAAGGACAGCGAGCTGATGAAATCCGACCAGTCGATCACGGACCCGGATTCCGGCGATCTGCGCTCGGTGTTTCAGATGCACGAGATTTCCCGCCGGTTCGATGAACTGACCCGGGATCCGCGCATCCTCGGCATGGTGCGTCAGCTGTTGGGTGGCGACGTCTACATTCATCAGTCGCGCATCAACGACAAGTTCGGTTTCCAGGGCAGCGGTTTCAACTGGCATTCCGACTTTGAAACCTGGCACTCCGAGGACGGCATGCCGCGCATGCGGGCCATCAGCGCCTCGATCATGCTCACCGACAACAACGAATTCAACGGGCCGCTGATGCTGATCCCCGGCTCGCACCATTACTTCGTGCCTTGCCAGGGGGTCACGCCCAAGGACAACTGGAAGGACTCGCTGAAAAGCCAGCGCCTGGGCGTGCCCAGCCAGGAGAACCTGGCCGAGCTGGTCGAACAGGGTGGTATCCAGGCGCCCAAGGGGCCGCCGGGTTCATTGCTGTTGTTCGAGTGCAACACCCTGCACGCGTCCAACAAGAACCTGTCGCCCTGGCCGCGCTCCAACCTGTTCTTCGTCTACAACAGCGTGGACAACACCCTGGAAGACCCCTACTGCGGCCATCAGCCGCGCCCGGATTTTCTCGCCAACCGAGACAACACCGAGGCGCTCGCCATGCACGACCACCTGGAACCGCTCTAACCCGGTTGCCGCAGCGCGCCCCGCCTGAGCAGCCGCCACACTTCGCTGGCGGCCTGCGACAGCGGATGCGAGCGCAACCGGTACGCGCACGCCGACACCGTCACCCCCGCATCCAGCGGCAACGGCTTGAGGCGGCCTGCTCGCAGGTCGTCCTCAAGCAGGCTGCGCGGTGCCACCGTCACCGCCCGCCCCTCCCGGCACAACGCCAGACAAGAGCTAATGGTGGCCATCTGAAACTCGGCGCCGCGACGGGCCAGCAACAACTCACGGAACCAGGGCGCGATCTGACGGCGGTACTCCGGGGGCACCCGGGGCAGCGCCAGGGGCCGGCCCCTCATGAACGCGACGGCGGCGTCGCCGTCCTCAAGGGCGGCCGCCGCCTTACCCACCAGCCAGGAGGCCGGCGCCACCACTTGCAAAGGCAGCTCCACCAGCGGCAGCTCCTCCACGTCGTCCCGGTCCGGCAACGCCGAGCCTTTGCGCCCGTCGTACACCAGAAAATCGTAGCGGTAGGCGTACAACCCTTCGCACAGTGATTGGAAGTGATCGCTGTGCATCTCCAGCCGCACGCCGGCGTCCATGGTGGCCCGGGACCGTTGCAGCGGCCCGGCCAGACGCTGGGCCAGCAGGTCCGGCACGAACGGCCCGCAGCCGATGCGCACCAGCCCGCTGCGGCCGTCGTGGAACGCCTCCACCAGGCGGTCCAGGCCGGCAGCCTCATCGAGAATCCGGTTTACCTGGCGGTGCAGGGTCCGCGCCAGCTCGGTGGGACGCAACGAACGGGTATGGCGCTCGAAAAGCGGTGCCCCGGCGCTCTGCTCCAGCCGCTGCAGGCTGCGGGTCAACGCCGGCTGCGACAGCCCCAAGGCGCGCGCCGCCGCCGACAGGCTGCCGTGCTCATACACTGCCCGGAAACGGGTCAGCTCCTGTAATTGCCACACGGCGGGCTCCTTGACTCGGTCGGGATCATCAACCCATTAAGCATAGACTCATGCAACACAGTAATGAATCCCCGGCGCATACTTCCGCCATGACCGGCCAACAACAAAAACCGCCTACCACCGGAGAGCCCCGATGACCGAAATGACCCGGCGCACCGTGCTGAAAAACCTGGCCCTGGGCGGCGCCGCCCTGGCCACCGCGCCTTCATTGAACGCCAGGATCAACCTGCGCAAGCAGGGCCGGCCGAATGTGCTGCTGCTGGTGTCCGACCAGGAACGCTCCTGGATGGACCTGCCCGGCGGCCTGGATCTGCCGGCCCATGACAAGCTGCTCAACCGGGGCACCGGCTTCAACCAGTACTATGTGAATACCTCGCCCTGCTCGCCCTCGCGCTCGGTGATGTACAGCGGCCAGCACACCATGCGCACCGGCATGACCGCCAATCTGCACGCGCCGCCGTTTCCCAGCTTCAATCAGGCATTGCCGACCCTCGGCCACCTGTTCCAGGAGCTGGGCTACCACACCGCCTACAAGGGCAAATGGCATCTGTCGGATATCGAGGACGGCCCGGGGCTGATGTACGGCAGCTACCCCAGCCGGGGCAAGGCGCTGGAGCCCTACGGCTTCAGCGACTACAACCTGACCGGCGACGTGCACGGCTCGGTGTGGCAGGGCTACATCGCCGACCGCATGGTGGCCGGCGAAGCCAGCCAGTGGCTGGTGCGCGACAGCCAGAAGCTGGACAAGCCCTGGCTGCTGGCGGTGAACTTCGTGAACCCGCACGACATCATGTTCTTCTCCTCCGGCGAGAAGCAGGAGCAGTCACGGGCCAATCCGCGTTTCATGGCGCCGCTGCGGCCGCCGCCGAACGATCCGATCTACAGGAAAGACTGGTCGCACCTGCCGCTGCCCGCCTCCTTCGCCAAGGAAACGCTGCGCGACAAGCCCTGGTGCCACCGCTCCTACGCCCAGGTGATCGACAGCATCTACGGCCACATGGACAAGAACGACGAAGCCGCCTGGCTGGCCAACCAGAGTTACTATTTCAACTGCATCCGCGATGTGTCACGGCAGGTGGACCATGTCCTGCAGGCCCTGGAGGACAGCGGCCAGCTCGACAACACCATCATCGTCTACACCGCCGACCACGGCGAAATGGCCGGCGCCCACGGCCTGCGGCAAAAAGGCCCGGTGACCTACAAGGAAAACAGCCGGGTGCCGCTGATCGTCAGCCACCCGGACGTGAGCGGCGGCCGCACCGTGGACAACCTGGGCTCGGCGCTGGACCTGGTGCCGACCCTGGTGGGCCTGGCCACCGAGGGTAAAACCACCACCGAAACCCCCGGCGTGGACCTGAGCCCGGCGCTCAGCGGGCAGACCACGCAGCGCGACCGGGACGGCATCCTGTTCGCCTACGGCGTGCTGCTCTACACCGACCCGGAAGCCACCCAGCGGCTGGCCCGGGAAGGCGACGAGATCACGCCGGTGAAACTGATGGGCGATTTCCTCAAGCAGCTGCGGCTGGGCCCGGAGCTGGGCAACCGCGGCCTGCACCGGGGTGTCTTTGACGGCCGCTACAAGTTCACCCGCTACTTCAGCCCGGACAGCCATCACCTGCCCCGGGACTGGGACACCCTGCTCGCCCACAACGACCTGGAGCTCTACGACACCCACCAGGACCCGGACGAACTGGTCAACCTGGCGGCGCGCCCGGAGGGCCCGGAGGCGGCGAAAGAGCGCCTGCTGGCCCTCAACGACCGGACCAACCAGCTGATCGAGCAGGAAATCGGCGACGACCACGGCGGCGAATACCCCGGGCCTGAATTCCTCTACCGCCTGTAATTTTTTTGCTTTGCCCTTGGGGGGCAATCCGCCCCGGCCCGGCCTCGCCGGTGTCCGGGGCACCTTATTCACGGCCGGTGCCGGCTATTTTCCGTCCAGCAACGGCTGCCCGGTGCGGGCCGCCAACCACAGCATCACCGCGCCACCGGCGAGCAGATACCAGTAGAAGGTGAAAAACCGCCACACCACGATGGTGGTGGCGGTGGTCACCGACGTCAGCCAGGGGTTCAACAGCGCCGCGCCGGCCACCTCGGCGCCGCCGGCCCCACCCGGCAGCAGGGTCAAATGGCCGGCCCCCATCGCCACCATCTGCACGAAGAAGCCGTACACCCAATCCAGATGCTCGCCCAGCGCCAGCACCGCGACGTAGATCACCGAATAGCGCAGCAGCCAGTGGCAGAGGCAGAGGGAAAACATCAGCAACAGGCGGCGGCGCGGCACCGCCAGGGTTTCTTCCAGGCCGCGCCGGAAACGCAGCACCGCCCGCGCCAGACGCAGACGCCGGCGCCGGCGCAGCCCCAGCCAGGCGAGAAAGTCCCCGGACCCGATCAGCACCCGGCGCTGGAAACGGGCCAAAAGCCCGACCCCGGCCAGGGCGGCCAGCATCAGCGCGAACGGCACCGCCACCTGCCACCAGGCGGCCAGATCCAGATAGCGGGCCAGCCCGTACAGGGCCACGGTGGGCAACAGGGCCGCGAACACCAGCAAGTCGGTGAGCTGATCCACCGCCAGGACCGCCGTGGCCTGCGCCGGTGCCACACCGTGCCGGCGCAGCAGCGCGGCCAGGGTGAAAGGCGCGCCGCTGCCGCCGGGCGTGGCGTTCAGGGTGAACTCGGTGGCCATCACCGTGGCCACGGCGGCGCCGTGGCCCAGGCCCGGCGCCCGGCCATTGAGCATCAGCCGCAGCCGCCAGGCGTTGAGGTTCCAGCACACCGCGATCATCGCCACCAGCAGCGCCAGCCAGCCCACCGGCACGGTTACCAGCCGTGCCAGCACCTGCTGGCCGCCCAGCACAAACGGCACCGCCGCGCCGACCAGCAATGCCACCGCGAACAACCAGCGCCAATGCCGCGTCATAGCGATTCGGATCCGCTCGCCGGCAGGCGCTCATTCTCCATCAGCCACTGGGCCTTGCTGACACAACGGCGCTGTTCGCTGAGTGCATCGATGGTGCGCCGCCAGAAAGCGCGGCTTTCCGGGTGACGCAGGTCCACCGGATGCAACGCCAGCCGGATCACCGGACGGTGCTGGAAGCGGCGCAGCCGCGCCTGGTTCAAGCGCTCGAACCAGCGCCGGCGCCAGGACGAACGGGACGACATCACCACCGTGGGCAGCGGCAGCCGCTCGCCGTCGGCCAGGCGGTACAGGGCGCCGGCGTCGGTGCGGTAGTCGAAACCGGCGTCACGGATCGCGCGGCGGCTGGCTTCATTGCTCAGCCAGCCCGGCGGCACGAAGCCGCTGACCCGCCAATCCTGGCGGCGGCAAAGCGCCAGACCGTCGCGTATGCGGGCGTAGGCGGCGGCCTCGTTGAGGGCGGAGAATTCCCCTTCATGGGTCAGTATCCGGCGGCGGACCCATTCCCGCGGGCCCTTGGGGGTGGGGCCGTCGTCGCTGTGCGACCAGCCGTGCAGCACCAGCTCGTCACCGGCGGCCTGGCGCTCGGCCATGGCCCGGCAAAACGCCGGTGAACGCTCGGCGGGATCATGGCGGTGGAAATCCGGCACCACCAGCAGGGTGCTGACCAGCGACGCCGGGCGTTGCAACTCGCGCAGAAACGACTGGTACAGCGGCCAGCTGTGCGGGGCCACATCGTGCAGCGATAATATAAAGGCCCGTTGGGTATCAGGAATGCGATTCATGGGTGGATGCTAATACCGGCTGCTCGTGATCGCCAAGGACGCGCCGGTAGTGACCGACCAGGCTCTCCGCCACCGCATCCCAACTGTGCCGCGTTTCCACATGGGCACGGGCGCGCCGTCCCAGGGCCGCGGGATCGTCATGTTCAAACAGGTCGCGCACACCGGCGGCCATGGCGGCGCCGTCGTTGGGGCGCACATGGCGCCCACAGTCACCGGGCACCACTTCCGGCAAGGCGCCGGCGTCCACGCACACCACCGGCAGGCCGCTGGCCATGCCTTCCAGCGCGACCAGGCCGAAGGTCTCCTGATCACCGGCGTGCACAAGCGCGTCGGCGGCCGCCATCCAGCCGGCCACTTCCGGGGTCTGGCAAAACTCATGGATCACCGACACATTGGACGGCGCGTCCGGTTGCAGGCCGGTACCGATCAACAGCAGATGGTAGTCGGGCCCCAGCCTGCGCATCGCTTCGAGCAATACCGGAATATTCTTCTCCTGGGTGCCGCGTCCGGCGAACACCAGCAGGTGCTGGTCCTCGGAGAGGCCCAGCGCGCGGCGGGCGTTGGGCTTGGCGCGCTGTGGCTGGAAGGCTTCCAGGTCCACGCCCAGCGGCTGCACCTCGACCTCACCGATACCGCAGCGGTGCAACTGCTCCGCCATCACGCGGCTGGGGCTGAGGACCATATCAAAGCCTTCGTAGAGGCGTTTTATATAGGCCCGGGTGCCCGGATCGAGAAAGCGGCCGACGCGATGATGAACCAGAGTGAACAGATCGGAGTGGTAGAAACCCACCGACGGCACGTCCAGCAATCTGGCCGCCCGCTGGGCCGCCCAGGCGGGCGTGTACGGGTCGCCGGCTTCGATCACGTCCGGCTGCAGGCCGGCGATGATGCTGCTCCACAAACCCAGACGCAACGGGAAACGAAAGCCCGGCGCCAACGGCAGGGGCATCGCCGGCAGGGACACGAAGTCGCCGTCGAAGAACACGCGCGAGCCGGGCATCACCACTTTGTGGCTGGTGCCCCCACGTCGCAGCAACGCCTGGCGCTTGCCGTCAATGTAGGTACGCACGCCACCGCTGGCCTGGGTGTAAAAAAGCGTGGTATCAAGAATTCTCAAGCGGTTCTCCCTTTCCCACTTGGTGCGGTGCCGCCGTTACCGACGACCCTGATCATCGTCAATAGCGGGTGAATAAGCCTAAGATAGCATTGGCAACGGAAAGCTCACCGCCGACCTTGGTAAAGGCTTGTAAAAGCGCGGCCCGCCGCCATTAAGCGGTCAGAAAGGCCGCCAACGGGAGCACGGCAGCAATGGAATTCAAGGACTATTACAAGATTCTCGGCGTACCACCGGAAGCGGACGATAAAGAGATCAAAGCCGCCTACCGGAAGCTGGCGCGCAAGTATCATCCGGACGTCAATGCCGACGCCGACGCGGAAAGCAAATTCAAGGAAGTGGCGGAAGCCTACAAGGTGCTCAAGGACGCCGAAAAGCGCGCCGAGTACGATCAGCTGCGCCAGTTCCGTGACGCCCGCGGCGGCTTCCAGCCACCGCCGGGCTGGCAGAGTGCCGGCGCCGCGTCCGGTGGCGGCCGGGAAGCGGATTTCTCCGACTTTTTTGAATCCCTGTTCGGTGGCGGATTCTCCCGACGCGGCGGTCCGCGCCCCGGCCGTGATCTGGAAATGGATCTGCCGTTGTTCCTTGAAGACACGGTGGCGGATACCCGTAAACCGATCAGCGTCCACGGTCGCACCCTCAATGTCACGATTCCCGCCGGCACCGCGGACAACGAGCGCATTCGTCTGAAAGGCAAAGGGGAACCGGGTAGCGACGGCGCGCCCTCCGGCGACCTCTACCTGCGCGTGCGGCTGGTGCCCCACCCGGTATTCGATGTGGAGGGCCACGACCTGCTCGTCACCGTGCCGGTGGCGCCCTGGGAAGCGGCCCTGGGCGCCAAACTGCAGGTGCCCACGCTCAGCGGACGCATCAGCCTGACCCTGCCGGCGGGCAGCCAGACCGGCCGCCGCCTGCGGGTCAAGGGCAAGGGTCTCGCCGGCAAGAAGACGCAGGGTGATCTTTACGCGATTATCAAAATCGTCATGCCCGAGCGGATCTCCGATCGGGACCGTGAACTGTGGCGGGCGCTGGCCGAGCAGTCCGATTTTGACCCACGGGCGAACTGGGCCGGCGACGGCCGGCGCCATGACAAGGAGCCCCGAAAATGAACACGCTGACCCTCACCGAAGTGTGCCGCCGGGTGTCCTTGCCGGAGCACGCGGTCATTGAAATCGTTGAAGTGGGTATCGTCACCCCGGTGGCCGGTTCAGCGCACACCTGGCGTTTCGACGATCAAACCCTGGTGGTGCTCAGCCGCGCCGCGCGCCTGCACGAAGACCTGGCGCTGGACTGGCACGGCGTGGCCCTGGCCCTGGAACTGCTTGAGGAAATCGACACCCTGCGCCGCGAGAACGAACAATTGCGACAACGGTTAAACCGCTTTCTGGACTGACTCAGGCGGCCGGATCCTGCCGGTAAAACAGACTCAGCTGCTCGTACAGCGCCGGCAGCACCTGGCGCAGATGCGCGGGGGATTCAAAAAAACTTTCCGTGGCCACGGCAAAAAACTCGCCGGGGTCTTCCAGCGCATAGGGGTCGATAAAGGGCTCACCGCCCTGCTCCGCCCGCTCCAAAGCCTGCCAGGCCTCGGTGAAGACATCGTGCCAGCGCTGCGGATCCATGCCGGCGTGCAGCGGCGGCGCGCCGTTGGGCCCCTCGCGGCGCATATCCAGCTTATGGGCCAGCTCGTGCAGCACCACGTTGTAGCCGTCCTCGCCGCCGGACTCGAGCACGTCGCCCCAGGACAGAATCACCGGCCCCTGCAGCCAGGCTTCTCCAGCCAGTTCCCGCCCGGCGTCGTGCACGATACCGAACTCGTCCATTTCGTTGTCCGGGGTGACGAAGGTGTCCTCGTAAACGATCAACGTGTACCAGCCGTCGTACCAGTCCAGGCCCAGCCCGAACACCGGCACCACCGCCATGGTGGCGATCAGAAGCTGCATGTCGTCGGTGACGGTGAACTCGCCGCCGGCGGCGAACTCCTTGCGCACCAGAAAACGGCGGGTGAGATCGAACAACCGCTCCCGGTCGGCGCCCTGATACCGGGCCGCCACCGGCCAGCCGGCAATGGCGTTTTCCCATTGCGCCCGCGTCACCGGCAAACGCGCCAGCTTGCGATCTTCCAACCAGTCTCGAACCCGTCCGAACATGGCCTTCCCAGCGTAGAGGAGAGTGCGCAAAGCTTGCCGCTTTTGCCAACCGGACGCAAAGCGGTTTAGATAAGCACTGCAAAAAACCAAGCCACCGTAGAAAGACCATGGAAGGAGCCCCCATGACCCATCGCTACCGCCTGATCGCCGTGTTCGCCCTGCTGCTGCTCGGCCCCGCGGCCCACGCCCAGGCCACGCGCGAAGCGGCGTCCGCGCTGCGCAGCGGCGCCGACCAGGCGCGCTACTGGCAATGGGGCTGGAGCGCCTTCTACGGCGGCAGCAGCGCCTATTCCCTGGTGCACGCCCGCGACACCGACGACCCGGAGGAGCGCTACGACGATTACATCAACGCCACCAAGGCGGCCCTGGGGCTGGCCGGCACCCTGCTGTTCGCCCCTTCCCACGGCGATGCCTACCGGGAATATCAGGCCCTGGACGACAAGGACACACCGGAAGCGCGCGCCGCCACGCGCATCCTGATCGCCGGGCTGGCCGAGGAGGAAGCCCGCCAGCGGGCCTGGCAAAGCCGGCTGGGCGGTTTGATCGTCAACGGCCTGGCCGGGCTCGCCATCGGCGTGGAAGACAACCGCCCCGGCGACGGCTGGGTGAACTTCGCCACCGGCATGCTGACCACCGAGCTCAACGTGCGCACCCGGCCGGACACCGCCACCCACTTTCTGGAACGACAACCGGATTTCCGGCTCAAGGCCAACGGAGCCACTCTTCCCATTTATGTGGACTGGGCGGTGGGTCCGATGTTCGCGGGCTTGGAGGTCAGGTTCTGAGGGTGGGAATAACCGGCGCTACGAAGCGCTCATTGTGGGAGCTTGCCTTGCAAGCGAAAGGCCGGCTTTGCCGGCCGGCAGGATACCAGAGGCCTTTAAAAGCGGGGCTTTAACAGCGTCTCTGGAATCCTGCGGGGCAACCTTTGCCGGGTGGCTATAAGCCACCCTTTCGCGGGCAGGGCCCGCTCCTACAATCCCCGCCTCGTAGCGCCCTTTGGCGGCGTATTCAGATGTAGTACGCCTTCAACGGCGGGAAGCCGTTGAACTCCACGGCGCTGTAGCTGGTGGTGTAAGCGCCGGTGGAGAACCAGTAGAGCCGGTCGCCGATGGCCAGGTTGAGCGGCAGGCCGTACTTATAGTTTTCGTACATGATGTCGGCGCTGTCGCAGGTGGGCCCGGCGATCACCACCTCTTCCATTTCCCCTTTCTTTTCCGTGTGGATCGGGTACTTGATGGCTTCGTCCAGGGTTTCGATCAGGCCGGAAAACTTGCCCACGTCGGTGAACACCCAGCGCTGCAAGGCGGTGCGGGATTTACGGGAAATCAGCACCACTTCGCTGACCAGCACGCCGGCGTTGGCGATCAGGGACCGCCCCGGTTCGAGAATGATTTCCGGCAGCTGCTCGCCGAAGTCCTCTTTCAGGAAACGGATGATCTCCGACGCGTAGGTTTCCAGGTCGTTGGTTTTGGCGATGTAGTTGGCCGGGAAGCCGCCGCCCAGGTTGATCATCTTCAGCTCGATGCCCACTTCGTCGCGCAGGCGCTCGAACATGATCTTGACCTTGCCGATGGCCGCGTCCCAGGCGCCGATATCGCGCTGCTGGGAGCCCACATGGAAGGACACGCCGTAGGGTTCCAGCCCCAGGTCCCGGGCCAGAATCATCAGATCCAGGGCCATGTCGGTCTGGCAGCCGAACTTGCGCGACAGCGGCCAGTCGGCGGTGTGCGTGCCTTCGGTGAGGATGCGCACATACACCCGGGAACCCGGCGCCGCCTTGGCGATGTTGCGCAGGTCCGCTTCCGAGTCGGTGGCGAACATGCGCACGCCCTTCTCGTAGAAAGCGCGGATGTCGCGGGCCTTCTTGATGGTGTTGCCGAAAATGCAGCGCTCCGCCGACACCCCCAGACCCATCACTTTTTCCAGCTCGTAGATCGAGGCGATATCGAAATTAGCGCCCCGGTCACGCAACAGGCTGATCAGCTCAGCGGCCGGGTTCGCCTTTACCGCGTAGTGCACCTTGGCGAACGGAAACTGCTCGATCAGCTGATCGTAGTGTTTGCCCACGGTTTCCGTGTCGATCACCACGAAGGGGGTCTCCTTGGTGTCCGCCAGGTCCTTGATGCGGCGGAACACCACCGGATCGTAATAGTCTTCCACGCGAATGGCGTCGATGGTCATGGGGGTCCTCTTCCCGGTACTCAGCAACCACCCGGGCCGACACGGCACCGGGACCGTTGCGAAGGCAACGGGCGCCCAAAGTAGCAATTTGCTCATCGTTTGGGGAGATACCCGACCGCCTTTTTTTGTGGGAGCGGGCCCCACCATTGCACCGCGTCTCCGATACGGAGCACCGCTCTGCTACACTATGCGCCCCCGAATTCCCCCGACCACGGAGCCCTTCATGGTTATCGCTATGGCCCTTCCCCTCGCCCTGCATTTGCTCGCCGCCGTCGTCTGGGTGGGCGGCATGTTCTACGCTTACCTGGCCATGCGCCCGGCGGTGGTGCAGGTGATCGACCCGGCCCGGCGCCCGGCGCTGTGGGCGGCCACCCTGGAGCGGTTCTTCCGCTGGGTGTGGGCGGCGGTGGTGCTGTTGCTGGCCACCGGCTTCGGCATGGTGTTCGGCGTCTACAAGGGCATGGCCAATGTGGAGTGGCATATCCACGCCATGATCGGCCTGGGCATTCTGATGATGCTGCTGTTCGCCCACGTTTACTTCGCGCCGTTCCGCCGCCTGAAGCAGGCCGTGGCCGATAACGACGCCAGCGAAGGCGCGCGCCGCGTCGGTCAGATCCGCAAGCTGGTGGGCATCAATCTGATTCTCGGCCTGATCGTGGTGGTGATCGCCTCCGGCGGGCGGTACCTCTAACCGTGAGCGCGCAGAACGGCGGCGGATCCGGCAAGGCCGACCTGCTGCTGGTGGCGGTGACGCTGCTGGCCGGCATCAGCTGGATTTTCTCCAAGGAGGCGGTGCTGTTGATGCCGCCGCTGTTGTTCATGGCGCTGCGGTTTCTGCTCGCCGGCCTGGTGCTGGCGCTGGTGGGCTGGCGGCAACTGCTGCGCCTGAGCGCCGATCAGTACCAGCGCAGTGCCAAAGTCGGGCTGGTGTTCGGCCTGGCCATGAGCTTCTGGATCATGGGCCTGCACTTCGGCACCCATGTGGGCGAAGGCGCCTTCCTGACCAGTCTGGGCGTGGTGCTGGTGCCGGTGATGGCGCGGCTGGTGTTCAAGGAAAAGCCGCCGGCCAGCACCTGGGTGGCGCTGCCGGTGGCCGCCGCCGGGCTGGCGCTGCTGTCCCTGCGCGGCGGCCTGCACGCGGAACCCGGGCAGCTGTTCTTCGTCGCCGCGGCCTGCATTTTCGCGCTTTATTTCACCCTCAACACCCGCGCCGCCAACAGCGCCACCATCACCGGCGCCGCCGGCCAGGTGACCACCCGCGACCGGGTGCCGGCGCTGGCGCTGACCACGGTGGTGCTGTTCACGGTGAGTCTGGTGACCGGCACCGGCTCGCTGATTCTGGAAGACTGGCCCGCCGCGTTCGGCGCCTTCACCCCGGTGATGGCCGGCTGGGTGATCGCCAGCGCCACGGTGGGCACCGCCGCGCGCTTCTTCGTGCAGACCTACGCCCAGAGCCTGTCGGTGCACAGCCACGGCGTGGTGATCATGGTGCTGGAGCCGATGTGGACGGCGCTGTTCGCGGCGCTGTGGTTCGGCGAGACCATGACCGTGGTGCAAGTGGGCGGCTGCTTTCTGATCTTCCTGTCCCTGGTGGTCAACCGCTGGGCCAGCGTGCGCCGCGTGCTCAAGCAGTGGCTGACGTAGGCCGCGCGGTGACGCTTGCGCGCCGGCCGGCACCGGCCTAGCATCATGGCGTTTCCCACAGCGACCACGCCCATGACCGCTCCACGCCCGCCCTTCCGCCGCGCCTTCCCGTTCTGGGCGCTGCTGCTATGGCTGGCGGTGGGCCTGTCGGTGTGGCCGGCCCAGGCACTCACCGCGCCGGCGCCCTCTTCGCCGGCACTGGTGGACGACGGCGGCCTGTTCGGGCAGGCCCTGCCCCGCGACGCCGGCGGCCAGTGGCAGCGCCGTGACAGCGGCGACGATCCGGGCTGGGATTGGGAACCGACCCAGGCGCCGCTCGCCACCCTGGCGCTGACGCCTCCAGGCACCGCCGGCCCGCCCCGGGCGGTGGCCGTGCCGGCGCCGGCGCCGCGCTTTCCCCGTTACCACAACCGCGCCCCACGGGCGCCCCCTCTCTAACCGGTTATCGGCCTGAGCCCGCCCGCTTCGGGCGGTTTACAACCGTTTAGAGACACCCGCTATGAACCGATTCTGGATCCGGGCCGTGACCTACGGCCTGGTGATCGTGCTGGGCCTGGGCGCCGCCCTGCCCAGCCTGTTGCCACCGGCCTGGCTGAGCGCCCTGCCGGCGGCCTATCAGTCGCACAGCCTGACCCTGGGGCTCGACCTGCAGGGCGGCTCGCACCTGCTGCTGAAAGTGGACACCGATGATCTGACGCGCGGCAAAAGCGGCCGTGAAAAAGCCGAAATCCGCGACGACGCGGTGGCGCGCAACCTGGAGGTAGTGCGCCGCCGCTTGAACGAAACCGGCGTGGTGGAGCCGCTGATCGTGCGCCAGGGGGATGACGGTATCGTCGTGCAACTGCCCGGCGTCACCGACCCGGAGCGTATCAAAACGCTGCTGGGGCGCACCGCCAAACTCAGCTTCCACCTGCTCGCCGAACCGGGCACCCCGGCCCGCCGGCTGCCGGCCAGCGAGGGCGACCGTGTTTACCCGCTTAAACCGCTGCCGTTGCTGGACGGCGGCAACCTGGAGGACGCCCGGCTCGGCTTCGAGCCGCGCACCGGACAGCCGGTAGTGAATTTCCAGCTGGACGACGAGGGCGCCCGAAAATTCGCCGAGATCACCACCCACCATGTGGGCGACCCGTTCGCCGTGGTGCTGGACGGCAAGGTGATCACCGCGCCGGTGATCCGCTCGCCGATCACCGCCGGGCGCGGCCAGATCAGCGGCGGCTTCGACGCCCGCGAGGCCGGCGACCTGGCCCTGCTGCTGCGCGCCGGCGCTTTGCCGGCGCCGCTCGAAGTGGTCGAGCAACGCACCGTGGGGCCGGATCTGGGCGGCGACCAGATTCGCATGGGGGTGGCCACCGGCCTGATCGGCGCCGCCCTGGTGCTGGCGTTCATGGTGCTCGCCTACCGGCGCTGGGGGCTGATCGCCAACACCGCCCTGGTGATCAACCTGGGGCTGGTGATCGGCCTGCTGGCGTCGCTGGGCGCCACCCTGACGCTGCCGGGCATCGCCGGGCTGATTCTCAGCGTCGGCATGGCGGTGGACGCCAACATCCTGATCAACGAACGCATCCGTGAAGAGGCCCGTCGCGGCCGCAGCGGCCAGGGGGCGTTGCGCGCCGGCTTCCAGCGCGCCTACGCCACCATTCTGGATTCCAACATCACCACCCTGATCGCCGTGGGCCTGCTGTTCCAGTTCGGTGCCGGCCCGGTGCGCGGCTTCGCCGTGACCATGGCGGTGGGCCTGGTGGTGTCGCTGTTCACCTCGATCTCGGTGACCCGCCTGCTGATGGAGTGGCGGCTGCGCGGCCGGACCCGGGGCACGCTCACGCTGCCCGGCCCGGACTGGCTGGGCGCGGAACGCCGGCGCCGGCCGATCCGCTTCATGGCGGTGCGCGGCCGGGGCATCGTCCTGTCCCTGGTGTTGTCGGTGGCGTCCCTGGGCGCCCTCGCCTGGCCGGGGCTCAACACCGGCATCGACTTCCAGGGCGGCGTGGCCATGGAGGTGCACACGCCGGCCACCATCGACACCCTGCGCGGCGGGCTGGCCGCCTCGGGTTTGGAAGGCAGCCTGCAGCGCTTCGGTGACGACGGCCAGTATCTGCTGCGCCTGCCCGCCGGCGCCGACAGCGACGCCCGCATCGAGGCCGCCAAGGCGGCGCTCAGCGCGGTGTCGCCGGAGGTCAGCTACCCGCGCCTGGACGTGGTCGGCCCCAGCGTCAGCGGCGGCTTCGTGGAGACCAGTATTCTCGCCGTGCTGCTGGCCGGCGCCGGCATGCTGGTGTATCTGCGTCTGCGCTTCGCGCCGCACTTCGCCTGGGCGGCCTTGATCACCCTGGGGCTGGACCTGAGCAAGACGCTGGGCTTTCTGGTGCTCACCGGCCTGGAGTTCAATCTCACCACGGTGGCGGCGCTGCTGACACTGATCGGCTATTCGGTGAATGACAAGGTGGTGGTGTTCGACCGCATGCGCGAGAACCGGGCGCTGGACCCGGAGCGGCCGCTGGAAGACATCATCGACCTGAGCCTGACCCAGACCCTGCGGCGCACGCTGTTTACGTCGCTGACCACCTTCCTGGCGATCCTGCCCATGGGGCTGGCCGGTGGCCCGGCGGTGACCAGCTTCGCCCTGCCGGTGCTGTTCGGGATCGTGGTGGGGACCAGTTCGTCGATGTTTATCGCCGCGCCGATGGCGATGTTTTTAGAGCGGTGGTTCTCTCCAGAGGGGCCCGCTGCTCGTGAACCCGCCTCTCTGGAGAGTGAGAGCGGTTATTTATGACTCTTGAGGAGGGCTTCGACCTTGTCGATGTATTTCTGCATGGCGTCGTCGGCGCTCATGCCTTTGAGCTTGGCCCAGGCGTCGTACTTGGCCCGGCCCACCATATCCAGCATGCCGGGGCGCTTGCCGGACACGTCGCCGGCGCTGCCCTGCTTGTAGTGGGCGTAGAGGAACAGAAGGTCGTCGTTATCCGGCTTTTTGGACAGCGTTTTAACGTCCTTCTGGGCCTGTTCAAACTGGGCTTTATCGGCCATTATTCTCACCTGTTAGTTGGCTATTGATTCTTAGGGAGCCGCTCAAGGGCTCCACGGGCCGCGATCCGTCGGGGGGCGACGCGGCCCGCTGTTTTACTTTGAACAACAGCGCGGGACAGCGCAACAATAAAGGGGACCCCGATGACGAGTTCCACCACTTCCAAGTCCGCGCCACAGTTGGACGCCCGCCAGGAGCGGGATCTCAAGCAGGCGGTCCAGACCCTGTGGGTGCGCTTTCCCGGTTCCCTGGAAGACCGTTACCGCGACTACGCCGAGCGCCGCGCGGCCAAGCTGATCCAGCGCTCGCTGTATATTCTGATCGTCCTGTTCCTGATCGTATCGGTGCCGGTGTCGTTGCTGTCGGACGAGCACAACCGGGATCTGTGGATGGCCTACGGCGTCTACCCGATCGCGATTTCCCTGGCGCTGCTGTTCGTGGCGGTGAAGGTGGACGCGCTGGCGGACTGGGTGACCACCCTGATCGGGCTGGCGTTGATGACCTCCCTGGCCGGCACGCTGCTGGGGGCGCTGCATCTGGCCGGCACCTTCCTCGGCCAGGTGGCCGCCTTCGAAACCATCTATGTGCTGATCATCGGCTTTTCGATTCTGCGCCTGCCGCCCACGCGCACGCTGTTCTGGTGCCTGGGCTCGCTGGTGGTGGCCCTGGCCGTGGCGCTGCTGCAACGCTGGGACGTGGACCCGGTATCGCTGATGCTGTTCTACGGCTTTCCGCTGGTGGTGTGCGCGCTGAACGGCTACATGCTGGATGCCAGCGCGCGCGGCTCCTACGCCAACAATCTGCTGCTCGGCCGCGAGTCGGCGCGGCTGCGCCAGTGGCGCGACAACGCCGACCGGGAAGCGCTGCGGCAACGCACGCTGAACGAGTTCATGGCGCACATCGCCGGCAACCCCCGGGTGGAAGTGCTGATGGATCAGGCTCTGACCTTCATGCTGGAGCGCACCGAGGCGATCGCCGGCGTCGCCTACCGGCTGGACGACGACCGCTTGCGCCAGGAAGCGGCGCGCGGCCTCAACCAGCAGGCCCGGGAGCGCGACAACGTGCCCGTGGACGGCCTGCTCGGCGGGGCGCTGGAGCGCGGCCCCGGCGTCACCGTGCGGCACAATGTGCCGGCCGGCTACCTGGATCTGGAGATCGCCCACGGCGCGGTGCGGCCCGGCGAGCTGCTGTTTCTGCCGATCTGGCAGGGCGACCAGGCGCTGGGCGTGATCGAGCTGGCGGCGCTGGAACCGTTCGACGACCACACCCGCACGCTGCTGGAATCGCTGGCGTCACCGCTGGCCTACGCGCTGATGGCGGCCGTCGGCCGTGAGGAGTATATCCGCCGCCACCGGCAGGAAGCCGGCTAGACGATCTTTGTCGGCCGGTTACTGGCGCCGCCGGCGCAGCGGCCCGGACAACCGCTCCGGATGGGCCGGCTGAACGTCGTCGAGCATGGCGTAGATGGCGTCCATGTCCGCCTGCTGGTCGCCACTCGGCCAGAACGCATCGAGGATACGGGCCTGCTTGCGCCGGTAGCAGAAGGTCACCACGATGATCGGCAATTCCAGGTCGACGGCGATCCGGTGAAAGCCGGTTTTCCACTGCTCCGCGCCGGTGCGGGTGCCCTCCGGCGTGATGCCCAGCCAGAACGGCTGGCCGCCGGTCATCAGGTTCTTGGTGTCTTCCACCAGACCCCGTGAGCGGGCGCGGTCCACCGGGATCCCGCCCAGCGCCCGCAGCAGCCAGCCCGCCGGCCCCCGGAACAGGGTGTGCTTGGCCATGAAACGGATATCCAGCCGCAGCCCCTGGATCGCGCTGACGCCCACCAGACCGTCGTAATTGGAGGTGTGCGGCGCGGCGATCATCACCGCCCGGGGCACGTTCGGCAGCTCGCCCACCACCTTCCAGCCGATCAGGCGCAACACCGCGCGGCCCAGCGCCGCCACCAGCCAGTGGCCACGGCGCGGCACCGACGCGCCGATGGCGTCCGGGGTCAGCGGCCGCAGATCGGTACTCATTAGCCGAACACCACCACGGTCTGGCGGCTCAGCGCCACCGGCCGGCCCCGGTCGTCCCACACGGTGGCCTGGCACTGGCCGTAGCCGTCGGCGAACGAGTCGGTGATCACCTGGTACTGCCAGAAATCCACCGGCTCCAGCTCACGGGGGTCTTCCAGCAATTCCATGGTCCAGGTCAGCGAGCTGGCCGGGGCCGGCTTGCTGAGCATCGGCAGCACACCGGCGGGCCAGGTGTCCACCAGGCACGCCAGGGTGGCCGCGTCCTGGGTCTGGCCGGGCTCGTCAAAACGCATATAGCCGTGGAAATCCGGCTCCTTGGCGCCGGAGAAGATCATATTGCCGCCGGCGATGCGCATGTCGAAAAAGCGCAGAAAGGTGGGCGACCGGCCCTCCATGTAGGGCAACTTGAAGCAGTCCTGCGGCGCCTTCCAGCGCGGCGCTTCCGGGCCCGGCACGCGGATGCTGGACTCGCGGCCGTGGCCCAGGCTGCCCAGCAGCGTGGCCACCACCTGGCCCTCCTGGCGGGCCATCACCTGCACCTGGGTGACCGATTTGCCGGCGCGCAGCGTGGTCGCTTCCAGGTCCACCGGCCCCGGCACCATGGGCGCCACGAACGAGATGGTGAAGCTGCGCAACGGCGGCGCGTCGGCGCCCAGATGGGCGTCCATATGACGAATCAGAATGGCGCCCACCAGGCCACCGAACGTGGCTCTGCCCTGCCCCCAGCCCTCGGGAACCGTCATCCGGTTCCCGGCGGCGGCATCAATAATGGAATCAAATTTCATAATGCGCTCCCACCGAAAGCGGCTATTGATAGCAGAGCCGGGCGCCCAAGGAAAGGACCGAAACGCTCAGCCGCCTCCGCGCGCCTTGGTCCGTCCCGTGGCCGGCGCCGCCAGCGGGTCTTCCGGCCAGGGGTGTTTCGGGTAGCGGCCACGCAGCTCCTTGCGCACCTGCCCGTAGCCATTACGCCAGAAGCCGGCCAGATCGGCGGTGATCGCCGCCGGTCGCCCCGCCGGGGTCAGCAATTCGGCGGTCAGCGGCAGGCGCCCCTCGGCCAGCGCCGGCAGGCTTTCCATGCCGAAGCACTCCTGCAGTTTCACCGCCAGGCGGGGCCCGCCCTCGGCTTCGTAATTGATGGTCACCGCCCGCCCGGAGGCCACCGTGACCCGCTCCGGCAACCGCCGTGTCAGCTCGCCGGCCTGGCCCGGCCCCAGCCGCAGCTTGAGGGCGTCGAGCAAGGGCAGGGTTTTCAGATCGCGCAGGGCGCGGCGGCCGGCCAGGAACGGCAGCAGCCAGGTCTCCAGGTCGGCCAGCAGGGTGTCGTCGTCCATGGCCGGCCAGTGCTCCGGCTCAAGCCGGTGCAGCCAACCCGCCCGCGCCCGCCACTGGCGGGTGGCCTCGGTCCACGGCAGCACCCGCAGGCCCTGCTGGCGCACGCCGTCCAATAGCCCTTGCTCGACCTGGGCCGGTGACGGCGACGGCAGCGGCTGGCTCTCCACGGTAATGGCGCCCACTCCGTAGCGGCGCTCCGCCCTGACCTTCTGCAATTTATCGTCCCAGGCCACCTGGTCCCGCCACTCGGCGTGCCGGGCCAGCAGCGCCGGCACCTCCGGCGGCCCCAGTGCCCAGGCCAGCCGGATCACGGCATCGCGGGGGCGGCCGTCGGTGTCCAGCACCACCAGCCATTCCCGCCCGGCCAGGGGCGAGCCCGGCGGCAGCCGGGCACCGCTGCCGTCGGCCAGCAGGTAACGGTCCTCCTCACCGTCCCGGCGCCGTGCGATCCGATCGGGGAAGGTGTCGGCGAGCAGCGGGCCCAGCGCGCCGTCCGGCGCCGAACTGTCCTTACGGTCGCCGTTCAGCCGGGACAACGCCCGCTGAAGCAGCGGCCAGTCGCCGGGGCGCGCGGTGAAACGGCGCAGCCGCTCGGCCAGGTCCACCTGGCGGTCCAGGCCCGGCATCCGCTCGCTGAGCAGCACCGCCACCCGGGCGGCGCTGGCGGCCAGGCCCGCGTCGCGGCCGCGCACCACCAGCGCGGCCAGCTCCGGCGCCAGCGGCAGGTCGTTGAGGCGCCGGCCCAGGTCGGTGATCGCATCCTGCCCGTCCAGGGCGCCCAGCGCCCGCAGCCGCTGCACCGCCGCCCGCCACGGCCCCGCCGGCGGCGGGTCCAGCCAGAATAATTGCTCGGGATCGCGGCACCCCCAGCGCGCCAGATCCAGCACCAGGCTTTCCAGCCCGGTCTGGTGGATCTCCGGCTCGATATGCCGGGCCAGCACCTCTTCCCGCGCCCACAGCCGCACGCAGCGGCCCGGGCCCAGCCGGCCGGCGCGGCCGGCACGCTGGTCGGCGTTGGCCTGGCTGATACGGCGCGTCACCAGACGGCTGCGGTGGCGGCGCGGGTCATAGCTGGGGCGCCGCTCCAGACCGCTGTCCACCACCACGGTGACGCCTTCGATGGTGACACTGGTCTCCGCCACATTGGTGGCCAGCACCACCCTCGGCCCGGACGGCGCTTCCAGCACCGCCGCCTGGGCGTCGCCGGCCAGGCGCCCGTGCAGCACCTGCACCGGCATCGACACCGACAACCGCTCGCGCAGCCGCTCGATCTCGCCCACCCCGGGCAGGAACACCAGCACCGTGCCCTCCCCGGCCAGCGCCTCCACCTGGCGGGCGCAGTGATCCCAGACATCCTGATCGCGGCCCGGCGGCGCATGGCTCACCTCCACCGGGAACACCCGCCCCTCGCTGCGCACCGTAGGCAGGGCCAACCCTTCGGCCAGCGGGCCCACGTCCAGCGTCGCCGACATCACCAGCAAACGCAGGTCCTCGCGCAGCGCCTGATGGACCTCCTGCACCAGGGCCAGACCCAGGTCCGCCTGCAGGGAACGCTCGTGGAATTCATCGAACAGAACCGCCGCGTAGCCCTCCAGCGCCGGGTCGTTACTCAGCATGCGGGTGAGCACGCCCTCGGTGACCACCTCGATGCGCGTCGCCGCGCTCACCCGGGTGTCCAGCCGGGTGCGGTAGCCCACGGTGTGCCCCACCGGTTCGCCGAGCTGCCGCGCCATGAACCCGGCCACCGCCCGCGCCGCCACCCGGCGCGGCTCCAGCACCAGAATACGGCCGTCGCCGCGCCAGGGCGCGTCCAGCAGCGCCAGCGGCACGCGGGTGGACTTGCCGGCGCCGGGCGGCGCCTCCAGCACGGCGCCGCCCTGCTCTTCCAGACAACGGCACAGCTCCGGCAGCGCGGCGTCCACCGGCAGAGCAAAATATCGGGGTTCAGTCATGGCGCTATCTTATCGGAAATGGCGTTCCGGGCGGGGTTTTCTCCAGCTGGGGGCGCGGGTCTGTGTTCTGCCCTTCCGGGAACGCCGTGAACCCGTCCCTGGGGGCTCCCTGTCGAACGTCCTGTTCTCCAGGGTCCCGGAAGGGCAGAACACAGACCCGCTCCTGGGCAAATTCCGGCGCCACGGGCCTTAGCTGGCGCAGAACCTTTCTGGGAGTGGGGTTGTGGCAGCCAGCTTTTGGGGGCTTGCCTTGTGGGAGCGGGCCTTGCCCGCGAAAGGGAGCGAAGCTCCCGGCAGGATGCCAGAGACCTTTCTAACGGCAGCAGAAAACAGCGTCTCTGGAATCCTGCCGGGTGGCTAAAGCCACCCTTTCGCTTGCAAGGCAAGCTCCCACAAAACTCACGCTTCGTAGAATGTTCCGGTGCCAGCGATGACCCGGAGCGTCAGAAGCTATCCCCGGAGCGGGTCTGTGTTATTGCCCTTCCGGGACCCTGGAGAACAGGACGTCCGACAGGGAGCCTACAGGGACGTACTCGCGGCGTTCCCGGAAGGGCAATAACACAGACCCGCGCCCCCGGCTGGAGAGAACATTCCCGTAGCCCCGGGAGGTGCGTTTATTGTCTATCCGCCGGGCCATCGAAAAGGAGCGGTACCGCTTCCTGATCTCTGTCCTGGCCAAACCGGTAGCAGTCGTCGAGCGCCAGAACGTAGTACTCCAGGCCGCGCTGGGCGGCGGCGAAGGCGCGCTGGCGGGCGGGTTGGTCCACCGCCAGGCGCTTGACCAGCTCCATGGCCTCGTGGGGGTGGGCGTCGTCGTAGCTGGCGTGGGCGCGCAGCCAGGCCATGGTGTGGCGGTTGATGTTGGCGCTGCCTTGCTCGGCGTAGCGCTTCATGCCGCTGACCACACGCTGGCTCCATTCGCCGGTGGCCCATTCGATGGCCAGGTTGGTGGCGGCGATGCTCTCTTCCAGGGTGCCCTGGTGGCCGGTGGCCCACAGGAACTGGTTGACCGCGTCCATGGCCGCCGGTGGACGGGTGCGTTCCAGGCGTTCGGTGTCGAGGCCGAAGCCGGCGGCCCAGTCCTGGTACCAGTAGGCGTGGCGCTGCTCGATCTTGATGTTGCCGATCAGCCAGTTTTTGGTCTCTTCGTGGCCGGGGTACAGGCCGGGCCGGGTTTTCGCCAGGGCCAGGCCCATGTATTTGGGGAAATTCTCCACCAGCGGGTAGAAGTGCAGCAGCGCGTCGCGGAAGCGGCCCAGGGAGAGCGAGCCGTCGCCCATTTCCACGAACAGGGGGTGGCGGGCGACGCGGTCCTTGAGCGGGACCAGCGCGTCCCAGAACCGTTGCGCCCAGGGGGCGTGTTCGGTGAGCGTCAGCGCTTGCTTGTAGCGGGCCACGGCCATGCTGTTCTCCTTGTTATTCAGCGTGCCAGCCAAGAGCCTACTGCGCTCTCCGTGGCGATGCCAGCGACGCCAGCACGGCGCGGCGACGGCGCCGCAGGGCGGCCAGGTCGGCGGCGCCGGGGGCGCCCTGGTCCCGGTAGGCGAGATGCTCGAACAGGTGGCGCCAGTGCCCGGCGGCCCCGGCCGCGGACGGCCAGCGCCGGGTCACCGCCGCTTCCAGCTGGGCGGCGGAGACCGTGTCCGGGGCGCGCAGGCCGCGCTGGGCCAGGGCGCGGTGCAGCCGGGCGAACTCGCGCTCCAGGGGGCTGACCGGGGTGTCCCGGCGGCGGCTGAGCACCAGCAGCCCGAGCACGGCGCTGAACACCAGCACCACGCCGAGCAGCGCCAGCCCGACACGCAGCGGCGTTACCGCGCCGAGCAGGCGCTCCAGCAGATCGCGCTGGGACTGCTGGCGATAGCCGAGCACCCATTTCTGCCAGTTGAAGTCCACGTAGTCGGCCCACTGCTGCAGCTGGAACAGCACCGGCAGGCGGTTGAGGCCGTCGAAGTCACCGCCGGCGCCGTCGGCGGCGCTCTCGAAGGCGCCGCGCAGGCCCAGCTCGACGCGCTCCGGGGCCACCGCCGCGGTGGGGTCCACCTGCACCCAGCCCTGGCCGGGCAGCCACACTTCCGCCCAGGCGTGGGCGTCGTATTGGCGCACCTGCAGGTAGTCGCCGGCGTTCATTTCGCCGCCCTGGTAGCCGGCCACCACCCGGGCGGGGATGCCGGCGGCGCGCATCAGGAAGGTGAAGCTGGAGGCGTAGTGCTCGCAGAAGCCCTGGCGGGTGCCGAACAGGAATTCGTCGACGGTGTCGCCAGCGATGCGCGGCGGCTCCAGGGTGTAGAAGAACGGCTGCTCGCGGAAATAGCCGAGCGCGGCCTGCACCAGGGCGCCGTCGTTCCGGTGGCGCTGCCGCAAGCGCTGGGCCAGCGCACGCGCCTGGGCGTTGCCCTCTTCGGGCAGGTCCAGCATCAGCCGCCGTTCCGCGTCGCCGAGGGCCGGCACCGCGCCGGTCACGTCCACGCTGCGTACGTTGTAGCTGAAGGCGCCGTTGACCGGTCCGTCCGCCACCAGCCGGAAATCCCGCGCCAGGGCGTTGCCGTCGAAGTCGGTGAACGGCACCGCCAGGGCGTAGAGCCAGCGCTGCCGGGAGGGCTCCATGATCACGCGGTAGCGGTAACCGGTGCGGTCGGCGGCGGCGTCGATCAGGGCGCGGTACCAGTCCGGTGACGGCCCGCGACCGCCGTAGAACAACTGGTCACGGTCCCAGCCGGGCGGGCTGGCCTGGCGCCAGGTGGTGCCGTCGAAGTAGCTGTAGGTGAGGCCGCGCCAGTAGCGCTCCCGGGGCGGTGGCGGCTCGCCCTCGAACTGGACGCGGAACGCCAGCTCGCTGGATTCGGTGAGGCGGCTGACCTGCCCCGGCGACATGCTGTCGCTCATGCCGGTGCGCGCCTGACCGCTGTCCAGCTGCATGTTCCACAGCGGCGCGATGCGCGGCACCAGCACGAACAGGGCGATGGCCAGCGGCAGCGCCTGCAGCACCATCACCGCCGCCACCGACAGGTGCTGGCGGCGGCGGGCGTGGGTGTCGCTGTAGTTGATGCCCGCCAGGCTGGCGGTGAGCAGAATCAGGCAACCGATCACGTAGAGCGCCATGGCCGGCCCGCGGTGGAACAGCAGAATGGTGGCGCACACGAAATAGCCGAGCACGATCAGCACATAGGCGTCGCGCTTGCTGACCAGCTCCAGGTATTTCAGCGCGAACAGGCTGGTGATCAACGCGGTGCCCGCCTCCGGCCCGTGCAGACGGCCGAAGCTGTAGAAGGTGGCGGCCACGGTGGCCACCAGCAGCACCAGGCGCAGGATGCGCCCGGGCAGCACCAGCCGCTGGCGGTCCATCAGGGCACGCCAGCCCAGCACCAGGGCGAGCAGCCCGGCCTGCCACAGGGGGCCGCCCCACAGCTGCGGCAGCGACGCGGCGATGATCGCCAGGGTGAGCCAGCCGCGGGCGTGGCTGGGGATCTGGTAGATGCGCGCCATCAGTCCACCTCCGTGTCGCCGTGACGGGCCAGCAGGTTGAGGGCCCGCAGACGCTGTTCCTCGCCCTGCCCCGGCGGCAGCTCGGCGCCGGGCAGCGCCAGGGCGAAGGGCCGGTTCTCGCGGCTCAGCCGCTGCACCCAGAAGCACAGGATCGACAGACGCCGCTCCACCGGCACACCTTCCAGGCGGTCATAGCGCAACCACAGGCGGCCGCTGGCGGGCTCCTCGAACAGTTTGACGTTGAGCCCCCGGCCGCGGGCATAGCCTTTCCAGTCCACCTGGCCCAGGGAGTCGCCGGGCACATAGCCGCGCAGGCCCTGGAACTCCTCGCTGCCGCTTTGCCCGGCGCTGGCCACCTGGCGCTCCCGGTCGCCGCCGTCGGCGGGACAGTCGTGGCTTTCCTGGGGGCGCGGCCAGGCCAGACAAACCTGATCCAGGGACACCAGCGACCAACTGCGCAGCAACCCCAACGGGTAGCGGCTCTCCACGCGCAGACGCGGCGGCCGGACGCGGCCCCGCCGGCTGAGCGGCAGGTTCAGCCACAGGGCACTTTCCTCGCCGGGCTCGACGCTGATCTCCTGGGCCGGCTGGTCCAGCCAGCGCAGCCACAGCGCCCGGTGCGGGCGCCGCTGGGCGACCAGCACCACTTCCACGCTGCCCTGCCCGCCGACGAAACCGGAGCGGCTGGCGCCGGCGCGCAGGGACAGCCCGGACAAATTGCGGAAGGTGTGCAGAATGGCCACCAGAAACAGGCTGACCATCAGAAAACAGAGGCCGAGAATCAGGTTGTTCTCGTAGTTGATGCCGCCGAAAAACAGCAGCACGGACACCAGCAGGTAGAGAAAGCCGTAGCCGGTGGGGAAGATGAAAATGCGCCGCTGGTCGAGCTGCACCTGGCGGGCCCGGGGAAGCCGGCGGTCGAGCCAACGCTGCCAGGCTTGCTTGAGCACGGCGTCCCTCCTCAGGTTCGACCGACTAGTGGCGCACCACCGGCACGGTTTGCAGCAGCGCCTGGGTCATCGCCGACACCTGGCCCCCTTCGCGGGGCTGCAGCCGGTGCTCGGCCACCGAGGGCCACACCGCCTGCACGTCCTCGGGCAGCACGTAATCGCGGTCGTGAATCAGCGCCCAGGCGCGGGCGGCGCGCAGCAGGCCGAGGCCGGCGCGCGGCGACAGGCCGGTGACCAGACGATCGTCGGCGCGGGTGGCTTCCAGCAGCCGCTGCACATAGTCGAGCAGATCGCGGGTGGCGCGCACCTTGCCCACATGGGCGATCAGCTTCACCAAGCCGCTGGGCTCGATGATGGGTTTCAATTCGCGCACCGCTTCGCGCAGGTCGCCGCCGGCCAGCAGGGACAGCTCCACGTCCGGGGACGGGTAGCCCAGGGAAATGCGCATCAGGAAACGGTCGAGCTGGGATTCCGGCAACACGAAGGTGCCGGCCTGGGTCACCGGGTTCTGGGTGGCGACCACGAAGAACGGCGACGGCAGCGGCCGGCTGACGCCGTCCAGGGTGACCTGCCGCTCTTCCATGGCTTCCAGCAGCGCGCCCTGGGTCTTGGGGGTGGCGCGGTTGATTTCGTCGGCGAGCAGAAGCTGGCTGAACACCGGCCCCTCGCGCAGGCTGAACTGCTGGCTTTCCGGATCGAACACCGAAACGCCGAGAATATCGGCGGGCAACATGTCGCTGGTGAACTGCACGCGCCGGTAATCGAGGCGGAACACCCGCGCCAGCGCATGGGCCAGGGTGGTCTTGCCCATGCCGGGCAGGTCCTCGATCAACAGATGGCCGCCGGCGAGCATGCAGGCCAGGGCCAGTTTCAGCTGTTCCGGTTTCCCCAGTAGCACGCTGCCCACCTGGGCCAGCGCTTTATCCAAAGCCTGCATAAAAACCCCAAAATCCGATACAAGATACAGGATGCAGGATACAGAGGTCGGGGCTCTTCCCTTTATCCTGCATCCTTCATCCTGTATCGGCGGCGCGAGCCGCCTTTATTCGAAGCCGAGCGCTTTGATGCCGAGCCCCAGGTCGTTCTTGAGATCGCCGACGTCTTCCAGCCCCACCGCGATGCGGATCAGATTTTCGCTGATGCCGGAACGTTGTTTTTCTTCCTCCGCCACGCGCCCGTGGGTGGTGGTGGCCGGATGGGTAACGGTGGACTTCACGTCGCCCAGGTTGGCGGTGATGGAGAGCAGCCGGGTGGCGTCGATAAAGCGCCAGGCGGCCTGGCGGTCGCGCCGGCCGTCGCTGTCTTCCACTTCAATGGCGATCACCGCGCCGAACGCTTTCTGCTGGCGCTCGGCCAGGGCTTTCTGCGGGTGGCTGTCGAGGCCGGCATAGTGCACCCGGGCGATGCCCGGCTGCTGCTCCAGCCACTGCGCCAGTTGCAGGGCGTTTTCCGAATGCGCCTTCATGCGCAGGCCCAGGGTTTCCAGACCCTTGAGAAACACCCAGGCGTTGAACGGGCTCATGCAGGGCCCGGCGGAGCGGACGAACCCGTGGATCTCCTTGAGGATCTCTTCGGGACCGACCACGGCGCCGCCCAGGCAACGGCCCTGCCCGTCCAGATATTTGGTGGCGCTGTGAATCACCAGGTCCGCACCCAGTTCCAACGGTTTCTGCAGCGCCGGGGTACAGAAGCAGTTATCAACGATCAGCAGCGCGCCGTTGTCGTGGGCCAGTTTGGCCAGCGCTTCGATATCGCCCACTTCCGAGAGCGGGTTGGACGGCGTTTCCAGATACAGCAGCTTGGTTTCCGGGCGAATCGCCGCGCGCCACTGATCCAGATCGTTCAGATCGACCAGGGTGGTGTCGATGTTGAACTTCTTCAGATAGCGGTCGTAGATCACATTGGTGGTGCCGAACACGCTGCGTGAACTGATCACGTGATCGCCGGGCGCCAGCAAGGTGAAGAAGGTGCTGCTGATCGCCGCCATGCCGGAGGCCAGCGCCACGCAGCTTTCGCCGCCTTCCATGGCCGCCAGGCGTTGCTCGAAGGAACGCACCGTGGGGTTGGTGAAACGCGAATAGACGTTACCCGGCTCCTCGCCGGAAAACCGGGCGGCGGCCTGGGCGGCGCTCTCGTAGACAAAGCTGGAAGTGAGGAAGATCGGATCCGAGTGCGACATTTCATCGGTGCGCAACTGCGCCCAGCGAATCGCCAGGGTGTCGGTATGCAGGTCGCGGGGATCCGGTGTGTCGCTCATCGTTACCTCGGTGCGGGGCGGCGTGCCGCCCCGGGTTCAGTTGGAGTTGTGCAGATCAATCACTTCGTTGTCCGCCAGGGCGCGGGTTTTTTCCCGGCTTTTCTTGGCGTCGTCGTTGCGGCGCGTTTCCAGATCGGACAGATACTGGCCGTCGATATTACCGGCCAGATAGTGGCCGTTAAACACCGAACAATCAAACTCCTCGATGTCCGCGTTGCCTTCCTGGCAGGCGCTGACCAGATCTTCCAGATCCTGGTAGATCAGCTTGTCCGCGCCGATCAGCTGACAGACTTCGTCGTCGCTGCGGTCGTGGGCGATCAGTTCGCCGGCGGACGGCATATCGATGCCGTACACATTGGGGTATTTCACCGCCGGCGCGGCGGAGGCGAAATACACCTTGCGGGCACCCGCTTCACGGGCCATCTGGATGATTTCATGACAGGTGGTGCCGCGCACGATGGAGTCGTCCACCAGCAGCACGTTCTTGCCGGAGAATTCCAGTTCGATGGCGTTGAGCTTCTGGCGCACCGATTTCCGCCGCTGCTGCTGGCCGGGCATGATGAAGGTGCGGCCGATGTAGCGGTTCTTGATGAAGCCTTCGCGGTATTTGACGTTAAGCCGGTTGGCCATCTGCAGCGCCGAGGTGCGGCTGGTGTCCGGAATCGGGATCACCACGTCGATGTCGTGGTCCGGCCACACGCGCTCCACTTTTTCCGCCAGCTTTTCGCCCATGCGCAGGCGCGCCTTGTAGACGGAAATATCGTCGATGATGGAATCCGGGCGGGCCAGATAGACCTGCTCGAAGATGCAGGGCGTGAGCTTGGGCTGATCGTGGCAGGAGCGGGTGTGCAGCTCCCCTTCCGAGGTGATGTAGATCGCCTCGCCGGGGGCCAGGTCACGCACCAATTGGAAGCCCAGCGACGACAACGCCACCGACTCCGACGCCACCATGTACTCCGGGCCGTGCTCGGTCTCTTTCTTGCCGAAACAGACCGGACGGATGCCGCGCGGGTCGCGGAACGCCAGGATGCCGTAGCCGGTGATCATCGCCACCACCGCGTAGGCGCCCTCGGCGCGCCGGTGCACGGCGGACACGGCGTCGAAGATGTCGTCCGGCTCCGGGCGCAGCTTGCCCTTGCCGCGCTCGTGCAGCTCGTGGGCGAACACGTTCAACAGCACTTCGGAATCCGAGGTGGTGTTGATATGGCGCAGATCGGAACGGTAGAGGTGCTCGGCGAGCGCCTCGGAATTGGTCAGGTTGCCGTTATGGGCCAGGGTCAGGCCGTAGGGCGAGTTGACGTAGAACGGCTGCGCCTCCGCGGAGCTGGAGCTGCCGGCGGTGGGGTAACGCACGTGACCGATGCCCATGTTGCCGACCAGGCGGCGCATGTGGCGGTTGCGGAATACGTCCCGGACCATGCCGTTGTCCTTGCGCAGGAACAGCCGGTCCCCATCGCAGGTGACGATGCCGGCGGCGTCCTGTCCCCGGTGCTGAAGAACCGTCAAAGCGTCATAAATCGCCTGGTTGACGTAGGAGTGGCCGACAATGCCAACAATGCCGCACATTTGCGTATCCTCGAGCTAGCTAAGCTTAGCTTCCGCTGACGTTCATAAGATAAGCGATCAGATCCCCGGCGAGACGGCGGGTCCAGTCCTCCAGCATGGCGAAATGCGGGACCAGAAGCGACTCGCGCCACCAGGCATCCTCGCTGAACAGATGGTGGCCCAGGGCCACCAATACAACCACCACCAGGGCGCCGCGCAAGGCGCCGAACACCATGCCCAGCAAACGGTCGGTGCCACTCAGGCCGGTCACGCGGATCAATTCACCGAGCAGGTGGTTGATCAACGCGCCCACTATCAGGGTGACAGTGAACAACAGACCGAAGGCGACGGCCAGGCGCAGGCTGGGCGTCTCGATGGAATCGGCCAGGAGAACCTCCAGGGCCGGGCTGAACAGACGGGCGACGATGAAGGCCGCCACCCAGGTGAGCAGGGAAAACGCTTCACGCGTGAAGCCACGACGCACACTGATCAGTGCCGAGGCGGCGATGATAAACAGAATGATGCCGTCTGCCAGATTCATGAACACGCGCGTGGTTAAAACAGGCCCGCGATTCTATCAGAGCGCCCGGGGCGGGCACAGGGCTTTATCGGCCCGGAATCGCTACGGCACAAAGGAGCGCACCAGCCCTTCCAGGGCGAAGGCCTTGTCGTCGGCCAGCCGCTGGCGCAGGGCTTCGGCCCGTTCACGCTTGATCTCCGGGCCCACGAACACCCGTTGCCAGGTGTTGCCATCCTGGCGCACTTCACGGTGATAGGCGCTGTAGCCGGCCTCGCGCAGGCGCGCCACCAGCGCCTGGGCGTTGGCCACGTCGCTGAAACTGGCCACCTGCACGGTGAAGCCGGGTTGCGGGGCGTCCTGGGCGGCGGGTTGCGGTGCTTCTGAAGGCTCTTCCTCAACCACCGGAGGGGCCACCCGCGGCTCCGGTTCGGCGGCGGCCACCTGTTGCTGCTCTTCGTCGATCTGACGGTCGGTGGCGGCCTGCTCTTCCTCGCTGACCACCGGGGCGATGTCCGGCTCGCTGATGCGCGGCGCTTCCGGGATCGACATATCCAGGGCCAGGCGTACCTGTTCCGGCGTGCGCAGTACCAGCGGCGCCAGAATCGCGGCCAGCAGCAGCAACAGCAGCAGGCCGATCACACGTTGGCGAGTTCGCAAATGCACCGCTAGTCTCCCTGATCCATGGCGTTCAACGCCTCGGCGACGGTAAAGAAAGAGCCCAGAACCAGCACCTGATCGCCGGCGCCGCTGTCCGCGACGGCCTGGTCCAGCGCCGCCGCCACGCTGTCGAAACGGTGCGCCACGGCGCCCTCGGGCAGCGCCCGGGCCAGCCGCCCGGTGTCCGCCGCGCGGCTCACCGCCGGGCGCGCCAGATACCACTCATCCACGTCGGCGGCGAACAGCGCCACCACCGCTTCCACCGGTTTGTCGGTCATCATGCCCAACACCAGGCGCCGGCGGCCGGCGTGGGCGGGCAGCCGCCCGCGCAGCCGGGTCAATGCTTCCAGATTATGCCCCACGTCGAGCACGCACTGCACGCCACGGTAACGGCGCACCTGGCAGCGGCCGACGAGACCGGTATCCGCCACCTGGTGGGGGGCGTCGTCCGCCGGTGGGAAACCGGCGGCCACCAGCGCCTGGCAGGCGGTGGCCAGGTTGTCCGCGCCCAGGCGCGGGGGCAGCGGCAATGGATAATGGCGTTGCCGTTGGCCGTCGCGGATCGACAAGCGGGCGGCCTCCACCTGGAACTCGCGGCCGGCGCGCAGCGGCACCGCCTTGAGGCGATCCAGTTCGGCGTCCAGGTTGGCGGGGGCGTTTTCCTCCCCGTACACCAGGGGCCGCCCTGCCCGGCCGATGCCGAGTTTCTCCACCGCCACTTTTTCGCGGGTGTCACCCAGCCAGTCGGTGTGGTCCAGGCCCACGGAGGTGACCACCGCCACGTCCGCGTCGACCAGATTGACCGCGTCCAGGCGGCCGCCCAGCCCCACTTCCAGAATCGCCAGGTCGGCGCCGCTGTGGCGGAACAGCCACAGCGCCGCCAGGGTGGTGAATTCGAAATAGGTCAGCGCGGTGTCGCCGCGGGCGGCGTCCACCTGCTCGAAGGCGGCGCACAGGGCGTCGTCGTCCACCGGGCCGTCGGGCAGCGTGATGCGTTCGTTGAAGCGTTGCAGATGGGGGGAGGTATAGACGCACACGCGGCGGCCGGCGGCGGCCGCCAGGGCGCGGGTGAGCGCCACCACCGAGCCCTTGCCGTTGGTGCCGGCGACGGTGATCACCGGCATCGACAGGCTGGCCGCGCCGAGCGCCTCGGCCACCCGGCGCACCCGCTCCAGGCCCAGCTCGATCTCACTGGGGTGGAGTTTTTCAATGCGCGCCAGCCAGGCGTCCAGGCCGACGCTCATAGTTCGGCGGGTTCGGCCAGCGGCGCCCCGGTCAGATTGGCGAGAATGCGGTGCAGGGTGTCACGCATGTGCTGACGCTCGACGATCATGTCGATGGCGCCGTGCTCGAGCAGGAATTCACTGCGCTGGAAGCCTTCCGGCAGTTTCTGCCGCACGGTCTGCTCGATCACCCGCGGGCCGGCGAAGCCGATCAGCGCGTTGGGCTCGGCCACATTGACGTCGCCGAGCATGGCCAGCGACGCGGACACGCCGCCGTAGACCGGATCGGTGAGCACGGAGATAAACGGCAGAGCCGCTTCGCGCAGACGTTCCAGCGCGGCGGAGGTCTTGGCCATCTGCATCAGGGAGAACAGCGCTTCCTGCATGCGCGCCCCGCCGCTGGCGGCGAAACAGATCAGCGGCGTTTTGTGTTCCAGGCAACTTTCCACCGCGCGCACGAAACGCTCGCCGACCACCGAGCCCATGGAGCCGCCCATGAAGCGGAATTCGAACGCCACCGCCACCACCGGCAAATCGTGGAGCTTGCCTTTCATGGCGATCAGCGCGTCCCGTTCCTGGGTCTCCTTCTGGGCCGCCACCAGGCGGTCCTTGTACTTCTTGGAGTCCTTGAACTTGAGCCGGTCCACCGGCGCCAGATCGGCGCCGATTTCGCTCATCGGGCCGTCGTCCAGGAACATCTTCAGCCGCTTGCGGGCACCGACGCGCAGGTGGTGCTCGCATTTCGGGCACACTTCCAGATTGCGTTCCAGCTCCGGACGGTAGAGCACACTGTCGCAGCGCGGACACTTGCGCCACAGACCCTCGGGAATGGTGCTGCGCCGGGTTTCCTGCGGGCGACGCACCGCGGGGAGGATCTTTTCCAGCCAGTTATTGCTCATCAGTCGGACCTCGTACGCTCAGCGCTCAGCGTTTACTGTTTATCCATGGCGGCACGCATGTCGGCGAGAATCGCCGCCACCGCGGGGGCGATGCGATCCGGGGTATCCACGTTTTCGGCGGACTGGTTGACCAGCGCACTGCCGACCACCACGCCGTCGGATACCTGGCTCACCGCCCGTGCCGATTGCGCGTCTTTGATACCAAAGCCCACGCCAATGGGCAATTGGGCAAGGTTGCGAATTGTTTCAACCCGGCGCGCCACTTCCTCCACGTTGAGGCTGGCGGAGCCGGTCACGCCTTTCAGCGACACGTAATACAGGTAGCCGCTGGCGGCGCCGGCGATGCGGCTGATCCGCGCGTCGGTGGTGGTCGGCGCGATCAGGAAGATCAGATCGACGCCGCGCGTCTTGAACAGCGGCGCCACCTCGTCGCACTCCTCCGGCGGCAGATCCACCAGCAGCACGCCGTCGACCCCGGCGTCCACGCAGGCGTCGGCGAAGCGCTCGTAACCCATGATCTCCACCGGGTTCAGGTAGCCCATCAGCACCACCGGCGTGGTGTCGTTGTCGCGGCGGAACTCGGTGACCATGGCCAGCACGTCACGCAGGCCGGTGCCGGCGGCCAGGGCCCGTTCACAGGCCTTCTGGATTACCGGGCCGTCGGCCATCGGGTCGGAGAACGGCACGCCCAGTTCGATCACGTCGGCGCCCGCCTCCACCATGGCGTGCATCACCGGCACGGTGACCGCCTTGGTCGGGTCGCCGGCGGTAATGTAAGGAATCAGGGCCTTACGCTGCTGCTCCTTGAGAGTGGCGAAGCAGGCTTCAATACGACTCATATCCTTCCCCGATCTTAAAAATGAATACCGTCGATTTCCGCCACGGTGAGGATGTCTTTATCCCCGCGGCCCGACAGGTTGATGACGATGTCCTGGTCGGCGTCCATTTGCGGCGCCAGCTTACGGGCATAGGCGAGCGCATGGGCGGATTCCAGCGCCGGCATGATGCCCTCGATGCGGGTCAGCTCGCGGAACGCGGCCAGGGCCTCGTTGTCGTCGGCGGACACGTAATGAACCCGGCCGATGTCCTTGAGCCAGGAGTGCTCGGGGCCCACCCCGGGGTAGTCGAGGCCGGCGGACACGGAATGGGTCTCGATGATCTGACCGTTGTCGTCTTCCATCAGGTAGGTGCGGTTGCCGTGCAGCACACCGGGACGGCCGGCGCTCAGCGGCGCCGCATGGCGGCCGGTGTCGATGCCGTCACCGCCGGCTTCCACGCCGTACATGGCCACGTCCCGGTCGTCCAGGAACGGGTGGAACAGGCCGATGGCATTGGAGCCGCCGCCCACGCAGGCGACCAGCGCGTCCGGCAATTTACCGGCCTGCTTGAGGCTCTGCGCGCGGGCCTCGCGGCCGATCACCGACTGGAAGTCGCGCACCAGCATCGGGTACGGGTGCGGCCCGGCCACGGTGCCGATGATGTAGAAGGTGTCGTCCACGTTGGTGACCCAGTCGCGCATCGCCTCGTTCATGGCGTCCTTGAGGGTGCGCGAACCGGAGGTCACCGGCACCACGTTGGCGCCCAGCAGCTTCATGCGATAGACGTTGAGGCGCTGGCGGCGAATGTCTTCCTCGCCCATGAACACGTGGCACTCCAGGCCCAGGCGCGCGGCCACGGTGGCCGAAGCCACGCCGTGCTGGCCGGCGCCGGTTTCCGCGATCACCCGCTTCTTGCCCATGTGCTTGGCGAGCAGCGCCTGGCCGATGGTGTTGTTCACCTTGTGGGCGCCGGTGTGGTTGAGATCCTCGCGCTTGAGCCAGATGCGGGCGCCGCCCAGCTGTTTGGTCCAGCGCTCGGCCAGATACAGCGGCGAGGGCCGGCCCACGTAATGGGCCAGGTCGTAGTCGAAATCCGCCTGGAACTGGGGATCGTCCTTGAGGCGCCGGTACATGACATCCAGCTCGTCGAGGGCGGCCATCAGGGTTTCGGAGACGAAGCGTCCGCCGAAGCGTCCGAAATGACCGTTCTGATCGGGAAATGCCTTGTAATCGGGCCCACTGCTTTCAGAAGACTGTGTCACCGAATGCTCCTCGTCATGGTGCCTGCCAGTTTGAATAAAGGGGTCAGCCGCGCGCCGCGCGTATGAACGCGCTCACCGCGCCGGGGTCCTTGATGCCGCCCTGCCGGCGGCCGTCGACGCCGAGAACCTCCACGCCGCCGCTCACGTCCACGGCCCAGGGCCGTACCCGCCGTACCGCCTCGGCCACGTTGGCCGGGTCCAGGCCGCCGGCGAGCACCAGCGGCAGGGAGGGATCGGCGGGCAGCCGGTCCCAGTCGAACCGTTCACCGGTGCCGCCGGGCACGCCGGGCACATAGCTGTCGACCAGCAGCCCGCGGGCGCCGGCGGCGCCGTAGCGCTCCGCCTCGGCCCGGGGGTCCACCCCGTCACGCATCCGCAGGGCCTTGATCCAGGGACGCTGGAAAGCGGCGCAGTATTCCGGCGATTCATCGCCATGGAACTGCAGCATGTCCAGCGGTACCTGTTCCAGCAACGCGGCGATCTGCTCCGGCGGTGCGTCCACGAACAACCCCACGGTGGTCACGAACGGCGGCAAGGCGGCGACGATGTCGGCGGCCTGACGCGGGCTCACGTAGCGGGGGCTGGGCGGGTAAAACACCAGGCCGATGGCGTCGGCGCCGGCCCGCGCCGCGTGGCGCCCGTCGTCCGGCCGCGTGATGCCGCAAATTTTGACCCGGGGTATGTTCATTCGTTACCTATGATAACAGACCGTGGTGTTGAGGGCGTCAATTATGGGGCATCGGCACCGCCGCCGTCAGCCGCGTTCAGCGTGGTCAGCCACAGCGGGCCTAGCGGCGGACGCGGCAGCACGAACGGCTCCGGGTAGCCGATGTCGACCAGATACAGCCCGAACGGCGGCGCGGTGACGCCGCCCTTGCGGCGGTCGCGGGCCTCAAGCACTTCACGGGCCCACACCGGCGGATGCTTGCCGGCGCCGATGCTCATCAGCACGCCGGCCATGTTGCGCACCATATGCATCAAGAAGGCGTTGCCCTCCACTTCCAGCACGATCAACGGACCCTGCCGGTGAATATGAAAGCGGCTGAGGGTTTTCACCGGTGACTTGGCCTGGCAGTGCACGCTCCGGTAGGAGGTGAAATCGTGGGTGCCGACCAGATAACGGCTTGCCTCGATCATGGCATCCACGTCCAGCGGCCGGTAGTTCCAGGTCACCTGGCGACGGAACAGCGCCGGCGGCGCGGCGTGGTTATAGATCACGTAGCGGTAGCGGCGCCGGTTGGCTTTGAAGCGGGCGTGGAAATCGTCCGGCACCGCTTGCGCCCACTGCACCGAGACGTCGTCGGGGAGAAAGCGGTTGGCGCCCATCACCCAGCTCTTCATGCTGCGGTCGGCGTCGGAATCAAAGTGGCAGACCTGGCCGGTGGCGTGCACGCCGGCGTCGGTGCGGCCGGCGCAGATCAGCGCCACCGGGTGGTTGGCCACCCGCGAGAGCGCCTTTTCCAGTTCTTCCTGGACGGTGCGCACGCCGGATTCCTGGGTCTGCCAGCCGTGGAAACCGGCGCCGTCGTATTCCACCGCCACTGCGATTCGCGTCATCAAGCCGTCCTAGCGGTCTGTAAAGCGAGCATTAAAAAGGGGGCGATACCTTAAGGCATCGCCCCCCGAACCGCCAGAGACGGCAACCGGTCGGTCTCAGCCGACGCGGGCGAGCAGCTCCTTGGCTTCGCCCTGCTGCTCTTCGCTGCCTTCGCTGAGCACCTCGTTGAGGATGTCCCGGGCGCCTTCCGCGTCGCCCATGTCGATATAGGCGCGGGCCAGATCCAGCTTGGTGGCGTTTTCGTCGGTTTCACCCAGGAAGTCGAAGTCATCGTCGTCGCCGAGCATGTCGTCGCTCACCTCACTGGTGTCCGCGGGCGGCGTGGCGGCCGTTTGCGGCTCGGGCTCGTATTCCGTCGCCGGCGCGTCGTCCTCACCGGCGTCGTCCAGTTCCAGATTCAGGTCGTCGAGGTCATCGGCGCCGGCATCCGGTTCGGTGCGCGGCGACGATGGCGCATCGTCTTCCAGGCTGAGATCGTCCAGGGACAGTGCCGTGTCGTCGTCTTCCAGGGACAGATCGGCCAGTTCGTCACCGGTGTCTTCCCCGGGCGAGGCTTCAGCCGGTGCCGGCGCGGGCTCGTCGACGCCGGTGCGGTCGTCGGTGAGCGACACATCCAGATCATCGAGTTCGAGGTCGTCGAAGTCGCCCAGGTCGTCGGCGCCACGCTCCGTGGAGGTGTCGCTATCGTCGTTGCCGGCGGGCGTTTCGGCGCTGTCCAGCGCGGCCAGCTCGTCATCGGTGAAGGCCACGTCGCCGTCGCTTTCGAAATCGTCCTCGAGGGAGAACGCCAGGCCGTCGTCTTCATCGTCGCCGGCGCGGTCATTGCCGTCGTCGAGTACCAGATCGTCCAGCTCCAGTGGCGTCTCGTCGCGAAGCGGCCGGTTTTCCGGCTCTTCGTCCTCGAGGGTGAAGTCGAAGTCGTCCAGTTCCAGGCTGTCGTCCTGGTCGGTCTGTTCGGTTTCGGGTTGTTCCGTATCGGCCTGCTCGGATTGCTCGCGACCGGCGGCAAAACCGGCCGCGGCGCCGGCCCCCGCCGTGGTGGCGGTGGCGGCATGGGAATAGCCGTCGCTGTCGTCCGGCTGATCCGACAGGTCGGACGCCAGATCCAGTTCCAGATCGTCCAGGGACAGCTCGTCGTCGCCGCTGTCCGCGCTGGACGCGACGTAGGCGTTATCGCCATAATCGTGCTCGCCCGGATCGCCGCCAAGCCGTTTGATGGCGGCGTCCACCGCCGGACTGGTGCCGGCGAACGCGGTGGCCTGCTGGTGGAAACCGCGCTCGTCGTTGCTTTCGTGCAGCAGTTCCAGCAGGCGGATTTTCAGATCGCCGCGCTCCGGCGCCTGATTGATTTCATTACGCAGGAAGTCCACCGCCTGGGGGTACTGGCCGTAGGCCACATAGACGTCGGCCCGCTCCATCGGATCCATCTCGTCATCGGCGAGATCCTCTTCCAGGTCGGCGTCGTCGTGGGCGGCGGTTCCGGCCATCACCGGGGCTTCGAAATCGTCACCAAACCCGTTGTCGTCCTCTTCGTCGTGCTCGTCGCCGGCCGCGTTTTGACGGCGGCGCAGCGCCAGCAACAACAGAAGCAGCAAAACCGCCAGAGCGGCGCCCACATACAGCAGGTTGTCGCGAATCAGGCCGACGATACCGCCGCCGCTGTCCGCCTGATCGGCGTTGGCCGGGCCGGAGCCCGCCTGATCCGCGGAGGCCGGCTCCGGCTTTTCGGGCGGGGTCACGGTGGCGGTGCGGTCATCACCGCCGCCGCCCTGATCCGGCGACGGCCCGTCGCCGCCGCCGTTCTGGCCCGGCGCGCCCAGCGCCGGTGCCGCGTCGTCGTCATCGCCAGCCGCGCCCGGCTGGTCGCCGGCGGCGTCGGCGCTATCGGTGCCGTCCGTATTTTCGGCGCCGCCGCTGTCCGCGCCGCCGGTGTCGGCGGTCATGTCGGGGGCGCTGTCCGCCGCCGGCTCGGGCTCTTCCAGCAGTGACGGGTCCACGTCCAGGTCCTGCTCTTCACGCAGCCGGCGCAGTTCCGCCTGCAGCGCGGCGATCTTCTCGCTGCGCATCTCCAGCAGCTGCTGGCTGGTACTGACCTGCTCATCCAGCGCGTCCAGACGGCTGCGCAGTTCGCTGTTTTCACGTTTCAGGCGGTCCAGGTTTTCGTCACGGATCGCCAGCTCGTTCTGCAGGGCGGCGGTGTCGGCGTCACCACTGCGACCGCCGGTGGCGTCGCCGTCGCGCACGCCGCCTTCGCTGTCCGGGCTCACCAGGGTGACCTGGCCCTGGCCGTCTTCACCGCCGGCGACCTGATCGCCCCGGTCGCGACCGGTGGCGTCGATCGGCGCCCGCTGCGGCTGGCCGGCGGCCGGCTCCGGGAGCATGCCCCGCCACTCGCGGTTCTGCGCGGCCACCCGGGAGAGGGCTTCACGGCTGGACACGCGGCGTACCTGCTGCTCGGACGGAATGCGCAGCACCGCGCCTTCGCGTACCAGGTTCACGTTATCGTTAATAAAAGCGTCGGGATTGCGCTCCTGGATCGCCAGCATCATCTGCTGTACCGACACGTCCGGGCCCGGGCGCTGCTGCCGGGCGATGCGCCACATGGTGTCGGAGGCGCCGACCCGATAAGTGGTGGCGCCACGGGTGTCGTCGCCGCTGTCGCGCTCGGCCACTTCGCTGTCGCCGGCGGCCTGCGAGGGCGCCGGGCGGGTTTGCGGGCGCGCCGCCGGTTCAGCGGGCCGCTGGCGGGCCGGCTCGGATGCGGGCTCGGGCCGGGTGGCCGGTCGCGGCGAGGGTTCGGAAACCGCGGGCCGCAGGCTGTCGCCGTCGTCCGCGTAGCTGGGCGGATCCAGCAGAACGGTGTATTCCCGCATCAGGCGGCCGGTGGGCCAGAGAAATTCCACCAGGAAATTAAGATAGGGTTCGCGTACCGGCTGGCGGGAGCGGATGTGCAATACGCCGGTATCGCCGCTCACGTCCACTTCGAACTTCAGATCGTTGAGGAAGTAGCCGCGGTCCACGCCGGCGGCGTCGAACGCCTCCTGCGTGGCCAGGTTGGCGAGAATTTCATCCTCGGACAGGCCGCCCAGATCGTGCAGTTCCACGGTCATGTCCAGCGGCTCGTTCAAATACGAGTTCAGCTCGTACTCACCCACCCCCAGTGCAGCCGCCAGCCCGGGCGCCATGGTCGCCAGAGCGATAAAGCCTATCCCAAGTTTTCGGAGCATTGATCGAACCCTTTACTTATTATCTTTCCCCGCCCTCTCAGCCGGCAGGCCGCCAAATCTATCCCGATGCGGTCTTTGAATGCCAAGAATCGCTATCGTGATTGTGCAGGAAATTACACTGGACACCTAGAAACTGCGTCACATAATCTCGGTAAGTATCCATTACAGATAGGCTTTTAGCAACTTCTCGACCAGCAGCACCGCGTTGTAGGCGGCGCCGGTTTTAATATTATCGGCCACTGTCCAAAAGCTTAAATCACCCTGCCCGTCGATGTCCTCGCGAACCCGTGCGATTCGCACGCCGAGGTCGGCGCGGATCTGCCGTACCGGGGAGGCGCCGTCGGCTTCGTCGTCGGCGTCCATCTGCAGCCCGGGGGCGTCGTGCCAGCAGGCTTCGGCCTGCGCCAGGGTGATCGGCATGGTGCCCTGCACCACCACGGTCTGCGACAGGCCGTGGAACACCGGTACCTGCACGCAGCTTACGTCCACCGCCAGCTGCGGCTGACCCAGCACCCGGCGCGCCTCCAGCATCAGCTTCAGCTCTTCACTGGTGTAGCCGTTATCCTGACGGCGGCCGGCCATCGGCAGCATATTAAAGGCGTACTGGGATTCCGGCCCTTCGCTGGCCTCAAGACCGTTCAACAGCCGCGCGCTCTGGCGCGCCAGACGCTCCACGCCCACCCGCCCGGAGGAGGACGCGCTCTGCATTTGCGTCACCGTGACCCGGGTCAGATCGCCCAGCGCCATCAGCGGTTTCAGCGCCAGCAGCAACTGCACCGTGGCGGCGTCGGCGGCGGCCACGATGTTGCGTTCGCGGGCGGCGCCGAGCTGTTCGTCGTTGACCCCGGCGACCAGCAACGGCACGTCGGGCTCATAGCGGAACGCCGGCGACAGATCCAGCACCAGCGCGCCGGCGTCGGCGGCGCGCGGCGCCAGTTCCTGGGACACCGCCGCGCCGGCGGCGAACACCGCCAGCTGCACCCGCGAGAAGTCGAAATCCTCGGCTTTCCGTACCTGCAGGGATTTCTTTCCCACGCGCAGGCTTTTGCCTTCGCTGTTTTCCGAGGCCAGAACGAACAACTCGCCCACCGGCAGATCCCGATGGGCGAGTTGTTCGAGAATGGCCTCGCCCACCAGACCGGTGGCGCCCACCAAGGCGAGGTCAATACTCATCAGTGCTCCAACAAAATGCGCAGCATGCGGCGCAGCGGTTCCGCGGCGCCCCACAACAGCTGGTCACCCACGGTGAAGGCGTTCAGGTATTCGCCGCCCATGTTCAGTTTGCGCAGGCGCCCGACGGGGACCGTCAGGGTGCCGGTCACCGCCGTGGGGGTGAGATCGCGCAGGGTGGCTTCCTTCTCGTTGGGGACCACTTTCACCCAATCGTTGGCCTGGCCGATCAGATCATGGATCTCATCCAGCGGCACGTCCTTCTTAAGTTTCACGGTGAGCGCCTGGGCGTGGCAGCGCATGGCGCCGATACGCACGCAGGTGCCGTCCAGGGGGATCGGGTGGTCGCCACGGCCGAGAATCTTGTTGGTCTCCGCCTGGGCTTTCCACTCTTCCTTGCTCTGGCCGTTTTCCATTTCCTTGTCGATCCACGGCAGCAGGGAACCGGCCAGCGGGAAGCCGAAGTGTTCGTGGGGCATGCCGTCACCGCGCATGGTGGCGGCCACCTTACGGTCGATGTCGAGAATCGCGCTGGCCGGGTCGGCCAGTTCCGAGGTCACGTCGCCGTGGATGGCGCCCATCTGCGCGATCAGCTCACGCATGTGCTGAGCGCCGGAGCCGGACGCGGCCTGGTAGGTCTGGGCGCTGGTCCACTCCACCAGGTCGGCGTTGAACAGGCCGCCCATGGCCATCAGCATCAGGCTCACGGTGCAGTTGCCGCCGACGAAGTCACGGAGGCCTTTGTCCAGCGCCTGGTCGATCACCTTGCGGTTGACCGGGTCCAGCACGATGACGCTGTCGTCGGACATGCGCAGCGCCGAGGCGGCGTCGATCCAGTAGCCTTTCCAGCCGGCTTCGCGGAGCTTGGGGTACACCTCGTTGGTGTAATCGCCGCCCTGGCAGGTGACGATCACGTCCAGGGCTTTCAGTTCGTCCACGCTCTTGGCGTCGCCCAGGGGCGGAATGTCCTTGCCCACGTCCGGGCCGGGCTGGCCCACCTGGGAGGTGGAAAAGAACACCGGTTCGATGTCCTTGAAATCATTTTCCGCGCGCATGCGGTCCATCAATACGGAACCGACCATGCCGCGCCAGCCGATAAAACCGACTTTATTCATTGAGACGAATCTCCTGAAAGGCCGTTGCCCTTCTCTATGAATGGATTACTGCGTTTGTGCTCTTCAGCGGGGCTCAGACGCCGGCCAGTGCTTCGGCCACGGCGGAGCCCATTTCCCCGGTGCTGACTTTCCGGGTGCCCTCGGTGTAAATATCGCCGGTCCGCAGACCTTGATCCAGGACCTTTTCCACCGCCGCTTCAATGGCGTCCGCCACATCGTCGCGCTGCAGGCTGTAACGCATCAACATGGCCAGCGACATAATCGTGGCGAGCGGGTTGGCGATGCCCTGGCCGGCGATGTCCGGCGCGGAACCGTGGCAGGGCTCGTAGAGACCTTTGCGGTTTTCGTCCAGGGACGCGGAGGGCAGCATGCCGATGGAGCCGGTGAGCATGGCGGCTTCATCGGAGAGGATGTCACCGAACAGATTACCGGTGACGATCACATCAAATTGTTTGGGCGCGCGCACCAACTGCATGGCGGCGTTGTCCACGTACATATGGGAGAGCTCGATCTCCGGGTAAGCCTTGGCTTCCTCGGTGACCACTTCTTTCCACAGTTCGGTGACTTCCAGCACATTGGCCTTGTCCACCGAGCAGACGCGCTTGCCGCGCTGCATGGCCAGGTCGAAGGCGACCCGGGCGATACGCTTCATTTCCGACTCGGAGTACACATAGGTGTTGAAGCCGACACGCTCGCCGTTCTCTTCCTTGATGCCGCGCGGCTGACCGAAGTAGATACCACCGGTGAGCTCGCGGACGATCAGAATGTCCAGGCCGGAGACCACTTCCGGCTTGAGGCTGGACGCCTCCGCCAGTTGCGGAAACAGAATCGCCGGGCGCAGATTGGCGAACAGGCCCAGCGATGAGCGCAGGCGCAGCAGGCCGCGCTCGGGCCGCTTGTCGCGTTCAATATCGTCCCACTTGGGGCCGCCGATGCTGCCGAACAGGATGGCGTCGGCGGCGCGCGCCTTGGCCAGGGTGCTCTCGGGCAGCGGGTCCCCTTCGGCGTCATAGGCGGCGCCGCCCACCAGGGCGTGGTCCAGCTGGATGTCCAGGTCGAACCGTTTCTGCGCCGCCTTCAGCACGCGCAGCGCTTCGTCGACGATTTCCGGGCCGATACCATCGCCCGGCAACACCAGGATACTGCTCATTCACTTTCCTTAAACGTTGGGTTCATCCCGTTCAGAACAGGGTCTCGTCGTAGACGTTCATCACGCCGCTGCCCTGGGGCACCAGCACCGCGCTGTAGCGCTTGTCGCCCTCGCCTTCATCGACCAGGATCCGGTAATCACGGCCGGGCTCGAAATCATGGCTCAGCGTACCGAAGCGCAAAAAGCCCTGGTGGTCGGCGAAGATTTCCACGCTGTGCTCGCCGGGCTCCACGAAGACGCGTTGCTCGCCGCCCTTCTCGGCCAGACGCTCACCGTCCACCTTGAAAATCGCCACGGTGCTTTCACCGGCGCCGGGCATCTGCCAGCCGCTGCTCTCTTCGTTACTGCCCAGCTGGCTTTCGATGCTCAGCCGCGCTCTCGGGTCGTCGTCACCCGGCGGGTGGTACATGGCGGTGCGGGTACAGCCGGTGACCGCCAGGGCCAGGACCAGCAACAGGCCAGCGCTACGAAATATCATCATGCCTCCTTGTTTTATTGTTTTTGCGGCTCCTGGAAAATCCAGGGCTCGGCGGCCAGCCGGCGGCTTTCGTATTCACGAATCGCATCGCTTTGCTGCAGCGTCAGGCCGATCTCGTCCAGGCCGTTGAGCAGGCAGTGTTTGCGAAATTCGTCGATCTCGAAGCCGATGGCCTCGCCGTCCGGGGTCATCACCTGCTGATTCGCCAGATCGATGGTGAGCTGGAAATCGGTGCTTGCCGCTTCGGCTTTAAAAAGCCCATCAACGGTAGCTTCCGGCAACACAATCGGCAACAGGCCGTTTTTGAAGCAGTTATTGTAGAAAATATCCGCATAGCTGGGCGCGATAATCGCCCGGAAGCCGAAATCCATCAGCGCCCAGGGGGCGTGCTCGCGGCTTGAACCGCAGCCGAAGTTGCGGCGCGTGAGCAACACGCTGGCGCCCTGATACTGCGGCTTGTTGAGCACGAAATCCGGGTTTTTCGGGCGCTTTTCGTTGTCCTGACCGGGAAAGCCCTCGTCCAGGTAGCGCCACTCGTCGAACAGGTTGGGGCCGAAGCCGGTGCGCTTGATCGACTTGAGAAACTGCTTGGGAATGATCTGGTCGGTGTCCACGTTGGCACGATCAAGCGGCGCCACCAAACCGGTGTATTTCACGAACTTTTCCATGGTACCGCTCCTAAGCCGTCTGATCCGCCGGGGCGAGATCGCGAATGTCCACGAAATGGCCGGCCACCGCCGCGGCCGCGGCCATCGCCGGGCTCACCAGGTGGGTGCGGCCGCCGTTGCCCTGGCGCCCCTCGAAGTTACGGTTCGAGGTGGAGGCGCAGTGCTCGCCGGGCTGCAAACGGTCCGGGTTCATGGCCAGACACATGGAGCAGCCGGGCTGGCGCCACTCGAAGCCGGCTTCGATAAAGATTTTGTCGAGCCCTTCCTTCTCGGCCTGCTGCTTGACCAGGCCGGAGCCGGGCACCACCAGCACCTGCTTCACGGAATCCGCCTTTTTGTGGCCCTTGGCCACCTGGGCGGCGGCGCGCAGGTCCTCGATGCGCGAGTTGGTGCAGGAACCGATGAACACCCGGTCCAGCTTGATGTCGCTGGTGCGAATGCCGGGCTTGAGGCCCATGTACTGATAGGCCCGCTCCATGCCGGAACGCTTCACCTCATCGGCTTCGTCGGCCGGGTCGGGCAACACGCCGTCCACCGGCACCACCATTTCCGGGCTGGTGCCCCAGGACACCTGCGGGCGGATGTCGGCGGCGTCGATTTCCACCAGGGTGTCGAACTCGGCGTCCGGGTCGGATACCAGGCCGCGCCAGTAGGCTTCCGCCTTGTCCCAGTCGGCGCCCTTGGGCGCGCCCGGGCGGCCGCGCACATAGTCGATGGTGGTATCGTCCACCGCCACCATGCCGGCGCGGGCGCCCGCCTCGATGGACATGTTGCACACCGTCATGCGCCCTTCCAGGCTCAGCGAGCGGATCGCGCTGCCGGCGAACTCAATGGCGTGGCCGTTGCCACCGGCGGTGCCGATCACACCGATGATGTGCAACACCACGTCCTTGGCGGTGACGCCGGGGCCGAGCTCGCCTTCCACGCGCACCTGCATGTTCTTCATTTTCTGCGCCACCAGGGTCTGGGTGGCGAGCACATGCTCCACTTCACTGGTGCCGATGCCGTGGGCGAGACAGCCCAGGGCGCCGTTGGTGGAGGTGTGGGAATCGCCGCAGACCACCGTCATGCCGGGCAACACCGCGCCCTGCTCCGGCGCCATCACGTGCACGATACCCTGGCGCACATCACCGATGCCGTATTCGGTGATGCCGAACTGGCGGGTGTTGTCCTGCAGCGTCTGCACCTGGATGCGCGAGGTGTCGTCGACGATGTCCGAGGCGTTGTTGAACGGCGTGGTCGGCACATTGTGGTCGATGGTCGCCACCGACGCGCCCGACCGCCACGGCTGACGACCGGCCAGGCGCAGGCCCTCGAAGGCCTGCGGCGAGGTCACTTCGTGGATGATCTGACGATCAATGTAAATCAACGCGGAGCCGTCCTCGCGTTCGGTCACGAGGTGGGCGTCCCACAACTTGTCGTAGAGTGTCTTGCCTGCCATAACCTGTTCTCCAATTGATAGCCACACCTTACGCAGGGCTTTTCGATAATTCCAATTCATAATTTTTATGTTTAGGATTCCAGAAGGTTATCTGGATTACCGGAGGCGCCATCCATGGACACCCAGGCCCTGACCGCCTTCCTGGCGGTGGCGGAGAGCGGCTCCTTCTCCACCGCGGCGGAACGGCTGTTTCTCACTCAACCGGCGGTGAGCAAACGCATCGCCCAGCTGGAGCAGCAGCTCGGCACCCGCCTGTTCGACCGGGTGGGCCGGCGCATCCGCCTCACCGAGGCGGGCGAAGCGCTGCTGCCCCGCGCCCGCCAGGTGCTGCTCGACCTGGAAGACATGAGCCGGGCGATCAGCAATTTGACCGGCACGGTGTCCGGCACCCTGCGCATCGGCACCAGCCACCATATCGGCCTGCACCGGCTGCCGCCGGTGCTGCGCCGCTTTTCCCGGGAATACCCGGACGTGAAACTGGACATCCATTTCATCGATTCGGAGGAGGCCTGGGAAGCGGTGCTGCACGGCGACCTGGAGATGGGCGTGGTCACCCTGCCCCCGCAGCCGGACCCGCGCCTGCACAGCCAGGCGGTGTGGCAGGACCCGCTGGTGTTCATGGCCGCGCCGGAGCACCCGCTGGCGCGTCTCGACCGCGTGACCCTGGAAACACTCACCGGCTACAGCGCCATCCTGCCCTCGCCGGTGACCTTCACCCGGCGCATCGTGGAAAGTCTGTTCGAGGAACAGGCGCTGACCCTGAACATTTCAATGTCCACCAACTATCTGGAAACCATCCATATGATGGTGTCCATCGGCCTGGGCTGGAGCGTGCTGCCGGAAACCATGCTCGATGACAGCGTGGTGCGCCTGAACGTGGACACCGCCCTGCCGGTGCGCCGTCTGGGCGTGGTCACCCACCCGGGCCGCAGCCGCTCCAACGCCGCCGGTGCCTTTCTGGATATTCTCAACAGCGGCGGTTGAGCAGCCAGCGCCACACCACCAGCGCCGCCACCGCCGCCGTGGCGGCCGCCACCAGAAAGCTGTCGGCGCCCCAGCGCGCCCAGTACAGGCCGCTGAGGCCGGCGCCCAGCGCCCAGCCGGCCCCGTAGCCGAGGCTGGAGTACAGCGCCTGGCCCTGGCCGGCGTGGGCTTCGCCGAAGGTGTCCTGCACCCAGGCGATGCTGGCGGCGTGGAAGCTGCCGTAGCTGGCCGCGTGCAGCAGCTGGGCGGGTACCAGCCACCACAGATCGGCGCCGCAAAGCGCGATGATCAGCCAGCGCAGCACCGCCAGCAGCAGGCTGACGAACAGCACCCGGGCCAGGGCGAACCGGCGCATCAGCCGGTGCATGATCAGAAAGATGCCGACCTCGGCGGCCACGCCCAGCGCCCACAGCACGCCCACGGTGAACTTGCGGAACCCCAGGTCTTCCAGGTGAATGCTGTAGAAGGTGTAGTACGGCCCGTGGGACGCCTGCATCAGAAAAGAAGCAAGGATGAACGCCTGCACGTCGCGCCGGCGCAGCAGGGCCCGCACACCGCCGGGCCGGGCACGGGGCTGCTCGGCGCCCCCTGAGGGCAGCGATTGCGTGGTCAGCCACAGCAGCCACAGCAGCGCCGACATCACCCAGGGCAGCAGATCGATGGGCAGATGATCCAGCGCCCAGCCCACCAGCAGCACCGCGCCGATAAAACCGAGCGACCCCCACAGCCGCACATGGCTGTAGCGGTGCGCCTGGTCGCCGAGCGTGCGCAGGGTGATCACCTCGAACTGGGCCAGCACCGCGTTCCAGAAAAAACTGAAGGTGGCGAGCAGGATCGCCATGCTCCACACCTGGTCGACCCAGAACACCGGCAGGAACGCCAGCGCGGCGACCAGATTGCCCAGGCGGATGATGCGCAGCCGGGCCCCGGTGCGGTCGGCCAGCCAGCCCCACAGGTTGGGCGCGCCGATCTTGGTGATCTGCGGCACCGCCATCAGCACGCCGATGGCGAACGGGCTGAAGCCCAGGTCTTTCAGGTACAGCGACCAGTACGGCACCAGGGTGCCGAGCAGGCCGAAGTAGAGGAAATAGAACCCGGACAGGCGCCAGTAAAACGGCATACGGCGCCCCTTGCTCAGAATCCGCCGGGAATCGGCGCCAGCGGCGGCGTCACGTCTCCGTTCTGGCCGCGATGGCGCAGGTAATGGTCCATCAGCACCAGGGCCAGCATGGCTTCGGCGATGGGCGTGGCGCGCACGCCCACGCAGGGGTCATGGCGGCCCTTGGTGACCACTTCGGTGGCCTCGCCGCGCAGATTGATGCTGCGCCCGGGGATGGTGATGCTGGAGGTGGGTTTGAGCGCCATGCTGGCGCGCACGACCTGCCCGGAGGTGATGCCGCCCAGCACGCCGCCGGCGTGGTTGCTGGCGAAGCCCTCGGGTGTCATCTCGTCGCGGTGTTCCTCGCCGCGCTGGTTGACCACCTGGAAGCCGTCGCCGATCTCCACGCCTTTGACCGCGTTGATCGACATCAGCGCCTTGGCCAGATCCGCGTCCAGACGGTCGAACACCGGTTCGCCCCAGCCCGGCGGCACGCCTTCGGCGAACACCGTCACCCGCGCGCCGATGGACGAGCCGTCCTTGCGCAGGTCGTTGATCAGCTGTTCCAGGGCCGGCACCTTGTCCGCGTCCGGGAAGAAGAACGGGTTGTCGTTGACGCTGTGCCAGTCGAACCGCTCGGCGCGGATGGTGCCGATCTGCTCGACGCCACCGTAAATGCGCACGCCGACACGCTGCTCCAGATACTTGCGGGCGATGGCGCCGGCGGCCACGCGCATGGCGGTCTCGCGGGCCGAGGAACGCCCCCCGCCGCGGTAATCGCGGAAGCCGTATTTCTGGGTGTAGGTGTAGTCCGCGTGGCCGGGCCGGAAGGTCTCGGCGATGTTGCTGTAATCCTTGGACTTCTGATCGGTGTTCTCGATCAGCAGGCCGATCGCCGTGCCGGTGGTTTTGCCCTCGAACACCCCGGACAGGATGCGCACCTGGTCGGGTTCCTTGCGCTGGGTGGTGTAGCGGCTGGTGCCCGGCTTGCGGCGGTCCAGCTCGCCCTGCAGGTCCGCCTCGCTGATCTCCAGACCCGGCGGGCAGCCTTCCACCACCGCGCCCAGCGCGACGCCGTGACTTTCACCGAAAGTGGTGACGCGAAAGCGTTCACCGAAACTGTTCCCAGACATAGTGCTCCTCAGGCGCTCAGGCGGCGATAAACCGATCCCGGAATTCTAGCAGTTGGCGGCGGTCCAGCATGAAAACGCCATGCCCGCCGCGTTCAAATTCAAACCACAGGAACGGCACGTCCGGCCACAGGGCCGCCATGTGCCGGTCACTGTTACCCACCTCGACGATCAGCACGCCGTCCTCGGAGAGCCGCTCGGCGGCGCCGGCCAGCAGGCGGCGGGTGAAATCCAGGCCGTCGTGCCCCGACGCCAGCGCCAGTTCCGGCTCGTGGCGGTATTCGTCGGGCATCGCGGCCAGGTCCTCCGCGTCCACGTAGGGCGGGTTGGAAATAATCAGGTCGTAGGGGCCGTCCAGCCCTTCCAGGCCGTCCGCCTGCACCGCCGTGACCCGGTCGGCAAGACCGTGCTCGTCGATATTGCGCCGGCACACCGCCAGCGCCTGTTCGGAGATGTCGCTGGCGTCCACCCGCGCGTCCGGCAGCGCATGGGCGCAGGCGATGGCGATGCAGCCGCTGCCGGTGCACAGGTCCAGCACCCGGCCGACCCGCTCCGGCGCCAGCCAGGGCTGGAAGCCCGCCTCGATCAGCTCCGCCAGCGGCGAACGGGGAATCAGCACCCGTTCATCGACGAAAAACGGCAGCCCGCAGAACCAGGCCTGCCCGGTCAGATACGGCACCGGCACCCGCTCGTTGGCGCGCTTAACCAGCAGCGCCACATAGCGGTCGACCTCGTCCGGCAGCAACCGCGCGTCGAGCATGCGCGGGTCGGTGTCCAGGGGCAGCGCCAGCACGTGCAGCAACAACGCCAGGCACTCATCGCCGTGGTCGTCGGTGCCGTGGCCCAGATAGACCCCGGCGCGGCGCAGGGCGGATTCCCCCCAACGCAGACAATCACGGGGGGTCTTGAGGGTGGCCAGGGCCTGTTGCTGTTCGCGGGGTTCAATCACGTCTTGGCTCCAAACGGGCGCGAAAGAGTACCACATTCTGCCACAGGGGGAGGCCCGGCGCGCCGCCGGCGGCATCGTCACAGCACTGACATGCGCCCTTGCCATGCTGGGTCCGGCACTGAAACGTAAATACAGATGACATTATCGGGAAACCTGTTAAATTGCGCTTTCCAGGCAATCGAGGCTTTCATGCGAACTTGGCTCTTCAAGACCGAACCGAACGACTTCAGCATCCGCGACCTGCGTGATGCCCCCGACCAGATGACCGGTTGGGACGGCGTGCGCAATTACCAGGCCCGCAACCGGCTGCGCGACGAGATCCAGGACGGCGACCGGGTACTGATCTACCATTCCCGCGGACGCAATCCGTCGATTGTCGGTGAAGCCCAGGTGGTGTCCGGCCCCTACCCGGATCCCACCCAGTTCAAGCCTGACCACCCCGGCTTCGACGCGCGCAGCAGCGAGGACATGCCGCGCTGGTTCCAGGTCGACCTGCGCTTCGTGGCGCTCTACCAGACCCCGCTGAGCCTCGCCGACATACGCGAAGTGCCGGAATTCGCGGACATGGAGCTGCTGGTGCATCCGCGTCTGTCGATCCAGCACATCACCGACCGCCAGTACCAGCAGATCATCGCCCGCTGCGAGCCCGAGCTCGCCGCCCGCTCCCCGCTGATCCCCGCCTTTACCTAAAGCCCGAGCTATGGCTCCGTAGCCCGGTTCGGTCTCGGTGCCCGCGAGAGGGGCGAAGCCCCGGCAGGCTCCCAAAGACCTTTCTCTCCAGAAAGCCCGCACCGGGATCGGGTGGGCCCGTCCAGGACACGCCACGAGTACATCCCTGTAGGCTCGACGTTTGGCCATCCCTGGCCAAACACGGTCCTGGACGGGCCCACCCGATCCCGGCGCTCCTAGGAAGATTCCAAGCTTCCCCTCCCTGGTCGGTCCGGCGGTGTTATGACCCGGGGCATCGGAATCTTCCCAAAGAGCGGGTCTGTGTTCTGCCCTTCCGGGACCCTGGAGAACAGGACGTTCGACAGGGAGCCCCCAGGGACGGGTTCACGGCGTTCCCGGAAGGGCAGAACACAGACCCGCGTCCCCTGCTGGAGTGTCCAACCTTCCCATTAAAGCGCGATGCACCCAGAAATTGGCATAACCGTTGCACCGCCCCCCTAACCAAAGGCTTTTCCCGTGGGGGATCTCATGGAACGACGCGCCGCGCTACTGCTCACCCTCATCGCCCTGCCCGCCTCCGGCCTGGCCGACACCCCTGAATATGCCGCCAACGACGTGGTCTGGATCGCCATCGCGGCGGCCCTGGTGTTCCTTATGCAGGCCGGTTTCGCGCTTCTCGAAAGCGGCCTGAGCCGCACCAAGAACGCCATCAACGTGGTGATGAAGAACTACATGGACCTGTGCGTGGGGACGCTGATGTTCTGGGCGCTGGGCTTCGGCCTGATGTTCGGCGTCAATCCCAGCGGCTGGGTGGGCCAGGACCTGTTCGCGCCCAGCCAGGGCGACAGCGATCTGTGGACTCTGTTGCTGTTCCAGCTGATGTTCGCCGCCACCGCCGCCACCATCGCGTCCGGGGCGATGGCGGAACGCACCCGCTACCTGGGGTATCTGTGCGGCGCCATGCTGATCACCGGGCTGGTCTACCCGCTGTTCGGCAACTGGGCCTGGAACAGCGACGGCTGGCTGGCGGCTCTCGGGTTTATCGACTTCGCCGGCTCCACCGTGGTCCACAGCGTCGGCGGCTGGTGCGCGCTGGCCGGCATCATGGTGGTGGGGCCGCGCCTGGGCCGCTTCGACAGCCAGGGGCGGCCACGGGAGATTCGCGGCCACAATTTATCGTTCGTGGCCCTGGGCGGGTTCCTGTTGTGGTTCGGCTGGTTCGGCTTCAACGGCGGCTCCACCCTGGGGGCCGACGTCAATATCGCGCTGATCAACCTCAACACCCAGCTGGCGGCCGCCGCCGGCGCCCTGGGGGCCGCGCTCTACCGGGTTATCGCCCGCCGCCCGGTGCTGCTCACCGAAACCGTCAACGGCAGCCTGGCCGGGCTGGTGGCGATCACCGCCGGCTGCGCCACCATGACGCCCGGCTTCGCGATCATCACCGGCCTGCTGGGCGGGCTGCTGGTGGGCCCGGGCAGCCGCCTGCTGTTGTCGATGAAACTGGACGACGTGGTGGGCGCGGTGCCGGTGCATGCGTTCGCCGGGGCCTGGGGCACGCTGGCCGCCGGGCTGTTCTACCAGGGCGACCTGTTCGACCCGCAGCGGGTCACGGTGCAGTTGCTGGGCATTGTGGTCGCCTTCGCCTGGGCGTTCTTCGCCGCCTTGATCCTGTATATGGTGCTGTCGCTCACCGCCGGCCTGCGGGCGCCCAGCCAGCATGAACAGCGGGGCCTGGACGTCAGCGAGCACGCCGAGCTGGGCTACCCGGAATTCGCCCAGCAGCACCTCTACGACGCCGATGTGGCCAGCGGCCTGGATAGCCCACGATGAGCCCGGAAGAACGCCACCGCCGCGCCATTGCCACCGGCCTGGCCCCCTATCTGGACAGCCGCCAGGTGCCGGAGGCGGTGGCCCTGTGGCAGCGCGACTACGCCCACCGCCCGCGCTTTTCGCTGCAGGGCTACGTGAGCCATATCAGCCGCCTGTTCGAGGTGGGGGGCCGGCGCCATGATCTGCACCTGAGTCTGGTGCAGGCGATGACCCTGCCGGACCGGGAACTGCTGCCCGACCCGCTGGGGGACGAGGACGGCGCCCACCGGGCCCACCCCTGCACCGAGGCGTTCCAGCTTCTGATGCGCGCCCTGTGGGCGCAGCTCGACGCGGGCCAGGCCGGCCAGGTGCGTCTGGATCAGCTCACCGACCTGCGCCGCCCGGGCGTCGACCCGGCCCTGCGTGACACCCTCGAATACTGGCTCAACCACGCCGACGGCGACCTGGCGCCGCTGGACCAGGATCAGCTGCGGCGTTTGCTTAACCGCGCCTATGTGTTGCTGTGCGAACGGTTCGGCCCGGTGCACAGTGACCGGCTGCTGAAACTGGCCGTCGACCGCGTGCGTGGGCAGCGCCCGGGGCTGGAAGCCGCGCTGCACGCCCTGCTCTGACGGCCGACGTTGCTTGCCAGTGGTTCAAAGGGGTCATTATGCTAGCCCACACTGTGTAATCGGGGCGCTGAATGAAATTACATCACCAGATATTTCTGGCCATGGTGCTGGGCGGTATTGCCGGGGCGCTCACCGAAGAGAGCACCCGCCTGTTCGGGCTGCCGCTGCTGCCCGGCTATGACCTGATCGGCGATCTATTCATCAATGCCCTGAAGATGGTGGTGGTGCCGCTGATCACCACCGCCATTATCAGCGGCATGGTCAACGTGGGCGACGGCGACGATCTCGGCCGGCTGGGCCTGAAAACCGTGCTGTTCTACCTGAGCACCAGCCTGATCGCGGTGCTGGTGGGGCTGGTGGTGGTGAATCTGATCGCCCCCGGCGTGATCGACGGCCAGCCGGCGCGGAACCTGCTGGGCCTGTCGGCGGACACCGACCGGGCCCTGGCCAGCATCGAGGGCCGCGGCGCCGGCGACTTCACCGAGATTCTGCGCCAGTTGCTGCCGCCCAACCTGTTCCAGGCCGCCGCCGAAACCCAGATGCTGGGGCTGATCGTGTTCTCGCTGTTCTTCGGCTTCTTCCTGCGCACCCTGCCCGGCGCGCCCGGTGAGCATCTGCGCCAGGTGGTGGAAGGCATCTATCAGGTCACCATGCGCATCACCATGGTGATCATCCGCTTCGCGCCGCTGGGCGTGTTCGGCCTGATCGCCGCCACCGTCACCCGCACCGGGCTGGACGCGGTGGAGCCGCTGGCGCTGTTCTTCGTCACCGTGTTGCTGGCGCTGGGCATTCACATGTTCGGCGTGATGCCGCTGCTGATCCGGCTGTTCGCCAAACGCTCGCCGGTGCGCCACCTGCAGGCCATGGCGCCGGCGCTGATGACCGCCTTTTCGTCGGCCAGCTCCGCCGCCACCCTGCCGCTGAGCATGGACTGCGTGCAGAAGCGCTCCGGCGTGTCCAAGCGCACCTCCAGCTTCGTGCTGCCGCTGGGCGCCACCGTCAACATGGACGGCACCGCCCTGTACGAGTGCGTGGCGGCGATCTTCATCGCCCAGGCCTACGGCATGGACCTGTCCCTGACCACCCAGTTCGTGATCGTGCTGACCGCCCTGCTCACCTCCATCGGCGTGGCCAGCATTCCCGCCGCCAGCCTGGTGGCGATCACCGTGATCCTCGGCACTATCGGCCTGCCTGCCGAAGCGATCGGCCTGATTCTGGTCACCGACCGGCTGCTGGATATGTGCCGCACCGCGGTGAATGTCTGGGGCGACAGCGTCGGCGCGGTGATCCTGGCGCGCAGCGAAGGCGAAGAAAACGTGCTGCGCACCCCCATGAAAGAACTCGAGACGGAACGGGCCTGAGCGAATGAAACCGGTTCTTTTGATCACCGGCGCCGCCCACGGCCTGGGCCGGGCGCTCGCTCTCGGCGCCGCGCGGGACTATAAGCTGGCGCTGCTCGACCGGGAACGGGTGGCCGGCGAGCAGCTCGCCGACGCGCTGCGCCGGGACGGCGCCGAGGTGCTGTTCGTGCACGCCGACGTGGCCGTGGAGGCGGACTGGCGCCACGCCCTGGAGCGGGTACAGCGGCGCTGGGAACGGCTCGACATCCTGATCAACAACGCCGGGCTGGCCGCCATGGGCCCGTTCGAGGGACAGACCCCGGCCACCTGGGAACAGCTCTGGCACACCAACCTGATGGGCGCGGTCCACGGCTGTCGCACCGCTCTGACGATGATGAAGCGCCAGGGTGACGGCCACCTGATCAACGTGGCGGCGCTGGCGGGCATCACCGCGCCGCCGGGCATGGCCGCCTATGTGGCCTGCAACGCCGCGCTGATCCGCTTCAGCGAGGCCCTGGCGGCCGAACTGGACGGTCTGAATATCGGCGTCAGCGTGGTCTGTCCGGATCTGTTCTCCAGCGACATGAGCCGGCGCATGCCCAACGCCGATCCGCTCAGCCGTGCCCGCCTGCAGCGCGCCATGGACGACGCCCCGGAAAGCGCCGCCGAGGTGGCGGACACCATCCTTCAGCAGATGGGCAAGCGGCCGCTGTACCTGTTTCCGCAACCGGAGGCCCGCCGCGACTGGCGCAGGAAGCGCTGGCGCCCGGAACGCTTCGTGGCGCGCATGGCGAAACTGGGCAGCAGCCTGCGCCGCTATCGTTGATGCACTTATTGCTGATGCACTTCCTCGATATAGCGCAGGGTGTGGCGGTAATCGCCTTCCAGCGCCTTATCGAAACGCTCGCCGATCAAACGCTCCAGTTTGCGACCCACCAGCGGCAGGGATGAATGCACCGCCACGCGGGTGATCTGGCGGGACTGATCGCCGTCGGCGAGCAGCGTCATGGTGCCGCTCACCTTCACCGGCACATTGCCCAGCTGAAAGCGATAGTCCGCCTGGTAGCCGCCGGTGGCCGGGCGCCAGTGGAATTCGGTGGTCAGTTCCGCTTCCGAGGGCAGCAACTTGCGCGCGAAGGCGGGCACCTTGTCCAGACGGATTTCAATGGGCTGCGCAATACGGATGTGGAAGCCGTCGCCGGCCGGTTCGAACACCTCAAAGCGGTAATCGTCCACTTTGCCCCATTGATAACGCTGTTCGAAAAACGCCCGGCTGGTGAGAATGCCGTACAGCTCTTCAACATTCACCGGATAGCGGCGTTCCGCGGTGACATCCATGGTTTTCTCCCGAGTAAAAAGATGCCCTGAAGGCCAATCGCCGGGGTACCGGTAGGCCCGGGGCGAAGGCAAAGCTACACTGCGCCGACAAGCCATTTCAATTGTTCGGCGACTGCCCCTCGTCAAAAGTAAGGAGCGAGCATGAGTGCCACCCGTCCCTACGCCCTGGTTCTGTACGGCGCCACCGGTTTCACCGGCGGCCTGTGTGCCCGCTATCTGGCCCGCAAGCTGCCCGCGGGCACGCCCTGGGCCCTGGCGGGCCGCAACCGCGCCAAGCTTGAGCAGGTGGCCGCCGGCCTGCCCGGCGACAACCCGCCGGAGCTGATCGAGGCGGACAGCGGCGACCCCGCCAGCCTCACCGCCCTGGCCGCCCGGACCCGCGCCCTGGCCAGCACCGTGGGCCCCTACATTCAATACGGCGAGCCGCTGGTGCGCGCCTGCGTGGAACAGGGCACCCATTACTGCGACCTCACCGGCGAACCGGAATTCGTCAACACCCTGCTGAGCCGCTACCACGAGGCCGCCCAGGCCAGCGGCTGCGCGCTGGTCAACTGCTGCGGCTTCGACTCGATTCCCCATGACGCCGGGGTGTTGTTCGCGATCCGCGAACTGACCCTGGAGCACGGCGGCAAACTGGACGGCCCGGTGACCGCCGAAGGCGCGGTGGCGTTCTCCGCCAAGTTTTCCGGCGGCACCTGGCGCTCGGCGCTGGAGGCGTTCGCCCGGCCCGGCGCCAACCAGCGCAGCCAGCGCGACGCCCAGGTGCGCCTCAAACAATGGTACCCGCGCAAGGTGGGCGGTCTGGCGCCCAAGCCGCACAAGGACGACGCCCTGGGCGGCTGGCTGGCGCCCATGCCGACCATTGATCCGATGGTGGTGATGCGCTCGGCCCGGGCGCTGGACGATTACGGCCCGGAGTTCCGCTACGGCCATTATCTGGTCACCGGCGGGCTGGGCAAGCTGATCGGCGGCGCCGCCGGCGTCGGCGGGCTGGTGCTGGCGGCCCAGATCGGCCCGCTGCGGCGCCGTCTGATGAAGCTCAACCCGGCCGGTCAGGGCCCGGATGAAGCCACCCGCGCCCGTTCCTGGTTCCAGGTGAAGGTGCGCGCCCGTTGCGGCGACAGCGAAGTACTGTGCCGGGTGTCCGGTGGCGATCCCGGCTACGACGAAACCGCCAAGATGCTCTCGGAAACCCTGATGGGCCTGGCGCTGGACGAGGGTTACCCCATGCACACCGGCGTGGTCACCCCGGTGATGGCGCTCGGCGACCGCCTGATCGACCGGCTCGAAGCCGCCGGCATGCTGTTCGAGCGCAACGCCTGATTCAGACGAAGTACATCAGCAGCCATTCGGCCACCAGGGCGGGCTTGTCCTCGCCCTCGATGTCCACCGTGAACAGGAATTTCAGCAACCACTGGCCGGGCTTCTTCTCATTGGCTTCGATCAGGGTGGCGCGGGCGCGGATGCGCGCGTCGACCTTGACCGGGGCCATGAAGCGGAGCTTGTCGAAGCCGTAGTTCATGCCCATTTTCATGCCGCGCGGCACCAGAAAATCATCGATGCTGGTCTGCAGGTACGGCAGCAGCGACAGCGTCAGGTAACCGTGGGCGATGGTGGTGCCGAACGGCGTCGCCTTGGCGCGCTCCGGATCCACATGGATAAATTGATGGTCCAGGGTGGCGGCGGCGAAGTCGTTGATGCGCCCCTGGTCGATGGTGAACCATTCCGAGGCGCCCATGTCCTCGCCGACGTACTCGTTGATCTGTGCGGCTTCCACCACTTTCATGCCCGGCTCTCCTCGCGTTTTTTATTAAGGTTTCACTACCGCGAGGATAACCGTGCCCGCCGGCGCCGCCATGACGGGATGGCTCGCCGGCGCCAATGTTTTGGTCAACCGAGGAAGGCTTTAATGGCGTCCGCCACCGGCAGCGGGTCGTCCATATGCAGATGGTGACGCCCGGGCAGGCGGGTGACCCGCACGTCGCGGAGCCACTCGATGCGGTGATCGAAGCGCCCGTCGCCGCCAAGCCCCTCATTACCCAGCACCAGCAAGGTGGGCGCGGTGATGCGCTCGACGAACCCTTTCACCTGGTCGTCGGTGAGCCGCAGTGACGAGGTGATGCGCAGCCGCGCGTCGGTGCGCCAGGTCCAGCCGCCGTCCACCTGCTCCAGCCCGCGCTCGCACAGCAACCGGGCGGAGCTTTCCTCCAGGCCGCCCAGGGCCGGCAGCCGCGCCGCCACCGCCTGCTCCGGATCCGCGTACACCGGCTTGCGCTTGTCCGGCAGCGCCTGCATCTGGTCGATGGCCTTACGCAGATTGGGCGCCACTTCGTCGGCGGCGGTGGCCGGTGGTCCCAGGCCTTCGATCAGCACCAGGCGGCTGACCCGTTCCGGGAAGGTGGCGGCGAACAAACAGGCCACGCCGGCGCCCATGGAATGGCCGACCAGCACGAAGCGGTCCCAGCCCAACTGATCGGCCACCGCCAGCACGTCGCGGACGTGGTCCACGTAATGGGTGGCCTGGTGGCGCGGGCGGTGCTCGGAATGGCCGTGGCCGGCGAAATCCAGCGCCACCAGCGGATGGCCGAGCGGTTCCGCCAGCGGCTGAAAGGAGGCGGCGTTGTCCAGCCAGCCGTGCAGCGCCAGCACCGGTTCGCCCTCACCGGGCCACTGCAGGCCGGCCAGTTCCTGGCCGTAGGCGCGGAAGCGGCGTTCCACCGGAGTCCGGGACGGGTTAGCGGGCATTGCTAGCGCCCTCCCCGGCTTCCGCGCCGTCTTGCCGGTGGTCCGGACCGAGCACGCCGTCCAGGGCGCGCAGCACCAGTTGCGCGGTGCCCTCCGGGCGCTCCAGCGGGTACATATGGCTGCCCGGGGCGAACAGGCGCGTCATCCGGTGGCGGCGGGCGTGGCGGGCACCGCCGAGGTGGAACAGCTTCGGCGATTGCTCGCCGGTGACCAGCACGCCGGGCACCCGGGTGCGCGGCAGCGCCGTGACGCCGGTGGGGGTCTCGCGGAACACCGCCACTTCCACCTCCGGGCGGAAGCGCAGACGCCAGCCGTCGCCGTGGCGCTCCAGGCCGGCTTCCAGGTAGTTCTTCAGCGACCGCGGGTCGAACGCCTTGAACAGGCCGCGGGAGTTGAAATAGCTCTCCACGTCGTCCCAGCTGGCCCAGTAATCCAGCCGGCCTTTGCTCTTTTTCGCCGGCGAGAAACGGTCGCCCTGCCCGGTCAGCCGGGCCAGCCGGTAGGCGGCCCCCTGCAGGCCGTTGGCCAGGGGCGGGTCGAGCATCACCTGGGCCCGGAACCAGTCCGGATGGCGGTGGGCGACCCAGAACATCAGCACCGAACCCATCGAGTGCCCCAGACCGATAATCGGCTTGGGCAGCGGTTCGAGGAAGGCTTCCAGTTCCAGGCTCAGGCTTTTCCAGTCCCGGTCCACCGGGTAACGGGGGTCCTGGCCGAGGCACTCCACCACATGGATGTCGTAGTGCTCCGCCAGGGGCGCCAGGAAGGTGTCGTAGCTGTGCCCGGGCACGCCGTTGGCGTGGGCAAAGGCCAGCACCGGTTTGCGTCCCGCCGCCGCTTGGGTGTTCATCCAGCGCTCTCCTCGAAAAATCGGCAATACAAAAAGGACCATGATAACCGCCCCCGGCGGCAAACCCATGGCGAAATCCGCCAACGCGCGGACAGTTCGCGTCGGGGATTGTACAATGCGCGGCAAACAGGAGGTGTCATGACGCTGATCTCGTTCAATATCAATGGTATTCGCGCACGCTTGCATCAACTGGAAGAGCTGCTGGGCAAATACAAACCCACCCTGGTGGGCCTGCAGGAAACCAAGGTTCAGGACAGCGAGTTTCCGGAACAGGCGATCCGCGACCTGGGCTATCACCCCTATTATCACGGCCAGAAAGGCCATTACGGGGTGGCGCTGCTGACCCGGGAACCGCTGGAGGACGTGCAATACGGTTTTCCCTCCGACGGCGAGGACGCCCAGCGCCGCATGATCATCGGCCGGCTGCGTGACGCCGACGGCCAGCCACTGACGGTGCTCAACGGTTATTTCCCGCAGGGCGAAAACCGCGAGCATCCGGTGAAGTTTCCCGCCAAGGAAAAGTTCTACCAGGATCTGCAGCATTATCTGGAGAACCACCACGACGCCAGCGAGAAGCTGGCCATCATGGGCGACTTCAACATCTCCTCCACCGACCTGGACATCGGCATCGGCGAAGCCAACCGCAAGCGCTGGCTGCGCGAGGGCAAGACCAGCTTTCTGCCCGAGGAACGGGAATGGTGGCAGCGTCTGATCGACTGGGGCCTGGAAGACACTTTCCGCTGCCGATACCCGGACACCGACGACGTGTTTTCCTGGTTTGATTACCGTTCCAGAGGCTTTGAACGGGACCCGCGCCGCGGCCTGCGCATTGATACCGTGCTGGCCACCAAGCCCCTGGTGGAGCGCCTGACCGATTGCGGCGTCGACTACGAGATGCGCGCCATGCAGCGCCCTTCGGACCACTGCCCGGTGTGGAGCCGGTTCGATAACCTGCCCTCATGAGCGTTCATTTCAACCTCAAGCGGCTGAGGCCCAACCTGGACGGGCTCGGGTTCCTGATCGATGTGGGCATGATCCTGCTGGTGATCGCCAACCTGAGCCTGATCCTGTTTGACTGGATCTACCGGGTCGAAGCGGTGCAGTCGGCGATGGAAACCTACACGCCGGACTTCTATCGCTTCTACAGCGACAGCATTCATGCCAACTTCTTTGAAATCGATCTGGCCTTCGTCAGTGTCTATCTCACCGAGTTCGTGATCCGCTGGGCCGCCGCCATCGCCCGCCAAACCTATCATCGCTGGTTCTTCTATCCGTTCGTGCACTGGTACGACCTGCTCGGCTGCATCCCGGTGGGCAGCTTCCGCTGGCTGCGGATCCTGCGTGTGGTGAGCCTGATGTACCGGCTGCAGAAGCTCGGCGTGGTGGACTTCCGAGACACCGCGGTGGGCGCCACGGTGATCAAGTATTACCGCATCCTGATGGAAGAGATTTCCGACCGGGTGGTGATCAACGTGCTGGATGGCGCGCAGCGGGAGATCCGCAGCGGCGGCGCGATGATGCACCGCATCGAGCAGGACGTGCTGGCGCCGCGGCGGGCGCAGCTGGTGGACTATGTGGCCGGCCGCATCGCCGACGCCACCCGCCGCAGCCACGACCAGTACCGCGATCAGCTTTCCGAGTACCTGGTGCACGTCACCGACGAAGCGGTGCAACGCACCCCGGCGGGCCGGCGGCTGGCGGCGATTCCGGTGGCCGGCCCGCGCGCCATCGCGCTGCTCGGCGACACCGTGCGCGACGGCGGCACCGCCCTGGTGGCGCAAATCGTCGAGGACATCAGCGCCCCGGCCAACCGGCAACGGCTGGACGCCCTGGTGGACAACCTTCTGGTGGCGTCCAGCGGCGGCGACGAACAACTCAATGAGATGGTGAAGGAAACGCTGCTGGAGATTCTCGACCACGTGAAGGACCAGGTGGCGGTCCAGCACTGGAAAGAAGAGGACTGACGCCCGGCCCGCGCCGGCCGGGTTACTCCGGGGCGCGCAGCCACAGCAGCCGTGCGCCGCCGGCGGCGGCCACGTCGACATCGAACGCGGCCACGCTGCCGACGCGGAACCCCGGCCGCGAGCGCGGCTCGCCCACCCACAGGGCGCTCAGCAGCGACACCAGCGGCATGTGGCTGACCAGCACCAGGTTCTCGCAGGACGGCTGCTCGATCAGCCAGTCGAGAAACTGATCCGGCGCCGCTTCCGGCACCAGATACCCGCACGCCTCCTGATCCATGCCGCCGTAGGCACGGGCGATGCACAGCGCGGTCTGCTGGGCGCGCCGGTAAGGGCTGGCGATCAGGCGGTCCACGGTCACCCCCTCCTCGCGCAATCTCTGCCACAGGGCCATCACTTCCAGGCGCCCGCGTTCGGTGAGCGGGCGCTCGGCGTCGGTGGGGGCCTGAGCCACGGCTTCGCCGTGCCGGCAAAGGTAGACTCTCAAGCCGCCCCCCCGTGGAAGCTGAACTCCACGTCGTGCTTGTGCTCGCCGCTCATCAACCGGGCGATCATGGTCTCCAGCGGCTTGCCCTGATAGATGATCTCGTAGAGGGCGGTGGCCAGCGGCATGTAGACGTTGAGTTTTTCCGCGTGGGTGGCGACCAGCCGAATGGTGTTAAGGCCCTCGGCGGTCTGGCCCAGGGTATCGAGCGCCTGCTGCAGTTCCTGGCCCTGGCCGAGCTGATAACCGAGCCGGTAATTGCGCGACAGGGAGGAGGAACAGGTGGCGATCAGGTCGCCGACCCCGGACAGCCCCAGGAAGGTGAGCGGGTTGGCGCCCAGCTCCACGGCGAAGCGGCTCATTTCCGCCAACGCCCGGGTGAGCATGAAACTGCGGCTGTTCTCGCCGATGTCGATGGCGGCGGCCATGCCGGACGCCACCGCGTAGATGTTCTTGAGCGCGCCGCCCAGCTCCACGCCGTAAATGTCCGGGTTGTCGTAAACCCGGAAATATTCACAGCTGAGCGCCTGCTGGATGGTGTGGCAGAGCGCCTCGTCGGGGCTGGCGATCACCGAGCCGGTGAACTTGCGCTCGACGATCTCCCGCGCCAGGTTGGGGCCGCTGAGCACGCCGATGCGGGTGTGGTCCCACTCGCGCTTGAGCAGCTGGCTCATCAGCAGGAAGCCGTCTTCGTGGATGCCCTTGGTGCAGCTCACCACCAGGGTGCCGTCCTTGACCATGGGGCGGGCCTGGCGCAGCACCTCCACGAAGGCGCTGGAGGGCACCGCCACGAAGATCAGATCGGCGCCGTCGAGCACCTGGTCGAGATGCTCGGTGGCGTGAACCCCCTCGGGCAGAGTCTGGCCGGGCAGATAACGGGGGTTCTCCCCGTCCTCGTTAATGGCGGCGGCGGTTTCCGGATCGCGCACCCAGAGGCGGGTGCGGTGGCCGTTCTCGGCCAGGATGCTGGCCGTGGCGGTGCCGAAACTGCCACCGCCGAGAATCGCGGCGGTGTGTTTGCGCTGCTCCATCAAGAGCCCCTCTGTTCGGGCGGGTGGGTCACCAAAGGGGGCATCATAAGCGCCTCCACCAGGCCAGGCAATGCGCCCGGCCGGGTCGTTCAGGACTGGTCGGCACGCTCCTGCAGCAGCCGGTTCAGGCGCCGGGCGGTGGCCGCCGGGTCCGAGGGCAGCTGGCCTTCGGCGAGCAGCGCCTGATCGAGCAGCAGCTCGGCCAGTTCCGTGAAGGTGGCGCTCTCCTCGATGCCTTCCAGCCGTTGCAGCAGCGGGTGCGCCAGATTCACTTCCAGCGTCGGCTTGCTGTCCGGCACCGGCTGCCCGGCGGCTTCCAGCATCATGCGCATCTGCGGGCCCAGCTCGTCCTCGGCCAGCACCAGGCAGGCCGGCGAATCCACCAGCCGGCTGGTGGGCCGCACTTCCGCCACCTGATCGCCCAGGCTGTCACTGAGACGGCCGATCAGCGGCGCCTGCTTGTCCTGGTCGGCGCGCTCCTGGTCTTCCTGGTCCATGTCCAGCTGGCCACGGGCCGCGTTAACCAGTTTGCACCCTTTGTATTCGCCCAGATAGCCGGCCATCCATTCGTCGACCCGCTCGGTGAGCAGCAGCACCTCAATGCCTTTCTTGCGGAACACTTCCAGGTGCGGGCTGTTGCGCGCCGCGTTCAGGTTGTCGGCCAGCAGGTAATAGATCTTGTCCTGCTTTTCACCGGCGCGCTCCAGGTACTGGTCGAGCCCCACGGCGCCGGGCCGGACGTCCTCGGTGGACGGGAAGCGCAGCAAGGCGGCGATCGCCTCGCGGTTGTCCGGGTCCTCGCCGATGCCTTCCTTGAGCACCTCGCCGAACTGCGACCAGAAGGTGGCGTATTTTTCCTCGTCGTTGCCCAGTTTCTTGAGCGTCTGCAGAACACGCTTGGTGAGCGCGGCGCGGATCTTACGCACCGGGCCGTAGTCCTGCAGCAGCTCGCGGCTGACGTTGAGCGGCAGGTTGGGCGCGTCGATCACGCCCTTGACGAAGCGCAGGTACAGGGGCAGGAACTGCTCCGCGTCGTCCATGATGAACACGCGCTGCACGTACAGCTTCAGGCCACGGCTGGCCTCGCGGTGATAGAGATCGAACGGCGCCCGGGCGGGCACGTAGAGCAGGCTGGTGTATTCCAGTGCCCCTTCCACCTTGTTGTGGCTCCAGGTCAGCGCGTCCTGGAAATCATGGCTCAGGTGGCGATAGAAATTCTGGTACTCCTCGTCGCTGATCTCCTGACGGGGGCGTTGCCAGAGCGCGGTGGCGGAATTGATGGTTTGCCACTCGCTGGTGCCGTCTTCGCCCTCACCGCCGGTCTCGGCCGGGGTCGGCATCAGAATCGGGAACGCCACATGGTCGGAATACTGCTGCACGGTGGCGCGCACTTTCTGGTCGTCCAGGAATTCCTTGGCGTCGTCGCGCAGGTGCAGCACCACCGCGGTGCCGCGCTGGGGGCGCTCGATGGTTTCCACGGTGAACTCGCCCTCGCCGTCGCTTTCCCAGCGCACGCCCTGGTCGGCGGGGTCGCCGGCACGGCGGCTGAACACCTCGACGCGGCCGGCGACGATAAAGGCGGAATAGAAGCCCACGCCGAACTGGCCGATCAACTGGGCGTCCTTGCGGCGGTCGCCGGTCATGCTGGCGAGAAACTTCTCGGTGCCGGAGCGGGCGATGGTGCCCAGATTGTCGACCACCTCTTCCCGGTTCATGCCGATGCCGTTGTCGGCGATGGTGAGCGTGCCCTCGTCCTTGTCCACCGAGAGTCGGATCCAGGGCTCCGGATCGTTTTCCAGCAGCTCGGCGTCGTCGAGCGCCCGGAAGCGCAGTTTGTCGCAGGCGTCGGAGGCGTTGGATATCAGCTCGCGCAGGAAAATCTCACGGTTGCTGTACAAGGAGTGCACCATCAGGTGCAAAAGGCGGGATACTTCCGCCTGGAAACCACGGGTTTCGCGGTCTTGACTCATATGTTCTTCTCCGCCGGATAATCACTGAACACCACGGCGCCCTCCCCGGCACCGCCGCCTTCTAGATAGGCACCCGGACGGCCTTTTTCAAGGTCCGGACCTCTCTACGGAGTGGAGTTTGTGGGAGCGAGCCTGCTCGCGAAAGGGAGCGAAGCTCCCGGCAGGATTCCAGAGAACTTTTGTCTGCCCGCTTGGAGAGCTTGCTGGTATCCTGCCGGCAAGCATAGCTTGCCTTTCGCGGGCGGGGCCCGCTCCCACAAGCTGCCGCTCAGGAGGCGTTGGAGAGATCGTCAAGAGCCTCTTCGAGGCTCGGAAAGCGGAAGGTGAAGCCCTGGTCTTCCAGGCGGCGCGGGTAGACGCGCTGGCCGCCCAGCAACAGCCCGGACAGTTCACCCAGGCCGAGCCGCAGCAACGGCGCCGGGGCCACCCAGGGGGCGGGACGATGGACGGCGCTGGCCAGCGCCCGGTGGAAATGCCGCTGGGTCACCGGCTGAGGGGCGGTGGCGTTAAAGACGCCCTCCACGCCCGGGGTCTCCAGGGCGCGCGCCAGGATCGACACCATGTCCTCGATATGGATCCAGCTCAGCCACTGGCTGCCGTCACCGAGCCGGGCGCCCAGGCCCATCCGGTATACCGGCCAGAGCCCCTTCAGCATGCCGCCGCCGCGGCCCAGCACCACGCCGGTGCGGATCAGGCAGAGGCGCACGCCCTCCCCGACCACCTCGCGGGCGGCCTGCTCCCAGGCGTCGCAAAGCCGATAGCCGAAATCCTTGCGCCGGGCGGAGCTGTGCTCGGTCAGCTCGGCATCGCCGGCGTCGCCGTAGAAACCCACCGCCGAGCCGCTCACCATCACCGAGGGCGTGGTGTCGAGCCGCCGGCACAGCGCCACCAGCTCGCGGGTGGTGTCCAGCCGCGAGGCCATCAGGGTGCGCTTGCGGGATTCACTCCAGCGGCGGGTGAAGAGGTTTTCGCCGGCCAGATTGACGATGCCGTCGATAGCCTCGTCATTGCCGATGTCGTCCAGGGACGCCACCACCCGGGTGCCCTCGGGCAGTTTCGACCGCGCCCGCTCCGGCGACCGGCTGAGCACGGTCAAGGCGTGGCCGTGGGCGGCCAGCCGCCGGCATAGCTCGCCGCCGATGAAACCACTGCCGCCGGTTATCAGAACCTTCATTGCGCCTCCTCGATTGAAGCCACGTCGCCGAGGTCGTAGAAGTACTCGACCTTGCCGGAACCCATTGCCACCGCCAGCGTCACGCGTCTCTTGTCGACGTCCACCAGGGTCCCCCGGTGGCGTTCACCGCTTTCCAGGGTCACCGTCACCGGGCCGCCGATCAAGCCCTGGTACGGCGCCCCGTCTTCGTCGGGGGCGGCCCGCTCGGGCGCCGGCGCGGCCGCCGTCTCGCCGCCGCCGGCGGTGTCCAGCACCAGTCGGGTGCCGTCGGCGAGCATCAGTTCACGCACGCTGTCCTCACGCAGATTGATTTCCGCCCGCCCGGAGCCCATGGTCATTTCCAGCCACAGGCGCTGCTCGTTGACGCGGGTCAGCGTGCCGCTGCTGGCGCTGCCGTCGCGCTCCGTGACGGTCACCTGCTGGCCCAGGTAGGAGGCCAGGTCGGTAAAGCGGTGCAGGCGCACGGTCACCGCCGGCGACAGCGACGCGCGCGGCGCCGAGGCGCCGAGCACGCCGCTGTCCGCTGTCTCGGCGGCGCCGGCGGCGAGCACCCGGGTTTCCATGGAGCCCGGGGTCACCGCCCAGCCGACGCTGTTTTCTTCCAACTGCAACCGCCGGCGTTCCACGGTGCCGTCGCGCAGTGCCACGCGGGCCTGCACTTCCCCTTCGCGGGAGGCGCGCCGCAGGTTGACGTTCTCGATGCGGATCGACGCCACCGCCCCGGCCGGAAACTGGGTATGCAGATATTCGCGCGCCACGTAGCCGAGCGTGTCCGGGTGATCGAAAAACAAATCCACTTTGCCGTTACGGTAGCGCAGGTGGTTGGTCTGTACCGTGAAGTCTCCGACCAGATAGCTGCGCAGGGTATCGGGAAGCACCAGCTGCAGGGCGCCGGTGAACTGCTGGTCGCCGAGCGGTGCCAGCGCCAGCTCCAGCCGGTAGCCCTCGTTGAAGATGCGGGTCTCGGGGTAGCTGCGCCCTTCCGGTTTCCAGGACACATGCACCGGCGGGCCGCCGGATTCCGCCGGGGTGATCAGCAGGGTGCGCCGTTCCTGGATGTCCTCCGGGCGCCAGCCGAGCAGGATGCTGACGGAAAGGTCGGGCAGGAACGCCTCCCCCTGGTGGATGCTGAGCACGCCGTTGATCAGGGTGACCCGCACCGGGTTCAGCAATGTCTGGCCGTGGATCAGGCCGGACAGCGGCTTGCCGTCGCCCTGCACCATCAACAGCGCCGCCTCCGGGGAGCGCACGAAGGTGGTGGCCGCCGGGGTTTTGGCGCCACGCAGCACTTGGCCGGGCACCGCGTTGATCGGCTCCAGCCGCTCGTGCTGCACGTAGATCAGCCCCGCGCCGACCAGCAGGCACACGGTGCCGAGCACCCTGAGCAGGGCCAGCACCCCGTAGTTTTGCCAGTTTTCCTGAACCTGGCGCAAACCGGCCAGGGGTATTAGAAAAAGCAGCGTGCTGTCGCCACGGAACGCGGCCTGCCGCACCAGCCCCACCGTGGCCATGATCAGCAGGCTGAGGCCGGCCACTAATAGCCATTCCGCCATTTTATTATGCTCTCCCCGATAGCCGGCCGGCGGCCGGCGTCATGCCGCCATGGTAAACGTCAGCTTACAAAGCCTTACCCGGTCAATCCACACTTTCACCATCGCGACATGTTCCCGGCCCCCAAGGGTATGACGGTGGTCACACCGGGCCGCGAAATACCGGTCATCGGATTTCATCAAAAAACGCTTGTCTCGATAAAAAACTGACGTTATACAGGCGCTGAGGTGGTCAGAGCTGGAATCCTCCCAGGGGGATGCCGCTCGGTACCCGGTTGTTTACGGCGGTTCCGTTTCCGAAGGAGGCGACCATGAGTGACCGACGCACTGAGAATGACTATGAGTCGGATGATTTACTGATGAACGATGATTTTGAACTCGAAGATGGCGTGGACGACGATCTCCAGGAAGAGAAAGCAGCCCGTTCACGCAGTTTCAACATGGACATGAGGCACCGCATCGAAGACCGTCTGGAAGAGCGTCGTCTCAAGCGCGAGCTTGGTGATTACGAGTTCTTCGATATGGACGACGATGACGAGGACATCCTGCACTGACAGTGGCGGGGTATAAAAAAAGGCCGGCGATTGCCGGCCTTTTTATTAACCACTCTGGTACGTCGCGGGATTACCAGCCGGTGGCTTTTTTCACGCCTTCGCCGATTTCGGCGGGGTTGCGGACGGTGACCACACCGGCCGCTTCCAGGGCGGCGAACTTCTCGTCCGCGGTGCCCTTGCCACCGGCGATGATGGCGCCCGCGTGGCCCATGCGCTTGCCCGGGGGCGCGGTGACACCGGCGATGTAGCTGACTACCGGCTTGGTCACGTTGTCCTTGATGTAGGCGGCGGCTTCGTCCTCGGCGGTACCGCCGATTTCACCGACCATCACGATGGCTTCGGTCTGCGGGTCGTTCTGGAACAGTTCCAGCGCTTCGATAAAGGTGGTCCCGGGAATCGGGTCGCCGCCAATGCCGATGCAGGTGGACTGGCCGTAACCCAGTTTGGTGGTCTGGTTGACCGCCTCGTAGGTCAGGGTGCCGGAACGGGACACGATGCCCACCTTGCCGGGCTTGTGAATGTGACCGGGCATGATGCCGATCTTGCATTCACCGGGGGTGATCACGCCCGGGCAGTTCGGGCCGATCAGGCGCACGCCCTGCTTACGGTCCAGGTATTCCTTCACATAGAGCATGTCCAGCGCCGGGATGCCCTCGGTGATGCAGACGATCAGCTCGATGCCGGCGTCGGCGGCTTCCAGGATGGAATCCTTGCAGAACGGGGCCGGTACGTAGATCACGGACGCGGTGGCGCCGGTCTCTTTGACCGCTTCGGCCACGGTGTTGAACACCGGCAGGCCCAGATGGGTCTGGCCGCCCTTGCCCGGGGTCACGCCGCCCACCATCTTGGTGCCGTACTCCAGCGCCTGTTCGGAATGGAAGGTGCCCTGGCTGCCGGTGAAACCCTGGCAGATCACCTTGGTGTTCTTATCAATCAATACGCTCATTTGGCACCTCCAGCGGCTTTCACCACCTGTTCGGCGGCGTCGTCGAAACTTTCTGCGGCTACGATGTTCATGCCGCTCTCGGCGAGCTTCTTGGCGCCCAGTTCGGCGTTGTTGCCTTCCAGACGCACCACGACCGGCACGTCCACGCCGACTTCTTCCACGGCGCCGATGATGCCCTCGGCGATCAGGTCACAACGGACGATGCCGCCGAAGATGTTCACCAGAACCGCTTTCACCTGGTCGTCGGAGAGGATGATCTTGAACGCTTCGGTGACGCGTTCCTTGGTGGCGCCGCCACCCACATCCAGGAAGTTGGCGGGCGCGCCGCCTTTCAGCTTGACCAGGTCCATGGTGCCCATGGCCAGGCCGGCGCCGTTGACCATGCAGCCGATGTTGCCTTCCAGGGCCACGTAGTTGAGGTCCCATTCGGCGGCGCGGCGTTCGCGGTCGTCTTCCTGGGTCGGATCGTCCAGTGCCTTGATGTCCGGGTGACGGAACAGCGCGCTGCCGTCCACGTTGATCTTGGCGTCCAGGCAGTGCAGGTCGCCCTGGTCGGTGATCACCAGCGGGTTCACTTCGATCAGCGCCAGATCCTTCTCTTCGAACAGCTTCGCCAGGCCCACGAAAATTTTCGCGAACTGGTTGATCTGCTTGCCTTCCAGACCCAGCTGGAACGCGATCTCGCGGGCCTGATAGGGCTGCGCGCCGACCAGCGGGTCGACGATCGCTTTGAGAATTTTCTCGGGGGTTTCCTCGGCGACTTTCTCGATCTCCACGCCGCCCTCGGTGGACGCCATGAACACCACCCGGCGGGTGGCACGGTCGAGCACCGCGCTCAGATACAGTTCGCGGGCGATGTCGGTGCAGGTTTCCACCAGAATTTTGGTGACCGGCTGGCCGTGTTCATCGGTCTGGAACGTCACCAGGCGCTGGCCCAGCCACTTCTTGGCGAATTCCGCCGCTTCCTCGGGGCTGTCGACCAGTTTGACGCCACCGGCCTTACCGCGGCCACCGGCGTGCACCTGGGCTTTCACGACCCATTTGTCACCACCGATTTCCTTTGCCTTCGCCGCCACCTCTTCCGGTGTATCGCAAGCGAAGCCCGGAGAAACCGGCAGGCCGTAATCAGCAAAAAGCTGTTTCGACTGATACTCGTGGAGATTCATGCCTTAACTTCCGTAAGCTTGTCTGTGGATAGCGCTCCCGGCGCAATATCGGGGCCTCTTCGGGCCCCTCTTGTGTCGGGGCCCGCTGGGTATCTTCGGGGCCCTACTTTTTGCGGCGGCGTTGCGCCACGTGGATAGCCTTGTAGTCCGTGGCCAGAGCCGCTTCGTGCACGGTCTCGGAGAGGCTCGGGTGGCCGAACACCATCAATTGCAGATCCTCGATGCTGGCACCGAATTCCATCGCCACGACCCCTTGCTGAATCAGCTCGGAGGCCTGCGGGCCGAGGATGTGCATGCCCAGCACCCGGTCGGTTTTTTCGTCCACCACGAACTTCACCAGACCGCCGGGCTCGCCGGCGGCCAGTGCGCGGCCATTGGCGGCGAAGGGTACCGCGCCGGTTTTATACGGCTCGCCGGAATCCTTCACCTCTTCCTCGGTCTTGCCCACCCAGGCGACTTCCGGGTGGGTATAAATGACGCCCGGCACGGCGTCGTAATTGACCTGGGTATGTTCCCCGGCAATCACATCCGCCACCATCACGCCCTCTTCGATCGCTTTGTGGGCCAGAGCCGGTCCACGCACCAGATCGCCGATCGCGTACACGCCCGGGACATCGGTGCGACACTGGCTGTCGACGTACACATAGTTACGTTCGTCCATGGTCACGCCGGCGTCCTGGCTGAGCAGGCCTTCGGTGTAAGGACGGCGGCCCACCGCCACGATCAGGCGGTCGAACGTCTCTTCGTGCTCTTCACCGTCGTAGCTGTAGGTGACGCGCACGGAATTCTTGTTCTTCTTGGTTCCGGTGACCCGGGCACCCAGATGGATGTCGAGCCCTTGTTTGGAAAACAGTTTGAAGGCTTCCTTGCCGATCTGCCGGTCCACGGTGGGCAGGAACGTATCCACCGCTTCGAGCACCTTCACTTCACTGCCGAGGCGGGCCCAGACGCTGCCCAGCTCCAGGCCGATGATGCCGGCGCCGATCACGCCCAGCTTTTTGGGCACGGAATCGAATTCCAGCGCGCCGGTGGAATCGACAATGATCTTCTGATCCACCTCGGCCACCGGAATGTCCACCGGCACGGAACCGGCGGCGAGAATCACGTGTTCGGCTTCCAGGCTCTGTTCGTCGCCGTCCAGCGGCGTGAACTGCACCTGCTTGTTGGCCTTGAGCTGGCCGCTGCCCTGCAGCCAGGTGACCTTGTTCGACTTGAACAGGGAGGCCACGCCGCCGGTGAGCTGCTGCACCACTTTGTCCTTGCGCTGGTGCATGGTGTCCAGATCCAGGCTCAGTTTGCCCACGCCCACGCCGTGATCGGCGAGCGCGTGCTCCGCCTCATGGTACTTCCAGGAGGAATCCAGCAGCGCCTTGGACGGAATACAGCCCACGTTCAGGCAGGTGCCGCCGAGTGCCGGCTGGTCCTGTTTGTTGACGCGCTTCTCGATGCAGGCCGTGTTGTAGCCCAGCTGCGCGCAGCGAATCGCGGCGACGTAACCGCCGGGGCCGCCGCCGATGACGATGACATCGTATTTATCAGCCATAACTAATCCTTTAAATGTCCAGCAGCAGCCGCGCCGGATCCTCGATAAAGTTCTTCACCGCGACCAGGAACTGCACCGCCTGCTTACCGTCGATCAGACGGTGGTCGTAGGACAGCGCCAGATACATCATCGGCAGAATCTTCACTTCACCGTCCACCGCCATGGGCCGTTCCTGGATTTTGTGCATGCCCAGGATGGCGGTCTGCGGCGGGTTGAGGATCGGCATCGACATCAGGGAGCCGAACACGCCACCGTTGGAAATGGTGAAGGTGCCGCCGGTCATTTCATCGATGGACAGCTTGCCCTTCTGAGCCTTCTGGCCGTAATCGATGATCTGCGATTCCACTTCCGCGAGGCCCTTCTGGTCCGCGTCGCGTACCACCGGCACCACCAGACCGCGCTCGGTGGATACCGCCATGCCGATGTCGTAGTAACCGTGGTAGACCACGTCGTCATCGTCGATGGAGGCGTTCACTTCCGGGAAGCGTTTGAGTGCTTCCACACAGGCGCGGGTAAAGAAGCCCATGAAACCAAGACGAACGCCGTGGGCCTTCTCGAAGGCGTCCTTGTAGTTCTTGCGCATATCCATGATCGGCTTCATGTTGACCTCGTTGAAGGTGGTCAACATGGCCGCGTTCTGTTGCGCGGACACCAGGCGCTCGGCGATGCGCTTGCGCAGACGGGTCATCGGCACCCGGCGCTCTTCCCGCTCGCCCGGTTCCGGTGCCGGAATCGGCGCGGCCTTGGGCGCCTCGCTCTTGGTCTCGCCGGCGGAGGACTGCTTGCGCTCCTCGCGGCTGGCCAGGGCTTTCTCCACGTCTTCCTTGGTGATGCGGCCGTCGCGGCCGCTGCCCTTGACGTCGGACGCGGAGAGGTTGTGTTCGCTCATCATCTTGCGCGCCGCGGGACCGGCCTGGGCGTCCTTGTCACCGCCCTCCTCGTCTTGCTGCTGCGCGCCTTTATCGTCCGCCGCGGGCGCTTGTTTCTGTTCGCCCTTGTCCTCGTCTCCGCTGTCTTTCGCGGCGTCCTTGTCGTCGTCCTTGTCGTCACCGCTGTCCGCGCCGCCGGCGCCGCTGCCGGCTTCCAGCTGACCCAGTACTTCCTGGCTTTCCACGGTGTCGCCTTCGTCCTTGATGATCTTCGCCACCACACCGTCGCTGGGGGCCACCACCTCCAGCACTACTTTGTCGGTTTCGATGTCCACCAGCAGCTCGTCACGCTTGACCGCCTCGCCTTCTTTCTTGTGCCAGGTCGCCACGGTGCCGTCCGCTACGGATTCGGGAAACTGTGGGGCTTTGATGTCTGTCGCCATGCTTATTCCTTAACCCTATCTCGGTTGGCTGTCGCTCAGTTGATCTGGAAGGCGTCTTCGACGAGACGCTGTTGCTGTTCCACGTGCAGGGACATGGAGCCCACCGCCGGGGCCGCCGCCATGTCACGGCCGGCGTAATGCACATGCAGTTTGTCGTTGACCGCCCGCGCCACCCGGAACATATGGTGCTGCGAGCAGTACCAGGCGCCCTGGTTCATCGGCTCTTCCTGGCACCACACCAGATTTTCCAGATTGGGGTAACTTTCCAGGACTTCCTGGAGACGCTTTTCCGGGAACGGATACAGCTGCTCGATGCGCACCAGCGCGGTGTCGTTGAGGTCGTCCGACTCGCGTTTTTCCAGCAGGTCGTAGAACACCTTGCCAGAGCACATCACCACGCGTTTGATGTCCTTGTGGTCGATGTCGGCGCGGTCGTCCAGAACGGTCTGGAAACGGCCTTCGGACAAATCCTCCAGGGACGATTTGGCGCGCTTGTGCCGCAGCAGGCTCTTCGGCGTCATCACCACCAGCGGCTTGCGCAGCGGCCGCACCGCCTGGCGCCGCAGCAGATGGAAAATCTGCGCCGGGGTGGTGGGCACGCACACCTGCATGTTGTGCTCGGCGCACAGCTGCAGGAAGCGTTCCAGCCGGGCGGAGGAGTGCTCCGGGCCCTGACCTTCGTAGCCGTGCGGCAGCAACAGGGTGAGGCCGCACAAACGCCCCCATTTGGCTTCGCCGGAGGACATGAACTGGTCGATCACCACCTGGGCGCCGTTGGCGAAGTCACCGAACTGCGCTTCCCAGACGATCAGCGCTTCCGGGGTGGTGGTGGCGTAGCCGTACTCGAAGCCCAGTACCGCCTCCTCGGAGAGCAGCGAATCGTAGATATCAAAGCGCGGCTGACCTTCCTGAAGGTTGGCCAGAGGCACATAGTCCTCGCCGTTCTTCTGGTTGTGCAGCACCGCGTGGCGGTGCGAGAAGGTACCGCGCCCGGAATCCTGGCCGGTGAGCCGCACCATCACGCCCTGGTCCAGCAGGCTGGCGTAGGCGAGGGTCTCGCCGTAACCCCAGTTGATCGACATGGCGCCGGCGGTCATTTTGCGGCGGTCCTCGAGAATCTTCTTCACCTGCCGCTGCAGCACCACGCCCTCGGGCACGGTTTCCAGACGGTTGGCCAGATCCTGGAGTTTCTTGAGCGGGTAACCGGTGTCCCAGTCGTCCTCGACCTGATGGCCGACGTAGGGGCTCCAGTCCACGAACAGGGACTTGTTGGGCTCGCGCACCAGTGATTTGACCACGTGGTTGCCCTCGTCCAGCGCGTCGCGATAGTCGTCGACCATCTTCTGCGCGTCCTGCTCGGAGAGTATCTGCTCGTTGATCAGACGCTCGGCGTACAGCGTGCGGCTGGACGGGTGCGACTTGATCTTCTTGTACATCAGCGGCTGCGTGGAGGACGGCTCGTCCGCCTCGTTGTGACCGGAACGACGGTAGCAGATCAGGTCGATCACCACGTCCTTCTTGAACTGCATGCGGTAGTCCACCGCCAACTGGGTGACGAAGTAGACCGCCTCCGGATCGTCCGCGTTGACGTGGAAGATCGGCGACTGAACCATCTTCGCCACGTCGGTGCAGTACTCGGTGGAGCGGGCGTCGTCACGGCGGCTGGTGGTGAAGCCGACCTGGTTGTTGACGATCACGTGCAGGGTGCCGCCGGTCTTGAAGCCGCGGGTCTGGGACATCTGGAAGGTCTCCATGACCACGCCCTGACCGGCGAACGCCGCGTCACCGTGAATCAGAATCGGCACCACCTGGTCCCCGCCGGCGTCGTTGCGGCGATCCTGCCGGGCGCGCACCGACCCCTCCACCACCGGCGACACGATCTCCAGGTGGGACGGGTTGAAGGCCAGCGCCAGATGCACTTCGCCGCCGGAGGTCTGCACGTTGGACGAGAAGCCCTGGTGGTATTTCACGTCGCCGGAGCCGTTCTCGTTAAAGCTCTTGCCCTCGAACTCGCCGAACAAATCGCGGGGGCTCTTGCCGAGGATGTTGACCAGCAGATTCAGGCGGCCACGGTGGGCCATGCCGATCACCATCTCCTTGGCGCCGTAACTGCCGACCCGCTGGATCATCTCGTCCATCAGCGGAATCATCGATTCACCGCCTTCCAGGCCGAAACGCTTGGTGCCGGGGTAACGGCTGCCCAGGTATTTTTCCAGGCCTTCGGCGGCGGTCAGACGCTCGAGAATATGGCTCTTGATGTCGGCGCCGTACTGCGGGTGGCTGCGCACGCCCTCCAGCCGCTGCTGAAGCCAGCGCTTCTCGGCGGTGTTGACGATGTGCATGTACTCACAGCCCACCGTGGAGCAATAGGTGCCCTTCAGGCAGTCCATGATCTCGCGCAGGGTGGCTTCCGGCTTACCGATGAACAGGTTGCCGGTCTGGAACACCGTGTCCATGTCCGCCTTGCTCAGGCCGTGGTGCGCCAGCTCCAGGTCGGAGACCGCCTCGCGCTCCATCAAACCGAGCGGGTCCAGCTTGGCCACCTGATGGCCCCGGTTGCGGTACGCGGCGATCAGATGAAGCACCCGCACCTGGCGGCGTTCATGCTCGCTGCTGACGGCGCCGGCGCCGACTTTCTGCACACGGGACTTGTTCTTGGCTTCGAGCAGGAAATACTCACGGACCGCCGAATGGGGGACATCGGACTCAACGGCGCCGTTGGAGGGCAGCTTTTCGAAGTAGGCGCGCCAGTCTTCCGGCACGGAATTGGGATCAGTCAGATAGGATTCGTACAGTTCATCAACATAGGCCGCATTGGAGCCCCCGATATGGGAGGACTGCCACTGACGGTACATGGAACTGTCTTGCATCGTCGCTCGTTCCTTAGCCGGGCGAACGTCACGCCTGTGGGCATGTCTTCTGCTCTGTCCACAGGGCTGCGACCCTGTTACCCGCGCTCATCGCTGTTTACGGACCGGCACCTTTTAAGCTCCGGCCCACTTGCTGTCTGGCGGCTCCGGGGTTGCCGAAACCGCCACCTAGTGTAGTACCTTTGTGGTGGTTTTGTTAGGCGTCTACGGAGAAAATGACTTATCGGTCTTTTTTCTCCTGACCGCAATCCCACCAACGTCTAACGCTTACCGACCCTCTATAAAGGCATGGGGGCGACGGCACCGATCTCAAGCTTAACCAAAGCCACCCTTCCCCGAACCCTTCCGTCGCATCCGGATACAATTTGCAGCCGGGGAAGGCGCCCACAAAAAAGGCGGCCCGCAGGCCGCCTTCTTCGCTTTCCGTTACACGCCCCGTTCCAGGAGCATGGACCGGATGTGGCCGATGGCCCGCGTTGGGTTCAGCCCCTTGGGGCAGACGCTCACGCAGTTCATGATGCCGTGGCACCGGAACAGGCTGAACGGGTCATCCAGGCGCGACAGGCGCTCCTCGGTGGCCTCGTCACGGCTGTCCGCCAGGAACCGGTAGCTCTGCAGCAGCGCCGCCGGACCCAGGAACTTCTCCGGGTTCCACCAGAAGCTGGGGCAGCTGGTGGAGCAGCACGCGCACAGAATGCACTCGTAGAGGCCGTCCAGCTTGGCCCGGTCCTCCGGCGTCTGCAGGCGCTCGATGGCCGGCGCCGGCGTGTCGTTCTGCAGGTACGGCTGCACCTTCTCGTACTGGTTGTAGAACATGGTCATGTCCACCACCAGGTCGCGAATCACCGGCAGGCCGGGCAGCGGGCGCAGCACCAGCGGCTTCTTGCCTTCCTTCACACCCGGCGCCACTTCAGACAGCGGGGTGATGCAGGCGAGGCCGTTCTTGCCGTTGATGTTCATGCCGTCGGAACCGCAAACGCCTTCCCGGCAGGACCGGCGGTAGGCCATCGACGGGTCCTGCTCTTTGACCAGATTGAGCACGTCGAGCACCATCAGGTCCTTGCCCTGGGTGTCCACCTCGTACTCTTTCATGGACGGTTCGCGGTCGGTGTCCGGGTTGTAGCGATAGATACTGACTTTCATGGCTACGCGCCTCCGTTAGTAGGTCCGGATCTTCGGCTGGAAGGTATCGACGGTCTTCGGCTTGAAGTTCACATCCCGCTTGCCCAGTTTTTTCGACTTGGGGTCGAACACGGAATGGCACAGCCAGTTTTCGTCGTCACGATCCGGGAAGTCGTAGCGGGAATGGGCGCCCCGGCTTTCGGTGCGTCCGGACGCCGCCAGCGCGGTGGCTTCCGCGACTTCCAGCAGGTTGTCCAGTTCCAGCGCTTCGACACGGGCGGTGTTGAAGGACTGGCTCTTGTCCTCGAGATGGGCGTTGGCGATGCGCTCGCGCAACTTGGCCAGCTTCTGAACGCCCTCTTCCATCAGATCACCCTTGCGGAATACACCGAAGTGATTCTGCATGGTGCTCTGCAGTTCCTTGCGCAGCGAGGACACGGATTCGCCGTCCTTGGACTCGTTCCAGCGGTTGACGCGGCTCAGCGCCCGCTCCAGGTCCTCTTCGCTGGGCTCGTACTGGGTCATGCCCTGACGCAGCGCCTCTTCGATGTGCAGACCCGCCGCGCGGCCGAACACCACCAGGTCGAGCAGCGAGTTGCCGCCCAGACGGTTGGCGCCGTGTACCGACACGCAGGCTACCTCGCCCACCGCGAACAGGCCGTTGACGAACTGATCCTCGCCTTCGTGGCCGCCGCTGAACTTGAGCGCCTGGCCGTTCACGTTGGTGGGGATGCCGCCCATCATGTAGTGACAGGTGGGCACCACCGGGATCGGTTCCTTGACCGGGTCCACCTGGGCGAAGGTGATGGACAGCTCGCAAATGCCGGGCAGACGGCTGTGCAGCACCTCCTCGCCGAGATGGTCCAGCTTCAGATAGACGTAGTCGCCGTCCGGGCCGTCGCCGCGGCCGTCGAGGATCTCCATCATCATGGAGCGGGCCACCACGTCACGGGACGCGAGGTCCTTGGCGTTGGGCGCGTAGCGCTCCATGAAGCGCTCGCCGTCCTTATTAATAAGGTAGCCGCCCTCGCCCCGGCACCCTTCGGTGACCAGGGTACCCGCGCCGGCAATGCCGGTGGGGTGGAACTGCCACATTTCCATGTCCTGCACCGGCACGCCGGCACGCAGGGCCATGCCCACGCCATCGCCGGTGTTGATCAGGGCGTTGGTGGTGGAGGAGTAGATACGGCCGGCGCCGCCGGTGGCGAACACCGTGGCCTTGGCTTTGAAGAACACGGTCTCGCCGGTCTCGATGCTGATCGCGATCACACCGCAGACGTTATCGTCGGCGTCCTTCACCAGATCCACGGCGTACCATTCGTTGTAGAACTGGGTGCCGTTCTTGAGGTTCTGCTGGTAAAGGGTGTGCAGCAGCGCGTGACCGGTACGGTCGGCGGCGGCACAGGTGCGGGCGGCCTGGCCACCCTCACCGAAATTCTTGGACTGGCCACCGAAAGGACGCTGGTAGATGCGGCCTTCCTCGGTGCGGGAGAACGGCAGACCCATGTGGTCCAGCTCGAACACCGCTTCCGGGCCCACCTGGCACATGTATTCGATGGCTTCCTGGTCACCGATATAGTCGGAGCCCTTCACCGTGTCGTACATGTGCCAGCGCCAATCGTCATTGGGATCGGCGGAGGCGATCGCGCAGGTGATACCGCCCTGGGCGGACACCGTGTGCGAACGGGTCGGGAATACTTTGGAAATCAGCGCGGTTTTGAAACCGGACTGCGCCATCTGCAGGGAAGCACGCATGCCTGCGCCCCCGCCGCCAACGACGATCGCGTCAAAGGTGATGGTACGAATGGACATGGATTATGCGCCTCCCCAGATCATCAGCAGGCCCCACAGCAGGTACACAAGCAGCAGCAGCGCGATGGCCATCTGCACCACCAGACGAACACTGGTGGCCGCTTTGCCGAAGGTCAGGCTGGTAAGATAGTCGGTGGTCACGCTCCACAGGCCGATCCAGGTGTGGGCGGCCACGGAGAACAACAGAAGGGTGTTAGCGATCTGCATGGGCACGGAGCCCATAAAGGCACTCCAGGTGCCGTAATCCAGATCCGGCTGGGCGATCAGAAAGCCCAGCATGCCGATCACGTACACGGCGATCACCACAGCGGAAACCCGCTGGATCAGCCAATCATAAAGGCCGTTACGGCCCAGGCTCGTTACACTGGTTACCATACCCAGGCTCCTGCCAACAGAATCAGTACCGCGGTGACAACGAAAGTGGCGAAGGCACCACGACGTCCACCTTCCAGGGTCTCACCCATGCCCATATCCATAATCAAATGGCGGATACCGGCGACCAGGTGATAAAGAATGACGGCCAGGATCGCCCAGACCACCAATTTGGCGAGGGGCGAGGTCATCAGCTGTTTCAGGTCCGCAAAGCTCTCGGGGGACGCCAAGGAGCGATCCAGCATCCACAGCAAGACGGGGATGGCAACGAAAATGGCCACGCCAGTAATACGGTGAGTGATGGATGCAATGGCGGTGACCGGGAACTTGATCGTCGTTAGATCGAGGTTAACGGGTCTCTTATCGTTCACGGTAGCCTACACTTTTGCCGGGCCCCGGATACACCGGAGCGGTTATCGGGAACTTGGCATCAACGGCGACATCAGAGTGTGAATGCGGATAAAGCCGATGGTGCCCGGGCCGGGGTTGGAGCCCACAGGGAACTCCTGCTTGGTCCCGAACGGCGAAAAACCGATCGGAACGGGGCCGGAGACTCCTTCGCGGGCGGCAGTATATCGCCGCGCTTACGGCAAAACAAACGGCAAACTGCGACTTTTATCTTAGCCGGCCCCGCGGACCGCCCCCTCATCCGGCGCTGGCGGGACCTGGGCGGTTAATCCCTTGTTTTTTAACGGCCCTTTGCGGCGGGCCCGTCGCGAAGCGCCGTAATAGCCTGTTTACCCTACAAAAGTCGCTCCCGCCGGGGGCCGGCTTCTCGTTGACAAAGACCCACCAAAACTTTAACGTCCCCCGCGCTCTGGAGGACCTTCCCAGTAGGGACCCTCTATTCACCGAGGAGAAATTCCCATGACCGAGAAGAAAGCCATTCTCAAGGTAGAGGGCCGGGACGATCTGGAACTGCCGATCCATACGCCCACCCTGGGCCGTGACGTGATCGACGTTTCTTCCCTGACCGCCAACGGTATCTTTACCTTCGACCCGGGTTTCACGTCCACCGCTTCCTGCGAATCAAAAATCACCTTCATCGACGGTGAAGTGGGCAAACTGCTGCATCGGGGCTATTCCATCGAGGAACTGGCCGCCAAGTCGGACTATCTTGAAGTGTGCTACCTCCTGCTCAACGGTGAACTGCCCACCGCCGAGCAGAAAGAGACCTTTGTCAGCACCGTCAAAAACCACACCATGGTGCACGAGCAGATCCGCAATCTGTTCAACGGCTTCCGCCGCGACGCGCACCCGATGGCCATCATGTGTGGCGTGGTGGGGGCACTGTCCGCGTTTTATCACGACTCGCTGGACATCAATAACCCCACCCACCGGGAAATCACCGCGTTCCGTTTGATCGCGAAGATGCCCACCATCGCGGCCATGTGCTACAAGTACGGTCTCGGTCAGCCGCTGATGTATCCGCGCAACGACCTCGGTTATGCGGAAAACTTCCTGCACATGATGTTCGGCAACCCGTGCGAGGAAACCAAGGTCAGCCCGACCCTGGCCCGCGCCATGGACAAGATCTTCATCCTGCACGCCGACCACGAGCAGAACGCCTCCACCTCCACGGTGCGCCTGGCCGGCTCCTCCGGTGCCAACCCGTTCGCCTGCATCGCCGCCGGCATTTCCGCCCTTTGGGGCCCCGCCCACGGCGGTGCCAACGAAGCGGTGCTGAACATGCTCGACGAGATCGGCGACATCTCCAACATCGACGAGTACATCGCCAAGGCCAAGGACAAGAACGATCCGTTCAAGCTGATGGGCTTCGGCCACCGGGTCTACAAGAACTACGACCCGCGTGCCACCGTGATGCGCGAATCCTGCCACGAAGTGCTCAACGAGCTGGGTGTCAACGATCCGCAGCTCGAGCTGGCCATGAAGCTCGAAGAGATCGCCCTGAACGACCCCTACTTCAAAGAGAAGAAGCTGTTCCCGAACGTGGACTTCTACTCCGGGATCATTCTCAAGGCGATCGGCATCCCGACCTCCATGTTCACCGTGATCTTCGCCCTGTCCCGCACCGTGGGCTGGATCGCGCACTGGAACGAGATGATCTCCAATCCCTACAAGATCGGCCGTCCCCGCCAGCTCTACACCGGCGAGACCGAGCGCGAGATGACCGCGCTCAGCGACCGCAAGTAACCGACAGCCGCCGCCCCGCGGCGCTCTGTCCGGTCCCCCGGGACCCAGAAAGCGAACCCCCACGGGTTCGCTTTTTTTTGCCCCGCCGCAACACTTGGTACACCAGTACAACAATCCGCAACCAGCCTCCAACAACCGGCCCCCGCCGACCGGTGGATACTGTCGGGCAACGCGCCATTTTAATAACAACGGACCGGCATCCATGCCGGCCAGCGGAGTGCCCTGATGAAGATGCCCGTGAACCGGTACGCCGGTATCGCCCTGCTCGCCCTACTGGCCTTACTGACCACCGCCTGCGGCGGCGGCTCGAGCTCCTCGCCGGCCCCGTCGGGCGGCCCGTCACCGACGCCCACCGAGCCGGAGCCTGAACCGCCGGCGCCGGTGGCCGGCGAAGGCAGCATCCGGGTGCTGTCCAGCCGCGCCGACCTGATCAGCGGCGGCGACGCCCTGGTCGCGATCGCCGCCGACGACCCCGCGCTGCTCAATAACGCCCGTGTCAGCCTCGGCGGCACCGACGTCAGCGACCGGTTTCGGCGCACCGGAGAGTCCCTCAAAGGCCTGGTCGACGGCATGTCCCCCGGCGCCCACACCCTGCGGGTGACCCTGGCCGACGGCTCGATACTGCAACAGCCGCTGGTCAACCATCCCAACGGCGGCCCGGTGTTTTCCGGCCCCCAGATCGGGCCCTGGACCTGCAGCAACGACGCCGCCACCGACGCGCAGTGCAACCAGCCCGCCGAATACCGTTTCAAGTACGTGCCCGCCGGCAAGCTGCAGGCGTTCATCACCGGGTTCGATCCGATGAACCCGGGCCTGCCCGGCGCCTTCCTCGACTATCAGCCGGACAACCCGCCGGCGGACCAGGACATCGCCCGGGTGACCACCGATCAGGGCGTGCAGGTACCGTTTATCGTGCGCATTGAAACCGGCGTCCAGAACCGTGACCGCTACCAGATCATGACCCTGTTCCAGCCCGACCGGGACTGGTCCGCCCTGGCGCCCCAGCCGCAGTGGAACGGCAAGCTGCTGATCCACCACGGCGGCAACGTGGGCGTGAGTTTCGGCCCCGGCGAACCGCCCAACGGCGACATCGCCGGGACCGCGCCGGAAGGCGCTGAAATCCTGCTCGGCGACAGCATCACCACGGCCCTGGGCCGCGGCTTCATGACGCTTTCCACCGCCCAGGCGAACCTCGGCCATAACGTCAATCTGGTCACCGCGGCGGAATCCCTGATGATGGGCAAGGAACGCATCGTCGAGCAGTACGGCGAGCTGCGCTACACCATCGGCACCGGCTGTTCCGGCGGCGCCATCGCGCAGCAGCACATCGCCAACGCCTACCCCGGCATCTACCAGGGCCTGATCGTGCAGTGCTCCTATCCGGACGTCTGGACCACCGCCACCCAGTTCGCCGATTACAACCTGCTCAGCCGCTATTTCGGCAACCGGATTCCGTCCGATCCGGACAGCTTCCTGTCGGTGATCACCGCCCTGCTCTCCAGCGGCGTGTTGCCGGGGGTGCAGTGGTCGGCGTTCTACGGCCACCTGCCGGTCAATCCGCTGGTCTCGGACCTGGCGTTTTTCCCCGCCGCCTTCCCGGAGCAGGCGGAATGCCCCGGCCTGGCCGACGACGTGCCGGTGTACAACGCCGAAACCCGGCCCGACGGGGTGCGCTGCGGGCTGCTCGACTTCATGATCAACCAGTTCGGCAGCCGACCACCGGAAGTCTGGTCCACCAACGAAGCCCTGCTGTCCAGGGGCTTCGCCGGCATTCCCCTGGATAACGTCGGCGTCCAGTACGGCCTGGGCGCCCTGCAGCAAGGATTGATCACCGGCGAGCAGTTCCTGCGCGTCAACCGGGAAATCGGCGGCCTGAACGTGGACATCCAGCCGCAGGCGGCGCGCACCGTGGCCGACCCGACCGCGCTCCGCAACGCCTACCGCACCGGCGCCATCAATACCGCGGAGCACCTTTCCAACGTGCCGATCATCGACCTGCGCGGCCCGGACCCCGGCATCGCCCACGACGCCTATCACTCCTGGCAGATGCGCGCCCGCCTGGAGGCGGTACAGGGCCACGCGGACAACCACGTGATCTGGTTCGGCGCCTTCCCGCTCGCCGGCGACACCGTGTTCACCACCGAGGCCCTGCTGGTCATGGACCGCTGGCTGTCGAACATCGAAGCGGACCACGGCGCCGCCGCGATCGCCGAGAAAGTGGTCACGCACAAGCCGGCCCGGGCGCGCGATCGCTGCCTGTCGCTGTCGTCGTTGTTCGATGAGGAAGACCCGCTGGTGCCGCTCACCGGCAACCTGCTCTATCCGGACCCGATCGTGCCGGGGCTGGATCCGTCGCTGTTGCCCGCGCCGCCCGCGCAAGCGGGCCTGGTGGTGGATGCCCTGACCGGCCAAGTGTGCGGGCTGGACCTGACCGCCCTGGGGCTGCCCGGCGAAATCGGCGACCTGCTGGCGCCGATCACGGACCCGTTGGTGGCGTTGCAGGAAACGGTGGTGCAAACCCGCTTCGGCACGCCACGCACCGTCGCCGGCGACGCCATCACCACCCTGGTGAACAAGTGCCGGCTCAAGGAGGTGGACCCGGCGGATTACCCGGCCAACCCGCTGGCCGGCATCCTGGATCCGGCGGCCTTCGCCGAGCGCGTGGCGGAGATTTTCCCCGACGGTGTTTGCGATTACACCCGGCCGGGCGCCGGCGTGGTGCCGACCCGGGCCTGGCTGCATTACGGCGACGCCACGCGGGTGATCGAAGGCGGTGAGCCGTTGCCACGCACCGGTCCGCTCGCCGAGGGCGGCGACGGCCTGTCCGCGCCGGCCTTCAAACTCAGCCCCTGAGGGCCCGCTTTGTCTTCCCGGTCGTGAATGCCTAAACTCGCGGGCATCGCTTCAAGACCGGGAAGGCATAATGAAAAAAATCATCGTTCTGCTGTTGGTGGCCGCTGCCGCCGCCTATTTGCTGCTGTGGCCGGTGCCGGTGGACCCGGTGGCCTGGGACGCGCCGGAGGCCCCGGAACTGACCGGCCCCTACGCCGCCAATGACGAGCTCGCCGACGTTGAGCGCCTCGCCGCCGGTCAGGGCCATGGCCCGGAGGACGTGGCCATCGACGACCAGGGCAACCTCTACGTGGGTTACGAGGACGGCCGCCTGGTGCGCTACGATCCGAACGGCGAGAACGGCGACCTGATCACCAACACCGAAGGCCGGCCGCTGGGCCTGGACATGGCGCCGGACGGCACCCTGGTGGTCGCCGACGGCTACCGCGGCCTGCTGCGCGTGAATCCCGCCTCCGGCGGGCTGACCGTGCTGACCGACCAGGCCAACGGGGTGCCCTTCGGCTTCACCGACGACGTGGACGTGGCCAGCGACGGCGTCATCTACTTCACCGACGCGTCGAGCAAATTCGGCCCGGCCATGAAGGCCCGCGACGACATCATGGAGCACGGCGGGCACGGCCGCTTCCTGAAGTACGACCCCGAATCGGCCACCACCACGGTGCTGATGGAGGGCCTGCAGTTCGCCAACGGCGTGGCGCTCTCCGAGAACGAGGATTTCGTGCTGGTCACCCAGACCGGCAGCTACAACGTGCTGCGCTACTGGCTCAAGGGCGACAAAGCGGGCAGCCACGATGTGTTCTTCGATAACCTGCCGGGCATTCCCGACGGCATCTCCGGCAACGGCCGGGGCACCTTCTGGCTGGCGCTGTTCGCGCCGCGCAACGCCGCCCTGGACGCCATGTCCGACAAGCCGCTGCTGCGCAAGGTGGTGTTCCGCCTGCCCCAGTTCATGCAGCCGCAGCCGGCCCGCCACGGCTTCGTGCTCGGCCTGGACGAAAGCGGCGCGGTGACCGCCAATCTGCAGCACCTTGGCGAGGACGCCTTCGCGCCGGTGACCAGTGCCGAACAGGCCGGCGAGCGCCTCTATCTGGGCAGCCTGACCCGCGACAGCTTCGCCGTTTATCCGCTCAGCGACGACAGGGAGTCATTACCATGATCCACGCAGCCTTCATCGGCCTCGGCAACATGGGCTATCCGATGGCCGGCCACCTGGCCAACGCCGGCCACGCCGTCACCGTCTACAACCGCAGCCCGGAACGGGCCCGCCAGTGGCTAGACGAGTATCCCGGCAAGCAGGCGGAAACCCCGGCCCTGGCGGCCCTGGACGCGGCTATGGTGTTCGTCTGCGTGGGCAACGACGACGACCTGCGCCAGGTGACCCTGGGCGACAACGGCGCCGTGCAGAGCCTCAAGGCGGGCGCGGTGCTGGTCGACCACACCACCGCCAGCGCCGCCATGGCGCACGCCCTGGACGAGGCCTGCCGGGAGCACGACGCCCTGTTCATGGACGCCCCGGTGTCCGGCGGCCAGCAAGGCGCCAAGGACGGCGCCCTGTCGATCATGTGCGGCGGCGACGAAGCGGTGTTCGAGCGGGCGCGGCCGTTGCTCGATCATTACGGCAAGAGCGTGGTGCACATGGGCCCGGTGGGCCAGGGCCAGCTCACCAAGATGGCCAACCAGATCTGCGTGGCGGGGGTGATCGAAGGCGTGGCCGAGGCCATCGCCTTCGCCGAAAAAGCCGGCCTGGACGCGGAAAAAGCCATGCGCGTGATCGGTGCCGGCGCCGGCAGCTCCTGGCAGCTGGTGAACCGCCATCAAACCATGCTCGCCGACCAGTACGACCACGGCTTCGCGGTGGACTGGATGCGCAAGGACCTGGACATCTGCCTGGCGGAAGCCAGCCGGCTGGGCACGCCGCTGCCGCTGGCGGCGCTGGTCAACGAGTTCTACAAGGAGGTCCAGGCCATGGGCGGCGGCCGCTGGGACACTTCCAGCCTGCTGCGCCGCCTGCAACGCCGGCGCGACTAGTCCTCCGCCACGGCTCCGCGCTCGGGCAACAGGGCCCGGGCGTTTTCCGCCCGCAGCTTGTCCGCCACCGGTTTCGGCAAGGCGTCGAGAAGCGGACGGTACTCACCCAGGATCGCGCCGATGCTGTCGAAATGGCCGACCACGTCGCTGCCCAATACGAAGCGGTCCGGATGGTCCTCGATCAGCGCCACCCAGGCGGCGCGCGGCTCGCCGTCCTTGATCAGATAGTGCTCGCGCACACTCCATGACAGATCCACATAAAGGTTGTCGTAACGCTCCAGCAGCGCGCGGATGATTTCATTGAGCGTGGCCAGCGGCGCCTGGCGCTTCTCCACGCCGCCGCTGGTACCGGCATGGGCCAGCACGAAGCGCGTATCCGGATTGCTTCTCAGCGCGTCCTCCAGCTCGCCCAGGTAGATCGGCGTTTCCTCGCGCAGCGAGGTCAGGTTGCTGTGCAGCAGCACCGGCAGATCGTGGCGGGCCGCCAGGCGGTAGACTTTCATCAGCGCCGGGTGGTTGGCGCGGGCGGTTTCGCCGGCGGTGAGCGCGGTCAGGTCGTCGTGGCGGGTGATCACCTCGCCGATGCCGCGCCACATGCCGGGGTAGCGTTCGATCAGCGCTTGCACGTGGCGGGCGGCGTTCATGTCGGTGGGATTGAAACCGCTGATGAACGGCGCCAGGCGGCGGCGCTGATCCTCCGGCAGATCCCGCACCGCGCCGGCGACGATGTCGTCGGTGGCGCTGTAGTAATACAGCGGCGCTTCGTCGCCCAGGTAATAACGCGGCCGGCGCGGCGCGTCCTGCTGCCACTTCTTGACCACCGGCAGGCCGAACAGCCAGGCGTCCTCGACGCCGGCCTCGTCCATGGCCGCCAACATCGCCTCGCTGCCGTCGCTCTGCTGCATGAAATCCACATAGTGAAGATGGGCGTCCACCCAGCCGCCCTCGCCGGCCGATGCCAGGCCCGCGACCATCAAAAGCGCCCCAAACAACCCTGTTCTCATGCGGTTCTCCCCGTCCAACGGCTGTATTTGCTTACCCGCTTAACAGACCCGGAGGCCGGCGCGCGGTTTCACCGGGCGGTCATAATTGAACACTTTTTCACATCCGGTCGAGCCGTTGTCTATTTATGGACATTCCATCACTTTAAGGCTTATTATGGAGAAAACCGTCAGGAGGCAATATGCAACCGGCCATTGAACCTTGCGCCAAACCACTGGATGACACGGCCCGCCATGCCGCGTTGCGGGCGGTGTTGCGCCTTTTGGACCACTGGCAGTGCTCGGAAAAGGAAAAGACCGCCCTGCTCGGCGTCGGCCGCTCCACCCTGCATAAATACCAAAGCCGACCGGAAAGCGCCCGGGTGAGCAATGATCTGCTCGAGCGCCTCAGCTATTTGCTGAACATCCACCAGGCGCTGCGCACCCTATTCGGCAACCGGGAAAACGTCTACGGCTTCGTGCGCATGCCGAACCACAACCCGTTTTTCAACGGCGCCAGCCCCATGGATGTGATGAGCAACGGCCGGGTGGCCAGCCTGTACGAAGTGCACCGGCAACTGGACGGGCTGCGCGGGGGGCAGTGGTGATCGACCCCGCCGACCTGCCCACCGCCGCTTTTCTCCATCAAGAGGCCTACCGGCTGGTGAACGGTAAATACCCGCCCATCCATTTATTCGACGACGTCGCCGACCAGGCCGATTTCGAAGCTCTGTACGCGGTTCAGGCGCTCACCAACCCACGCATTCAGATGCAGGTCGGCGAGCTGCACCGGGTGCCGCCGGCGCGCCGCCCCTGGGGCATTCCCGGCTGCAACTACGCGCTCGGCCCCTTCGTGCATCTGAGCCCCTACGGCTCGCGCTTCTCGGATGGCGAATACGGCGTGTTCTACTGCGCCGAACAGATGGCCACGGCGATCGCCGAGACCCGCTACCATCAGGAGCGTTACTTTCGTGCGGTTCAGGGTCTGAAATTCGATCGCATCGTGATGCGCGGCCTGAAGGTCTGCTTCAGCGCGCGGCTACGCAATATCCACCACCCCCGCCGCGACGACGAGGACTGGTATCACCCCGAGGATTACGGCAGCGCGCGCCGGCTGGGCCGGGCCCTGTTCGACGCCGATGAGCACGGTCTGGTGTACGGCTCGGTGCGCCACCACCAGGCGCGCTGTTTCGCCCTGCTGTCACCGCATCTGATTGAATCGGTGACGCCGGCCACGCATTACGAGTACATCTGGGATGGGGAGCGGATCGCTCATATTCTTACTATTCGGCAGCATAGTTAGGAACGCCGGCTTGTGGCAGCGGGCCTTGTGGGAGCGGGCCCCGCCCGCGAAAGGCCGGCAAAGCCGGCCGGCAGGATCCCAGAGACCTTGTTACTGCGCCGCTTCCAGACGTCTCTGGTATCCCGCCGGGTGGCTAAAGCCACCCTTTCGCGGGCGGGGCCCGCTCGCACAAGTGGCGACTCCCCCAGAGGTGGAACGCCAAAAAAAAGCCCCGGCTCTTTCGAGCCGGGGCTTTTTATTTGGCGTCCCCTAGGGGAGTCGAACCCCTGTTACCGCCGTGAAAGGGCGGTGTCCTAGGCCACTAGACGAAGGGGACGTGTTTGGTGGAGCCAGGCGGGATCGAACCGCCGACCTCTACAATGCCATTGTAGCGCTCTCCCAGCTGAGCTATGGCCCCAAAAGCTGTCCCACCGGGCTGCGCCCTGTGTGGAGCCGCGTATTTTACGCAGCGGCCTTACCCTGTCAAGCATCCACCCAGGGTTTTTGACAGTTGGAAGTCCGTTTGTACAAGCCTTGTTCAATTCGCCGGAACAATGGCCGCCCACTCCTTCTCCAGCTTCTTGGTTTGCTTCTTGGAAACGCCGCCGAGCACGTCAATGGCATGACGCAGACGGGCGCGGCTGATGTCCGGGCCCAGCAGTTCCATACTGTCGACCACGGAAAAACTGGCGCTGGTGCCGGCGATCGCCACGAACACCGGAAACAGGAAATCCTTGATCTTGATCTCCAGGGCGTCGGCCAGCTGTTTGGCGTCCGCGAACAGGCCGTCGCGCTGCCAGTCCCGGCGCGCCTCACAGCTCCACAGGTAGAACTGCAGCCAGACTTTCATTGCCTCCGCGTCGTGCTTGGGGTGCTGGAAGTCGGCTTCCTCCACGGCCACCATGCCGGAGAAACAGAAGCCCGCCTTGTCCACCACCTCGCCGAAGGTTTCCACGCGCTGCTTCACATGGGGCAGCACGCGCATGGCGTAATCGCGGTTGAAGGCCCAGTCGCGCAACTGGTCGAGGAACTGCTCGTCGGACAAGTCATGCAGCCACTGGCCGTTGAGCCAGCTCAGCTTTTCCACGTCGAACACCGGACCACCCAGGGACACGCGCTGGATATCGAACGCCGCCTGCATGTCTTCCAGGGTGAAACGCTCGCGCTCGTCGGGCATCGACCAGCCCATGCGGCCCAGGTAGTTGACCACCGCTTCCGGCAGATAGCCCATGCGGCGGTAGAAGTTGATGCTCACCGGGTTCTTGCGCTTGCTGAGCTTGGACTTGTCCGGGTTGCGCAGCAGCGGCATGTGGCACAGCACCGGCATGTCCCAGCCGAAGTACTGGTACAGCAGCTTGTGCTTGGGGGCCGAATTCAGCCATTCCTCACCGCGGATCACATGGGTGATTTCCATCAGGTGATCGTCCACCACATTGGCCAGGTGGTAGGTGGGCATGCCGTCGGACTTGAGCAGGATCTGCGCGTCCACCAGGGACCAGTCCAGCTCCACGGTGCCGCGCAGCATGTCGTCGATTTCACAGCGGCCGGACTCCGGCACCCGCATGCGGATCACATAGGGGTCGCCGGCGTCCTCGCGGCGTTGCTGCTCGTCGGCGGGCAGTTCCAGATCGGCCGGCTTCAGGGCCCGGTTTTCGCCCCGCTCTTTCAGGTCGGCGCGCAGCTGGTCCAGCTCTTCGGCGCTGCGGAAACATTTGAAGGCATGGCCGTCGGCGATCAGACGCTCCGCATAGCGCCGGTAATCACCGGCCCGCTCGCTTTGCCGGTAAGGCGCATGGGGGCCGCCCACGTCCGGGCCCTCGTCCCAGTCCAGGCCCAGCCAGCGCAGCGATTCCAGGATCGCCTGCTCCGAGGCATCACTGGAGCGGGTCTGATCGGTGTCTTCGATACGGAGAATGAACTGGCCGCCGTGCTGGCGGGCAAAACAACGATTGAAAAGCGCGATATAAGCGGTCCCCACATGGGGGTCGCCGGTGGGCGAAGGTGCCACTCGGGTACGAACGGTCATGCTGACTCCGTGGCCGGAATAAAGGGACGCATTATAGGCTAATGCGCCCCTGTTATCAGCATAACGGCGAGGTCATGCTTTCCGGTCAGCGCCGTCCGGCAATCAGACTGATGATCCAGATCACCAGGAATACAACGAACAGAATCTTGGCAATGCCCGCGGCGGTGCCGGCAATACCACTAAACCCCAGAACCGCGGCAATGATCGCGATGACAAGAAATAAAAGGCTCCAGCTCAGCATAATTTTCTCCCTGTTTTGCGTTATCGCACCGTCATCAAAGCCAAACGACGCCACTTTCACAAGGCGCTTTTACAGGAATATACCTTTGCCCGGATTTGCATGAACGGGGGTTTCCCGTGGCGGCGGCGGCCGTGCGATAATAACGCCATGTCCTCACTCAACACCCCGATCCCCGGCCCTGCCCCGCTCAGCCGGCGCTTTTCCATCGCGCCCATGATGGCGTATACAACGCGCGACTTTCGTTATCTGGCCCGGTTAATTACCCGCCGCACGCTGCTCTACACCGAAATGGTGGTGGCGCCGGCGGTGATCCACGGCGACCGGGACCGGCTGCTCGGTTTCGACGCCGCCGAGCACCCGCTGGCGGTACAGCTGGGCGGCAGCGACCCGGAACAGCTGGCGGAAGCGGCGCGCATCTGCGCGGACTACGGCTACGACGAGATCAACCTCAACGTGGGCTGTCCCTCGGACCGGGTGCAGCAGGGCAAGATCGGCGCGGTGCTGATGGCGGAACCGGAGCTGGTGGCGCGCTGCGTGGAAGCGATGGCGAACGTCACGGACGTGCCGGTGACGGTGAAAACCCGCATCGGCATCGACGATCAGGACGACTTCCCGTTCCTGCAGCGCTTCGTCCGCCATATGGATGAGGCCGGCTGCCGCAGCCTGACCATTCACGCCCGCAAGGCGATCCTGGACGGCCTGTCGCCGAAGGAAAACCGGGATATCCCGCCGCTGATCTACGAGCGCGCCTACGCCGTCAAACAAGCCTTCCCGCACATGGAGATCATCCTCAACGGCGGGCTGCGCGACGTGCCGGGCATGCTCGCCCATCTGGGCCAGGTGGACGGCCTGATGGTGGGCCGGGAGGCCTACATGAACCCCTGGTTTCTGGCCGACGTGGACCGGCAGGTGTTCGGCGAGAACACCCCGCCGCCGGACCGGCTGGCGGTGGCCGAGGCGTTCATTCCCTATCTGGAGCGGCGCTACGCCGACGGCGTGCACCCCAAGCATGTGCTGCGCCACGCGCTCAATCTGTTCCAGGCGATGCCCGGCGCCCGCGCCTACCGCCGGCACCTGAGCCAGCACGCGCACAAGAACGACGCCACGCCGGAGGTCTACCAAGAGGCCCTGGCCCTTTTGACCCGGCACACGGTTGGCTATGCTGGGGCCACTACACAGGGAGGTCAGCCATGATCAGCAAACGCCAACAACTCGAACAATGGACCACCGTGGTCGCCGACACCGGCGATCTGGAACGCATCGCTGAGCTGCGGCCCCACGATGCCACCACCAACCCGTCCCTGCTGCTGGCCGCCGCACGGGACGAACGCTACCGGCACCTGCTCGACCAGGCCCGCGAGCTGGCCCGGGAACTGGGCCACGAAGGCGACCTGACCTGGTGCACCGACGCCTTCGCCTGCGTGGCCGGCCAGGCGGTGCTGAGCCATATCCCGGGCCTGGTGTCCACCGAGGTGGACGCGCGGCTGTCGTTCGACACCGCCGCCACGGTCGCCAAGGCGCGCCGCCTGATGGCGCTGTACCGGGAACTGGAGGTGCCGGCGGAACGCGTTCTGATCAAGGCCGCGGCCACCTGGGAGGGCATCCAGGCGGCGCGCATCCTTGAGGAAGAAGGCGTGCGCTGCAACCTCACCCTGGTGTTCAGTGCCGAGCAGGCGCTGGCCGCCGCCGAAGCCGGCGCCACGCTGATCTCGCCGTTCGTGGGCCGGATTCAGGACTGGCACGTCAAACGCGGGCTGGAAATCACCGATATCAATCAGGATCCGGGCGTGCAGTCGGTGCGCGAGATTTTCCATCTGCTCAAGGGGCGCGGGCTGAACACCATCGTAATGGGCGCCAGCTTCCGCAACGCCGCTCAGATCGAGGCGCTGGCCGGCTGCGACCGGCTCACCATCAGCCCGGCGTTGCTCGGCGAGCTGGCCGAAGACGACGGCGCCCTGTCGCGCTGCCTGGACCCGGACACGGTGGTCCCGGCGGAACCGGACGGCGCGCTTCCCGCCCGGGCACTGAACGAAGCCCGTTTCCGCTGGTCATTGAATGACAACCCCATGGCCTGCGATCTGCTCAGCGACGGCATTCGCCGTTTCGCCGCCGATCAACGCGCCCTGGAATCATTACTGACCGCGGAGGACATCGCAGCGTGAAATGGCTTGCCCGTTTGTTTGAATCCGACTCACCCGCCCAGACCCGCGAAGAAAGCGACCACGACCTGCACCGCGCCGCCGCCGCGCTGCTCATGGAAGTGGCGCGCACCGACGGCGAAGTGGATCAGCGCGAGCAGCGCCTGCTGGTCAAGGCGGTGCGCGAGCGCTGGCATCTGGAAGCGGAAGAGATGGAGGAAATCGTCGCCGAGCTGGATCAAAGACTGGAAAACGCCACCGACCTGTTCGAGTTCACCATCCCTCTGCGGCAACGCTGGGATCCGGAAACGCGGGTACAGCTGATTTACGATATGTGGACGATCGCCGCCGCCGACGGCGACGCCGACAGCCACGAAGAGCAGCTGATCCGGCGGGTGTCGGAGCTGTTGTACGTGTCCCACGGCGACTTTATCCGCGCCAAACTGGCCGCCCTGGGAGAATAGCGCCGGGCCCGCGCCCGGCTACCCCGCGCTTTACCAGCCGTCGTCGCTTTCCAGCTCCGGGTCTTCGTCGGGCAGGGCCGGCTCTTCGTCTTTGCCTTCCTGCATCAGACGGCGCTGCAGATAGGCGTTACGGATGAAGGTATAGCGGTCGCCGACGATATTGCGCTCCAGGTCCAGCAGATCGGCCCGCAGATCGACGCCGTACAAAGCCGCCAGCGAGTAGCGCGCCAGATCGTCCTCCAGATAGCTCACCGGCCACAAATAGCTGCTTGGATAGATGGTGGTGGCGTCACGCACCGACGACGGCCCCAGAATCGGCACCACCAGATAGGGCCCGCGGGGCACGCCCCAGCGGCCCAGGGTCACGTCCAGGCTGGTGTCGGTGTTGCGCAGGTCCACGTCGCTGGCCACGTCGAACAGGCCGGCCACCCCCAGAGTGGTATTGATGCCGAAACGCCCCAGGCTGTTGCCGGCCTCGCCCCAGCGCCACTGGAAAATATAGTTGAGGCCGTCACCGATATCGCCCAGATTGCTGAAGAAACGGGTCACGGTGTTATCGAGCCACTCCGGTGTCACCCAGCGATAGCCCTTGGCGGCCGGCTTCAGCGCGTAGCGGTCGACGAATTCGTTAAAGCCGAAAATCTTGCGGTTGAAACCCTGCCAGGGATCCATCTCGGCGAAGCGACCGGCGCCGCCGGCCTGGTCGAACGGCGTCGAGGCGCTGCCCCAGTCGTCGCCGGACTGGATCGCGGCTTCGCGGGTCTCGCCGGCGGTTTCCGGTACCGGCTGGGCGAATACCGGTTGGGATAAGGCAATCAATGGCGCCGAGACAAGCGCCGCAATCCATATGCGCACAGTAGCTCCCTAATCAGTGATGGCCCGCGCATTATAGCGGTGCCTGCCATGCAAAGAGCAACCTTGCCGCTCTCAGGCCGGAGTGGGTTGCAGGCGGGCGCCCAGAATCAGTTCGCGGTCGCGAAGCCGCTGCAGCAGATCCGCGCCGAAGCTCAACAGCGCGACGCGGTCCTGGAAACCCATTTCATCGCCCAGCGTTTGCAGCAGTTGTTCGCCGCTGCTGAGCGGCTGCTCCTGCATCAATGCCAGCAGCCGCGCGGTGACCGCGTTGATTTCCATGAACGCCACCCGGTCCTCCGCATTGCGGTACACCAGCAGCCACACCGGCTGCTCCGGCGGCGTCTCCGGGCGGTGCTCCGGGCCGATTTGATGCACCGGCCAACGGTAGTTGAGCACGCAATGCAGCGGGTTCAGATAGGGCACCCCCCGCAGCAGATCACCGCCGGGCTGCACACCCTGCTCCGGCACCGTGTCGGTGGCGGTGTCCAGCACCAGCTCAATCCACTCGTAGTGCGCCAGCTCGGCGAGAAAAGGCGGATCGCCCTCCCCCGGTTGATAGGTCTCGGCAAGAAAGGTAACGAACTCTTCCGGAATTTCCAGAAAGTACGGCGACGTGCAGGCGTGCTGATCAAAGAAGCCGCGCACCAGACGCCGCCAGCCGGTGTCGTCGTAGAGGCTGCGCAGAACCGGAAAGCCCTTTTCCAGAAACCCGTTGAGATTGTTGAAGAACAACTGGCGGTAGACCGCCAGACGCCGCTCTTCGATGCCGGACGGCGCCGGATGGCGTTGCGGATTGCGCAGGTGCGCCGCGAACGAACGCTGCAGGCGCTGGAATTCCGGCTCGCTCATCAGGCCCTCCGGCTGATCGCGGCGCGGCGCTGCTGGGCCTCGCCGATGCGATCCAGCTCGCGGTTCAGTTCCTCCACCGGCGGAAAATTAAAGTCCCGCTCCAACAGCGTGGGCAACACGCCGAACTGGTCGTAGGCGACGTCCAGCAACCGCCACACCGGGTCGATCACTTCGCTGCCGTGGGTGTCCACCTTGAGGTCCTCGGCTTCGTCGAAATGGCCGGCGATGTGCACATAGAAAATACGTTCGCCGGGCAGGCCGCGAATAAAGTCGGCGGCGTCGTAGCCGTGGTTGATACCGTTGACGTAGGCGTTGTTCACGTCCAGCAACAGGCCGCAATCCGCCTCTTCCAGTACCGCGTTGACGAATTCCAGCTCGCCCAGCGGGCGGCTTTCGGTCACCTCCGGCGTGGCGTAATAGCTGACGTGTTCAATACCGATGCGCTGGCCGAGAAAGTCCTGCACCCGGCGGATGCGGTCCGCCACATAGTGCACCGCTTCCTCGGTGAACGGGATCGGCATCAAGTCGTAAAGATGGCCGTGATCGCTGCAGTAGCTGAGGTGCTCCGTATAGCAGCGGATCCGGTGCTCGCCGAGAAACTGTTTGATGTTCCCCAGCAATTCGAAATCAAGAGGTTCCGGTCCGCCCAGGGACAGGCTGAGACCGTGGCTGACAAAGGGGTACCGCTCGGTGAAACCACGAAACTCACGGGCCAGCTTGCCGCCCATGGGAATCCAGTTTTCCGGCGCCACTTCGAGAAAATCCACCGGTATGGTGCCCGGTTGGGACAGCGGGCCCATCAGGGCCCGCCGCAACCCCAGACCGGTACCGGTCACGGGGAAAGTCGTCATAGATTACGACTCCTGGGTTCAGGCGGCGCCACCGCAGCTGCCTTCACTCTTTTTGTCGCCGCCGCAGCTGCCTTCGCCTTTCTTGTCGCCGCACTTGCCTTCACCACACTTGCCTTCTCCGTCCTTGGCGTGGTCACCGGCCAGTTGGTAACCGCTTTGCAGATCGGTGGCACCGAACGGATTCTCGGCCGCGTGCGCCGGAATGGACATTGCGGAAGCCACGAAGGCGGCGCCGAGGGTGGCGGCCAGGGGATTCATTTTGCTCAGTTTAGCCATGATCGTTCTCCAATATGGATCGTGTAATTCTGTATGTGAAACCGACAGAAAAGCGTCCTTTCCGTGGCTTCGACACTATATGGATGCACGAATCAAGTAAACGTTACGTGTAGGCCGCAAAACAAACAAAAACGGCCGCGGACTTTACCCCGCGGCCGCCGTGACGCTGGCGTGAAAGCGGCGCGCTCAGCGCACCCGGTTCACAATCACGCTGCCGATCGAATAGCCGGCGCCGAAGGAGCAGATCACCCCTTTGGTGCCCGCCGGCAAATCACTGTTGTGCTTGTGGAAAGCGATGATCGAACCGGCGGAGCTGGTGTTGGCGTAATCATCCAGGATCACCGGCGCCTCGTCGCGGCTGGGGTCGCGGCCCAGCACCCGGCGGGCGATGAATTCGTTCATGTTCAGGTTGGCCTGGTGCAGCCACATGCGGCGCACGTCTTCCACCGGCACGGACAAATCGGCCAGATGGCCGGTGATCTGCTCCGCCACCATCGGGCACACTTCCTTGAACACCTTGCGGCCTTCCTGACGGAACAGCTTGTCGCGGCTGCCCACACCGGAGGGGTCGGCGCGGTTGAGGAAGCCGAAGTTATTGCGGATGTTGTTGGAGAAACGGGTCTGCAGGCGGGTGCCCAGCACCTCCCACTGATTGTCACTGGTGGCGTCCTCGGCCCGCTCCAGGATCACCGCAGTGCTCACGTCACCGAAAATGAAGTGGCAGTCCCGGTCTTCCCAGGCCAGGTGCCCGGAACAGATTTCCGGATTGACCATCAGCACGCGGCGCGCGGAACCGTTGCGAATGGCGTCGACGCCGGTCTGGATGCCGAAGGTGGCGCTGGAACAGGCCACGTTCATGTCGTAGCCCCAGCCGTGCTCCATGCCCAGCGCCTGCTGCACTTCCACCGCCATGGCCGGATAGGCGCGCTGCATGTTGGAACAGGCCACCAGCACCGCGTCCAGGTCGTCCGGCTTAAGGCCGGCGTTGTCGAGCGCCCGGCGGGCGGCCAGCACGGCGATCTCCGCCTGCACCGACAGTTCGTCGTCGCTTCGCTCGGGAATATTCGGCGCCAGCCGGTCCGGGTCGAGAATGCCTTCCTTGTCCAGCACGTAACGCTGCTTGATGCCGGAGGCTTTCTCGATAAACGCGGAGTTGGAACCGGTCAGCGGCTCCATCTCGCCCGCTTCGATGGCGTCGGCATGGCGTTCGTTGTGGCGGGCCACGTATTCGTTGAAGGAGGCCACCAACTCTTCATTGGTGATGGATTGTTCGGGGGTCCAGAGTCCGGTACCGCTGATAACGACGGAATGGGTCACAAGCCTGTCCTCGCGCAAAAAGGGCACTCCGGGGAGCGCCGCGACAGTCGGGAACCTCGGGGCGGGTTCCATAAATGGGTCAATTATCCGGATATGACCGGGCCGGCGCAAAGCCGGAATGGTATTTCGCCGTCTCGTCGGCTCTTGACGCCGGCTCAGGCCGGTTTCAGCAGGCCTCCCACTGGCGGTTGAGGCGCTTGGCGGAGACCGGCACCCGGGTCCCCAGCGGCTGCGCGAACAGGCTGACGCGGTATTCCTCCATCATCCAGCGGTACAGACGCAGCGCCTCGCTCTGCCGCCACGGCGGCGTGTCCTTGGCGCGCCGGTGATAGCGCTCGCGGAACTCCTCCAGCTCGGCGACCACCGCCCGGTCCCGGCCGATCTGCCCGCCCAGCTTTTCAAGACGCTGCTCCACCGCCGCCAGGTAGCGCGGGTATTGATCCAGCCATTCCTTGGGCACGGTGAGCAGGAAATCATCACTGAACAGATCGGCGAGCTGCTGCTTCAGATCGCGGTGGGCGTGCGCCCAGGCCAGCGGGAAATTCTTTTCCAGGCGTTGCATCACGCGGCGGTAGGCGGCGAACAACTCGCCCCAGGTGCGAAGAGCCTGCTCCACCGCCGGCACGAACTCGCCTCGCCCCAGGTCCAACCGCTCACGGAAGGCGGCCTCGTCGCGCAGCGGCTGGTCGTGCAGATGGAAATGGGACACCGTGGCCCGCAGCAACGCCTGATCCAGGGCGCCGCGCGCCATGGCTGACTTCTCCGCTTTCAGTTTCTGAAAGCCGGGTTGCTGGCCGGCGAACCGTTTCAGCCCGCGCACCTGCTCGTTGAGTGCCAGCAGCATCAGCCTGGCGCAGCCGATACCGTGCCACCAGTGCGCGTCGTCGGCGTCGGCGTAATGTTCCAGCGCCACGTCCTCGCCACGGTCGCGCAGCGCCGGGTAGCGGCGGAACACCACCCCGCCCTGCTCGCTCTCCTGGCACGCCGGTAACGTACCGAACACCCAGGTGCGCCCGCTCACCACTTCCTCGCGGGCCGGTGACGCCTCGCGCTCCCCGGCCAGGGCCTCGAAGCGCTGCTGCAGGCGCGCCAGATCACGGTCCTCGGCGAGCACTTTGCCCTGCCCGTCGGTAACCCGCACGTTCATCCGCAGGTGCCCGGGCAGCTGGTCCTCACGCCACTCTTCCTGCTCCACGCGCACGCCGGTCATGCGCTGCAGCTCGCGGGTCATGGCAGGCAGCAGCGGCTGGTCCGGGCGCAGCGATTCCTGCAGCGCCGCCACATAGTCGGGCACCGGCACGAAATGGCGGCGGCGGGCCTTGGGCAGCCCGCGAATCAGAGCCTCCAGCTTTTCGCGCAGCAGTCCCGGTACCAGCCAGGCGAGCCGTTCCGCGTGCAACTGCTGCAGCGCGCCGGCGGGCACGATCACCGTGACGCCGTCGCGGTCGCCGGTGGGGTCGAAGCTGTATTCCAGCGGCAGCCGCATACCGTCCCATTCCAGCTCATCGGGAAAGGCGCCACCCTGCAGGTCCGGGCTGTGGGACAGCAGAAACTCATCGTCCATGAACAGCGCCTGGCGCTCATGCTCGTCGGCCTGCTTTTTGTACCAGGTTTCCAGATGCGCCAGGGTGTACAGCCCGGACGGCAGGCGCTGGTCGTAGAACAGAAACCGGGTCTCCTCGTCCACCAGGATGTCGCGCCGGCGCAGCTTGTGCTCCATCTCTTCGAGGCGCTGCAGGCGCTCGCGGTTGGCGGCGACGAATTCCGGTTCGCGGGTCAGCTCGCCGGCCACCAGGCCCTCACGGATCATCAGTTCGCGGGCCAGCTCCGGTTCCAGCGGGCCGTAGTGCATGCGCCGCCCGGAGGCGAGAATCAGCCCGAACAGATTGATCTGTTCCTTGGCCATCACACAGCCGCGCTTCTTCGACCAGTGCGGCTCGAAATACTGGCGCTTGATCAGGTGCGCCGCTTCCGCTTCCACCCATTGCGGTTCAATCCGCGCCACGCAGCGCGCGAACAGGCGGCTGGTCTCCACCTGCTCGGCGGCCACCAGCCAACGCAGCTTCGCTTTCTTGTCGCCGCCTTTACTGAGCGATGAGCCCGGCCAAAGCAGCGGCTTGCGGTTGCGGGTGGAAAGCCACTCACCGTCTTCGTTGCGGGTCATGACATTACCCAGCAACCCGGTGAGCAGCGCCCGGTGCAGGCTTTCATAGTCCGCCGCTTCGTCATTGAGCGACCAGCCTTCTTCCCGGGCCAGCAACAGTAATTGCCGGTGGGTGTCCCGCCATTCGCGCATCCGCGACGGCGCCAGAAAATGCTTTTTCAGCTGCTTTTCATAGGGGTTGCGACCCAGGTCGCCGCGCTGCTGCTCGGCCCACTGCCAGAGATTCCAGAAAAACAGAAAATCCGATCCCTTGTTCTCGAAAGGCTGATGGGCCTGGTCGGCCTGCTGTTGTTTATCGCGGGGCCGTTCGCGCGGGTCCTGCACCGCCAGGGCGGCGACGATCACCAGCACTTCGCGCAGCACTTTTTTCTCGGCGCCGGCCACCACCATGCGCGCCAGGGTGGGATCCAACGGGAAACGCGCCAATTGACGGCCGAGCGTGGTGACCCGGCGCTGCTTGTCGAGCGCGCCGAGCTCTTCCAGCAGGCGATAGCCGTCCCGTATCAGGCGACCGTCCGGCGGTTCGATAAAGGGGAAGTCCTCCACCGCGCCCAGCTTCAGGTCGGCCATGCGCAGAATCACCGCGCCCAGATTGGTGCGCTGGATTTCCGGATCGGTGAACGCCGGCCGGTTATTGAAGTCGTCTTCGTCGTAGAGCCGATAGGCGACGCCGGGCATGATGCGGCCGCTGCGCCCGGCGCGCTGGTCGGCGCTGGCGCGGGCGATCGGCTCCACCGGCAAACGCTGCACCTTGGAGTGCACGCTGTAGCGGCTGATGCGGGCGGTACCGGCGTCGATCACATAGCGGATGCCCGGCACCGTCAGCGAGGTTTCCGCCACGTTGGTGCTCAACACCACGCGCCGCCCGCGGTGGCTGGAAAACACCCGCTGCTGCTCCGCGGCACTGAGGCGGGCGTACAGCGGCAGCAATTCGGTATCGCGGAAATCGCAGCGTTTCAAATGATGATGCACGTCGCGGATGTCGCGCTCGCCGCTCAGGAACACCAGCACATCACGGGCGGTTGGCGGCCCGTCGCGGCGCTCCTGCTGATCGATTTCGCGCAGCACCTCCTCCACCTGCAGGCCCAGCTCGCGCTCTTCCGCCGGCGGCCGGTAGTGGATGTCCACCGGGAAGGTGCGCCCGGACACCTCGAACACCGGCGCGCCGTTGAAATGGGCGGCAAAGCGTTCATGGTCGATGGTCGCCGAAGTGATGATGATCTTCAGGTCCGGGCGGCGCGGCAGCAGCTGCTTCAGATAGCCGAGCAGAAAATCGATGTTCAGGCTGCGTTCGTGGGCCTCGTCGATGATCAGGGTGTCGTACTGATGGAGGTAGCGGTCCTGCTGGATTTCGCTGAGCAGCATGCCGTCGGTCATCAGTTTGACCAGGGTGTCTTCCCCGACCTGTTCACTGAAACGGACCTTGTAGCCCACCAGGCCGCCAACCTGGCTGTTGAGCTCCTCGGCGATACGCGCGGTGACCGAGCGGGCGGCCAGCCGGCGCGGCTGGGTGTGGCCGATATAACCGTCCACGCCGCGCCCCAGGGACAAACAGATCTTGGGCAGCTGGGTGGTCTTGCCGGAGCCGGTTTCACCGGCCACCACCACCACCTGGTGCCGCTCAATGGCGGCGGCCAGTGCCTCGCGGTCGTGCACCACCGGCAGGTCCGGCCAGCGCAGCGGCACCGCCGCCAGCCCGGCACGCCGGGCACGGGCCGCCACCGAGGCGTCGATGGCGGCGCTCACCTTGGGCAGGGCGTTGGCGTTGAACTTGCGCGCCAACCCATCGAGCCGCTTCTTAAGCCGCCGCCGGTCGGCGGCCCGAACAGTTTCCAGCCGCCGATACAGTTCATCCAGTTGCGGGTTCGTCATACCTTGCTTTCAGTACCCAGCAACCAGGCCCGGCCTTTGGCGCTCAAGCCGTCCCCGGCCAGGGTCAGATAGGCGGTGTCCGCTTCCGAGGCCGCCAGCGTCACGGTGAAGCGCATCAGTTCATCGCGGCGGAAGGCGTGCACGTCGACACGCTCGCCCTCCTGGTAGCCGGCCAGCAGCGTGTCCAGATTACCGGCGCTGGCTTTCAGGCCGTCCACCGCCACCACCACGTCGCCGGCGGCGAGTCCCGCCTCCATGGCGGCGCCCTGCTCGTACGCCACCTGCAGGCGGGCGCCCTGGGAGTCCGAGGCGAAACGCGCGCCCAAGTGCACCGGCGCCTGGCTTTTGCCGGGCTTGCCGCCGTTGTCACTGTGCCCGTCCGCCGGGCGCCAGTTCACCGTGACGCCGCGTTCGGCGAGCAGCGCTTCCAGCGGCAGATCCTCGTTGCGGTACAGGGCCTGGTTGAAGAACTCACTCAGGTCGCCGCCGGCGACCTCCTCGGCCAGGGCCTGCACGCCCTGCTCCGGCACGCCGACGCCGGTCTGCCCGTGGCGCTGCCACAGCAGACGCATCAGATCGTCCAGGCTGCGGGTGTCGTTGGTGCGCTGGCGCAGGGTCAGATCCAGCGCCAGCGCCACCAGGGAACCCTTGGCGTAGTAGCTGACGATGGCGTTGGGGGCGTTTTCGTCCTGTTTGTAGAAGCGCGTCCAGGCGTCGAAGCTGGACTCGGTGACGGTCTGCTTGAAACGGCCCCGGCCCCGGTAGACCCGGGTCAGGGTCTGGCCGAGCAATTCCAGATAGCTTTCCGGCGTAATCAGGCCGGTGCGCGCCAGGGACAGATCGTCGTAGTAGCTGGTGATGCCCTCGAAGGCCCACAGCAGTTCGGTGTGCACTTCCCGGCTCAGGTCGAAGGGGGTGAACGACTCCGGCTTGATGCGCTTCACGTTCCAGGTGTGGAAGTATTCGTGGCTGCACAATCCGAGGTAGCTGCGGTAGCCGTCGCGCACCTGGTCGGCGCCGTCGGTGAGCAACGGCAGATCGGTGCGCGGGCTCATCAGGCTGGTGGAATTGCGGTGCTCCAGCCCGCCGTAGCCGTCGGTGACCAGAGTCATGAACAGGTAGCGGTCCATCGGCGCCGGCTCGCCGAACAGCTTGATGTGGTGTTCGCAGATCGGCTTCAGGTCGCGGCACAGCCGCGCCAGGTCGGCCCGGTGACGGCCGCTGAGCACCACGTCGTGGGGCACGCCACAGGCTTCGAAGCGGGCGTGATCAAAATGACCCATCTCCACCGGATGATCGATCAGGGCGTCGTAGTTGTCGGCGCGGAAGCGGCCGAAACCCAGCTCCGCGCCGCTGACCCGGTCGAGCCCGGTGGCCAGTTTCCAGGTGGCGTAGGCGGCGCCGTCCGGGGCTTCGATGTCCACCTCACAGGGCTGGTCCTCGAACCCCATGGCGGCGAGAAACAGGCAGCTGCCGTTGAAATAGCCGTGGGTGGTGTCCAGGTGGGCGCCGCGCACCGACAGGTCCCAGGCGTACACCTGATAGCACACCGTGACCGGCCCGCTGGCCGGCGCCAGCTGCCAGGTCTGCTTGTCCAGCTTGGCCACGTCCACGGGTTCGCCGGCCGCCGACGCTTCCAGCGACACGATATGGCGGGCGAAGTCACGGATCATGTAGCTGCCGGGGATCCAGGCGGGCAGGGTCAGCCCCTGCCCTTCCGGCGTCGGCCGGTCGATGGTGAGAGTGACCTGGAACAGATGCGCCTGCGGGCGCAACGGACGGACCTGATAATGAATCACACGCTCTCCTGTGGGCCTGAATACGCGGCCAATGATGATACACGGCCATCTTGACGCTCGCACACGCATGACGCATGTTCATGACCTGTTTGAGGGGACCGCATTAATGACTTCGGAATGTTTTGTTATCGGCGCCGGCGACGGCCATACCATCGCCGTCCATGAGTGGCGCGCCGCCGACCCGGTGGGGTCGCTGATCTGGCTGCACGGCATGGCCGAGCACGGCGCCCGCTACCGGGCCCTGGGCGAAACCCTGGCCGAGCACGGCTGGAACCTTTACTGCCCCGACCATCGCGGCCATGGCGCCAGCATGGACGCCGCCGACCCGCCCGGCCACTTCGCCGACCAGGACGGCTGGCGCCTGGTGATGGACGACCTGGGCCGGGTGATCGACGGCATCCGCGAGCGGGAACCCGGCGCCCTGGTGCTGGGCGGGCACAGCATGGGCTCCTTTATCGCGCTGGCCGGCGCCCAGGCCCACGGCGACAAGCTGGACGGCCTGGTGCTGTGCGGCAGTGACTATCACCCGCCGCTGTATTACCGGCTGATGGCGGCGCTGCTGAAATGGCAGCGCCGGCGGCACGGCGCCCGCGGCCAGAGCCCGCTGGTGCACAAACTCACCTTTGAAGCCTGGGCGCGCAGCGTGCCCGACGCCCGCACCGATTTCGACTGGCTGAGCGCCGACCCGGCCCAGGTCAAAGCCTATATCGACGACCCCAAATGCGGCTTTCAATGCACCACCGCCACCTGGCTGGCGCTGCTCTCGGGGCTCGCCGATGTGCAGTCCTCCAAGGGCCTGAGCCGCCTGCCGGCGCGGCTGCCGATTCTGCTGCTGGGCGGCCGCCAGGATCCAATGAGCGGCGGCGGCAAGGGCATGGACCGGCTGCAGCAGGTGCTGAGCCGCCGGCGCTTGCCCGTGGAGCGGATGGACTGCCCGCGCGGACGCCACGAAATCCTCAATGATTTCTGCGCCCCGGAGGTCCGCCAGACGCTGCTGGAATGGCTCAACCGCCGGATCTGACCGGCGGCGCCTCAGGGCTCGGCGGAAATATTGTGCTCTTCGGTGAACTGCACGTAACCGAGGTAACGGTTACGGATTTCACGCACGTACTTCACCGGCTCGCTGCCGCGCACGTAGCCGAAGCGGGCCTGGCGGGCGTAGCGCGGCTGTGACAGCAGCAGCATCGCCTCTTCCACGTGCCCGAACCACAGATCCGGGTTCTTGCCCAGCCGCTGGGCCAACCGGCGCGCGTCTTCCACATGGCCGTGCCCGGCGTTGTAGGCCGCCAGGCCGAAATAGATTTTCTCCGCCATGCCCAGACGCTGCGGGAAACGCTCCTCGAGCCACTCCAGATAGGCCGACCCGGCGGCCACGCCCTGCTCCGGATCGTGGGGGTTGTCGAAGCCGAACTGGCGGGCGGTGCGCGGCATCACCTGCATCAGGCCCTGGGCGCCGGCGAACGACACCGCGTCCGGATTGAACTTGCTCTCCTGGTACATCTGCGACACCAGCAAGCGCCAGTCAAACCCGTACTTCAACGCGTATTCCTTGGCCAGGTCGTCGTAGGGTGAAATTTCCTTGCCCGCTTCCACCCGGTATTCCTCATGGATACGGATGGTTTTCGATTCCTTGAAGTAGCGGTTGAAGGTGACGTTGTAGAACAGGCCCCGGTAATTGCGGTTGATGTAGGCGTTGAGTTTCTCAACCAACTGGTCCTGATCATCGCGCAGCACCCAGGCGATGTCGCGGCTGCCCTCCAGGGTCCAGACGGGGCGCAGGTCTTCCCGGTAGGTGCTTTCCAGGGCGGCCACGTGGCTGTCCGCCACGGTGAGATCGATCGCGCCGTCCACCACGTCCTGTATCAGCATCTCCGTGGTGGCCCCTTCACGGGGCTCGATGCGCACGTCGATGCCCTGCTCGCGCAGTTCTTCCAGGGTGTCCATGAAGGCGCTGTCCGGCGCCACCACCACGGTGCGCCCGGCCAGTTCCTGGACCGATTCGAACGGCTCGTCATCGGCGTCGCCGATAATCTGCTCGTGCACCTCCAGGTAGCGGTTGGAAAAGCGCCAGCCCTCGGCTTTACGCCGATCGGTAATGGTCATGGCCCCGGCGATCACATCGCCGGCACCGGTCTGCAAGGCGTCGAACATTTGCGAGGCGCTGTCGCGCACCACCATGCGCACGCGCAGGTCATGCTGCCGGGCGAAGTGGCGGATCAGATCGTAGTCGAAACCCATCAGTTCGCCGCGCCACAGAAAATAGCTGGCCGGATTGTTGGAGGTGATCACCCGCAACACGCCGTCCTTGTTGATCGCCGCCCAATCGCGGCGCTCTTCGCTGCGCACCGAGGTACGCACGCGGTGACTGACCAGAAATTCATTGACCGCCGCGCGCAGCTCCGGATTGTCGCTGCGCACCGCCCAGGCGATACGCCGGCGCGGGTTGACCACCGGCCCCTTGCGCACCTGATCGAAGGTACGCAGCAGGCCGTCCAGAGCGTTGCTGTCGACGATCGCCGCCTGATACAGACCGGAGGCGACGCCCTCCAGCAGCTCCACATCGGAGAGCCCGGCCTCGACGGCTTCAACGCTGACGGTGTCGTGGCGTTCCGCCAGCGCTTCGGCGGTCTCCTGATAGGCGGTGCCTTCGGGCGCGGCGATACGCACTTCGCCCAGATCCTCAACGCTGTCGCCCTGGCGGTCCTTGGGCAGCACCAGATACTCCCGTATCACCGCCACCGGGGTACAGAAATCCACTTTCTCCTGGCGGGATTCGGTGACCGTGTAATTGGTGACGATCAGATCGGCGAGGCCCTCGTTGAGCATGTCATCGAGGTTATCGGTGCTGTCCGCGTACACCCAGCGCGGCGTCAGCCCCAGGGATTGCGCCAGAATTTCCGCCTGTTCGCGGAATTCCTGCAGCGGCACGCCCTCGCGGACCAGCGCCTGCTCTTCATCGAAGCGCGGCGCCAGCAAACGCAGTTGGCCGCGTTCGCGCAGCGATTCCAGGTCCCCGGTTTCGGTGTAATTCGCGCCCCCGGAATCACAGCCGCCGAGCAAAAAAACCAGTGGCAGAAGCACTAACAACCACTGCGCGTGACGCGGCCAGCGAAAAATGGATGTCATAGATTCGTTCCCTCCAGCGTCCCCAATCTAACCCAAAAGGCTGACAGACTGCGAACGGAATCACGTGAAGGCGAACGGAGGAAAACACCGGCCGGGTGCCGGGCAAAAAAAAGGGGGCGCGAATGCGCCCCCAGGATATGCCTGATATCAAAGGAGACTCAGGGTGCGTCCTCCGGATCGTTGCCGGCGCAGACGCGATGCACGCGCAGAGAGGCGTTGGCGTTGAGCAGGCCGGCGTAGTCCAGCTGGACTTCGTCGAAGGTCAGCTCGTTGGTATCCACCTCGGCGGACAGGAAGCGCTCGTCACTGTCCAGGCTCAGGCCCAGCAGTTCCAGACCGAGCAGACCGCCGCCCACGGTGGCGCTGTCCACTTCCTCGCCGTCGTTGTAGAAACGCAGGGTCAGGAAGTCGCCGAGCAGGCTCAGGTTGAGCAGCGCGGAGGCCGGATCGGAGATCACCATGCCGATGCGGTTGATGTCGGCGAAGTCGTTGGCCGCGTCCACCGCGGTGGCACGGATTTCAGCGCCGCCGTAGACCGCCGCGACACCCACTTCAATGGTCGCGAAGGAGGCGTCGTTGCCGTCCACCAGGCTGTCCGCTTCGCTCACGCCGCAGCCCAGGCACACGCCCAGTGAGTTGCCACTGGCTTCATAGTCCGGGGTGGTCAGCGGCTGATAGGTGCTGGTGTCGTTACAGGTGAAGCCGTCGTCGTCGCACACATCACCGATGCCGTCGCCGTCGCTGTCGAGCTGGTCCGCGTTGGCGGTGTTCGGGCAGTTGTCCAGGTCGTCGGGTACGCCGTCGCCGTCGGTGTCGGTGTCTTCGTCAACCGGGCAGCCGTCGTTTTCCGGCGGGCCGGGCTCTACCGGGCACTCGTCGTTGCCGTCGTTGGTGCCGTCGCCATCGTCGTCGTCATCACAGATGTCGCCCACGTTGTCGCCGTCCAGGTCTTCCTGATCCGGGTTGGGTACGAACACACAGTTGTCGTCCGGGTCCAGCACGCCGTCACCGTCGGTGTCGTCTTCACAGGCGTCGCCGACGCCGTCCATGTCGGTATCGACCTGGTCGTTGTTGGCCACGAACGGGCAGTTGTCGTTGTCGTTGGGGACGCCGTCGCCGTCACGGTCGTCGTCGCAGGCGTCGCCGATGCCGTCCATGTCGGAGTCGGCCTGGCTGTGGTTCACCACCAACGGACAGTTGTCGTCGCCGTCGTCGATGCCGTCACCGTCGGTGTCGGTGTTTTCGTCGCAGGCGTCACCGATGCCGTCGTCGTCGGTATCAACCTGATCCGGGTTGGCCACCCAGGGGCAGTTGTCCGGATCATTGGGTACGCCGTCGCCGTCGATGTCGTCGTCACAGGCGTCGCCGATGCCGTCATTGTCCTGGTCCCGCTGATCGTTGTTCGCGAACGCGGGGCAGTTGTCCTCGTCATCGGGCACACCGTCGTTATCCTGATCGTCAGGATTATTCGGGTTGGGGTTGTTGGGTTCAGTGATAACGGTGTCATCACTGTCGTTGGCTTCGCAGCCGTAGATCCCCACGCCGAGAGCGGCGAGCAGGACCAGCATTAATAGGTTTTTGATTCGCAACATGTTCGTATTCCTCATTTCTCGGTAACGCGGAATTCAACGCGGCGGTTCATCGCGCGGCCGGATTCGGTTTCGTTGCTGGCCACCGGATTCAGCTCGCCATAGCCCCGGGCGGTAACACGGGACGGGTCCACACCCCGGTTAAGCAGGTACTGGCGAACGGATTCGGCGCGTTCCTGGGAAAGCTGTTCGTTGTATTCCGCGGCGCCCACGCTGTCGGTATGACCGGCTACTTCCACACGGAAGTCGGTCTGCGATTTCAGCGAGTCGGCGATGCGGTCCAGGGAAGACTCTGAAGAACGGGTCAGCTTGGCGGAGTCGAACTCAAAGTTGATGTTGGTCAAGGTCACGGTCTGGTTGACGATCAGACAGCCGTTGGAATCCACGCGCCCGCCTTCCAGCGTGTTCGGGCACTGATCACGGTTATCGGGAACGCCGTCACCGTCGGAGTCCATCACCGGCTGCGGCTTGGCCGCCACTTCACGGGTTTTGATCACCGTTTTTTCTTTGGTTACTACCTTGGTGTAGCCGAGCGGGATCTCCACACCGAGAGACAGGCGAACATCGCCGAACGCACCGTCACCACGGGCCGGGCCGGAGCCGTCGAAGTCGTCATACACATAACGGGCGTCGCCGCGCAGCTTCAGGCCGTTGTCGAAGATCGGCCCGGTCACCGCACCGATGCCGGCGTTGACGGTCAGGTTGGTGTCCTGGTCTTCGTCAGGCAGCACTTCCTGGTCAATCGCGCCGACGGCGGCGATCACATAGGGCGTGAAGCCGGTACGATCACCGAAGGCATAGGCGAGACCGGTGGTCAGGTGATACTGGTAGAAATCCTGGAAGTCGGCCTGGTTCGGATCCACTTTGTAGAAGCCGCCTTCGGTTTCCCACCAGATGCGGTCGGACAACTGACGACCGTAGAAGGCGCTGTAGCCCAGACCTTCGTCGTCGAACTGCCGATCCTCATCCACATCCACGTAGGAGGCGAAGCCACCCACGTACTGGCGAGTGTTCAGCGTCTCCTCATAACGGTCTTCCGCCAGGGCCGGCTGAAAAGCCAGCCCGGCGGCGAACGCCAGAGTCGACAATCTCACGGTTGCTTTCATGTTCTACCCCCCTCGGGTATCAACGGATTACAGTGCAATCATTGGAATATCCCAGGGAGGTAAAAAAAACAGAATTCCGGTGACGTCCGGTTGGAATAGTGTTGTGAACTTATCCATGCTTTTGCACGAATTGTACAAGCCGTATCATTTTGTATCCGATATGTATCCAGGCGCCGGTTTGGCCCGATCAGCCTTGCCGTACATGCACCCCACAAGTACGTTCGTGCAAAAATAAAAAAGAGGCTTCACATGCAGTTATCCAAACCCCGGCGATCCGGTCGCCGGCGGCTCGCGCTTATTCTTTTGCTGTTGCTCGGGGTGCTGGCCGCCGTGCTTGTGCACACCGCCTGGCCCTTTCTTACCTATCCCCGCGAGACGCTGACGTTTCAGGTTCCCGAACCGCTGCCGCCGACGGCGAACGACGGCCCCCTGGCCGGGGTGGCCGAAGTGGACATCACCCCCGCCATCGGCCTGCCCAAATTCGGCTATTCCGCCTGGGCGAAGAACGCCGACGGGTTCCGCACCCGGCTCAAGGCACGCGCCTTTTATCTGCACGGCCCGGGGCAGACGCCGCTGGCTCTGGTGCAGCTTGATCTGGGCGCCGGCTCACTGCCGCTGCATTACGCCGTGGCCGAACGCATCGCCGCCGCCACGGACGTGCCCGCGCGGGGCTTGAGCCTGCTGGTCACGCATACGCATTCGGGGCCCGGGCAATATCTGGGCAGCGATTTCTACAACACCTTCGGCGCCAACAGCGCCGGTTTCGACCCGGAGCTGTTCGGTTTTCTCAGCGAACGCATCAGCGAGGCGGTGATCCGCGCCTACCGCAACCGCCGCCCGGCGCGGATCGCCACCGGCCAACGCGACGTCTGGGGGCTGACCCGTAACCGCTCGGTACAGGCATGGGCGCGTAATCACAATCTGGATCCGGAAAAAATGGGCGAGGACGACGCCCTGCGCGCGGTGAATCCGCGCATGACCATGCTGCGCATCGACCTGCAAGCCGACGACGGCCGCTTCTACCCCGCCGGCGCCCTGACCCTGTTTTCCATCCACGGCACCGCCATCCCCGCCTTCACGCGCCCCTATCACGCGGATGTCTGGCACTGGCTGGGGCAAGGCCTGAGCGCCGGCTTCGGCGACGAGCTGCCGTGGCCGTTCGTGCATGGCGCCTTTCAGGCCACCCACGCCGATAACAACCCGGCCTGGCACCCGGATCACCGCGGCGACCTGGAAGCCCGCCGTATCGGCAAGGCGCTCGGCGACCAGGCCGGCGCGTTGTTCGAACGCCTGGAGGGCGATCTGGCACCGCGCCTGCGCACCGCCGCCGCCAGCCGCCTGATGGACGTGCTCGAGCTGCCCGAGGAACAACGCCACGGTCTCTGCCAGCGCGCGGTGGTGGGCGCCGCCACCATGGGCGCCGCCAACGGCGACGAAGTGTTCCCGATCTCCTACCTGCCGTTTCTTCAGGAGGGCTGGCCACGCACCGTCTTCACCGACGGCTGCCAGGCGGAAAAGCAGTGGGCGCTGTCCAAGCTGCAATTATTGATGTCCGCGGACACCTTCCCGCACCGCGCCCTGCTTCAGGTACTGCGCGTCAACGATCTGGTGCTGGTGCCCTTGCCCTGGGAAATCACCCTGGAAAGCGGCAACCGCATCCGCGGCGAGGTCCTCGACACCCTGCCCGCCGGTACCGACTGGCGGGTGGAGATCTCCAGCCTGGCCAACGGCTTTTTCGGCTACGCGGTGAGCGAGGCCGAGTACGGCGCCCAGTACTACGAGGGCGGCCACACCCTTTACGGCCCGCATACGCTGGACTTTCTCGCCGCGCAAAGCGCGCGGCTGAGCGAGGACCTGATGCGCACCGGTGGCGTCGACGACTATCCCAGGGAAAGCCGTTTCGAGCTGCTCAGCCATCGCTACTGGCCGGACGGCGACCCGGACCGCACCTGGCCGCGGAGCTGGCGCCGGCCGGCCACCTTCCACCGTGGCGAAGAGGACAGCGGCCCCTACTGGTCCTGGCGTTTTGTCGGCGAACCGCCCGGGGACCTGCGCCTGCACCGCCCGCTGCTGCGGATTCTGCGCAGCGACAACCGGGGCACGCTGGTGGACGATGAAAGCGGCGACATGCGCCTGCGGCTGATCGACGACGACGTCGAGGGACAGGGCCTCTACGAAGTGCGCTGGTATCACCCCCCGGTTGCCGACGAGGGCCGTTTTCAGTTGGAGGTGAGGGCCGGCGCGAACGCGCCCGCGCTTATCTCGCCGGCGTTCCCCTGACCGGGCGTCCCTGACCGGGCGTCCCTGAGCGGCGTCACAGAATGACGTAAAACCGCGTCGTTATCGGGTTTCTCCGTGGTCGGCCCCTGCTACACTGGGTGCTTGTTCATCCGGAAGTAGTGTTGTGGAGAGTGCCATGAGGGCCCTGTTACTGGCGGTTCTGTTTTTGAGCGGGTGCGCCAGCACCACGGAAGTGACCACGCGCACGGTCACCGACACCCCGCCGCCGCCGGCGGAAACCCTGCTGCTGGTGGCGCAAAGCCCGGAAGGCGACACCCGCGAGACCTGGGAACTGACCTGCCGGCCGATCTTCGAGCGCGCCGGCCTGACCGTGCTGCTCAGCCACCAGGAGGTACCGCTGTGGTACGAGCGGGGCCGCAAGGCGCTGGTCGAATGGGCCGGCGACCACCCGGTGGACCGCATTCTGCTGGTCGATCTGACCCGCCTGCTGATGTCGGCGCCGCACATGCGCGACCGCCAGGAGCTCAACCCGATCAACCAGGACAACGAAGTGCGCCCCACCTGGCGCGTGGGCCTGGACGGCGAGCGCATCAAGGACGCGCCACCGGCGGATGTGGAGCAGATGTTCCCCGCCGACCTGCTCGACGGCGCCGGCACCAACCTGTGGCACGGCATGGCCCGCACCCACGAAGCCAATGATCAGAGCGCCATCGCCAAAAGCCAGTGCCTGGCCCTGCGCGACACCCTGCGGCAGGCGCGCCTGCTGCCCTGACCCGGGTTGAGAGTCGCCGGCGCCGCCCCCACTGTCTTCACGGTACGGTTTCCCGGCGGCTGTCATGGTCGTCGTCCAGTCACGGAGGTTGTATGAAAGCAGTGATCCCCGGCACATCCCTGGCGATACACCCGGACCGGTTCCCCGATCCGGTGGAAGACGTTCCCACCGATCAGGACGCCGGCCGCGCTGTGCTCGCCGGCGGCTGCTTCTGGTGCGTGGAAGCGGTCTATCAACCTCTCGACGGCGTGCAGTCGGTGGTGTCCGGCTACGCCGGCGGCGACGCGGCCAGCGCCAATTACGAAGCGGTCTGCAGCGGCCGCACCGGCCACGCGGAAGTGGTGGAAGTGCGCTACGACCCGCGGCGGATCAGTTTCGGCGCCCTGCTTAAACTGTTTTTCGCGGTGGCCCACGACCCCACCCAGAAAGACCGCCAGGGCAACGACCGCGGGCCGCAGTACCGTTCCGCCATCTTTCCGGTGGACGAGGCGCAGCGGAAAGTCGCCGAGGACTACATCCAGCAGTTGAACAACGCCGGCGCCTTCACCGCGCCCATCGTCACCACCCTGGAGCCGGGCCACCCGTTCCATCCGGCGGAGGACTACCACCAGGATTTCGCCCGCCGCAATCCCAATCAGCCGTACATCACCCATGTGGCGAAGCCGAAACTGGAAAAGCTGCACGCCGCCTTCCCGGAAATGCTTAAAACCTGAGAGGTAGCCATGACTGTTTCCGCCAGCGGCTTCGATCTGACGCCGCTCACCGACGCCGAAAAGCAGCAGCGCGCCGCCGGCCTCACCGCCGAGGAGCGCCGCATCCTGCTGAATCAGGGCACCGAGCCGCCGTTCTGCGGCGGTTTGCTGGACAATAAGGAAAGCGGTACCTACGCCTGCAAGCTGTGTCACCTGCCGCTGTTCCACGCCGACAGCAAGTTCGAGTCCGGCACCGGCTGGCCCAGCTTCTTCGAGCCGGTGGACGCGGACCACGTGCGCGAGCTGGAGGACAGCAGCCACGGCATGGTGCGCGTGGAGATCCGCTGCGCGCGCTGCGACGGACACCTCGGCCATGTGTTTCCCGACGGACCGCCGCCCACCGGTCAGCGCTACTGCCTCAACTCCGCGTCGCTGGTGTTCGAGCCGCAACCCCGCTAGCACGCCCCTGCCGATCGCCCCGGGCCGGCCCCGCCCGACCCGGGAGCAACCCACCGCTTGACCCTGGGTAACAAGCCGCCACTCCCGCATTGCCAGCCGAGACACAGTGTCTACTATTGGGGAAAACGTCCAATAACACGCACCTCGGCCAGCCGGCTCAGCCCGCAAGGAGTGCCCTATGAACGCCGTTTCCCCTCTGGCATCACGCCGCCACGACAGCGCCACCGAGCGCTGGTCCCGGATGCCGGTGATCCGCACCGGTGACGACTACATCAGCAGCCTTAAAGGCCGCGGCACCCGGTTGTTTCTGTTCGGCGAACTGATCGACGAACCCGCCGACCACCCGATGATCCGCCCCAGCATCAACGCTCTGCGCGCCACCTACGACCTGGCCATCGACGATCCGGAACTGGCCACCGCCCATTCGCCACTGATCGACGCCCCGGTGAACCGCTTTCTGCACATGCCGGAGTCGCCCCAGGACCTGGTGATGAAAAACCGCATGCAGCGGCGCCTGGGCCAGCTCACCGGCACCTGCTTCCAGCGCTGTACCGGCCTGGACACACTCAGCGTGCTGCACTCGATCACCTGGGACATCGACGAAAAGCACGGCACCGGTTACCACCAGCGCTATCTGGCTTTCCTCAAGGAAGCGCAGCGCCGTAACGTGTTGATCGCCGCCGGCATGACCGACCCCAAGGGCGACCGCAGCAAGCGGCCGTTCGAGCAGAGCGACCAGGACATGTTCCTGCACGTGTCCGGACGCAACGACAACGGCATCTTCGTGCGCGGCGTCAAAGCGCACATGACCGGCGGCTGGAACCAGCACTGGATCTGCGTGATGCCGACCATGAACCTGAGCGAGCACGACAAGGACTACGCCGTGGTGGGCATGATTCCCGGCGACGCCGAGGGCATCACCTACATCTACGGCCGCCAGAGCAGCGACACCCGCTCCATGGAAGGCGGCAGCATCGACCAGGGCAACGCCGAGTTCGGCGGCCAGGAAGTGTGGGTCTATTTCGACGACGTCTTCATCCCCCACGAGCACGTGCTCATGGACGGCGAATACGAATTCGCCCAGGACATGGTGGCGCGCTTCACCGCCTACCACCGCGCCAGCTATGTGTGCAAAACCGGCCTCGGCGATGTGATGACCGGCGCCGCCGCCACCATCGCCGACTACAACGGCGTCGACAAGGTCAGCCACATCAAGGACAAGCTGGTGGAGATGGTGCACCTCAACGAGACCATTTTCTCGTCCGGCATCGCCAGCTCCCACGAAGCCAAACCCTTGGCCAGCGGCATCTACATGAACGACGCCATGCTCTCCAATGTGTGCAAGCACAACGTCACCCGTTTCCCCTATGAGATCGCCCGCCTCGCCCAGGACCTGGCGGGCGGCATCGTCGCCACCATGCCCAGCGAAAAGGATCTGGAAAACGAAGAAGCCGGCGCCATCATCCGCCGCTTCCTGAAGGGCCGCGACGACATCCCCACCGAGGACCGCATGCGCATCCTGCGCCTGATCGAAAACATGACCCTGGGCCGCAACGCGGTGGGCTACCTGACCGAGTCCATGCACGGCGCCGGCAGCCCCCAGGCCCAGCGTATTCAGATCCTGCGCGGCATGGACGTGGAGTCCAAGAAATGGCACGCCCGCAAGCTGGCCGGCATCAAACAGGCGTAAGCCGTCGGCGGTCTTGCCAGCCGTGGGGTTCCTGCTAAACTAGCGCCCGCTCGCCCCCGGGCGGGCCGTGCCGGAATAGCTCAGTCGGTAGAGCAACTGATTCGTAATCAGTAGGTCGGAGGTTCGATTCCTCTTTCCGGCACCATTTTTCGTTATATTTCAACATGTTAAAACAACCTCTCAGTCGCGCCCTGCCTACGATCTGGTGCTAAAAATAACGCAAGCGCCTAGTTCATCCTATGTTTTTGCGGTCCAGGCAACTAAAACTTAAGTCAGCGTCGGATATCGAACCCGCCGTTTCAACTTGTGTAATGTCCGGGAGGCTGACGACATGATCACCAGCATAACCACACTAGCCACAACACCCGCTGAAAAAAGTAGAACGCGAACGAAGAGCTTAGGGTTACAGCGACAGAAAGAACGATTAAAGTTGAGTGCGCGCATAACAATTTGGTCAAAATATAGACGACAACACTACATCAGCGCGTTGCACAGCTTTTAAGGAGGGGTAAAAGTGACTATCTACGATTCAAAAATAGAGCAAGCGTTCGCCAACCCCAAGTATACGTGGCGAACAATCCAAGGCGTTTCCAAAGAGACAGGCGTGTCAGAAAAAGACGTACACTCCTATATAAAAAAAAACGCTGATAGCTATATAAAGTCCTCATCAAAGAACGATAGAGGAGAAAACCTCTATGCCTCACGCACCGTTTATAGGACCAAGGCTAGCCCATTCCGACGGATTATGGCTTCGGTAAAGAATAGGGGAGGATAAATGGAAGCTTTTCTGCCTCAGTTAGCTCCAGCGGTTTGGTTCTCAGTTTTTGGGGCCGGCGCAGTAAAACTTCTTGAGCTTGCTGAGCTACACAAAATCCCAAAACTAGAAAGGCCTGACCTAAATGATTGGTTGTACTGGGTACCATTTTTAATAATGCCACTTCTTGGAGGTGGGCTGGCTTACGCCTATGTTTCTTCTAACATCTCTTTAACACCGATGCTTGCAGTAAACGTGGGCATATCAACACCACTCATGCTTCGAGCAATGGCACAAGCCAATCCGCTAGACTCTTCCACTGTTTCCACTCCTGAAGGCGCTTAGAGGATGTAAAATTTGAAAACTCGAGCCTAGGCTCGAGCCCTCAAACCGAAACAGGAACATCTAGAATAGGTTCGATCGGTACGAGCACGCTCGAATAAGCCTGAAGCACTTGATCATATAAATCTTTTACACGCGGAGCACTAATTGTTACTACGAATGCATACGGTATAGGGCTTGGCTCACGCTCCGCTCTACCTTGGTTGCGATGATGATAGTAAATGTCAAAACAAGGCTTTACCAATGTACCACCTTGCTTTCGCCGTGTTGCCTTCAAGCACGGCTCCCATTTATGACCATCTGACCGCAATACATACTCCGACTCCTTATATAAATTTTTTGTGCTGAAAAAGGATGCCGAAGCTGCGTGAGCCCCAGCACTCTTTACCTTTTCGCTATTCGGCCGAAAAATAACTTCAAGGCCAGCTTTTGTATAAGCATTCGCAAATGATGGATCGACATCAGGCGCAATTACTAAAGTGGCTGAAATATCCACCATCCCAGAAATTAATTGGGGAGGCATAGGCAGTGGAGCACGCAAATACTCCCCAATTGGCAAACTGCCTTGATACACCACCGTTACCTCACTTTCGGAGCAGGAAATGGCTGTGATTGGATCATCGGGAAATCTCCCCCAGCCAACCTCTGCTGACCCCAATCCCGATTTGGCCTCTGCCTTATGAACCATTAGAGCTCGCAATGATAATGGTTGCAATTGTTCGCTAGATGCAGCATAGATGCCGACTGCCGAACGAAGGGTAAATGGCGCTGCGAAGCTAGTACCCTGAGTACCACTAAGTCCAATACCATTTGCACTAGACACGACGCCAAACGGACGAGCAAAGTCACCACCAAAAGCAACTCCATCTGGTTTTGCAACACCAGGCGTTCTTCCTGGACCAATTGAGCTGTATGAACAGCGAGCCCACTCATCATCTAGAGAATTACACGCACCAACCGCGAGCATGTTAACGCCATCTGACGGAGGCTGAATCCTATTGAGTTGTGCCACCATATCCAGCTCCCCGGAATTTCCCGCAGCACATGTAATAAGTGAACGCCCATGCGAAGCTCGAGAGTCAAGCTCTGCAGTCCATGCCGTTATTTCATCGTCGTCAATAGGCAGATCAGGGCCAATACTAAGGTTTATGAATTGGTACGGATCTTCAGCGCCATCTAACTGCGCCAGAATTCTATCTAACACATCGTAGAGTTCCAGAGAGCCACTTTCTCCGGTTTTATCATCCACTACCCTAATATGATCAACCCTAGCGTAAGGAGATTGCATATTAGTATCAGGAGTAACATGACCAAAAAGGAAAGCCGAGGTAACCTGCTCTCCGTGAGCTAATCCGTCAATATTTGGCGCTGAAATACCTGGCGGCTCAATATAGTTAACCCAAGGCATTAATGGGGAATCTGCTGGGATACCGCCATCAAATATGGCCACAGCTCCCGGACCTTGGGCCTCTCCTTCAGGTGGAAGGTCAGGAAGAGGCGCAGAATCACTACGAAGAATAGGCGGACGGTAAGACCTTAGAGCAGGCATTTTCCTGATAGCACGCAAAAAAGAAAAATCAGCAATCTCTTCTAATCCCGAGCCACCAGTTTCAACAGGAACAAAAATAACTCCTTCAGCAAATCGGACACGGTTTTCAATTGGCTCTCCACCTCGCTGTCTTGCAAATTTGTAGAAAGCATCTAGAATCTCAGGAACTCCACCACTGTGCAGCACCGCCTCGTATACACCTTCTTCATCGCCTTGGAGCTGGCGTTTGATACGGTCAAACCTCGACGGAGCATATAATCTTTCAAGGTATTGGAGCTGCTGGAAGGCAGGAGACTTTGTATCCCAATTAAATACTTCCTCAGCTAACTTTTGGAAATACCCACGATCACCAGCGACAAAAAGCGTATCTGTTATAGCGCCGTCAGGATGCTTCTCCACACCCCATAATTCCGGTTCGACATAGGTAGATTTTCCACCAACAACACTCAGGCGTGTCCTTGCGAGCAGCTCGGACGGGAAGTCACTCTTTGAAATAAATCTAGGATGTAAAGTAAGACAAATAACAGCTCTCCCCCCAGGGCATGCGTCTTTTGGCACGGAATGAAGAGACCCGCTAACGTCACGAAGGAAATTCGATGCTCGCTGAGCTGCCATCTCACCTTTATATGGAGGAGCCTTACTTCCTCCATTTCGTTTCACCTTTTCTGTGCTAGTAAGCCGCTCGCCGCTTCCTAACAGAAATCTTTTTTTTGACATTCCTCACCCCTCTTAAGCTTCCCTGTTTAAAGATTTTCGAATGGTATCTCTGGACATTCCCAATAAGCTTGCTGTACTTCTTTGACTCACACCTGAAGCTATAAGCGCCTTTGCCGCTTTGGATCGCAACTCCTTGGGCTGATCGACTAATAAGTTCTGAACTTCCATGAGAATATAACTCTCGATTTCATGGCCGTTCACAATCGCGGAGCGGATATGCCGATTAATCCAGAGCTCCATTCCAGCGAATGATTCCCCCTGCAAAGCAATTGCTAGGAGACCGGCCAGATTCTGCGGTTCTGGAGCCCCCACCATCTTCAGCTTTCTAACCGCAAACTCTTCCAGCTCTTTAATGCTAGGCATCGGAAATTCAATAACTCTATCAAATCTTCTCCATACCGCCCTGTCTAGTAACTCAGGGTGATTAGTTGCGGCAATTAGAAGGCCATCAGAAGGCCACTGATCCAAAGCCTGAAGGAGCACATTCACCAAACGCTTTAGTTCGCCAACATCACCTTGGTCATCTCGACGCTTGCCGATCGAGTCAAATTCATCCAGCAGGAGCACCGCTGAACCTGAGGCGGCATTTTTGAGTGATGCGCTTAGGTTTGCTCCAGTGCGCCCCAAATGACTACTCATCAAGCTCGCCAAATCCAAATATACCAATCTACGACCGACGATTTTTGCGAGCCAGTTTGCCGCCAGTGTTTTACCTACCCCAGGAGGCCCTACAAACAGAATCGATCGAGTTGGATTCAAACCAGCCCTCTCGAGAAGATCCAACTTCTTTCGCTCTTCGACTATCCCATTAAGAAATTCTGATATCTGAGGTGCCCATACTGGATCCAAAGCCAAATCCGAAAACCCTTCGATTAGATGGCTAGAGGAAGAGCCCCCCCCCCCACTCTGACTTGCTCGACGCAGCGACAACCCCATACCTTCATTTTCTTTAAGAAGCTCGCGCAATTGCGCTCTAAATTCAGGCCTTAGCTCATTATTCCCTCGAGAGGCTGCTCGCCGCAGCAGGGCGAGGACATCATCTTTTCGACCAGAAAGAGCCAGGCGCGCCAACTGCAGATAGTCCCCATACAATTCAGACATCTAGTCCACCCTAACTCCATGTTTATTAAAGAAATAACATACAACTGGACTAGCATTCTAGTTTCTTATAGATAAGGAGTCCACCCCGGATTGGGGTTTCGGTCTAATTCATTAGCACCAAAGGACCCAATCGCTCTCTAACGCTCGTACAGTCATTAACAAAAGTCCAAGGCGGCAAATTAACGTCGCTGATTCAGGCCCAATCCGTACTGAGGTCTTGGCCAGCTACCTGATCCAAATCCGGGGCCGGGTAAGTACCGAGCTGCCAATCCAGTACCCACAAGTCAAACATCTCGCCTCTTGATAGCCCCCGTGCTCTGTATAGGCGCTACTGTGAGTAAAAGAGGGTACCTCAGGTACATGCACTGACTGTGAACCCGGAGATGGAGAGCAGGCTGTGCCCTCTTCTTAACCTGCCATGTCGCCGCCGTAAAAATGGCGTGAAGGTCACGACAATTTCTTGCCTTCCTTTGTATCCCCGGTAAAACCTTTATAAAGCTTAGGCTTTTCAAGCCATTGAAGCCTCTCTTTGCATTGACTCAAAGGCCCGCTTCGCCAACTGTGTAAGTCCATTTTTTGACTCACACACGCGCTGTGGAGAAGGCCCCGTTTATGACATCGATGCCCGCCGGCAGCAGTACTCCGAAACAGCACGGACGCTTCCGTCTCGACGACCCCCGTGAGGATGCCGAGCGGTTACTGGACGCGGCCCTGTCCGGCGACCGTCGCTGCCTGGCTCGCATCGCCGTACACCGCCTCACCCCGGTGAGCGAAAAGCCCGGGCTGCGCGATGCCCTGCACACCGTGTCGCGGGAAATGGGGTTCCAGGGCTGGGATCATTTCCAGCGGCACGTGGCCGCCCTGGACACCGCCGCCGAGCGGGCCAACGGGACACTGGACGATGACCTGGACACGGTGCACATCCGCTGCGGGTCGGATCTGCGCGACACCCTGCCCGCCACCGGTTTGCACGGCCACTTTCACACCTTCAGCGACCCCTTCTGCATCGGCCCGCTGCACAGCCTGGAACGGCAGGCGTTCATGGACGAGCGCACCCGCTTTCTTTGCGACGCCTTCGGTGGCGACGAAAACGAAACCCGCCGGCGGCAGCAGCATGAGTACGACGGCCTGGACCAGGCCATGGACAGCGAGCGGGTGGTGCTGTGGTTCGAACACGACAGCTACGACCAGCTGATTCTGGCCTACATCCTCAATCATCTGGCCCACCAGCGCCGCCCCACCCGGCTGGAACTGGTGGCCACGGACGGCGTTCCCGGCGTGCAACGGTTTATCGGCCTGGGGCAACTGGCGCCGGAGGTGCTCGGCTGGCTCTGGCAGCAGCGCCGCCCGGTGGACGATGCGCTTATCACCCTGGGGCGCCGCGCCTGGCGGGCGGTGACCGCCGATACGCCGCAACGGCTGGACGACCTGTCACGGACCCTGACCCCGGAGTTGCCGATGCTGGGCCGCGCCCTGCGCCGGCACCTGCTGGAGTTACCGGATGAAGACACTGGCCTGGGCCTGAGCGAGCAACTGGCGGTGCAGCTGGTGGCCGAGCGCGGCCCGATTACCGTCGGCGAGGTGTTCCGGGATCTGATGCGCGAGCGCGAGCCGCTGCCCTATCTGGGCGACACCATGTTCTGGTGGATGATGCAGCCGCTGATGGGCGGCGAACGCCCGCTGCTGGCCAGCGACCACGGCGAGGAAACCCCGTGGCAGGACCGGTCGCTGCACATCACCTCCCACGGCCACGCGGTGCTCAGCGGCCACAACAACTGGCTCGACACCCACCCCAAACGGCGCTGGGTGGGCGGCATCGCCATCGACGGCGACCGCGACAGCTGGTGTCTGAACAAGGGCACCGGCCGGCCGCAAAAACGGCCGGCCAACGTGGCCTAGAGATTAGAGATCGCGGCAGATATCGGCGGCCATGCGGAACGATTGCAGCCGCTTGTCGTGGTCGAAAATCCCGCCGGTGATCATCAGCTCATCCACCCCGGTCAGGTCACGGAAGGCACGCAGCCCGTCACGGACCGTTTCCGCTGATCCGACCATGGCGTATTTCATCGCCTGACGCACGCCCTCCGCTTCCAGCGGCGACCAGATGCCGTCCATGCTCTCCACCGGCGGCGGCAGCGGTCCGGGCCGCCCGCGCCGCAGATTGACGAACTGCTGCTGCATGGAGGTGGCCAGGAAGGCGCCCTCCTCGTCGCTGTCGGCGGCGAACACGCTCACCCCCGCCATGGCGTAGGGCCGCTCCAGCTGTGCCGATGGCTGAAAGTTGTCGCGGTAGACCTGCAACGCATCGAGCAGGGCCTCCGGGGCGAAATGCGAGGCGAACGCGAACGGCAGGCCCTTCTGGGCCGCCAGCCGGGCGCTGAACAGGCTGGAGCCGAGCAGCCAGATGGGCACCTTGCTGCCGGCGCCGGGCACCGCTCGCACGCGCTGATCCGGGGTCGGATCACCCAGGTAAGCCTGCAGCTCCTCCACGTCGCGCGGGAACTCCATGGCGTTGCTGTTGAGGTCGCGGCGCAGCGCCCGCGCGGTTTCCATGTCGGTGCCCGGCGCCCGGCCCAGGCCCAGGTCGATGCGCCCCGGGTGCAGGGCCGCCAGGGTGCCGAACTGTTCGGCGATCACCAGGGGCGCGTGGTTGGGCAGCATCACGCCGCCGGAGCCGACCCGGATACGCTGGGTGCCGGCGGCGATATGGCCGATCACCACGCTGGTGGCGGCGCTCGCCACGCCGGGCATGTTGTGGTGCTCGGCCACCCAGTAGCGGGTGTAGCCCCACTGTTCGGCGTGGCGCGCCAAATCAAGGGAATTGCCCAGGGCCTGGGCGGCGTCGCCGCCACGCAGGATGGGACTCAGATCAAGAATGGAATAGGCAGTCATCAGGCCTCCCGAGCCAAAACGCGTCCGTTTACGCGTCTTCTTACGGTTGGGCCTGTGACCGCGTTTTTAAAGGTCGCGTCGGCTAACCCCCGTTCAAGCGACGATAAATCTCGTCCTTGAGGTGCATACGCTCCACTTTCATGGTCTCCATATCGCGGTCCGCGATCGGGTTCTCGCGCATCTCCAGCCCACGAATGGTTTTGTCCAACCGGTCGTGCTCCTCCACCTTGGCGCGGAACTCCGGGTGTTCCTTGGCCAGGGCGTCAATGCGTTCGCGGTGCTGGGGGAATTCGTGGTGGATACTATGGGGTTCACCGAGCATAGCTGACAGGTCCTCCGCTGAAGGGGCCCGGGCACCGGGGCGGTGCTCGGGCGAGTAATCCTCTTCAAGCTACTACCGCCGCCGGGTACTTGTCATCCTCCCGGTGGCGACTCAACGCATTCCCCGGGCTTCCTTGATCATATCGTAGGCTTTGCTGATCTCGGCGGTCTTCTCGGTGGACACGCGGATCATCTCTTCCGGCACGCCACGGGCCGCCAGTTTGTCCGGGTGATGCTCGCTCATCAGCCGCCGGTAGGCCTTTTTGACCTCCTGATCGGAGGCCTTTTCGCTCACCCCCAGCACCTGATACGCCTCGCCCAGCGACGGCCGTGACGGGCCGGCCGCGCCACCCGCGCCGGCCGCACCGGCGCCGCCGAAGCGCGCCTGGGCCAGCACCATGTTGAGAATCTGCCGGAACTGGCTTTCCGGCACGCCCAGCCCGGCGGCGACACGGAACAGGATGCGCTCCTCCTCGGCGTGCAGCTCGCCGTCCGCCAGGGCGGTTTGCAGCAGCAGCTCAAGGAACACCACCACCAGATGGCGGCGCCGGCGGATGCGCTGGCGGAATTCGGCCACGGTCCGGTCGAGGGGGAAATCATCGTCCTTGCCCTGGCGGAAGGCCTCCTGGGCCCGGCGGCGTTGCTCGTCGTTGAGCTGCATGCGGCTCATGATCGCTTCGGCCTGGCCGATCTCCTGCTCGCTGACCCGGCCGTCCGCCTTGGCCAGATGGCCCATGATCGAGAACACCGCCGAGAACAGGGCCTCCTGGACCTCCTCCCGTTCGCCGGGCCGGTAGGGCCGGAACGGGTTGAAGGACTGCACCCGCTCCACGCCACGGTCCAGGAAGTGGCCGATCAGCACGCCGATCGCCAGGCCGATGGGCCCGCCGATCAACATGCCCAACAGGCCGACAATGAGTTTGCCACCCCAACTTCGCATTAATCAGAACTCTCTATCGTCATCTACAGGTAGGGAAAGACCACGGAGTATCCGGGAGGTTCGCGCACAAACGCAAACCCGGGCCTGAGCGGCCCGGGTGGAACGGTGTGCGGGGAGGGACCTACTTGGTGGCGCGGTTACCGCGCGCTCTCAACCTGCTTTAGTGGCGCGGTTACCGCGCCACCAGGCCAGCACCGCCAGGACGACGGCGGCGGCCTGGGCGAGCGCGCCCTGCAGGGTGGGGAAGAAACCGATCCACTCCAGCGTCGGCAGGCCGATGTAGGTTGCATTGATGAGGCCGGCTTCCTGCAGGGCGGCGATGCCCTTGCCGAGCAGGATCACCGACAGCACCAGCAGCACCAGGCTGGTGGCCTTGAAGAACAGGCCCAGCGGCAGGCGCATACCGAGGCGGAAGATCAGCACGCAGACCACCGCCAGCGCCGCCAGGGCCGCCAGCAGCCCGTACAGTAGGTACGGCTGGGTGGCTTCGGTGACCTGGGTCCAGAGCGCCTGATAGAACAGGATGGTTTCGAACATCTCCCGGTACACGGAAATGAACGCCACCAGGGTCAGGGTCCAGACGGTGCCGGCGCCAAGGGCGTTATCCACCTTGCTCTTGATGTAGCCCATCCACTTCTGGCTGTTGCTGTTGCTGTGCATCCAGAAGCCCACGTAGAACAGGATCACCGCCGCCGCCAGGCCGGCCACGCCCTCGGTCAGCTCCCGCGAGGCACCGCTGAAGCTGATCACCGTGGAGGCGGCGAACCAGGTGGCCACGCCGGCGATCAGCGCCGCCACCCAGCCGAAGTGGATATGACGGCTGGCCGAGCGGGCGCCCGCTTTACGGGTGAAGGTGAGCAAGGCGGCGACGATCAGCAGCGCCTCCAGACCCTCACGGAACAGGATAAAGAAACTCGCCGAGAAGGTGGCGGCGGCGCTCAGGCCGTCGCCGCCGAGCGCGTCCTCGGCGGCGGCCAGGCTGTCGCGGGCCTCGGCCACTCTGGCGTCCACCGCGGCGGGCTCTTCACCCTGTTCGATCGCCTGGCGCACCGCCATGAAACGGCGCTCGGTGGCGCGCATCAGGTCGCCGTCCACCGCCGAGAGCTGCTGCTCGATCATCTCGAAGCCGTCCAGATAGGCCGACAGCGCCGCGGCGCGGGCCGCCGCCCGGTCGCCGTCGGCGTACAGGCCGGCCGCCTCGCCCAGCTTGGCGTCACTGATTTCGATAAAGCGGTTCTGGCTGAACAGCGCTTCCGGATTACGGCGCAGATAGCCCATGGCCTGGACCGCCGGCTTACCGATCTCGTCGCGCACGTCAGCGGGGGCCTTGCCGATCACCGTGTCCAGGGTCATATCCGCTTTCAGGCCCGGCGTGCCGCGCAGGGCCTGCTCGCCGGCGTCGGCCTCCTGATCGGGCACCGCCTTGCCGCCCACGTAGAACGCCAGCGCCCAGCGCTCCGCGTCGCTGAGCTGGTCGTCGTAGGCGGCCATGCCGGTGCCGTCCACACCGCCGGTGATGGTGGTGTAGAGCCCCAGCATGGAGCGGCCCATGTAGCGGGCGCGCTCATGGAAATCGGTGGGCGCCGGCTCCAGCGCCGCGCCGGCGGGGCCGTCGCCACGCCCTTCGTCACCGTGGCAGGCGGCGCAGTGGGTCTGGTACAGCTGCGCGGCCTTCTCCATATCCGGCGCGGTTTTGGGAATCACCGGCAGGCCGTACACCGTCACCAGGGTGCCGCGGATTTTCTGCGCCAGTTCCTGAATGCGCGCCTCCGGCGCCTTGTCGTCGACGGCGGCTTCCAGCTGTTGCGCCTGGTCGGCCAGCCGCTGCTTGCCTTCCACGTCGTCCAGGGTGGCGATGCCCTCGCTCAACAGGCGGGTGAACTCGTCCATTTCGGCGTATTCCGCCTCGCTGACGATCTCGCCGTCCTGCACCGCGTTAACGTAGTCGGCGCCGACATACTCCACCAGCTGCACCAGGGCGGTCTGATCCGCGGCCCGGGCGGTGGCGGCCAGGGTGAAAAAGCACAGCAACAAAAAAACGCCCAGGGGGCGCCGCTTGATGAGCATCATGGATCCGGGTTCCAGCGTCTAAAAGTGAATAATTCTTATTTATGTTCCCTTCCCGGCTCCGTTGTGTCAAAGGGTTTTACCCGACAGTGAGCGCCAGTACCTTGCTGATGTGCGCCTGAGGACGGCCGGATTCGCTCTGCCACTGATTGAACGCGGCCTGGGCGGCACGCTGATCACGCTGGCTCGCCAGGCTCTTGTCGATGATACGGTGGGCGCGCAGCACACTGATCACGTCATTGGTGGGATACCAGGTGTCGCGGCCCACCATGCGCAGGAAGGCGGCGCCGGAATTGCCGCCCAGCTGTTTACCGCGCTTTTTCAGCAGCATCCACATGCCGACCGTGTCCTCCGCCGGCCAGTCCGCCAGCCAGCGGCCCATGCTGCCGTATTCCCGGCGCAGGTCGAGCACCAGCTGTGCATTGTGGCGGATCGCCTTGATCTTGCCCCAATGGCGGATCAGCCGGGTGTCCTGCATGCGCTCCTCGAGCATGCTGTCCGGCATCAGCACCAGCTTGTCCGGATCGAAACCGAAGAACGCCTCTTCGAACGCCGGCCATTTGGCGTCCACCAGAGAGTGCTTGAGCCCGGCCCGGAACACGCGCCGCGTGAGCGCGGAAAAATAAAAGGCGTCGTCCGGGCGGCGCAGCTGGGCGGCGCTCTTCACCGCCGGCAGTTGCGCTTCCACCGGCTTGAGGCCGCCCTTGCGGTTCACCGCCAGGGCCAGCAGGTCCTTGAACTCGATCATCAAATGCTCCCGGCTGCTTCGTATACAGTGTTTTCCCGCCATTGTAGAATCCGGTCTTTAGCCTAACGCCGGATCAGGACGGGCAGTATTCATGAGCGGTCATCAAACCACGATCAACAAATCCGACAAACTCAAAGGCGTCTGCTACGACATCCGTGGCCCGGTGCTGCGTGAAGCGCACCGCCTGGAGGACGAAGGCCACCGGGTGATCAAGCTCAACATCGGCAACCCGGCGCCGTTCGGCTTCGAAGCGCCCGAAGAGCTGCTGCAGGACGTGATTCACAACCTGCCGGATTCCACCGGCTACTGCCATTCCAAGGGCCTGTTCCCGGCCCGCAAGGCGGTGATGCAGTATACCCAGACCAAGGGCATCGAAAACGTCACGGTCGACGACATCATCATCGGCAACGGCGTCTCGGAACTGATCGTGATGGCGATGCAGGCGTTGCTCAACTATGGCGACGAGGTGCTGCTGCCGGCGCCGGACTACCCGCTGTGGACCGCCGCCGTGCGTTTGTCCGGCGGCAACCCGGTGCATTACCTGTGCGATGAAAAGCAGGACTGGCAACCGGCGCTGGACGATCTGCGTTCCAAAATCACCGACCGCACCCGCGCGATGGTGATCATCAACCCCAACAACCCCACCGGCGCCAACTACGACAAGGCGCTGCTGCAGGAAATGCTGGAGATCGCCCGCGAGCACGACCTGATCGTGTTCGCCGACGAGATCTACGACAAGATTCTCTATGACGGCGAGGAGCACCACTCGATCGCGTCGATGGCCGACGACCTGTTGTTCATCACCTTCAACGGGCTCTCCAAGAACTACCGCGCCGCCGGCTTCCGCGCCGGCTGGATGGTGATCTCCGGTGCCAAGTACCGCGCCGAGAATTACATCGAAGGCCTGGACATGCTCGCCAGCATGCGGCTGTGCGCCAACGTGCCCAGCCAGCACGCGATCCAGACCGCGCTGGGCGGTTACCAGAGCATCGGCGACCTGGTGCTGCCCACCGGGCGCCTGGGCCGCCAGCGCGACAAGGCCTGGGACATGCTCAGCTCGATCCCCGGTGTCAGCTGCGTCAAACCCAAGTCCGCGCTCTACCTGTTTCCGCGTCTGGATCCCAAGGTGTTTCCGTTCCAGGACGACGAAGCCTTCGCGCTGGACCTGCTGCGCCAGGAAAAAGTGCTGATCGTCCAGGGCACCGCGTTCAACTGGCCCGACCCGGACCATTTCCGGGTGGTGTTCCTGCCGCGCATGGACGATCTGGAGGATTCCATCGGCCGCATCGCCAACTATCTGGACCGGATCAGAAAGAAGTAATCCCATGCATCTGCACATCGACGACTTCAGCCAGGACGTGGCGCGCATACTGTTGCAGCTGTATATGAACTTTCCGCGCCCCCAAGCCGTCTATGTGGAAGACATCAGCGGCCCTGACCAACTGGACGAGGCGGGGCTGCACGGCAAGAGGCACATGGCCTGTCTGGGGGCAATGCTGTGGCTGGCTGAAGAGGGTTACCTGCGTTACCAGAGCACCCTCTACCAAGAGGGCATTGAACAGGCGGTGCTCAGCAACCGCGCCTTCACCCTGCTCACCGCCACCGGCGATCCGGACCCGCAAGCGGACCCGGACCTGCCCGTCAGCGTACAACTGGAGCGCGCCACCCTGGCGGAGCAGTTCCGCACCGCCCTGGCCGCCCGGGATTCCACGCGAATCTCAGCGCTGGTGCGCCATTTCCTGGCCCGCGCCATCGCCTGAACGTCCACTTCACCCAAGGACGGTTTTCATGGGACCCGCGCTATAGCGGGACTTGGGGAAACAATGACAGCTTTACGATACCGCCCGGACATTGAGGGTCTGAGGGCGCTCGCCGTTTTACTGGTCATCGTGTACCACTTTGAGTTTCCGGGTATCAGCGGCGGCTTTATCGGCGTCGACGTGTTTTTCGTGATCTCCGGTTTCGTGATCACCGGTTTGCTGACCCGTCAGATGGACCAGGGCGGCTTCCGCTTCGGCGACTTCTATGCGCGCCGTATCCGCCGCCTGGTGCCGGCCTTTCTGCTGGTCTCCACCGTCACCTTTTTGATTATTTCGCCGTTCTATATCGGCGACGATTACTACATCTTCGCCAAGAGCTGGCTGGCGTCGCTGATGGGGATCAGCAACCTCTACTATTTCACTGAACTGAGCCAGTATTTCGCGCCGGAAACCCGCAGCCTGTCACTGCTGCACACCTGGTCGCTGGCGGTGGAAGAGCAGTTCTACCTGCTGTGGCCGGCGGCGACATTGTGGGCCTGGCGCAGCGGGCGGCTGACCCGCTCGCCGCTGGTGTTCCTGGCCCTGTTGATCGCCGCCCTGCTGCTCTCCGTCTACCTCGCCCATACCCACCCCAAGGCGGCGTTCTATCTGCCGCCGGCGCGGCTGTTCGAATTCATGCTGGGGGCCGGCGTGGCTCTGTACGGCCACCGCCTGCCGGCGCTGGGGCCCAGGCAGGCGGAAGCGCTGGCGGTGGCCGGCGTGGCGATGATTCTCGCCACCGCCGTATTCCTGACCAGCAACGATCCCTTCCCCGGCTTCAACGCCCTGTGGCCGACGCTGGGCACGGCCATGGTGATCCAGGCCGGGCTGGTGCAGCCGGGCACGGTCACCGCCCGCCTGCTCAGCCTGCCGGTGATGGTGTTCCTGGGCGGGCTCTCCTACTCCTTGTACCTGTGGCACTGGCCGCCGGTGGCGCTGTTGCACTACCAGCTGATCGAGCTGACCTGGCCGATTCGTCTGGGCCTGCTGGCGGCGGTACTGCTGGCGTCGTGGCTGGGTTACAAGCTGGTGGAAAACCCGCTGCGGCGCCGCCCCTGGAACTTCAAGCGGGCCTTCAAGATTCTGGTGTTGGTGCCGCTGCTGATCATCTGGGCGATCCAGTCCACCATCCGCATCGCCGACGACCTCAGTTTCCGCATCCCCGAGGAACGCCGCGACCTCTACAAGATCATCGTGCAGAACGACAGCGCCGACGTGCACGAGCCGTGCTTCAAAGGCCCCACCCGGGATTTCGTGCGCGACGAAGCCTGCCTTTTCGGCCAGCCGCTGGCCGAGGGTGAGCGGCCGGACAGCGTGCTGATCGGCGATTCCCACGCCATCGCGCTGATCGGCTTCATGGAAGTCTTCCTGGAGAGCACCGACCTGTCCCTGTTGATGGTCACGCAGGCCTCCACGCCGTTTATTCCCGGTGAGCTGACGGAGCAGGCGTTCCCCGGCGACGAAGAGAAGATCGTGCGCAACCGGGCCCTCACCGAGTACCTCAAGCAGGAGCCGATGACGGTGTTTATCTCGGCCTGGTGGAACTCCTACCTGCGGTCGACGGACTTCCACGACTACTTCGTGGCCACCATCGACTGGCTACTCGACCAGGGCCACCGGGTGGTGGTGCTTGAAGGGGTGCCGGAGCTGCCCTCCGACGCGCACGCGCAGTGCCGCTTGAAGGGCCTGGAAGACTGCAGCATCGACGCCGCCGACGCGGCCGAACAGCGGCGTGACTTCAACCGCTTCCAGCGCGACATGCAGGCACGCTTCCCGAGCGTGAACTGGATCGACCCGAGCCGCGTGCTGTGCGACGCAGAGCGTTGCCAGACGGTGCTGGACGGCATCCCGCTCTACCGCGACGAGAGCCATCTCAATTACATCGGCGCCCAGGAAATCGGCCAGGCGTTCCGGGCGCGCTTCGGCAACCCCCTGGAACCGCTTAAGGCGCCGGCCGCCGATAGCGGTACGCCAGCGCCTTGAGGGCCGGTTCAGCGGCCTCGTCGAAACCGGCCGCGCCCGGCAGCCGGCCTTCGAAGGTGGCGCCGGGCAGCCGCTCCGCCGCCTGCTCCCGCAACCAGTCCGCCGGCAGCCAGGGGGCGTTCAGGCACAGCAGCAGTTCCGCCTCCGGTGCCAGCAGCTTGCTCAGCCGGGCCAGCACCTTGGGGTAGTCCCGTTCCACCAGAAAGCTGCCCTTCTGGGCGCTGGGCGGGTCCGCCACGATCAGATCGTAACGGCCCAGGGCGTGCAGCTTCTTCCAACTGCGAAACACGTTATGCGGCAGATAATGCACCCGGGCGTCGGCGAAACCGTTGGCGTTCTGGTTTTCCCGGCCCAGCGCCAGCGCCGGCCGGGACAGGTCGATGTTGACCACCGAGTGGGCGCCGCCGGCCAGCGCCGCCACGGAGAACGCACAGGTAAAGCTGAACAGGTTGAGCACCCGCTTGCCCTCGGCGCGCTCCCGCAGCCAGGCCCGCCCCGGCGCCATGTCCGCGAAGAACCCCAGATTCTGGCCGCGCTGGAAATCGAGCCGGTAGCGCAGGCCGCCCTCCTCCGCCCAGGCGGTCTCCGGCAGAGCGCCGCGCCGCACCTCGGTGACCGCCGGCCGGCGGTGGCGGTGCTGGAACACCAGGGTGTCGCAACCCAGCCCCGGCAGGGCCTCGCCGAGGCGCTGCTCCAGCGCCGCCAGCGTGGCCGGAGGGTAGTCGTCGAACAGGGTCGCCACCAGCACCGGCGGGAACCGGTCCAGGGTGAGCCCTTCCCAGCCGGGCAGCGTCTTGCCACGGCCGTGAAAAAGCCGGTGGCGAGCGTCGCTCGGGGGAACCAGAAAGGGGCTGAGCAGGTCTATCGAATCGGGGGAAGGCATGCGCATCAAGGACCGATGGAAACCGGCGAGTATCGCCGCCGGGGCGCTTGAAGACAACCGCGCCGCCCCCATTTAACGATCGGTTTGACAACGTCCTTTTGGTTTTGGAGATCGACCTCAATGATGCGCATCGCGCTGTTCTTGCTTACCAACCTGGCGGTCATCGTGGTGGCCAGTATCACGCTCAGCCTGCTGGGCGTGAATTCCTATCTGGCGCAAAGCGGCACCGGACTGGATCTGGGCAACCTGCTGATCTTCAGCGCCGTGTTCGGCTTCGCCGGTTCGTTTATTTCACTGCTGATATCCAAGCCCATGGCCAAGTGGTCGACCCGGGCGCAGATCATCAAGCAGCCCTCCAACAGCGGCGAAAAATGGCTGCTGGACACGGTCCGCGAGCTGTCCGAGAAAGCCGGCATCGGCATGCCGGAAGTGGGCGTGTTCCCCGCCCAGCAGTCCAACGCCTTCGCCACCGGCTGGAACAAGAACGCCGCCCTGGTGGCGGTCTCCCAGGGCATGCTGCAGCGCTTCCGCCCGGAAGAAGTGCGCGCCGTGCTGGCCCATGAAATCGGCCACGTGGCCAACGGCGACATGGTCACCCTGAGCCTGATCCAGGGCGTGGTGAACACCTTCGTGATCTTCGCCGCCCGCGTGGTCGGCTCGGTGGTGGACAGCTTCCTGCGCCGCGACGGCGAAGGCGGCCTGGGCTTCGGCTACTACATCGTGGTGTTCATCGCCGAGATCATCTTCGGCATCGCCGCCAGCACCATCGTCATGTGGTTCTCGCGGCGCCGGGAATACCGCGCCGACGTGGCCGGCGCGCAGCTGGCCGACCGCCGTGACATGGTCAGCGCCCTGCAGCGCCTGAAAGCGGAGTACGAGGTGCCCAACCAGATGCCGGATTCGTTGGTCGCCTTCGGCATCAACAGCGGCGTGCGCCACGGCCTGGCCGCCCTGTTCCGCTCGCACCCGCCGCTGGACGACCGCATCCAGGCGCTCAACGAAAAACGCTACGGGTAAGTCTGGTGCGAGCGGGCCCCGCCCGCGAAAGGCCGGCAAAGCCGGCCGGCAGGATGCCAGAGACATCTCTAGAAGCGTAATAGAAAGCCCTCTGGAATCCTGCCGGGTGGCTATAAGCCACCCTTTCGCTTGCAAGGCAAGCTCCCACAAAACTCCGGCTTCGTAGAAAGGTTCGGCGCTAGCGATAACCCGCGTCCCCGGATGGAGGAAAGATCGCCGGTACGGAGCGACTAACCCGCGTCGGTGGCGACGCGATACAGCAAAGTGTCCTCATAGCCACTGATCACCGGCCAAAGCCCGCACAGAGAACGGTCCAGCGCGGCGTCGCCGGTGTCCACCACCAGCGGGCGCCCTTCCAGGGTGCCCAGCTTGGTGCGGCTGGCGAGAATATCGATGCGGCCCTTCCCCAGGCGCCGGATCACCGCCGGGCTGAACTGCTGGTTGCCGCGCCCGAACAGATGGCCCTGGCCGCCGATCACGGTCAGCAGGGCCCGGGCCGGGGCATCGCCGATGACCTCGAGTATCCGCTCGGCGCCCACGTCCGCGGCCACCACTTCCTCATTGCGGATAATGTCCACGCCCAGCAGGGTATTGGGCAGACCCAGCTGTTCCATCACCACCGCCACCGTGGACCCGGAGCCCACCAAGTAATAGGTGTCCGGCTCCAGGGTGTCGATCACCCAGGCGGCGATCTCGGTGACCACCAGGTCCTCCACCTCGCGGCCGCCGCACTTCACCTGCTGCAGGTAGCGGGCCTCGGCGGGCACGTTCAGGTCGCCGTAGTGGCGCGCCTGGACCCGCCCGGCGCGGAAGGCCTCTTCGTCGATGTCGCGCACCTCGGCCTCGTGCAGCGCCACCAGGCCGCCGTCCACCAGCTCCGCCAGCAACTCGCCGGCGGCTTCCGGGTTGATCGCATAAACGGCGGAGTGCATCTTGCAGCCCGCCGGCACGCCCAGCACCGGCACGTCGTCCTCGCCGAGCGCATCGACCAGATCCCGGGCGGTGCCGTCACCGCCGGCGAACAGCAGCAGCTGCGCGCCGGCATCGACCAGGGCGCGCGCGGCGCGGCGGGTGTCATCGGCTTCGCTGGGCGACGGCGGCTCGCCGAGCGAACGCGCCGGCAGCCCGGCCGCCCGGCAACTGTCCTCACCCATGGCGCCGCCCCAGGTGAGCACCTCCAGACCACCGGTGCGCGCGGCCAGACCGGCCAGGGCGCGGGTCATGCGGTCCACCGCCATGGGCGTGGCGCCGCGCCGCAGCGCTTCCTCGCGGGTGTCGCTGCCGTCACTGCCCTTGAGGCCCACGGCGCCGCCGACGCCGGCGAACGGGTTGACCAGCACGCCCAGGACCAGGCGATTCTCGATGTCTGTCATAAAACGATCATGTCTCTTTATAACAATGGCCGGGACGCAACGCCGGAGACCTTAGCATGAGCTGCCTGTCCTATTCACAAACGCCCCGTGGCGCGGACTTCCACGGCGCCGCCGTCCTCGACGATCAGGGCCGCGAGATTCCCATCACCGAGGCGATGATCCTGCGGGCCTGTGAAGAGCTGGAACAGGCCTGGCGCTACCCGAAGCGTTCGACTCGAAAAGCAGGCTGACCAGCGCCCGCAGCGACGACGCCACCTTACCCTGGTGGCGCCAGTGATGCAGTTCGTGGCGGGGCGGGTATTGCTTGCGCAGCCGGTCGAAGGCGGCGCCGGGGTCGCTCTCACGCAGGCTGCGCCGCAGCCGCTGGTCGTCTTCCGGCAGCCGGTGGGCGTAACGCAGCAGCGCCAATAGCTGACTTTCGTCCTCCACATCCAGAGCCAGCGTGCGCCGCTCCGCCACGGCCGGCGCCGTCGGCGCCGGTTCCCCCATCCAGCGACACCAGGCCTGGTAGAGCATCGCGCTGCCCAGGCGCTTGCCCTCCACGCTGTAACCGGCGACATGGGGGGAGCCGTTGAACACCTGCTCCAGCAACGCCGGGTTCAGCCGTGGCTCCCCTTCCCACACATCGAGAAAGGTCAAAGGCCCGTCGCCGCGCGCCAGACGCCGGCTCAGGGCCTGGTTATCGACCACCGGGCCCCGGCAGGTATTGATCAGCGTTTGCTCGTGGTTGAGCGCCCGCAGCCGGGTCTTGTCCAGCAAATGCCGGGTGGCCTCGTCGCCGCCTTTGATCAGCGGCACATGCAGGGTGACGGCGTCCGCCGCCAGCGCCTCGTCCAACGACACCGAGGTCACCCGGCCGGCGCGGGCCAGCGGCGGGTCGCACCCCAGTACCTTCACATCCAGCGCACGCAGCCAGGCCGCCACCAGGCCGCCCACATTGCCGAGACCGATCACGCCCACGGTGCTGCCGCGCAGGGGGCGACCGTGGTGCTGGCTGGCCATCAGCAACGCCTGCAGCACGTATTCCGCCACCGCCCGGGCGTTGCAGCCGGGCGCGCAGGCAAAGGCGATGCCCAGCCGGTCCAGGGCGTCCAGATCCACATGGTCGGTGCCGATGGTGGCGGACCCCACGAACCGCACCGGTGTATCGGCCAGCAAGGCTTCCGTGACCGGCGTCACCGAGCGCACCAGCAGGATGTCCGCGTCGCGCAGGTCGGCCCGCGTCAGACTTCGCCCGTCCACGCGGGTCACCCGCCCCAAGCGCTCAAAGTCATCCAGGGCGGGCATGTTTTCGTCGGCGACGATGTGCATCGGCTATCTCAGTCACGCAGCAAGGCGGTGGCGCTGTCGGCTACGGCGCCGGCATAGCCACCGCCGAACAGATTGAAGTGGTTGAGCAAATGATACAGGTTGTAAAGCCGGACGCGATGCTGAAAATCCACCGCCCGGGGGTTTTGCCCGTAGGCCCGGTAAAACGTCTCCGGTACCCGGCCGAACAACGACAGCATGGCCAGGTCCACCTCGGCGTGGCCGTAGTACACCGCCGGATCGAACACCACCGGGCGGTCGCCCGCCAGGGTGCCCACATTGCCCCGCCAGAGATCGCCGTGCACCAGCGCCGGACGAACGCTCAGGCCCGCCAGCCAGGCCGGCACCCGCGCCATGACTCGCTCCAGCCGCTCGCCCACCGCGGCCTCCAGGCCCCGGTCACGGGCCCAGCGCAGTTGCGGCAGCAGCCGTTGTTCAACGAAAAAGCGCGGCCAGTCAGTGTCCGGCCTGTTGTATTGCGGGTTGGCGCCGATCCAGTTGTCCCGGTGATGGCCGAAGCGTTCACCCTCCACGCCGTGCAAGGCGGCCAGGGCACGGCCGAGCGCGGGCCAGAACGGCTCGCCGGGTGCCGCCAGCGGCAGCCACTCCAGCAATAACGCCCGCCCTCCGGCCAGGTCGTCGTGGTCCAGTACCTCGGGCACCCGGATCGCCTTGGCCAGCGCCGCCAGCCCGTCCGCCTCCGCGTCCAGGGCATCGCCGTCGGGCAGCCATTTAAGAAACGCCGGTCGGCCGTTCAAATCGACCTGGAAGGTGGCACCGGTGTCGCCGCCGCCCAGGGCGTCCACCCGGCAATGCCGCACCGGCAGGCCGTGGCGGTCCGCCAGGGCCGCCTGGATCCGTTCACTGGTTATCATGGCGCTATGGTAAGAGAGCCGGGGCGGCGCGAAAACCGTAAGGGTTCAGCGGCGGCGCACCTGATTTTTGCGGTAGGCGCCGGGCGCGCAACCGGTCCAGCGCCGGAACGCATGGTAGAAATTGGCGATGTCGGAAAAACCCAGACGGCGGGCCAGCTCCGGCATGTCGCAGTCACCGCGGCGCAACCGCCGGCAGGCGTACTCCATGCGCACCTGGTCGCGCAGGCGGGCGAACTGCGCGCCTTCGTGGTGCAGCCGGCGCTGCAGGGTGCGCGCGGTCATCTGCAACCGGTCGGCGACCAGATGCACGGTCAGGGGCCGCTCGCCGAGGCCGGCGTGCAGCTGCTCGATCACCTGGCCGGTCACGCCGCCGACCCGCCGCAGTGCCTGTAGCTTTTCGTCCGCGGTCCGTTCCAGGTCCCGCCGCCGCGCGGTATCGGCGGCGGGCAGGCTGTGCCCCAGCAACGCCGGGGAAAACACCAGGGCGTTGGCCGGCTGGTCGAACTGCAGCGCGCAACGGAAAAACGACCGGTACTCATCCAGCTCCTGATCGGGCGGGCAAGGATGGCGGAACGCCACCCGCTGAATCGGCATGCGCCCACCCAGCAGCGAATGGCCCAGGGCCACCAGGGTGGCAAGCAGCAGATCGTTATGGGCGCGGGTGTGGGTAACGGCGAGCGCTTCGCCGCCGCTCACCGTGAGGGTGCACTGGTGTTCCCCGCGATGCAGGGCCAGCGCCAGATAGGGCAGCATCAGTTCCCGGTAACGCAGCAATACCAGCAGGGCCTGCTCCAGGGTCTCGGAGGCCGCCATCAAGGCGCCCAGCGGCCCCAGGTCGCGGTAGTGGTTGGCGCGCCCCACGCGCAGCCCGAACAACGGGTCCCCGGCTTGCGTAAAGGCGGTTCCGAGTAGCGCGTCCAGTTGCGCAGAGGTCACGTGGCCGTCGCCGCCGGCGACGGTATCCGCGTCCAACCCGGCCTGCTGGAACAGAGCCGCCCGATCCGGGCGGCCACGCAGGACGATATCAAGCAAACCGGGGGCCGTGTCCGCCGGCAGCGGTTGATCCACCATGAGGGTTCCTTTTGTTATTTTTTTGTCGACGCTAGGCAGAGGCGTGCCGGCGGTCAAGCAGACCAAAGGCGAATGGCCCGATTCAACCCGCGCCGGAACTGGTGGCGCGGCCCCATGATGGGTACTCTTACCCCCGTCACGAATACGCCCGTCACGAGGACCGCATGCTGAAACGTTACTTCATCGACGAAGTCACCGAGACCCGGGCGTCACGGCGCCAGGCCTTTTCCCTGTTCAGCCAGGTGAACGGCTGGGCGGACTGGTGTTCCGTGGTTCGCCATGCGCGCCTGTTCGGCGGTGAGTGGCGCGAAGGCGCCGCGCTGCTGTTCGTGGTCGACCTGCCCCGTCTGCCGCCGGCGCCGGTGGTGGTGCGCATCCAGGAATACCGCGAAAACGAATCCATCGCCTGGGGGCTGGAGCTGCCCATGGCCAGCATCACGCACCGTTTCACCTTTATCGACGATGGTGAGGGTGGCTGCCGGGTCCATCAGGAGGAGTGGTCCGAAGGGCTGATGACCCTGCTGACGCTGCCCGCGGGCCGCTTGATCCATCGCTTCGATCAGCGCTTCGCCCGCGAATTCGCCGCCATGTTCTAGGGATTCTTGATGACGTCTCGATTGTTTCGCGCCTATTGCCGGCTGGTTCTTCGCCATCCCCTGTTCTGGCTCGCCGCCGTGGGCGCGCTGTGCGCGGTGGCGGCCTGGCAGGCCACCGACTTCAAACTGGATGCGTCGGCGGAATCCCTGACGCTGGAAAACGATAAGGCGCTGGAATACTACCGCGAGATCGCCAAGCAATACGGCGGCAGCGACTTCGTGGTGGTCACCTACACCCCCAAGGACCGGCCGCTGTTCCAGCAGGACACCCTGCGCCATATTCAGGCGCTGCAGGACGAACTGAAAGGCGTGGACCGGGTCGGCTCGGTGTACAGTTTCCTCGACGTGCCGTTGCTGTTCAGCCCCAAGGTGGCGTTCACCGACCTGTCCGACGGCTACCGCACGCTGCGCGACCCGGGCGTGGACCTGGGCCTGGCCAAGCAGGAGTTCACCGAAGAGAACCCGCTCTACGAGGACCTGCTGGTCAGCGAGGACGGCGGCACCACCGCCCTGCTGCTCACCTTCGAGCGGGACGAACGCTATTATGAGCTGCTCAACCGGCGTAACGCCCTGCGCGAGAGCGAGCGCGCCGGCGAGCTGAGCGATCAGGAAGCGGAGCAGCTGGAACAGGTCGCCGCCGAGTTCAGCGACTACCACAGCCAGGTGCAGGCCCGCACCCAGCAGGAAGTCAGCGAAATTCGCAGCATCATGGACGGCTACCGGGACCAGGCGCAGCTGTTCCTGGGCGGCGTGCCGATGATCGCCTCGGACATGATCCGCTTTATCGAGTCCGACCTGAAGGTGTTCGGCCTCGGCGTGCTGATCTTCCTGGTGCTCACCCTGTTCCTGATCTTCCGTCGCCCGCGCTGGGTGGTGGTACCGCTGGCCTGCTGCGCGGTGACCGCCCTGGCGGTGACCGGCTGGCTCGGCTGGATGGACTGGAAAGTCACCGTGATCAGCAGCAACTATCTGTCGCTGCTGCTGATCATCACCATGTCGATCACCATCCATCTGACGGTGCGCTATCGGGAACTCCATGAGGAAAACCCGGACGCCGACCAGGCCTGGCTGCTCAAGGAAACCGCCGCCCACATGATGCGCCCGAGCATCTACATGGTGCTCACCACCATGGTCGGCTTCTCCTCGCTGGTGATCAGCGACATCCGCCCGGTGATCGACTTCGGCTGGATGATGACCATCGGCATCGGCGTGGCGCTGGTGACCTGCTTTCTGCTGTTCCCCGCCCTGCTGGCGCCGCTGTCGCCGGGCCGGCCGCGCCAGGGCCGTGACCTGACGCGAAGCATCACCCTCGCCTTCGCCGGCTTCGCCGACCGCGGCCGGTTACCGTTGCTGCTGCTCACCGGGCTGGCGCTGATCGCCGCGGTGTGGGGCATGACCCGGCTGACGGTGGAAACCCGCTTTATCGACTACTTCCAGGAAGACACCGAAATCTACCAGGGCATGCTGCAGATCGACCGCAAGCTGGGCGGCACCACGCCGCTGGATATCGTCATCGACGCCCCGGAAGAACAGGCCGACAACACCCCGCGCGCCACGCAACAAAACAGCGGCGACACAGCACAAAGCGCCGACGGCTTCGAGGCGGTGGAAGCGGATCCCTTCGCCGACGACGGCGGCGGCGCCGGTGCCAACGGCGATGACGGCTTCGGCGCGGTGGAGGACGACCCCTTCGCGTCGAGCGGTGACGACGGTTTCGGCGAACCCGCCGGCGACGATCCCTTCGCCGATAGCGGCACCTCCGGCCAGGCCCGCGCCAGCGACGGCCCCAACCTGAAAGGCGCCTACTGGTACACGCCCCAGCGGCTGGACCGCATTATCGAAATGGAGCGCTACCTGGAATCCCTGCCGGAAACCGGCAAGGTGCTGTCCATCGCCACCACCTACGAAGTGGCCAAGAAAATCAACGAAGGCCCGCTCAGCTATGTGCAGCTGATGCTGCTCGCCAGCTTCATTCCCGACGACCTGCGCTCCCAGCTGGTGAGCCCCTACCTGTCCGACGACGGCCGCCAGATCCGCATCAGCGTGCGCGTGGTGGACTCTTACAAGGGCCTGAACCGCAACCAGCTGCTGGAACAGATCCGCGCCGACATGCTGGAAAAATTCGACCTGCAGCCGGAGCAACTGCACCTCACCGGCGCCATGGTGCTCTACAACAACATGCTGCAGAGCCTGTTCGACTCGCAGATCAAAACCCTGGGCTATGTGTTCGCGGCGATCATGCTGATGCTGCTGGTGCTGTTCCGGTCCCTGCCGGTGGCGCTGATCAGCATGGTGCCGAGCCTGGTGAGCGCCGCTTCGGTGCTCGGCCTGATGGGCTGGATCGGCCTGCCGCTGGACTTGATGACCATCACCATCACCGCCATCACCATCGGCATCGCCGTGGACGACACCATCCACTACGTGCACCGCTTCCACGAGGAGCTGCCCCGCGACGGCGACTACCGCGCCACCGTGCGCCGCTGCCACGGCTCCATCGGCAAGGCGATGTACTATACCTCCCTCGTGATCATCGCCGGCTTCTCGATTCTGTCGCTGTCCAACTTCAACCCCAGCGTCTACTTCGGCCTGCTCACCGGCCTGGCCATGCTGGTGGCGCTGCTCAGCAACCTGACCCTGCTGCCGGCGCTGCTGATGAGCGTCAAACCCAAGCTCCGCGCCGGGCCGACCACGAACATGGCGGAGTAATAGCCCTGTGCGAGCGGGCCCCGCCCGCGAAAGGGTGGCTTTTAGCCACCCGGCGGGATGCCAGAGACTTTTATTGTTCCGGTGTTCGGTGCTCCGTATCCGGGACGCGGTGCAATGGTGGTGCCTTCCGGGATCGCTCAAGCCATCCCTGGCCGCTCTCATTTGGCCATCCATGGCCAAATAGGTCCCTCCAGGCACCACCATTGCACCGCTCACTTTGCAGCGGAACCGCCACGGGTCAGAAAAACCTCTCGGACCTTTCTACGAAGTGGGGTTTGTGGCGGCGAATCTTCCAAGGAGCACCGGGATCGGGTGTGCCCGTCCAGGACCGTCTTTGGCCAGGGATGGCCAAAACGGTCCGCCGCTGCGGTCGAGCTTACAGGGATGTACTTGCAGCGTGTCCTGGACGGGCACACCCGATACCGGCGCGGGCTTTCTGGAGAGAAAAGCCTCTGGGATCCCGCCGGGAGCTGCGCTCCCTTTCGCGGGCAAGGCCCGCTCGCACAATCCGTGCTATGACCCGCGGCCCAGCTGGAGGGCCCCACCCCAAAGGGGTCGCTAGTGGTGGTCGTCGATGGGAACGTGGGGGCGCTCGGCGACGGGGTCGTGGTGGATGATCACTTCCGCCGCCGGGTAGTGCTCGACGATGCCGGCGCGGATGCGCTCGCCGAGGTCGTGGGCGTCGCGCAGCGACAAGGTCTCGTTCATGTCCACGTGCAGCTGGATGAACTGGGTGCGGCCGGACTGGCGCGTGCGCAGGTCGTGGAAACCGAGCGCGTCTTCCTGTTCGGCAACCACCGCGCTGATCACGTCGCGCACCTCGCCGGGCAGCTCATGATCGAGCAGCAGCTGGGTGGAGTCCCAACCGATTTTCCAGGCGGAGCGCAGAATATAGAGCGCGATCGCCAGGCCGACGATGCCGTCGACCTCCTCGAAGCCGTAGCCGGCCACGATCAGTGTGAAAATGATGCCCAGGTTCACCGCCAGGTCGGACAGATAATGGAGCGCGTCCGCGTCGATGGCGGTGGAGCCGGTGCGGCGCACCACATAGCGCTGCAGCAGCAGTAGCAGCGCGGTGAGCAGGATCGAGAACACCATCACCCCGACGCCCAGGGCGGTGGCCTCCAGCGGCGCCGGTTCGATCAGTTTGAGCACCGCTTCCTTGAGCAGAAACAGCGCCGAGCCGCCGATCAGCACGGCTTGGCCGAGGCCGGCGAGCGCTTCCGCTTTGCCGTGGCCGAAGCGGTGCTCGTCGTCGGCGGGGACCAGCGAATAGTGGATCGCGGCGAAGTTCATCAGCGACGCCAGGGAGTCCATCACCGAGTCCACCAGGGACGCCAGCAGACTCACCGAGCCGGTCATCATCCAGGCCACGGTTTTCACCGCGATCAATACCAGCGCGGTGGCCACCGAGGCGCTGGCGGCCAGGGTCAGAAGGCGGCGTTGCTGACGTTCGCTGTCGGCGTTCATATCACGACCGGTTCGGCAGCACGGTGAGCGGGTCCACCGGCTGGCCGTCCTTGCGGATCTCGAAGTGAAGCTGGGTGCGGAAGGTGCCGCTGGCGCCCATGGTGGCGATCTTGTCGCCGGCACTGACCCGGTCGCCCTCTTTCACCAGCAGGCTGCTGTTGTGCGCGTAGGCGCTCAGCCAGCGGTCGTTGTGTTTGACGATCAGCAGGTTGCCGTAGCCGGTGAGGCCGCTGCCCCGGTAGACCACGCGGCCGTCGGCGGCGGCGCGCACCGGGCTGCCCTCGCGGTCGCCGATGGTGATGCCGCGGCGCCCGCCGGAGGCCTTGGAGAAACGTTCCAGCACCTCACCGGAGGCCGGCCACTGCCAGTTCACCGGGCCGGTGTCGGTGCTCGGCTTGGGTTTGGGTGCGGGCGGCGGGGCCGGTTCCGCCTTGGCGGCGCCGGACGACGAGGACGACGGCTTGGCCGGGGCACTGCTCGACGAGGCGGGCGGGCGGGACGGTCGGGTGGCCTGCTTGGGGCCGCCGGCGAAAGAGAGGGTCTGGCCGGGATAGATGGTGTACGGCGCGTCGATGTCGTTGGACTCGGCCAGCGCCCGGTAATCCCAGCCGTAACGCCAGGCAATGGAATACAGGGTTTCGCCACGCGCTACCCGGTGGCTGCCCGACGTCACTTTGGTGGCCTTGCTGTCGCGCTGATAGATGTCCACCACCGGCGGCGGATTCCCTACCGCGCAGCCGCACAGACACAGCGACAACAATGTGGAGAGCAAAACACGCAAAAGGTTACTCGTCCGTTTCAGTGACCTCATTATGCCCGGGCGCGGCGAAAGAAAGTAACCACACCAACACCAGACCCACCGCGGTCATCACCAGGGCCGCGGGCAGCTCACTGGAGCCCTGCACCGCGCGGGCGTACTCCGCCGGCCACAGCCAACGGTCGCCGACACCGCCCTCCACGCTCAGCCGCCAGGGCCACAGCTTCACCAGGGAGCCGGCCATGAAACCGCCGAGCAGCGCCATCACGGTGTCGTGGTGGCGCGCCAGCAGCCATTTCAACAGCCGCACGAACGCCAGCAAGCCGCAGGCGCAGCCGGCCATGAACGCCAGCAACAGGGGCCAGTCGCCCTGCTCCACCGCGGCCAGCACCGAGGGATACAACCCCAGCAGCAACAGAATAAAGCTGCCGGAAATGCCCGGAAGGATCATCGCGCAGATCGCCAGCGCCCCGCCGAGGAAAAAGATCAGCGGCGACACCGGGTAGGCGCCCAGCCCGGGGGCCAGGGCGATCAGCGCCGCCAGCGTGGTGCCGATCACGAAGGCCACGCCCTGCGTCACCCCGCGCTGCTGCAGCGGCTTGAGCACCATCACGATGCTGGCCAGGATCAGACCGCAAAAGAACGCCCATACCGGCACCGGATGGTTCTCCAGCAGCCAGCCGATCATCCGGGCCAGTAGCGCAATGCTAGTGAGGATTCCCGCCAAAAGCGTGCAAAGGAAGGTAAAATTGCCGGCCCGCCAGAACGCCAGGAAACCCTGGCGCCGCCACACGCCCAGCAGGCGCGGGCCGATGCCGCCCAGGGTATCGATCAGTTCCTGATAGATGCCGGTGATCAGCGCCAGGGTGCCGCCGGACACGCCGGGCACCACATCCGCGGCGCCCATGGCCATGCCCCGCAGGAACAGGCCGGGACGCCAGGGGCCGCTCATTGCACGCCCCGTTGAAACGGCACGAAGCGCACCGTGTCCAGGGCCCGGGTGGTGATGTCGTCGCCGTGGCGCTCCACCACGGTGAGCTTCTGAACCCGGTCGCCCACCGGCATCACCAGGCGGCCACCGTCGGCCAGCTGGCCGAGCAGTTCATCGGGGATATCCGGGCGCGCGCAGGCCACCAGAATGCCGTCGAAGGGGGCGGCGGCTTTCCAGCCGAAACCGCCGTCGGCGTGCTTGAGCTGCACCCGCGCCATGCCCAGGCTGATCAGCCGGCGGCGCGCCTGGTCCTGCAGCGGGCGGATCCGTTCCACCGAATGCACCTGCTCGCAGAGCGCGGCCAGCACGGCGGTCTGGTAGCCGCAGCCGGTGCCGATCTCCAGCACCTTGGGCGGCACCCGGTCGGCGATCAGCAGCTCGGTCATGCGCGCCACCACCCAGGGCTGGGAGATGGTCTGGCCGTAACCGATGGGCAAGGCGGTATCGTCATAGGCCTGGTGAGCCAGGGCCTCGTCGATAAACAGGTGACGGGGGGTGTTGCGGATCACTTCGAGAACGCGCTCGTCCTCGATGCCCGCTTCCCGCAGGCGGCTGATCAGCCTTTCCCGGGTCCGTGCCGACGTCATGCCAATACCGCGCAGCTCTGTGTTCATGTGTGTTAATGCATCCCCAATCCAATGACGCGCCGGAGGTTTAGTTATCGTTGACCGGCGTATGTGTTTCCACCAACTCGGCGAGCACCGTAGTGGCGAACGCGCCGGTGGGCAGATCAAACCCCAGCGTCAGCACGTCGCCCTCGCTCCAGGCCCATTGTAAGCCATTCACCGGCAACCGCGTGGCCCGGCGCGCGGCGTCCACCCCTTCCCCGGCGAGCGCCTCGACCAGGGCGTCACAGCCGCTCAGGGCGCGCGCTTCCAGTTGCCGGCAAGCCGCCGATGATGCCATGCCCGCCTTCCCCGGCAAAGGGGCGGTGGGGTGCACCTCGCCGGCGGCCACGCGGGCGCCGGCGCTGGCGTCCTGGTCGGCCTCGAACAGCCCGCGGCTGTCACGGGGCTGGAGGATATCGCCCTCCAGCGGCCGGTCCCAGACACCCTCGCGCACCCGCTCGGCCAGAACCCGATTAAACAGGCCGCTGCGCACCGCCGACAACCAGATACCGCGCAGCGCCCGCTTACGGGGCGCCTCGCCGCCCAACAGCCATTGCTGGCCGCGTTGCCAGTTGCCGCCGCTCCGGCCGAAGCGCTGTTCACCGAAGTAATTGGGTACGCCGCGCTCGGAAAGGGTATGCAAGGTACGCTCCAGGGCGTCGCGGTCAGCGTCCAGTTCACGCAGCACGATCTCGAAGCGGTTGCCGCGGTGCGTGCCCCGGTTGAGCTTGCGCCGGTGACGGCGCGCCTGCAGAGCGACCAGGCCCGCCGGCCAGGGGAAGTCCGGGTCCGCTTTGCCGGGCAGATGCAGGCTGAACCACTGGCGGGTCACGGCACGGCGGTCCTTGAGGCCGCTGTAGCCTACGGCAAGACGGTGGATGCCGGCCTGTTTGGCCAGCCACAGGGCCACGTCCTCGGTGTTCCAGTCGGTTTTTTCGATCTCCAGCCAGAGATGCTCGCCCTCGCCTTCCGGGACCACGTTCATGATCTCGGTGACGCGGAAATCCTCGAAGCCGGCGCGCAGCAGCGCTTTACCGAAGGGGCCGCCGTGGGCGGCGGGCGTGGCCGGCAGCGGCGCCGGCAGGTCGGCGTCGCGGCTCATTGGTCCTCGTGGGTGAGCAGCACCACCGCCTGCACGGCGATGCCCTCGCCCCGGCCGGTGAACCCGAGCCGCTCGGTGGTGGTGGCCTTCACCGACACCTGATCCATGCCGCAGTCCAGCAGGCCGGCGATGCGGCGCCGCATGGGGGCGATATGGTCGGCCAGCTTGGGCGCCTGGCAGATCACCGTCAGGTCCAGGTTGCCGATGCGCCAGCCGGCGGTGCTGACGCCGTCCATCACCGCCCGCAGCAGGCCGCCGGAGTCGGCGCCGCGCCAGCGCTCATCGTGATCCGGAAAGTAGTGGCCGATGTCGCCCAGCGCCAGGGCGCCGAGCAGCGCGTCGGCCAGGGCGTGCAGGGCCACGTCGCCGTCGGAGTGGGCTTTCAGGCCGCGCTCGTGGGGAATGCGCACACCGCCCAGCATCACATGGTCGCCCTCGCAGAAGGCGTGCACGTCGAACCCCTGGCCTATACGAATTGCCATGCCAGCCCTTCCTCTTCCTGGGCCCGGAGATAAAAGCGCGCCAGCGCCAGATCTTCCGGAACGGTGATTTTGATGTTGTCGGCGTGGCCGGCCACCAGCGCCGGCCGGGCGCCGGCCGCTTCCAGCGCCGAGGCCTCGTCGGTGATCGCCTCGGGATCGTCGCGCAGGGCGCTGAGCAGGGCGTCGTGCAGACGGCGGGCGTCGAACAGCTGGGGGGTGAGCGCCCGCCAGATCAGCGACCGGTCCAGGGTGGCGCGGATGCGGGTGTCGGCGTCCGCCTGCTTGATGGTGTCGGTGACCGGCCGCGCCAGGATCGCGCCGTCGCCCCGGTCGTCATGGTCGAGCAACGCCTGGATATCGGACAGCCGCACCAGCGGCCGCGCCATGTCATGCACCAGTACGCGGGCGTCCGGCGCCCGCTCCAGCACCGCCGCCACTCCGGCCAGCACCGACCGGGCGCGGCTGTCGCCGCCGGTGACGCTGGTGACGCGGGGATGGCCGGCCACCGCCAGTTCCGGCCACCAGGGGTCGCCGTCGGCCACCGCCACCACCACCGCCTGCAACGGCGCGAAGGCCAGCAGCCGGCCCAGGGTATGCTCGGCCAGGGTGCGGCCCTGCAGGGTCAGGTACTGCTTGGGCAGCCCGGCGCCCATGCGCGCGCCGACACCGGCGGCGGGCACCACGGCGAACAAGGGAGGCGGCAAGGATAGAGAGCGGCGCTCAGTCACGGTCCGGGTCCTGTTGGGGCTCCACGATCAGGAAAAAGCTTTCGCCGTCACGGATCATGCCGAGATCCTTGCGGGCGATCTCCTCCACCGCTTCGGTGCCTTCTTTCAGGTCACGCACGTCGGCGGCCAGCAGGCGGTTGCGCTCGGCCAGTTCGGCGTTCTTGGCATTCAGCACTTCCACCTGCCGCTCCAGGCTGGCCACGTGGCGCAGGCTGCCCTCGCCGAACCACAGGCGCGCCTGCAACACCAGCAGCACCAGCGCCAGTACGGCCAGCACCACCTGGCGGGCGGGCGACACTTTCATCGCGCGCCCCACGGCGCCTGACCACGGCCGGGGAACGGAACGCTACGGCCGGCCATGCTGGCGTCAGCCCAGGAACCGGAACTCTTTGCGCCCGTTATAGGCGGCACGGCCCAGTTCCTCCTCGATGCGGATCAACCGGTTGTACTTGGCCACCCGGTCGGAGCGGCACAGCGAGCCGGTTTTGATCTGACCGGCGGCGGTGGCCACCGCCAGGTCGGCGATGGTGGTGTCGGCGGTCTCACCGCTGCGGTGGGAGATCACCGCGGTGAAGCCGGCGTCCTTGGCCATCTTGATGGCGTCCAGGGTTTCCGACAGGGAGCCGATCTGGTTGAACTTGATCAGAATCGAGTTGGCGATGTGCTCGTCGATACCGCGCTGCAGAATCTTGGTATTGGTGACGAACAGGTCGTCGCCCACCAGCTGGATTTTGTCACCGAGCTTGTCGGTGAGCGTCTTCCAGCCGTCCCAGTCGGATTCGTCCATGCCGTCTTCGATGGAGATGATCGGGTAGCGGTCGCACAGCTCGGCCAGATAGTCGGCGAAGCCGGCGGCGTCCATGGTGCGGTCCTCACCGGCCAGCACGTATTTGCCGTCCTTGTAGAACTCGCTGGAGGCGCAGTCCAGGGCCAGGGTGATGTCGTCGCCGGCCTTGTAGCCGGCGATCTCGATGGCTTCCATGATCGCTTCCAGCGCCGCTTCGTTGCTGGGCAGGTCCGGGGCGAAGCCGCCCTCGTCGCCCACCGCCGTGTTCAGGCCGCGCTTCTTCAGCACCCCTTTGAGGGCGTGGAACACCTCGGCGCCGTAGCGGATCGCCTCGGCCACGGTGGGCGCGCCCACCGGCTGGATCATGAACTCCTGGATGTCGACGTTGTTATCGGCGTGCTCGCCGCCGTTGATGATGTTCATCATCGGCACCGGCAGGGAGTACTCGTTGTCGTCGTCCTGCAGATCGGAGATGTACTCGTAGAGCGGCTTGTTCTGCGCCTGGGCCTCGGCCTTGGCGGCGGCCAGGGACACCGCCAGGATCGCGTTGGCGCCCAGGTTGCCTTTGTTTTCGGTGCCGTCGGCGTCGATCATGGCCTGATCGAGCGCGCGCTGATCGGCGGCGTCGCGGCCCACCAGCAGCTCGCGGATCTGTGAATTGACGTTGCCCACGGCGCGGGTCACGCCCTTGCCCAGGTAGCGGCTCTTGTCGCCGTCACGCAGCTCCAGCGCCTCGCGGGAACCGGTGGAGGCACCGCTGGGCGCGCAGGCGCTGCCGCGCTCGCCGTTCTCCAGAATCACATCGGCTTCGATGGTGGGGTTGCCACGGGAATCAAGAATCTCGCGGGCCTTGACGTCAACGATCTTGGACATGGGAGACGGTCTCCAGAAACGAAATCGGGTTCAATGGTTGTCGAAGGCGGGAAACGCCTTAACGGTATTATCCAGGGTCTGCATCTGGGTCAGGAATGGCTCCAGGCGGTCCAGACGCAGGGCGCAGGGGCCATCGCACTTGGCGTTATCCGGGTCCGGATGGGCCTCCAGGAACAGCCCGGCGATGCCCTGGCTGATGCCGGCGCGGCCCAGCTCCGCCACCTGCTGGCGGCGCCCGCCGGCGGAATCGGAGCGGCCGCCGGGCATCTGCAGCGCGTGGGTCACGTCGAAAAACACCGGGTAGCCGAACTGCTTCATGATGCCGAAGCCGAGCATGTCCACCACCAGGTTGTTGTAGCCGAACGACGAGCCGCGCTCGCACAGAATCAGCCGTTCGTTACCGGCCTCTTCGCACTTGTGCAGAATGTGCTTCATCTCCTGGGGAGCCAGGAACTGCGGTTTCTTGATATTGATGATGGCGCCGGTGCGGGCCATCGCCACCACCAGGTCGGTCTGGCGCGCCAGGAAGGCGGGCAGCTGGATGATGTCCGCCACTTCCGCCACCGGCGCCGCCTGGTAGGGCTCGTGCACGTCGGTGATCACCGGGCAGCCGAAGGTGTCCTTGATCTCCTGAAAGATCTTCAGGCCCTCTTCCATGCCCGGGCCCCGGTAGGAGTGCAGTGACGAACGGTTGGCCTTGTCGAAGCTGGCCTTGAACACCCAGGGCATGCCCAGCTTGCCGGTGACCTCGGCGTAGGCCTCGGCCACCCGCAGGGCGATGTCGCGGGATTCCAGCACGTTCATGCCGCCGAACAGAGCCATGGGCCGGTCGTTGGCGAACGCCAGATCACCCAGCTCGATGGTGGTGTTCCGCATGCTCTACTCCTTCAGATGGCGGACGACGTCCGGTGCGCCGCCAGGGCCGCTTCCACGTAGCCCTTGAACAAACCGTGGCCGTCACGCGGCGTGGAGGTGAATTCCGGGTGGAACTGGCAGGCCACGAACCAGGGATGGTCGCCCACTTCGATCACTTCCACCAGCTCACCGTCGTGGGAGCGGCCGACAATTTTCAGGCCGGCGGCTTCCAGCTTGTCCAGGTAGTTGTTGTTGACCTCGTAGCGGTGGCGGTGACGCTCGATGATGTGCGTCTTGCCGTAGCACTTCGCCGCCACGCTGCCGTCCACCAGCACGCACTCCTGGCCGCCCAGGCGCATGGTACCACCCAGGTCCGACGCTGCCGACCGCAGCTCCTTGCTGCCGTCCTCGCGGGTCCACTCGGTGATCAGCGCCACCACCGGGTCCGGCGTGTCCTGCTTGAGCTCCGTGGAGTGGGCGCCGGTCAGGCCGGCCACGTGCCGGGCGTACTCGATCACCGCCAGCTGCATGCCCAGGCAGATGCCCAGGTACGGCACCTTGTTTTCCCGGGCGTAGCGGATCGCCGCGATCTTGCCCTCGGTGCCCCGGTCGCCGAAGCCGCCGGGCACCAGGATGGCGTCCACTTCGCCCAGCTCGCCGGTGCCGTCACGCTCGATGTCCTCGGCGTCGATATAGCGGATGTTGATCTTCGCCCGGGTGGCGATGCCGGCGTGCATCAACGCCTCGTTGAGCGACTTGTAGGCGTCCGCCAGATCAATGTACTTGCCCACCATGCCGATGGTGACCTGGCGTTCCGGGTTGAGCTGCGCTTCCACCACCCGGTCCCACTCGCTCAGGTCCGGCGCCGGCAGATCAAGGTGGAATTTCTCCACGATGATGTCGTCCATGCCCTGCTCGTGCAGCACCCGCGGCACCTGATAGATGGTCTTGCAGTCCGGCGCCGAGATCACCGCCCGCGCTTCCACGTTGGTGAACAGGGAGATCTTCTCGCGGGCGCCCTGGGGCACCGGATGGTCGGCCCGGCACACCAGGATGTCCGGCTGCAGGCCGATGGACCGCAGCTCCTTCACGGAGTGCTGGGTGGGCTTGGTTTTGATCTCGCCGGCGGAGGCGATGTAGGGCACCAGGGTCAGGTGCACCAGCAGCGAGCGGCTGGAGCCCAGCTCCACGCGCAGTTGGCGCACCGCCTCCAGGAACGGCAGGGATTCGATGTCGCCGGCGGTGCCGCCGATCTCGACGATCGCCACGTCGGCGTCGCCGGCGCCCTGCTCGATCTTCAGTTTGATTTCGTCGGTGATGTGCGGGATCACCTGCACGGTGGCGCCCAGGTACTCGCCGCGGCGCTCCTTATCCAGCACGTCCTGGTAGACGCGGCCGGTGGTGAAGCTGTTGCGCCGGGTCAGGCGCGTGCGGATAAAGCGCTCGTAGTGCCCCAGATCCAGGTCGGTCTCGGCGCCGTCCTCGGTGACGAACACCTCGCCGTGTTGATAGGGGCTCATGGTGCCCGGATCCACGTTGATGTAGGGATCCATCTTGATCAGGGTGACCTTCAGGCCACGGGCTTCCAACAGGGAAGCCAGCGACGCCGCGGTGATTCCCTTTCCGAGGGAGGACACCACCCCGCCGGTGACAAAAATAAAACGTGCCATGCACCCACCAGTAAGTCATGGATTGAACGCGCCCGCTTGCGGGAGCCCGAACGCCTTCCAAAAAAATACCCTTGCCCGCCGGGGTGGGCAAAGGTTCTCTTCGATAAATACGGGATGGCCTGAATTCGGACGCCTGGGCGACGTCTGGATGGCAAAAAATGATACCAGAGAGCCGCTACCCGGGAAACCAATATCGTCTTGGCTTAGTGGGAGCGGGCCATGCCCGCGAAAGGGAGCGAAGCTCCCGGCAGGATGCCAGAGACCTTTCTCTCCAGAGAGCCCGCACCGGGATCGGGTGGGCCCGTCCAGGACACGCCACGAGTATATCCCTGTAGGCTCGGCCGGGCGGCGGACCGCTTTGGCCATCCCTGGCCAAACACGGTCCTGGACGGGCCCACCCGATCCCGGCGCTCCTTGGGAGATTCCAAGCTTCCCTACCTGGGGGGCCGGGGGTGTTGTAACCCGTGGCGGTGACGCTACCCAGTGAGCGGGGCAATGGTGGTGCCTGGAGGGACCTATTTGGCCAGGGATGGCCAAATGAGAGCGCCCAGGGACGGCTTGAGCGATCCCGGAAGGCACCACCATTGCACCGCGTCTCCGATTCGGAGCACCGGAAACCTGAAGAACCCAGGTCTCTGGAATCCTGCCGGGTGGCTAAAGCCACCCTTTCGCTTGCAAGGCAAGCTCCCACAGCCCGCTCCCACAAACCCGGCTTCGTCAGGAAGCCGGTTCCAGGTGCCAGGTGGTGAGGGGCTGGTCGCGCCAGGGGTCGGCGACGGCGACGCCGGGGACGGCGACCAGGTCGTCGCCGGCGTAAACCAGCGGCCACTGGCGGCGGCGCCAGGGCGGCACGCCGGCGGCGCGCCACAGCTCGGCGATGCGCTGGTGGCAGCCGTTGAGGGCCAGGCGCTCGCCGCCCCGGGCGGGCGCCAGGCGCAGCGGCAGGCCGTCCGGCAACTGAAGTGCCGGTTGCTCGGCGCTGCCATCACCGGGGCCGGCGACCAGCCGCCAGGCGCCCAGGTCCGGCGGCGGCGTGCCCGGCGGCCAGTCCCGGGCCACCGTCAGCGGCGTCAGCTCGGCGTCCGCGAGCAAGTGCAGGTGGTCCTGGAAGCGGCGCAGCTGCCAGCCGCCCCAGGCGACACGCGCCGAACGGTCGGCGGCCGCCGACGGCAGCGCCAGGATCTCAGCCAGTATCGCCGCCGACGGGGTGGCGGCGCCGGCGGCGGCCAGCCACCAGCGCAGCAGGTTGCGCAGCCGGGGCGGATCGAGCCGCTGCCAGGCGGCCAGCGGTAGCCGGCGCGCGGACACGGCCAGACGGCGGGCGTCCTCTTCGGCGCGTTCGGCGAGCAAGGCGGCGGCGTCGGCCTGGTGCCCGGCGGCGCGGGCCAGGGCCGCGTCGGCGCCGGGCCAGCGCAGGCGCAGGCGCGGCAGAATCTCGGCGCGCAGGTAATTGCGGTCGAGGTGCAGCGCCCGGTTGCTGGGGTCCTCGACCCACGACCAGCCGCCCTGCTCCGCCAGCCCGCGCAACGTCTCGCGGGAGACGCCGAGCAGCGGCCGCCACAGGCGGGTGCTGCCGCGCCGGCTGTGCTCGCTGATCGCCGCCAGGCCGGTGGCGCCGGCGCCGCGCAGCAGGCGCAACAACAGGGTCTCCGCCTGGTCGTCACGGTGGTGGGCGGTGATCAGGGTGGCGTCGCCGGCCAGCCGGCAAAGCGCCTGGTAACGGGCCGCGCGGGCGTTGGCTTCCAGGCCCGCGCGGCCGGCCACGTTGACGCTCTCACGGAAGAACGGCAGCGCCAGCGCGCTGACCACCGCTTCGCAGTGCGCCGCCCAGCGCTCGCTGTCCGGGTGCAGGCCGTGATCGACATGCACCACCGACAGCCGCGGGCCGAGCCCGGCCTGGACCAGCAGATGCAGCAACACGGTGGAATCCAGGCCGCCGCTGAACGCCAGCCACAGGGGGCCGGCGGGCGCCCGGCGGGCGAGGCTCCGCACGGTGGTGGCGAGATCGGCGGAGACATCGGGGTCAACGGGTGGCATGGCGCGGGCCGCCGGCACGGGGCCGGCGGTTTATTCGTCGGCGGGGTCGGTGAGCACGTTGCCGTAGCTCATCAGACGCTGGTAGCGGCGCTCCACCAGGTCCGGCACGGCCAGGCCGCGCAGCTCGTCGAGTTGCTCACTGATGTTACGGCGCACCGCATCGGCGGCCTGATCGTAGTCACGGTGGGCGCCGCCCAGCGGCTCCTTGACCACCTGATCGACGATACCCAGTTCGTGCAGGCGGCCGGCGGTGAGGCCCATGGCGGCGGCGGCCTCCGGCGCTTTGTCGGCGCTGCGCCACAGAATCGACGCGCACCCTTCCGGGGAAATCACCGAGTAGGTGGAGAACTCCAGCATTTGCAGGTGATCGCAAACGCCGATGGCGAGCGCGCCGCCGGAGCCGCCCTCGCCGATCACCGTGGCGATGATCGGCACTTTCAATTGCGACATCACCCGCAGGTTGCGAGCGATGGCCTCGGACTGGCCGCGCTCTTCCGCGTCGATGCCCGGGAACGCGCCCGGGGTATCGATAAAGGTGAGCACCGGCATCTTGAAGCGTTCCGCCATCTCCATGAGACGCAGCGCCTTGCGATAGCCCTCGGGCTTGGGCATGCCGAAATTGCGGCGCACCTTTTCCTTCACCTCGCGGCCCTTCTGGTGGCCGATCACCATCACCGGCTGGTCGTCCAGGCGGGTGACGCCGCCGACGATCGCCGGATCGTCGGAAAACGACCGGTCACCGTGCAACTCGTCGAAGCCGCCGAACAGGCGCTGGATGTAATCCAGGGTGTAGGGACGCTTGGGGTGGCGCGCCAGTTGGGAAATCTGCCAGGGGCTGAGGTTACCGAAAATGTTTTCGGTGAGCGTGATGCTCTTTTCCTGCAGCTTACCGATTTCTTCCGAGATATTGACGTCGCTGCCGCTGCCGACGAGACGCAGTTCCTCGATTTTCGCTTCCAATTCCGCGATGGGTTGTTCAAATTCGAGGAAATTCGGATTCATAGGGCACCCCTTTCTTTGGTGGGGTAAGTGTAGCGCCAAGGCCGGGACAGCGTCGAGCGGCCCGCCCCGCGCTATGGTTGCAAGTTGTTACCGGGCTCAATATTCCAGCGTCACCGAGCTGTCCCCATAACGCCCCCGCAGGTCGTCCATCAGCGATTGGTGGGGAATCACCTTCCAGTCGTCGCCCAGGGCCATGGCCGCGTCCGCCTCCCGGTGGGCCAGTTGCAGCGTCACCGGGGTGCCGCCGCCGTTGCCGTTGGCGCGGTACGGCGACAGGGTGCGACCGAGGGTGTCGGGCAAGGCGTCGTCCACCGGCACCCTGACCCGCAGGCGGCGGGCGAACATTTCCCGCGCCTGGCAGATGTCCATCACCTCATCGGCGACCAGGTTGAAGCCGCCGGTGTAGTCGTCCATGCGCACGCCGCCGCGCACCACCAGCAAGGCGTCCTTCTGGATGCGCTCGCCGTACTGGGCGAAGGTGCGGCCGAACACCGACACCTCCACCCGGCCGGTTTTGTCGTCCAGGGTGATAAAGCCCATGCGCTCGCCGCTGCGTTTGCTGCGGGTGATGCGCAACGCCACCACCAGGCCGGCGACGGTGGCGGCTTCGCCCTTGGCGGTGGGCTGCAGGCTGTTCAGGCGGCTGCTGACGAACTGGCGCACCTCCCCTTCGAACTGGTCGATGGGGTGGCCGGTGAGGAACAGGCCCAGGGTGTCTTTCTCGCCGTTGAGGCGGATGTCGTCGTTCCAGTCGCGGCCGGGCTTCCAGGCCACCGCCGTGGCGGGGGCGTGCTCGTCCTCGCCACCGCCGAACAGGTCCATCATGCCCGCTTCCTGGTTGCGGGCGTCCTGCTCGGCGGCGGCGATGGCGTCCGGCAGCGTGGCCATCAGCACGGCGCGGTCGCGGAAATGCCGGTTGGGCCCCAGCTTGTCCAGGGCGCCGGCGCGCACCAGCGCTTCCAGGGAGCGCTTGTTGATCTTCTTCAGATCAATGCGCCGGCAGAAATCGAACAGGTCCTCGAAGGCGCGCTCCTCGCCGTTGTCGCCGCGGGCGCTGACGATCGCCTCGATCGGGCCTTCGCCGAGGCCCTTGATGGCGCCCAGGCCATAGATGATGTCGCCTTCCGCGTTGACGGTGAAGCGGTAGCCACAGGAGTTCACGTCCGGCGGCAGCACCCTGAGGCCCATGTTTTTGCTTTCATCGATAAAGGTCACGACCTTATCGGTGTTCTGCATATCGGCGGAGATCACCGCCGCCATGAACTCGGCCGGGTAATGGGCTTTCAGCCAGGCGGTCTGGTAGGCGACCAGCGCGTAGGCGGCGGAGTGGGATTTGTTGAAGCCGTAGCCGGCGAACTTCTCCACCAGGTCGAAGATCTTCATCGCCAGGTCCGGCTCGATGCCTTTTTCCTTGGCGCCGGACTCGAAGATCTCACGCTGTTTGGCCATCTCCTCGGGTTTTTTCTTACCCATGGCCCGGCGCAGCAGGTCCGCGCCGCCGAGCGTGTAGCCGGCCAGCACCTGGGCGATCTGCATTACCTGTTCCTGGTACAGAATCACGCCGTAGGTGGGCGCCAGGATCGGCTTGAGCCATTCGTGCTGGTACTTCACATCCGGGTAGGACACCGGCTCGCGGCCGTGCTTACGGTTGATGAAGTTGTCCACCATGCCGGACTCGAGCGGGCCGGGCCGGTACAGCGCCACCAGTGCGATGATGTCCTCGAACTGGTCGGGCTTGAGCTTTTTGATCAGCTCTTTCATGCCCTGGCTTTCCAGCTGGAACACGGCGGTGGTGTCGCCCTTCTTGAGCAGGTCGAAGCTGGGCTTGTCGTCCAGCGGGATGCGCTCGATGCTCAGCGGGCCCTCGCCTTCCCGTTCGCGGCGCACGTTGGCGGCCTTCACCGCCCAGTCGATGATGGTCAGCGTCTTCAGGCCGAGAAAGTCGAACTTCACCAGCCCGGCGGCTTCCACGTCGTCCTTGTCGTACTGGGTGACCAGGTTGTCGCCGTTTTCGTCGCAGTGCAGCGGCGCGAAGTCGGTGAGCTTGCCGGGGGCGATCACCACGCCGCCGGCGTGCTTGCCCACGTTACGGGTGAGGCCCTCGAGCTTGAACGCCATCTCCATGATTTCGTTGGCGGATTCCTTGTCGGAATTGCCGTCGTCCTCGAGGAATTCGCGCAGCGGTTCTTCCTGCTCCAGCGCCGCTTTCAGGGTCATGCCCGGGGTGCCCGGAATCATCTTGGAGAGCCGGTCCGCCAGGCCGTAGGGCTTGCCCTGCACCCGCGCCACGTCGCGCACCACCGCCTTGGCGGCCATGGTGCCGAAGGTGATGATCTGGCTCACCGCGTCGCGGCCGTATTTGTCGGCCACGTAGTTGATCACCCGGTCGCGCTTCTCCATGCAGAAGTCGACGTCGAAGTCGGGCATGGAGACCCGTTCCGGGTTGAGGAAGCGCTCGAACAGCAGGTCGTACTGGATCGGGTCCAGGTCGGTGATGTCCATGGCGTAGGCCACCAGCGAGCCGGCGCCGGAACCCCGGCCCGGCCCCACCGGCACCTGGTGCTGTTTACCCCACTGAATGAAGTCGGCAACGATCAGGAAGTAGCCGGGGAACCCCATCTGGTTGATGATGCCCAGCTCGAACTGCAAACGCTGATCGTATTCGGCGCGCCGTTCCGCGTAATCCGGCGCGTCCGGGTCGAGAATGCCGGCGAGCCGCTTTTCCAGCCCTTCCTGGGCCACCTTTTCGAAGTATTCCTCCAGGGTCAGCCCTTCGGGAATCGGGAACTCCGGCAGAAAGTTCTCGCCCAGGCGGATGTCCAGCGTGCAGCGCCGGGCGATCTCGACGGTGTTTTCCAGGGCCTCCGGCAGGTCCGAGAACAGCTCCGCCATTTCATCGGCGGTTTTCAGATACTGCTGTTCGGAGTACTTCCGGGTGCGGCGCGGGTCATCCAGGGTGTTGCCGTCGTGGATACACACCCGCGCTTCGTGGGCCTCGAAATCGTCGCGGTCGATAAAGCGCACGTCGTTGGTGGCCACCACCGGGATGCCCAGCTCCGCCGCCAGGGCCACGGTGGCGTGCAGGCACTGCTCATCGCCGGGCCGCTCGGTGCGTTGCACTTCCAGATAGAAGCGGTCGCCGAACACCTGCTGGTACTCGCGGGCCCGCTCGGTGGCCTCGGCGGTCTTCTCCGACACCAGCAGCCGCCCCACGTCGCCGGCGCGGGCGGCGGACAGCAGAATCAGCCCTTCGTTGAGCTCCAGCAGCCACTCGCGGCGGATCATCGCCCGGCCACGGTGCTGGTTGCTCTGCCAGGCGCGGCTGATCAGCAGGGTCAGGTTGCGGTAACCGGTTTCGTTCTGCACCAGGCAGCACAGGTAGTAAGGGGCGTCTTCCGGGTCGTCCGCCTGCACCCAGAGATCGGCGCCCATCAGCGGCTTAACGCCGGCGCCCATGGCGCCGGAGTAGAACTTGATCAGGGCGAACAGGTTGTTTTCGTCGGTCACCGCCACCGCCGGCATACGCTGCTCGACGCAGGCCTTGACCAGTTCCTTGACGCGCACCACCCCGTCGGCCAGGGAGTAGTCGGTGTGCACGCGCAGGTGTACAAAGCGGGGATCAGTCACTTCCAGCTCCTGTCAGCAATGCCGCCACCGGCGCGAAGGAGCGGCGGTGGTACGGCAGCGGACCGTGGGTTTTCAGGGCCGCCAGGTGCACCTTGGTGGGGTACCCCTTGTGGCGGTCGAAGCCATATTCGGGGTGGCGCTCGTGCAGCGCCACCATTTCCCGGTCGCGGGCCACCTTGGCGAGGATCGAGGCGGCGCCGATGGCCGGCACCCGCCCGTCCCCCTTTACCACGGGCTGCGACGGGCAGGCGAAGCGCGGCCCCCGGTTGCCGTCCACCAGCACCGCGTCGACGCGCAGGGCGAGCGCCTCCACGGCGCGCACCATGGCCAGGTGGGTGGCATGATAAATATTCAGCCGGTCGATTTCCTCGGGCTCGGCGCGGCCCAGGGCCCAGCCCAGCGCCTGCTCGCGGATCGCCTCGGCCAGGGCCTCGCGGCGTGGCGCGCTGAGGGTCTTGGAATCCGCCAGGCCGGGCACCGGCCGGGCCGGGTCCAGCACCACCGCGGCGGTGACCACCGCCCCCACCAGGGGGCCGCGCCCTACTTCGTCGACCCCGGCCAGATGCATGCCCGGAAAACAGTCGAAGCTGGACGGGATGAACGGCTCCGCCAGGCCGTATTCGGCGAACGGATCATGCATGGTCTTGGGTTCCCGTACCCGGGGCCAGCAACGCCGCGATGGCGTCGGCGGCCTTGTCGTTGGCACCGCCCCGCAACTGCTCGTGGACCCGGGTGAAATCCGCCTCCAGGGCGGCCACCCGCTCGGGACTATCAAACCAGACCTGAACCGCCTCGGCCAGGGCGGCGCCGGTGAAGGCGTCCTGCACCAGCTCCGGCACCAGCCGTTGGCGGCACAGCAGGTTGGGCAGCGCCACATGCTCGCTTTTCACCAACCGCGAGACGATCGCGAAGGTGACCGCGCCCAGCCGGTAGCCCACCACCATGGGCTTCTTCAGCAACAGGCCTTCCAGGGTGGCGGTGCCGGACGCCATCAGCACCACGTCGGCGGCGGCCATCACGGTGCGGCTGCGGCCGTCGGTGACGGTCACCGGCAGCGCCGGCGCGGCGGCCAGCGCCGCCCGGATCTGTTCGCCGCGGGCGGCGTTGGCGGCGGGAATCACGAAGCGTAGCGCCGGCCGCTCCCGGTGCAGGCGCTGCATGGCGTCCAGGAATTCCGGCATCAGTTGCGCCACTTCCCCGCCCCGGCTGCCCGGCAGCACCGCCAGCAAGGGGCCCTCGGCGGCCAGCCCCAGTTCCGCCCGGGCGGCGGCGGCGTCCACGCTCAGCTCGATCATGTCCGCCAGGGGGTGGCCGACGAACGCCACCGGCACCCCGTGTTCCTGGTAGAACCGGGCCTCGAACGGGAACAGGGTGAGCATCAGGTCGATGTCCCGGCGGATGCCCTTGATCCGGCCCTGGCGCCAGGCCCACACCGAGGGGCTGACGTAGTGCACGGTTTTCAGGCCGGCGGCATGGACCCGTTTGGCCACGCCCAGGGTGAAATCCGGGGAATCAATGGTGATCACCACGTCCGGGCGCCGCGCCAGCAGGTCGTCCACCAGCCGGCGGCGCAGGCGGAACAGTTCCGGCAGATGGGCGATCACCTCGGTGATGCCCATGACGGACAGTTTTTCCATCGGAAACAGGGAATGCTGGCCGGCGGCGGCCATGTTCTCGCCGCCCACGCCGATAAAGCGGGCGCCGGGGAAACGCTCGCGCAGGGCGCCGATCAGGCCGGCGCCGAGCAGATCCCCGGACGCCTCGCCGGCGATCACAGCAATGAGAGGCGCCGGAGAGGAGTTCATAACAGCGCCCTATCAGCGGGTAATGCCGCGCTCCGAAGCGCGCAGGGAGTCCACGAACATGGCCAGCTGCGGGCAGGTCGCCACCTGCGGCTCAAGCTCGGCGAGCGCCTGCTCCAGGGTCAGGCCCTGGCGGTAGACGGTCTTGTAGGCGCGCCGCAGGGTGGCCACCACGTCCGCGTCCCAGCCGCGCCGCCGCATGCCCTCGAAGTTCATGCTGCGCGCGCCGGCCGGGTTGCCGCTGACCATTACGAAGGCGGGGATGTCCTTGAGCACCAGGCTGCAGCCGGCGGTCATGGCGTAGGAGCCGATGCGGCAGAACTGATGCACGCCGGTCATGCCGCCCAGGATCACACCGTCGCCGATGTGCACGTGGCCGGCGATGCCGGTGGTGTTGGCGAAAATATTGTCGTTGCCGATCATGCAGTCGTGCGCCACGTGGACGGTGGCCATCAGCAGGTTGTTGTCGCCGATGCGGGTCAGGCTCTGGTCCTGGACGGTGCCCCGGTGAATGCTGCAATGCTCGCGGATAACGTTGTTGTCGCCGATCTCCAGGCGGGTCGGTTCACCCTTGTACTTCTTGTCCTGGCAGTCCTCGCCCACGGACGCGAACTGGAAAATGCGGTTGTTCTTGCCGATCACGGTGGGGCCGTTGATCACCACATGCGGTCCGACCACGGTGCCCGCGCCGATGCGCACTCGGGGCCCGATGATGGAGTAAGGACCGACCTGAACGTCGTGGTCCAGCTCCGCCGTCGGATCGATAATGGCTGTGGGATGAATCGCTGCGGGGTGAGTCATTGTTATGCGCTTTTGCCCTGGCGTTTTGGTGTGCTGGAGTATACGCGAGGCCGCCGCCCACGGCGACGGCCCCATCAACGGATCAGCTACGCTGCTCGGCCACCAGCAGGTCGGAAACCGCGACCACTTTACCGTCCACTTCCGCGCGGCAGGAAAACTTGGCGATGTTGCGACGCAGAGTGAGCCACTCTGCGTGCAGCGTGAGCCGGTCGCCGGGCACCACCTGGCGCTTGAAGCGCGCCTTGTCGGTGCCCACAAGGAGGTAGATAAAGCCGTCGGAAGGCCTTTTGTTGGCGGTCACGAACCCGAGAATGCCGGCCGCCTGGGCCAGCGCTTCGACGATCAGCACACCGGGCATGATCGGCTCGTCGGGGAAATGACCGTTGAAGAACGGCTCGTTGATGGAAACGTTCTTATAGGCTTCGATGCGTTTGCCCGGCTCGACCGAAACCACGCGGTCGACCAGCAAAAAAGGGTAGCGGTGGGGCAGATACTCCCTCACCTCATGGATATCCATCATGATTGTGTTTTCCAAAAGTGACGCTGGCCGCCGCCCGCGGCCGAGCTACTCGGCGTCGCGTTCCAGCTTTAGGACCCGGCGGTAGAGTTCATCCAGATGCCGGAAACGGGCCACGTTCCGGCGATAACGGTCCTGTTTGTCCACCGGCAGGGCCGACCCGTAGGTGCCCGGTTCGGTGATCGAGCGCGACACCAGCGACATGCCGAGAATCTGCACCTTGTCGCAGATCTCCAGATGCCCGGAGATCCCGGCGGCGCCGCCGATCATGCAATAGGCGCCGATCCGGCTGCTGCCGGCGATGCCGACCTTGCCCGCCACCGCGGTGTGGTCGCCGATCACCACGTTGTGCGCCACCTGAATCTGGTTGTCCAGAATCACGCCGTCGCCAATCACCGTGTCGTCGATCGCACCCCGGTCAACAGTGGTGCCGGCGCCGATTTCCACATCCGCGCCGATGCGCACGCCACCCACCTGGGCGATTTTGCTCCAGCCGGACGCGGTAGGCGCGAAGCCGAAGCCGTCGGCACCCAGGACGCAATTGGCGTGTATGATAGAGCGCGGCCCGATGTGGACACCATGGTAAATTGTAACATTTGGCCAGATCCGACAGCCATCGCCCAGGCTGCTGCCGGCGCCCACCACGCTGTTAGCGCCGATCACCACGCCCTCGCCCAGCACCACGCCGGCTTCGATCACCGCGTTGGGACCCACCGAGGCCGAGGCCGGCACCACCGCGTCCTCGGCCACGCAGGCCGCCGCGTGAACACCGGCCGCCGGCACCGAAGCGGTGTCGAAGAAGTGGCTGGCCTTGGCGTACGCCAGATAGGGATCCTTCACCACCAGCGCCGCCACCGGACAGACGTCCAGCTGGTCGGCGCGCAGCAACACGGCGCCGGCCTGGCTGTTCTCCAGGTGCGCGCGGTAGCGGGGGTTGGCGAGAAACGTGAGTTGGCCCGGGCCGGCGGCGCCCAGCGTACCCAGCCCGGTGACCTCAAGGTCGCCGGGGCCGTGCAGCTCGGCGCCCAGTTCCCGGGCGAGAACGTCGAGGCGGACCGTCTTCGGTGCTGTCACAGGCATCCGATTACTTCATCGAATTGAGTTGTTTGGTGACGGCCTCGGTGATGTCCATGTCGGACTTCACGTAGACCACCGCCTGGGCGTTCAGCACCATATCCAGGTTTTCCCGCTCGGCCACGGTTTCCACCGCCTGCTTGAGCTTGGGCTCCATCACCTGAAGGATCTCCTGCTGGCCCTTATTCAGCTTGCGCTGTGCGGACTGACGCAGGTTCTGCAACTCGATCATCTTCTGCTGACCCTGGGTCTGCAGCTGCTCGCGCTCGTCCTCGCTCATGGTCATGCCCTCTTTTTCGAGGCGACCGCGCAGGTTCTCCACCTCACCGCCGAGACGGTCGAGACGGTTCTGTTCGTCTTTCAGCGAGGATTCCAGTTTGCCGAAACGGTCCTGGAATTCCTTGGCTTCCTGCAAAGCGCCGATCGGGTCAACCACCCCGGTACGGCCTTCGGCCTGGGCGAAAAGCGGCAACATCAGTGCAACGGCAAGCAAATATTTTTTCATAATTAACTCCTAGAAAGTTTGCCCCAGGGAGAACTGGAATACTTCCGTGTCATCACCGGATTCATCGTTGATCGGTGTGGCCAGGTTGAAGCTGAGCGGACCGATGGCGGTCAGCCAGCTCAAACCAATGCCCACCGAGGAACGCAGTTCGGTGGCGTCGAAGTCCTGCATGATATCCTGTTGCCGGGTTTCGAACACGTTACCGGCGTCCACGAACAGGAAGGTTCGGATGCTGCGCGATTCCGGCGCGAACGGCGTCGGGAAAATCAGCTCGATGCTGGCCTCGGTGAGCAGGTTACCACCGATCGGATCGGGATCGGGGTCGGCCACCGACGAATCGGCGTAGAACAGCGCCGGCGAGCGCGGGCCCAGGGAGCGGGACTCAAAGCCGCGCACCGAACCGATACCGCCGGAGTAGTAGTTCTCGAAGAACGGCAGGCCGTTGTCGTCACCGTAACCGTCGCCGTAGCCCACTTCACCGCGCGCCCGCAGTGTCCAGTTACGGGTGATCGGGAAGTATTTTTCACCGTCCCAGCTGGCTTTGTAGAACAGGTAATCGGAACCCGGCACCGCCGCTTCCAGATTGAAGGTGCTGGCCCAACCCCGGTCCGGCAGGATGCCCCGGTTCAGGGTGCTGGTGCGCAATGACGCGTTGAACTTGAACTCGTCGAACTCTTCCCCTTCGCGCTGCAGGAAGTCGTCGATGGCGACGGCGATGTAGTCACCGCTCTGCACGTCGGTGCGCTCGAAGGTGCCGCCGAAGCTGAGACGGGAGTATTCGGAAATCGGATAACCGAAGGTCACCGAGCCGCCGGAGCGGTCGGCGGCGTAGGATGAAATCCGTGTTTCATCGAAATCGATTTCCGAATGGAACAGGCTGAAGCCGCGGCTTACGCCGTCCAGCGTGTAGTACGGGTTGTAGTGCGAGAAACTGTAGGAGTCGCGGATCGCACTGCGGCTCAGGGAGAACGACACCCGGTTACCGGTGCCCCGGAAATTGTTCTGGCTGACGTTGGCGCCGAAGATGGCGCCGGAGGCGTCGGAGTAACCCACGTTGGCGCCGATGGAGCCGGAGGGCTGCTCTTCCACTTCGTATTCCACGTCGACCAGGTCCTCGGAGTCGGGGACCCGCTCGGTGTCCGCCTGCACGGAGCTGAAGTAGCCGAGACGCTGCAGGCGCTCGCGGGACAGGTCGATCAGCGAGGTGTTGGCCGGCGCGTCCTCGAACTGACGCATTTCACGACGCAGCACTTCGTCTTCGGTCTTGGCGTTGCCGACGAAGCTCAGGCGGCGCACGTAAACGCGGCGGCCCGGGTCGACGAAGAAGGTCACGTCCACGGTGTTGCCGTCGCCGGTTTCCTGCTCCACGCCGCGCACCTCGGCGAAGGTGTAGCCCTCATTGCCGAGACGGCGCTTGATCAGGTCACTGGTGTAGGTCACCAGCTGCTGGCTGAACACCTGGCCTTCCTGCAGCACCAGCAGGGGGGTCAGCTCGCTTTCATCCACCACCAGGTCGCCGGACAGCTTGACGTCGTTGACGCGGAACTGGTCGCCCTCGGCCACGTTGACGGTGATCAGCACCCGCTCCCGGTCCGGGGTCACCGACACCTGGGTGGATTCGATCGAGAAGTTGATATAGCCGCGGTCCAGGTAATAGGAACGCAGGCGTTCCAGATCACCGGCCAGACGCTGGCGGGAATACTTGTCGTCGCCCTTGATGAACGACCAGAAGTGCGAGGAACTGAGCTCGAAGTCTTCCAGCAACTCTTCGTCACTGAACACGGTGTTGCCGACCACGTTGATGTCGCTGATGCGCGCGGCCTTGCCTTCGTAAATCTGGATGTCCAGCGCCACCCGGTTACGCGGCAGCGGCACCACCTCGGTGCTGATGTCGGCGCCGTAGCGGCCCTGGGCGATGTACTGGCGCTCCAGCTCCCCGGAGATCGCCTCCAGCGTGGAGCGCTGGAACACTTCGCCCTCCGCCAGGCCCGCCTGGGTGAGGCCCTGGCGCAGGTCCTCCTCCTCGATCTGCTTGTTACCGTCCAGATCGATGCGCGCGATGCTGGGGCGCTCGGCCACCACCACCACCAGCTCGTCGCCATCGCGGCCGAGCTGCACGTCTTCGTAGTCGCCGGTGGCGAACAGCCGCTTGACCGCCTGCACCACGTCGTTCCGGTTGACGGTGTCACCGGGCTGGATCGGCAGCTCCGCGTACACTCGCTCCACCGGGATGCGCTGCAGCCCCTCGACGCGGATATCGCGCACCTGGAAGGGCAAGGCGCCACCGCCGCTTTGCGCGCCGACGGTCACCGGCGAGAAGATAAGAACCAGGGCCAGGGCCCCGCTGAGCAGGGTTTTAGTGGTGTTTCCGAAATTCATGAAAACTGTCGCACCAGGTCGTTATAGATGGCCAACAACATGAAACTGACCACCAGCGTCAGACCCACACCCTGAGCGGCGACAATAAACCGCTCGGGCAGGCTGCGCCCGCGAATCATTTCAATGATGCCGAAGAGAATCCAGCCGCCGTCCAGCATCGGTATCGGCAGCAGGTTGATGACCCCCAGAGTAATGCTCAGGTAAGCCAACAGCATAAGAAAACTGGCGACGCCCAGGGCGGCGCTGTCGCCCGCCACCTGGGCGATGGTCACCGGTCCGCCGAGACTGTCCAGCGGCAGATGCCCGGTGGCCAGCTTCGCTACGCTGGTAATGATCACGTTGACCTGCTGGCCGAAACGGTCGCCGGCGGCGCCCACCGCGGCCAGCGGGTTATAGGTGTGCTCCACCAGGCCGCCGGAGCCCACCCCCAGTTGACCCACGGTGACGCCGTCCTGTTCCACCGGTTGCGGGTAAAGGGTGAGATCGACGATGCGGCCGTCGCGCAGCACCCGCGCCGGCAGCGCCTCGCCGGGGCTGGCGCGCAGCTGCTCGCTCCAGCCGCCCCAGCCGGTGACCGGCTCGCCGGCGGTGGACAGTACCAGATCGCCGGGGCGAATGCCGGATTGCACCGCGCCGCTGTTCTCGGCCACCTGGCCGATCAGCACCGCCGGACGCAGCCCCAGCACGGTGAGCGGTGATTGCTCGGGGTCTTCGGACCAGGCGGCCAGCGGCAGGCGGCGTTCGGCGGTGTCGCCGCCGGACTGGCGCACCCGCACGCTGACCGGCTCGTCCTCGCCCAGGTAAAGCACCAGCTCGCTGACCGCGTCCTGCCAGCCTTCCACCGGCTTGCCGTTGACCGCCAGCCACTGATCGCCGGGCTGGAAGCCGGCTTCGGCGGCCGGCGAGTCCGGCGCCGGCACCCCGACCACCGCCAGGGCGTCGCGCTGGCCGACGCTCATCATCAGCAGCCAGTAAATAATAAAGGCGAGAATAAAGTTGAACACCGGACCGGCGGCATAGGTGATCACCCGCTGCCAGGCCGGCTTGCCGGAAAACTCCTCGTCCATGTTGGCGTCCGGCGGCATTTCCGAATCGCGGCGGTCCAGCGGTTTGACGAAGCCGCCCAGGGGGATCGCGCTGATCACCCAGTCGGTGCCTTTTTTGTCGGTGAAGCGGGCGATGCGCGGGCCGAAGCCCACGGAGAAGGTGAGCACGCGGATGCCGAACGCCCGCATGGCCAGGAAGTGCCCCCACTCGTGGAAGGCCACTATGACCACAATGGTGACTATAAAGGCCAGCACCGTCAGCATGCCCACTCCCTAATCAGCGACCGCGCCAGGTCTCTGGCACGGGCATCCACGTCCATCACCGCGTCCACGTCGGCGCACCGCGAGGACGGCGTACGTTGCAGGGTTTCCTCCACCACGGCGCCAATGGCGTTAAAGCCCAGCCGGCGATCCAGAAACGCGGCCACCGCCTCCTCGTTGGCGGCGTTGAGCACCGCGGTGGCGGCGCCGCCCTCCTCCATCGCCTGCCGGGCCAGGCCCAGGCAGGGGAAGGCGTCGTTGTCCGGGGCCTGGAAATCCAGGCCCGACAGGGTCGCGAAATCAAGACGCGACGCCCCGGACTCGATGCGCTCCGGCCAGGACAGCGCGCAGGCGATCGGGGTGCGCATATCCGGCGTGCCCATCTGCGCCAGCACCGAACCGTCCAGATACTCGACCATGGAATGCACCACGCTCTGCGGGTGAATCACCACTTCAATGCGTTGCGGCGCCACATCGAACAGCCAGCACGCTTCAATATACTCCAGCCCCTTGTTCATCAGGGTGGCGGAATCGACGGAGATCTTCGGCCCCATGTCCCAGTTGGGGTGGCACACCGCCTGCTCCGGCGTCACCGTGGTGAGCTGCTCCCGGGTCCAGCCCCGGAACGGGCCGCCGGAGGCGGTCAACAGCAGGCGCCGCACGCCCGGGCCGACGCCTTCCGCCGGCAGGCACTGGAAAATGGCGTTGTGCTCCGAATCCACCGGCAGCAGCGTGGCGCCATGGCGCTTGACCGCCTCCATGAACAGGGCGCCGGTGACCACCAGGGTCTCTTTATTGGCGAGCAGTATCTTCTTGCCCGCTTCCACCGCCGCCAGGGTCGGCCGCACACCGGCGGCGCCGACGATGGCGGCGACCACGGTGTCCGCCTCCTGCAGGGCGGCCACCTCGGCCACGCCGGCATGACCGGCCAGGACCTGGGTGTGAGACCCGGCCTCACGGAGATGGTTCCGAAGCGCCTCGGCGGCCTGCTCGTCGGCCAGGGCGGCGAACGGCGGCCGCCAGGTCAGGCAGTGCTCGGCCAGTTCCCGCCAGCGGTGTCCGGCGGTCAGGCCCAGCACCCGGTAACGCTCCGGGTTTCTCGCCAGCACATCCAGCGTCTGCCGGCCGATGCTGCCGGTGGCGCCGAGGATGGTGACCGTTTCCAGACTCCGGTCGGTCATCAAAACGTGCCTCCAGGGAGAGCGAACCAGTTGAGCCCCGCCAGGGCCACCGGCAGGGCCGCCGTGACGCTGTCGATGCGGTCGAGCATGCCGCCGTGGCCCGGCAGCACGGTGCCGCTGTCCTTGATGCCGCGCTGGCGCTTGGCCATGCTCTCGAACAGGTCGCCGAGCACCGACGCCAGCACGGTGAGCAGCGCCACCACCATCAGCGCCGGCAGCGACGCGTCCAGCCAGCCGGTGTAGAACACCGCGGCCACCACCACCAGGGCCAGCGCCACGCCGCCCAGCAGGCCTTCCACGGTCTTGCCGGGGCTCACCGCCGGTGCCAACTTGCGGCGGCCGAAGGCGCGGCCGGCGAAATAGGCGCCGGTGTCCGCCGCCCATACCCAGACCAGCACGAACAGCAGCGCCCAGGGCCCGGCCAGCCCCAGCGCGCCGTTGTCCTGCAGTTCCACCACCGCCATCCAGGCCGGCACCAGCAGCAACCAGCCCACCGGCACCAGCACCGCCGGGCGGAACCAGTGGCTGGCGGTGCGCGGGTAGCCGAGCACCGCCACCAGCGCCAGCAGCCACCACAGCGGCAGCGTGTTGAGCACCCAGGCCGGGCGGAACACTTCGGCCCCCAGCATCAACAGCGCCAGGGACAGGCACCAGAGCAGGCGTGCCGCCGTGGAGAAACGCGCCATCATCGCCGACCATTCCCAGCCGCCGATCAGGAAAAACGCGCCCGCCACCAGGGCGAAGGGGCCCCGCTCCAGGCCGAATACCGCGCCAAGAACGACCGGCAGCAGCGCCAGAGCGGTGATCACCCGCAATTTAAGCATTATTGTTCTCCCTTGAGGCGCTCCACCTCTTCCCCGGAACGACCGAAACGACGCTGGCGGCCGGCGTAATCCGCCAGGGCGGCATCAAAAGCGTCGGCGTCGAAGTCCGGCCACAGCACCGGGGTAAAATAGAATTCACTGTACGCGCTTTGCCATAGCAGGAAGTTACTGAGGCGCTGTTCGCCGCCGGTGCGGATCAGCAGATCCGGCGCCGGCAGGTCCGCCATGCTGACCTCGGCGCCGAGGGCCTGGGCGTCGACCCGCTCCAGGGCCAGTTCGCCGTCGCGCACCCGGCGCGCCAGCTCGGCGGCGGCCTGGGCCAGATCCCACTGGCCCCCGTAATTCACCGCCACCACCACGGTCATTCGCTGGTTGCCGGCGGTGCGCTGCTCGGCGTCGGCCATGCCCCGGCGCAGATCCTCGCCGAACGCGGCGCGCTCGCCGATGAAACGCAGCCGCACGCCGTTTTCCTGCAGCTCGTCCACCCGTTCGCCCAGGGCGCGCACGAACAGCCCCATCAGATGGTTCACTTCCTCCGGGGGCCGGCGCCAGTTCTCGGAACTGAAGGCGAACAGGGTGACCACTTCCACGCCGCGCTGGCCGGCCCGGCGGATCACCGTCTGCACCGCATTCTCGCCGGCCCGGTGGCCTTCCACCCCGGGCAGATCACGGCGGCGCGCCCAGCGGTTGTTGCCATCCATAATGATGGCCACATGGCGGGGAACGGCGCCCTGATGGGAGTCGATATCGGGAGCGGAGGAGTCGGCTTTGCTGTCTTCCATAAAAAAACATCGGGCTGCGGTGGGCCCGCATCCCGAATTCACCCGTACAGTGTGTTTGGACAACGGTCGGCGGGCGCCCTTGCGCCCCGCCACTTATACCGTCATCAACTCCTCTTCCTTGGTTTTGAGCATGGCGTCGGCTTCGGCCACGCTTTTATCGGTGAGCTGCTGAATCTGCTCTTCGCCGTAACGGGCTTCGTCCTCGGAGATTTCCTTCTCCTTGAGCAGGTCTTTCAGGTCGCCGTTGGCGTCACGGCGGATATTGCGGATCGCCACCCGGGCGTGCTCGACTTCAGCGCGCACCACTTTCACCAGGTCCTTGCGGGTTTCCTCGGTGAGCGGCGGCAGCGGCAGTCGGATCACCGTGCCGGCGGTGGAGGGGTTCAGGCCCAGGTCGGAGGTCATGATCGCTTTCTCAACCTCCGGAACCAGGGAGCGGTCGAACGGCGACACCACCAGGGTGCGGCCCTCTTCCACGGAAATGTTGGCCAACTGGCTGAGCGGCGTGGGCGAACCGTAGTAGGCCACGGTCACCCCGTCCAGCAGGCTCGGATGCGCCCGTCCGGTGCGCACCCGCTTGAGTGCCACGTCCAGCGATTCCAGACTCTTCTTCATGCGCGACTGGGCGTCCTTCTTGATATCCTCGATCACCTTTATTCCTCGCCTTCTTTGTCAGCCACAACCAGGGTGCCTTCGTTGCCGCCCAGCATCAGGCCGAGCAGCGCGCCCTGCTTGTTCATGTTAAATACCCGCAACGGCATGCCGTGGTCACGGCACAGGCAGATGGCGGTCAGATCCATCACCCCGAGCTTGCGGTCAATCACCTCGTCGTAGGTGAGGTGATCGTACTTCTCAGCCTGGGGGTTCGTCACCGGGTCGTCATTGTAGACGCCGTCCACCTTGGTGGCCTTGAGCACCACGTCGGCGCTGATCTCGATACCGCGCAGACAGGCCGCGGAATCCGTGGTGAAAAACGGATTGCCGGTGCCGGCGCAGAAAATCACCACTTCGCCGTTCTTCAGGTGCCGGTTGGCGTTGCGGTGGTCATAATGCTCCACGATGCCGCTCATGGGAATGGCCGACATCAGCCGGGTGCGGATATTGGACCGTTCCAGGGCGTCACGCAGCGCCAGGCCGTTCATCACCGTGGCCAGCATGCCCATATGATCGCCCGCCACCCGGTCCAGGCCGGCGGTTTGCAGGGCGGCGCCGCGGAACAGGTTGCCGCCACCGACCACCAGGCCCACCTGAACGCCGATGCCCACCAGCTGGCCGATTTCCAATGACAGGGTGTCCAGCACCCGCGGGTCGATTCCAAACCCCTCTTCGCCCGCCAGCGCTTCACCGCTCAATTTCAGCAGAATACGGTTGTAGCGCGGCGAGCGCTCCTTGTTCTTGGCCATCTCTTGATCTCCGCCACTCATGAATACCCGCCGTTCATCTCAATCCATTCAGCACACTACCCCGCCGGAGGCAGGATGCAAGTCGAAAAAAACGCCTTGCTGGTCAGGCCAGCAAGGCGTTTTGTGGCTTCCGCACAACCGGCTTTACCGGAACGGCGCCGGAAGCAGGCGCCACCAGTCGCGCTGGTCGTGCTGCGAAGCGGCTTACCCGGCCAGGCCGTGCCGGCCATCCCTGGCGCCACGCCATCGCATTCGGAAAGCCCGGCCCGGCCATCCCTGGCCGGTCGCTGATCGCGCTGCGAAGCGGTGCTTCGGTCGCGATCAGCCCTTAGCCTGCGCCATGACTTCAGCCGCGAAGTCGACTTCTTCTTTCTCGATGCCTTCGCCGACCACCAGACGCTCAAACGCCAGCACTGCAGCGCCCGCGTCCTTGACCAGCTGACCCACGGTGGTGTTGGGGTCCTTCACGAACGGCTGATCGGTGAGGCTGACTTCCTTCAGGAACTTGTTGATCCGGCCACCGACCATCTTCTCGACGATCTCGGCGGGCTTGCCTTCCATGTCCGGCTGGGCGCGGATGATTTCACGCTCTTTTTCCAGCACGTCCTCGGGCACGTTCTCGGAGTTCACCACCATCGGCGCCACGGCGGCCACGTGCATGCACACGTCCTTGGCCAGCTCCGGCTCGCCGCCGGACAGCGCGGTCAGCACGCCGATCTTGCCGCCGTGCACGTAGGAACCGACCACGCCGTCGGTGGCGTTCAGGCGCACCGCGCGGCGAACCTGGATGTTTTCACCGATTTTCTGAACCAGTGACTCGCGCGCCTGTTCCACGGTGGAGCCGTCTTCCAGGCTCAGCGCCACGATCTTGGCGGCGTCCACTTCGTCCGCGTCCAGGGCGGCCTGGGCCACCTTGTTGGCGAAGCCCAGGAAGTTGTCATCACGGGCCACGAAGTCGGTTTCGGAGTTGATCTCCACCATCACCGCGCGCTTGCGGTCTTCGGTGGTAGCCACCATCACCACGCCTTCGGCGGCGGTGCGGCCGGCTTTCTTGGCGGCTTTCGCCTGGCCGGATTTGCGCAGATCGTCGATCGCGCGCTCAATGTCACCCTCAGCGGCGACCAGGGCCTTCTTGCACTCCATCATGCCGAGACCGGTGCGCTCGCGGAGCTCTTTAACCATTGAAGCAGTTACAGCAGCCATGCTTACCTCTTTAAATCTTTGAATCGGGGAACAACCCCCGGTGTCGGGGCGGGCCACGCCCGCCCCGGCGTCATCAACCCTCGGCTTTCTCGCCTTCGGCGTCCTCGACTTCAACGAACTCGCTGTCGCCGCCGGACTGGGTCTGGGCGTACTCACGGCCTTCCATGATCGCGTCAGCGGCCGCTTTCACGTACAGCTGGATGGCGCGGATGGCGTCGTCGTTGCCCGGGATCACGTAGTCCACTTCGTCCGGGTTGGAGTTGGTGTCGACCACGGCAACCACCGGAATACCCAGCTTGCGGGCTTCCTGGACGGCAATGTCCTCGTGATCCACGTCCACCACGAACAGAGCGTCCGGCAGACCGCCCATGTCCTTGATGCCGCCGATGGAGCGCTCCAGCTTCTCCATCTCGCGCTGACGCATCAGGTGCTCTTTCTTGGTCAGCTTGCCGAGGGTGCCGTCCTGCTCCTGGGCTTCCAGGTCGCGCAGACGCTTGATGGACTGACGGATGGTCTTCCAGTTGGTGAGCATGCCGCCCAGCCAACGGTGATCCACGTACGGCATGCCGCAACGCTTGGCTTCTTCACGGACCGCGTTCTGAGCGGCGCGCTTGGTGCCGACGAACAGGATCTTGTTGTTGCTGGCCGCCAGCTTGTTCAGGAACGACAGCGCGTCGTTGAACAGAGGCAGGGTGGTTTCCAGGTTGATGATGTGAATCTTGTTACGGGCGCCGAAGATGAAGGGCTTCATCTTGGGGTTCCAGTAACGGGTCTGGTGGCCGAAATGGACACCGGCTTTCAACATATCGCGCATCGTTACGCTGGACATGGTCTTTCTCCAATTGGGTTAGGCCTCCACGATTCCCGCATGACCCAACCCCCTCTACTCTGTGCCGCCGCGCTTTCGTCGCGGTGACAGTGATCAAGCAGGAAGGCACCCAGGGCCATGTGACGGAACGTGTGTGATTTCCCTTCGCCGACACCGAGCGGGTACAATGTTGCACCGCCCATGAGCGACAAAGGCGCGCGCTTTATACCACAAGCGCCCCTGCCGGGCAACGGAAAAGCGGTATACAAGACACCGCCCCGCCCCCGCATTTGCCGCCCAAGACACTGAAAACGCTGGAGTTTCTCTGATCAACATGAACGTCACCATAAAAACCCCGGAAGACATCGCGAAAATGCGCGAAGCGGGCCGCCTGGCCGCCGAAGTTCTGGAAATGATCGGCGAGCACGTCCAGCCCGGGGTCACCACCGAGGAACTGGACCGCATCTGCCACGACCACATCGTCAACAAGCAGAACGCCGTCCCCGCCTGCCTGGGCTACCGGGGCTTCCCGAAGTCGATATGCACATCGGTGAATAATGTGATCTGCCACGGGATTCCCAACGAGAAAAAGGTGCTCAAAAAGGGCGACATCCTTAATATCGACGTCACCGTCATCAAGGACGGCTGGCACGGCGACACCAGCAAGATGTACTACGTGGGCGAGCCCTCGGTGCTGGCCCAGCGGCTGGTGGACACCACCCGCGAGTGCATGCTGGCCGGCATCAAGATGGTGCGGCCCGGCGTGCGCCTGGGCGATATCGGCCACACCATCCAGAAACTGGCGGAGTCCGAGCGCTTCTCCGTGGTGCGCGAGTACTGCGGGCACGGTATCGGCCAGGTGTTCCACGAAGATCCGCAGGTGCTGCATTACGGCAAGCCCGGCACCGGCCTGGAGCTGCAGGAAGGCATGGTGTTCACCATCGAGCCGATGATCAACGCCGGCAAAGCCCATAATAAGGTGCTGCCCGACGGCTGGACCGTGGTCACCAAGGATCGCAAGCTGTCCGCCCAGTGGGAGCATACCCTGGCGGTCACCGCCGACGGTTACGAGGTACTCACCGCCCGTCAGGAAGAATCCGATCTGTACTAACGCCGTCTTTAACGCCGTTGCCGAGGCCGCCCCGTTATGAACCTGGATCCGCCGATGAGCCAAGACTCGCTGCTCGACACCCTGCGCGACAGTGATCAGCCGGGGCTCGCCGCCCGGGAGTTCCTGGAGGCCGGCCAGGCGCGTCTCGACGAGGCCTTTCACGAAGCGCCGATCACCGAGCTGGTGCACGGCCGCGCCCGGCTGGTGGACCGGGTGCTGATCGCCGCCTGGTCGCTGTTCGGCCTGGACCGCTTTGACGAGACCGCCCTGGTGGCGGTGGGCGGCTACGGCCGCGGCGAACTGCACCCGCACTCCGACGTGGACCTGATGGTGCTGTTCCGCGACGCCCCCAACCCGGAGGCCTGCTCCGCCCTGGAAGGCTTCGTCGCCTTTCTGTGGGACATCGGCCTGGAAATCGGCCACAGCGTGCGCACCCTGGACGAGTGCGTGAGCCTGGCGGGCCAGGACATCACCGTGGCCACCAATATCATGGAAGCACGCACCCTGGCCGGCGACGACCGGGTGCGCGCGGATCTCGCGGTGCTCACCGGGCCGGACGCAATGTGGCCCAACGACCGCTTCTTCGCCGCCAAATGGGAAGAGCAGACCGCCCGCCACCGCAAGTTCAACGACACCGAATACAACCTGGAACCGGACATCAAGAACGCCCCCGGCGGCCTGCGCGACGTGCAGATGATCGCCTGGGTGGCGAAGCGGCATTTCGGCGCCGACAGCCTGGAAGCGCTGGTCGACGCCGGCTTCCTCACCGCCGACGAGCACCGCGTGCTGAGCAAGTGCCTGGAGTCGCTGTGGCGGATCCGCTGGCAGCTGCACGGCCTCACCGGCCGCAACGAAAACCGGCTGCTGTTCGATCACCAGCGCCAGCTCGCCGAGCGCCTCGGCCACAAGGACTCCGACGCCAACCTGGCGGTGGAACAATTGATGAAGCGCTTCTACCGCGTGGCGCTGGCGCTGTCGGTGCTCAACGAGATGCTGCTGCAGCTGTTCGACGAGGTGATCCTGCGCGCCGGCGAGCCGGAGAACGTGCGCCCGCTCAACCGCCGTTTCCAGGTGCGCAACGACTATCTGGAAATCAGCGCCCCGGACGTGTTCCGCAAGCACCCGTCGGCGATCCTCGAGGTGTTCGTGCTGCTGGCCCAGAACCCGGACCTGAAAGGGGTGCGCGCCGCCACCGTGCGCGCGCTGATCGAATCCCGGCCGTTGATCGACGACGCCTTCCGCCAGGAACCGGCCCACACCGCCCTGTTCATGCAGCTGCTGCGCAGCCCGCACGCGCTGTTCTCGCAACTGCGCCGCATGAAACGCTACGGCATCCTCGGCAAGTACCTGCCGGAGTTCGGCCGCATCATCGGCATGATGCAGTACGACCTGTTCCATATTTACACCGTGGACGCGCACACCCTGCTGGTGATCAAGAACATGCGGCGCCTGCGCTACGACGACCAGCGCGACGAATTCCCGGTGGCCTGCGAGGTGTTCTACCGGCTGCCCAAGCCCGAGCTGCTGTACGTGGCCGGGCTCTACCACGACATCGCCAAGGGCCGCGGCGGCGACCACTCCGAGCTGGGCGCCGACGACGCCATCGCCTTCTGTCAGCGCCACGGCCTCACCAACTGGGACGCCAAGCTGGTGGCCTGGCTGGTGCGCAACCACCTGACCATGAGCGTCACCGCCCAGCGCAAGGACATTTCCGACCCGGACGTGGTGCATGAATTCGCGCGCACCGTGGGCGACCTGGTGCATCTGGATTATCTCTATGTGCTCACCGTGGCCGACATCAACGCCACCAACCCGGCGCTGTGGAACTCCTGGCGCGCCTCGCTGATGCGTCAGCTCTACCTGGAGACCAAACGCGCCCTGCGGCGCGGTCTGAACAACCCCCAGGACAAACAGGACTGGATCGACGAGACCCGCGACGACGCCCTCAAGCTGCTCACCGAGCGCGACCACGACCCGCACGCCATCGAAGCGCTGTGGGCCAACATCGGCGACGAATATTTCCTGCGTGAAACGCCCTGGGACATCGCCTGGCACACCGAGGCGCTGCTGGAACGCACCAACAAGGAAGACCCGCTGGTATTGATCCGCGAGTCGGAAACCAGCCCGGGCAATCTGGAAGGTGGCTCGCAGATCTTTATCTACACGCCGGACACCCGCAACCTGTTCGCCGCCACGGTGAACGCGCTGGACAGCCTCGGGCTGACCATTATGGACGCGCGCATTATCACCAGCGCGGACGGTTTCAGCCTGGACACCTATATCGTGCTCGACGAAAACGGCACGCCCATCGGTAACGACTGGCCGCGCATCGAATACATCCGCAAAACGCTCACCGAAACGCTCAAGCAGCCGGAAAATTTCGGCGCCACCGTGAGCCGGCGCATGCCGCGCCGCCACAAGCATTTCGATGTGCCCACCCAGGTGATGATCAGCAACGACATCGTCAACGACCGCTCGGTGGTGGAGGTGCAGACCCTCGACCGCCCCGGCCTGCTGGCGCATATCGGCCGTATCTTCGTGCAGTTCGAGCTGCTGGTGCAGAACGCGCGCATCGCCACCCTGGGCGAAAAAGCGGAGGACGTGTTCTTCGTCACCGACCTGGAAGGCCAGCCGGTCTCCGATCCGGAGCTGTGCCAGCGTCTGCAGGCCACGCTCAAGCAGGAGCTGGACGATTACAGCAAAACCGACCCCATGTCGGTCACCATCTAATTACCTTTGCGCCGTATTTAAGGAACACCATGAATCCCGATCTGGAACGCCTGCATCCGTATCCGTTCGAGAAGCTGGGCACGTTGTTCGCCGACCTGCCCGCCAGTGACAAAAGCCCGGTGGCGTTTTCCATCGGCGAACCGCAACACCCGGCGCCGGATTTCGTGCAGCAGGCGCTCCGCGACAATACCGCCCTGCTCGCCAAGTACCCGGGCACCGCCGGCCTGCCGGAGCTGCGCGAAGCCATCGCCGGCTGGTTGACCCGGCGCTTCAAGTTGCAGCAGGTCAGCAGCGACCATCAGGTGCTGCCGGTGAACGGCACCCGCGAGGCGCTGTTCGCGTTCACCCAGGCGATGCTGGACCGTCAGCGCAGCCCGCTGGTGCTGATGCCCAACCCCTTCTATCAAATCTATGAAGGCGCCGCCCTGCTCGGCGGCGGCGAACCGGTGTATTTGCCCTGCACCGACGCCACCGGCCTGCAACCGGACTTCGACGCCGTCGACGAAAGCACCTGGCTGCGCACCCAGGTGCTGTTTATCTGCACGCCGGGCAACCCCACCGGCGCCACCCTGAGCAGCGCGCAGCTCAAGGCACTGATCGACCTGGCGGACAAGTACGACTTCGTGATCGCGTCCGACGAATGTTATTCGGAAATTTACCGCGAGCGCGCCCCCGCCGGCCTGCTGCAGGCCTGCGCGGAGCTGGGCCGCCATGATTACCGCCGCTGCGTGGTGTTTCATTCGCTGTCCAAGCGTTCCAACCTGCCCGGCCTGCGCTCCGGCTTCGTCGCCGGCGACGCGGAAATCCTGCGCCGCTTCCTGCGCTACCGCACCTACCACGGCTGCGCCATGCCCAACCATCACCAGGTGGCGAGCATCGCCGCCTGGAACGACGAAGAGCATGTGCGCGCCAACCGTGCCCTGTACGCGAGCAAGTTCGACGCCGTACTGGACATTCTCGGCGAGCCGCTTAAGGTTAGCGCCCCGGACGCGGGCTTCTACCTGTGGCCCAAAACCCCGGTGGACGATGAAACCTTCGCCCGCCGCCTCAAGTCCGAAGAGAACGTGACCGTACTGCCCGGGCGCTATCTGTCGCGCACCGTGCAGGGCCGCAACCCCGGCAAGAACCGGGTGCGCATGGCGCTGGTCGCGGAACTGGATCAGTGCGTGGAAGGCGCCAAGCGCATCCGCGCCCTGATCGAACGTCTGTAAACGTGCCCCAGGAGGAAGGACCCCATGGCGATAACCGTCTACGGCATCAAGAACTGCGACACCATGAAGAAGGCTCTGAAATGGCTCGACGAACAGGGCCTGGAGTATCATTTTCACGACTATAAAAAGGACGGCGTGCCCGAAGCCCAGCTGCGACGCTGGATCGACGCCCTGGGCTGGGACACCGTGATCAACCGGCGCGGTACCACCTGGCGCAAGCTCGATCAGAGCACCCGCGACAACATGGACGCGGAAAGCGCGGTGGCCGCGGCACAGGACAACCCGTCCCTGATCAAACGCCCGATTCTGCACAGCGACAACATTATCGAAGCCGGCTTTGAAGAAGGCCGCTGGAAAACACTGCTGGGCTGAGCCACCGGCTCCGCCGCACCGAATGACAGAGAGGCAAACATGAGCAATATTTTCGCAATGGCACTGGGCTGCGGCAGCAAGAACCGCGACGACCAATGGCTGGAAGTGTTCTACCCGGACCCGGTGATCAACCCGGACAGCAAGCTGGTGGACGTGGTCAGCGAGGAAGTCGGCTATGAAGGCGGCAACGCGGCCCTGGAACTGACTCACCGTCAGATCCAGCACCTCGCCCGGGAATGGCGCGAGGCCGGCTTTGAACATGAGGCCAGCTACGCGGTGGCGTTCCAGGAATCCGAGCGCCCGGTGGTGCTGACCATTCTGGAAAGCGACGCGGAGCCGGCCTCCACCCCGGAAGCCTACCTCAAGCTGCACCTGCTCTCTCACCGTCTGGTGCGCCCCCACGGCGTGGTGCTCAGCGGTATTTTCCCGCTGCTGCCCAACGTGGCCTGGACCAACGAAGGCGCCGTGGACCTGAACGAACTGCCCGAGCGCCAGCTTCTCGCCCGCCTTAACGGCAAGGTGCTGGAAGTGAACAGCGTGGATAAATTCCCCAAGATGACCGACTACGTGGTGCCCGCCGGCGTGCGCATCGCCGACACCGCCCGCGTGCGTCTGGGCGCCTATGTGGGCGAAGGCACCACCGTCATGCACGAAGGCTTTATCAACTTCAACGCCGGCACCGAAGGGCCGGGCATGATCGAAGGCCGTATCTCCGCAGGTGTGTTCGTCGGCAAGGGCTCCGACCTGGGCGGCAGCTCCTCCACCATGGGCACCCTGTCCGGCGGCGGTAACATCGTGATTTCCCTGGGCGAGAACTGCCTGCTCGGCGCCAACGCCGGCACCGGCATCCCGCTGGGCGACCGCTGCACCATCGAAGCGGGCCTGTACATCACCGCCGGCACCAAGGTGGAAGTGCTGGACCAGAACGGCAAGGTGGCGGACACCGTCAAGGCCCGTGACCTGGCCGGCCAGTCCGACCTGCTGTTCCGCCGCAATTCGGTAAGCGGCGCGGTGCAGTGCCAGACCAACAAAACCGCCGTGGCGCTCAACGAAGAGCTGCATAAACACAACTAAAACCGGAGTGTCCGTGAGCAGAACCCTCGAGTACGCCAAGGAACTGATCCGTCGCCCCTCGGTCACCCCGGAGGACGAAGGCTGTCAGGACTGGATGATCGAAAAGCTGGAGGCCCTGGGCTTCCAGTGCGAGACGCTGTGGTTCGAGGAAGTGCGCAACCTCTGGGCGCGGCGCGGCAGCGACGGCCCGCTGCTGGTGTTCGCCGGACACACCGACGTGGTGCCCACCGGCGACGCCGGCAAATGGCGCTTCGACCCGTTCGAGCCTACCGAGGACGGCGACCTGCTCTACGGCCGCGGCGCGGCGGACATGAAAGGCTCCATCGCCGCCATGCTGGTGGCGGTGGAAGACTTTATCGCCGCCCACCCGGACCACCGGGGCAGCCTCGGCTTTCTGATCACCGCCGACGAGGAAGGCCCGTCGGTGAACGGCACCGTCAAGGTGGTGGAAACCCTGCAGGAACGCGAGGAGCACATCGACTACTGCCTGGTGGGCGAGCCCTCCTCCACGGACACCGTCGGGGACGTGATCAAGAACGGCCGGCGCGGTTCCCTGGGCGGCCTGCTCACGGTAAAAGGCGTGCAAGGGCACGTGGCCTACCCGCACCTGGCCCGCAACCCGGTGCACGAAGTGGCACCGGCCCTGGCGGAGCTGGCGGCGGCGGAATGGGACCGGGGCAATGATTTCTTCCCGGCCACCAGCTTTCAGATTTCCAACATCAACGCCGGCACCGGGGCCACCAATGTGATCCCCGGCGATTGCCAGGTGCTGTTCAATTTCCGCTTTTCCACCGAAGTCACCGATTTCGAACTGCGCCAGCGCACCGAAACCATCCTGCAAAGCCACGGCCTGGATTACGAGATCGAGTGGAAGCTGTCCGGCCAGCCGTTCCTCACCGACCGCGGCGCCCTGGTGGACGCCACCGTGGCGGCGATCAAGGAACGCACCGGCGCCGACACGCATCTGTCCACCGCCGGCGGCACCAGTGACGGCCGCTTTATCGCCCCCACCGGCGCTCAGGTCGTCGAACTGGGTCCGGTCAACGCCACCATCCACAAGGTGGACGAGCACACCTCCATCTCCGAGCTGGACACGCTCACCGGCATCTACCAAAGCATCCTGAAAAACCTGCTTGCCGGTTAACGCCCGCTATTTCGCGGGCCGCGTGCCCAGCACCACCAGATAGATCAACCCGACAATCGGAATGAACGCGGCCACGAAACCGGCCGCGGCGGGCAGCAGCGGTTTCATGCCTTTGTTGCGCGCGATCATCAAACTCAGCAGCGTGCACACCACCACCCAGGCGCCGTAGAACGGCAGCCATGCATTGAAATCCTCGATCATCGTTTCTCCTTTTTTATCCGTCGGTCAGCATAGCAAAGTTTGACAGCCGCGCCGCTCACAACGGCGGCATCGCCATTCCCCGGGCCGGGGGCGTATGCTTCCATTATCGTTTGTCACCCACCCGTTTTATCGTCCATGGCCGGAGCCACGAGATGACCGTCACCGATATCAACCCCGCCACCGGCGCCGCCGTGGCCGAGCTCAATGAAACCGATCTCGCCGGCATGCCCGAGCGCATGCAACGGGCCCGCGCCGCCCAGCGCCAGTGGGCGGCCAAGTCGTTCAAGGAACGGGCCCGCCATATCGAGCTGATGCGCCGCTATATCGTCGACCGCGCCGAGGACCTGGCCGCCACCGTCAGTGACAGCAACGGCAAGACCCGCATCGACGCCCTGGCCACGGAAGTGCTGCCCTGTGCCCTGGCGTGCAATTGGTACGCCAAAAACGCCGGCAAGGTGCTCGGCCCGCAAAAACGCGCCGCCGGCCACCTGCTGTTCGCCAACAAGCGCACCGAAGTGAGCCACCTGCCGCTGGGCGTGGTGGGCATCATCAGCCCCTGGAACTACCCGCTGTCGATCCCGTTCGGTGAAATCGTCATGGCGCTGATGGCCGGCAACGCGGTGCTGCTCAAAGTGGCCGCCGCCACCCCGGCGGTGGGCCGCGCCATCGAACGCATCCTGGACGCCGGCGAACTGCCGGAGGGCCTGTTCCAGCACATCGTCGGCTCCGGCTCCAAGGTGGCCACCGCCTTCTTCGAAAACGGCATCGACAAACTGTTCTTCACCGGCAGCGTGCCCGCCGGCAAGACCCTGATGGCCCAGGCCGCGCAGACGCTGACGCCGGTGTCCCTGGAACTGGGCGGCAACGACGCCATGATCGTGCTCGCCGACGCCGACCTGGAGCGCGCCACCAACGGCGCCGCCTGGGCCGGCTACCAGAACGCCGGCCAGAGCTGCGGCGGCGTGGAACGGATCTACGTGGAAGCCGCCGTCTACGACGACTTCGTGGAACGGCTGGCGAAGAAGACCCGCGCCCTGCGCCACGGCCCCGGCCACGGCAAGGAGGTCACCGCCGACATCGGCAGCCTGACCACCGAGGGCCAGCTGCGCACCGTCCAGCAGCACCTGGAAGACGCCCTCGCCAAGGGCGCGCGCATCCAGGCGCAGTCACAACCGGTGGGCGACGTGGACAACGGCTTCTTCTTCCCCGCCACCCTGCTCACGGAACTGTCCGACGACATGCTCACCGTGTGCGAGGAAACCTTCGGCCCGATCCTGGCGGTGGAAAAAGTGGCCAACGCGGAACAGGCGCTGGAGAAAGCCAACCGCTCCAACCTGGCGCTCACCTCGTCAATTTGGACCGGCGACAACAAGCGCGGCCGGGAACTGGCGGCGCGCCTGGAAAGCGGCGTCACCACCATCAACGACCACCTCTACACCCACGGCCTGTCGGAAGCGCCCTGGGGCGGCTGGAAGGAATCCGGCATCGGCCGCACCCACGGCCCCGAAGGCCTGCTGGAAATGACCAACGCCAAGGTGATCAACTGGGACCTGCTGCCGGCCAAGCGCAACCTCTGGTGGTACCCGTTCGACCAGGCCACCTACAAGGGCCTGCTCAACGCCCTGCGCTTCGCCTTCCCCACCGGCGTCGGCCAGTGGCTGGGCGCCAGCCTCAAGCTCACCCCCTTCCTAATCCGCAAGATGTTCACCGGCTGGAAGGCGGACTAGGTTTTGGGCAGGCGGCCTCCGGTGACCACCAGGAGGCCGCTGACCACGATCAGGGCGATCCCGGTCCAGGTGAAGGCGTCCGGGAAATCGCCGAACACCAGCCAGCCCACCGTCACCGCGGACACCATCTCCATATAGCTGACCGGCGCGAGCGCCGGCGCCGGGGCGTATTCGAAGGCGCTGATAATCAGAAAGTGCGCCAGCGCGCCGACGCTGCCCATGATCAGCATCAGGCCCCAGCCGCCCAGGTCCGGCGTGGTCCAGAACGGCGCCACCACCAGGCTGAGCACGGCGAAGCCGAACACCGAGGTATAGAACAGCGTCACCGAGGCGCGGCCGCTGCCGGACAGACGGCGGGTGGTGAGCTGATAGAGCCCGTAGGACACACCGGCGGCCACGCCCAGCAGCGACGCCCATTCGAACGCCGCCCAGCCGGGCCGGATCACCACCAGGGTGCCGCTGAAGCCCACCACCACCGCCAGCCAGCGGCGCGCCCCGGCGTGCTCGCCGAGCAGCCAGGGCGCCAGGGCGGTGCTCACCAGCGGGCCGATGAACGCCAGCGCCAGGGCGTTGGCCAGGGGCAGGAAGGCGATGGCGCCGAAATAGCAGAGCGTGGTGGACAACAGAAAGGCGCTGCGCACGATCTGCAGGCCGAGGCGCCGGGGAATCAACTCACGCAGCGGCAGCCGCCACAGCAGTAACGCCGCCAGCAGCACGAAGTGGAACAGATAGCGGGCCCAGGTGACCTGCACCACGTGGTACTCGGCGCTCAGGTGTTTGGCCAGCCCGTCCATCACCGGCAGGATGCCCACGCCCAGCGCCATCAGGGCCACGCCCAGCAACGGGCGGGCGGCGGTCTGGACGCGGTTGTCGGTGCTCACAGGGCCGCCAGCCACTCCCGCGTGGGCGCGTACCACCAGGCGCCGGTCACCGGCTGGGTGAAGTCCAGCAGGCGGTCGCGGACGCCGTCATCGGTCAGGCCGTACATGCGGCGCAGCAGATAGTCGAAGCGGTCCAGCTCGCAACTGAACGCAATAAAATAGAGCCCGTATTCGGTGGTGTTGCCGTAGGGCACCGAGCGCCGCCAGATTTTTTGCGGCACGCCGTGGTAGTCCACGTCGGTGCGCCCCACATGGGCGTTGACGGGCATGCGCTCGTCGTCGAATTCCACCGCGTCCGCCTTGGTGCGGCCGAACACGTTCTCCTGCTCCGCTTCCGGCAATTTATGGAAGTCCTCGAGACCGGTATGCACCCATTTCTGGCTCAGCACCCAGCTGCCGCCGGCCGCCGGGTGCGGCTCGGGGATGATGGCCGCCTCCTTGGCGCGCTCGCCCTCCGGGTTGCCGATGCCGTCGACAAAGCCGGACAGGTCACGCAGGTCGTGGTAGACGAACGCCTGCACTTCCAGTTGCAGATCCAGCTCCCGCGCCAACAGCCGGTGCACCCGCAGGCCGGCATCGAACAGCGCGCTGCGGTTGTCCGCCTGAATCCAGATCAGCAGGTCGCCCTGGGTGGCGGGCACCATGCCCTCCAGGGAGAACGGCGGAAAGTCGAAGCCCTCGCCGAGCCGGTCCCACAACCCCGGGCCGAACGCCATCAGCACCGGGGTGCGCTCCCCGGCCACCGCCAGCGCCTCGCGCAGGGCGGCGCGCACCGCTTCAACCGAATGGCCGCCCCCCAGGGCGAATTCCAGGAACAAATGCTCGGTGAAACTGCGGTCGAAAATACCGGCCTGATGCTCGGACACGTTGGACTTCCTCTGCAAGCAATGGAAAGACCGTGATTGTAGCAACATCCCGGGCCCCGGACAGGGGCCACACCGGCACCGCTCAGGCGTTCGACGGACGGTAACATCTTGCAATATCCGGTTATGTCCGGGGGCCCGCCCTTTAGGTAGAATTCACAAACCTTTTCCCACAGTTTCGGCCCTTATGACGCCCTGGTTAGGACTTGATCGACTCTTTTTCCTGCTGATTCGCGCTTTTATGCGTCTGTGCACGCGTATCCGCGCGCTGCCCGGCGACCCCGCCGAACTGCAGCTGAACCCGGACATACCGGTGGTGTATGTGCTGCGCGACCGCTCCCTGGCGGACGCGGCGGTGGCCGACCAGGCGGCGCGCCGGCTCGGACTGCGCGCCCCCAAGGCGTCGCTGACCCTGGGCAAGCAGCATCTGTCGCGCAGTTACTTCCACCTCTACAAGCGGGAAACCACCATCAGCCGTCAGCGCCGGGCGATCACCCCGGCGCGACTGCAGCGGCTGGTGTCCGGCCTCAAGCACAACCCGGAACTGGATGTGCAGCTGGTGCCGGTGTCGGTGTTCTGGGGCCGCCAGCCGGAAAAAGAGAATTCCCTGTGGCGGATTATCTTCTCCGACAACTGGTCGCCGCCGGGCTTTATCAAGAAATTCTTCATCGTGCTGACCCAGGGTCGCGACCTTTACGTGCAGTTCAGCTCGCCCATGTCGCTGCGCCAGCTGGTCGACCAGTGCCGCTCCGACGACCAGGTGGTGCGCAAGACGTCGCGGATTCTGCGCGTGCACTTCCGCCGCCAGCAGGAAGCCGCCATCGGCCCGGACCTGTCCCACCGGCGGACGCTCACCAACTCGATCATGGAAGCCGCGTCGGTGCGCGAGGCGATCCAGCACACCGCCGAAGAGAACAAGGAAAGCGAGGACAAAACCCTGGCGCGGGCGCGCGGCTACGCGATGGAGATCGCGGCGGACTATTCGCACACCACCATCCGCGCGCTGGAGCTGTTTCTCAACTGGCTGTGGAACCGCCTCTATGACGGCATCCGCCTGTATAACCTGGACAACCTCACCCAGGTGGCCCGCGACCACGAAATCATTTACGTGCCCTGCCACCGCAGCCACATCGACTATCTGCTGCTGTCGTTCGTGGTCTACCGCAACGGCCTGGTGCCGCCGCACATCGCCGCCGGCATCAACCTGAACCTGCCGGTGGTGGGCACCATCCTGCGCCGGGGCGGCGCTTTCTTCATGCGCCGCAGCTTCCGCGACAACCCGCTGTACGCGGCGGTGTTCTACGAGTACCTGCACAGCATCACCACCCAGGGCTTCTCCATTGAGTATTTCGTGGAAGGCGGCCGCAGCCGCAGCGGCCGCATGCTGCAGCCGCGTACCGGCATGCTGGCGATGACGGTGCGCAGCTTCCTGCGCGACGCGCGCAAACCGATCGCCTTCGTGCCGGTCTATATCGGCTACGAAAAAGTGATCGAAGGCGGCTCCTACATCGGCGAACTGCACGGCGGCAAAAAGAAAAAAGAATCCGTGGGCGGCCTGATGAAATCGCTCAAGGTGCTGCGCAGCCATTTCGGCCAGGTGCACGTGAACTTCGGTGAGCCGATCAAGCTGGTGGACTACCTGGACAGCCACCGGGAAGGCTGGCGCAACGAAGAGCTGTCAGTGCACGAAACCCCGGACTGGTTCAAAACCACCATCAACAACCTGGGCCGCGACGTGGTCACCGGCATCAACGCCGCCGCCGTCGCCAACCCGGTCAACCTGATCAGCCTGGCGCTGCTGGCCACGCCCAAGCACACCATGGACCTGCAGCAACTGCGCCAGCAACTGCAGCTCTACATCAACCTGCTCGATCAGGCGCCCTACAGCGACACCGCGCGGCTGGCGGAGAACGATCCGGACGTGATCATCGAGTACGGGCTGGAGCACGAATTCCTGATCCGCGTCGCCCACCCGCTCGGCGACGTGGTCACCACCGACCCGAAAACCGCCCTGCAGATGGCCTATGTGCGCAACAACAGCCTGCACCTGTTCGTCCTGCCGGGGCTGATCTGCTCGCTGTTCCTGAACGCGCGCAGCATCCGCATGGACATGCTGCAAAGCATGATCGCCCTGCTCTACCCGTTCTTCCGCAACGAATACCTGCTGCACTGGCGCGAGGACGGCGAACTGCCGGCGGCGGTGGAACGCATCGCCTCGGTGCTGGAAGAGCACGGCCTGGTGAGCCGCGAGGACGACTGCCTGCACGGCGCCGCGATCCACACCTATGCGTCGGACATGCTGGCGCACCTGGGGCAGACGGTGATGCCGTCCCTGGAGCGCTTCTACCTGACCATCCGGCTGCTGGTGCAGTACGGCAGCGGCAGGCTGGACGCCGACGCCCTCAGCGATCTCGCCCACCACACCGCCCAGCGGCTGTCGCTGCTGTACGAATTCAATTCCCCGGAATTCTTCGACAAGGTGGTGCTGCGCAACTTCATCAACCAGCTGCGCGATACCGACCTGGTCTGGCAGGACGACGACAAGGCGCTGTGCTTCGGCGACAACCTGCGCGCCCTGGACGACGAAGCCCGGCGCATCCTCAGCCCGGACATCAGCCAGGCGATCCAGCGCGTCACCCGCGTCCCCGAGCTGGAACGGGCGCTGGCGGAAACCGCCGAGCACGACGCCCAGGACGACGGCAACACCGCCAAAGGCACCGAAGCGGACAAATGAATCAGTTGACAGTTAATAGTGAACAGTTAACAGCTAACGTCAAAAAACCGTTGCAAAAACGCATGACAAACACTGCTATCGCGCAGACGTCGGTCGGTGCGCGCTGTTTTCGCTGTTAACTGTTAACTGTTAACTGTTAACTGTTAATTGTTAACTGCCATGCCATTGTAGACGTCGAAGCGGACGGTCTTGCCTTCCAGGACGTGGTGCGGGGCGCGGCCGGCCAGGGGCGGCGCGCGGCGGGGGCGTTTGATGACGACTTTGCGGGCCGGCACGGTCAGTGCGACGTCCAGCAGGCGGCGCTCCTCGTCGTCGTCGGGATAGGGGCAAAGCTGCTGCAGCCACTGCAGGTCCTGCTTCACCGCCGCGCTTTTGCCGCGGGCCGGAAACATCGGGTCCAGGTAGACCGCGTGCCAGGGGCCGGCGGGCAGCGTCAGCGTGGCGGCGTCGCCGTTGTCCAGCAGCGTCAGTAAGGCGGCGGCGCCCTGCCCTTGGGCGCGCGCCAGCGCATCGGCGATCAGCGCGTGCAGCACCGGCTGGCGCTCCACCATGCTCACCGGATAGCCGGCGGCGGCCATCAGCGCCGCGTCCCGCGCCAGGCCGGCGGTCAGGTCCAGCACCCCGTCGACACCGTCCCGGCAGCGTCCCAGCGCCTTCACCAGCCGCTCGTGGCGGGCCCGGTCGGCGGCCAGCCGGTAGCCCTGCCGGCCGGCGAGGAAATCCACGCTCAGCGGCGTGGCGCGGTCCGCCGGGTCCCACAGCGACAGGGCGCCGCCGTCACCGGCGGGGCCCAGCACCAGCGCCAGGCCACCGTCGCGGGCGGCCTGCGTTGACGCCACCGGCACGGTGCCCGCCACGGCAGGGGCGCCGGGCAGACCACCGACAACACTCACACGAACCACACAAACAGCACCGCCCCCAGCAACAGGCGGTAGACCATGAACGGCAGCATGCCGACCCGGTCCAGCAGCCGCAGGAACAGCATGATGGTCAGGTAGGCGGTGACTGCGCTCACCACCACGCCCAGGGCCATGTGCCCCCAATCCACCGGCACCGTGCTTTCCAGCAGGTCCTTGGTTTTCAGCAGGCCGGCGCCGAGGATCACCGGGATCGACAGCAGGAAGGAAAAGCGGGCCGCGTCCTCGCGGCGAAAGCCCAGCGCCAGCGCGGCGGTGATGGTGATGCCGCTGCGCGAGGTGCCGGGAATCAACGCCACCGCCTGGGCCACGCCGATCAGCAGCGCGCTGCCCACGCCCAGTTCGGCCACCGCCCGCTTGCGGGCGCCGTAGACATCGGCCAGCCACAGCAGCACGCCGAACACCACCGTGGTGACGGCGATCACCGCCGCCGAGCGCAGCTCGTTTTCAATCAGATCCTTGGCCAGGAACCCCGCCGCCACCGCCGGCACCGTAGCCAGCACCACCAGCAGGCCGAGACGCAGATCCGGGTTCATGCGCCGCTGCATGACGCCGTCACCGGCGCCCCGGGTCATCGCCCAGAGATCCCGGCGGTAGTAGGCCACCACCGCCAGCAGCGTGCCCAGGTGCACCGCCACGTCGAACGCCAGGCCCTGATCCGGCCAGCCGAACATCTGCGCGGGCAGGATCAAATGCGCCGAGCTGGAGATCGGCAGGAACTCGGTGAGGCCCTGAACCAGGGCCAGAATCAACGCCTGGACATTATCCATTCAAACGGATTCCTGCGCCGTGGGCCGGTAGCCGGTCAGAAATTCCGGGGGCATGCGCCGGGGTTTGCCCGAGTCCAGCGCCACGCACACCCACTTGGTGCGACCGCGCAGCAGGGTTACGCCGTCGCTTTCGCGCACGATCTGGTAGCGGCGAGTGATGCTGATGCGCTGGTCGTTGTCGACGATCCAGGTGCCGATCAGCAGTTTTTCGCCTTCGAACGCCGGCGCCAGATAGTCCACTTCGGTGCGCCGCGCCACCATGCAGCGGTTGAGCCGCTGGTACTCGTCCCAGCCCAGGCCCAGCACCTGGGTGTGCTGCCAGGCGATCTTTTCCATGTAACGCAGGTATTCGGTGTTGTTGACGTGGCCGAGCACGTCGATGGATTCCGGCGCCACCACCACTTCGATCTGGTGCACGTCCGGCAGGTCCCAATGGATCATCGCGATTACTCTCCCTTTTTGTGCCGCGCTCCGGCGGCTTAATTCACGACACGGTCGCGCAGATAAACCGGTTGCGCCTGTTCCGCCGGCACGGTGCGGCCCTGCTCTACCATCGGCAGTGCCAGGCGGGCCACGGCGCCGGCGCGCGGCGCCACCTCGGCGTCCACCTCCGCCAGCCGCACGCGGGCCGCGATCTGTTCGCGATAGACGGCGCCGGAGCCGGCCAGCAGCCAGTCGTCGCCGTCCAGTTCCGGCACCGCGTCCGGGTCGAACAGGCCATCGGCGAGCAGCGGCACCACGCCGTCCGGTCCGCATTGATACGCACCCAGATAGAGCTCGCCCATGCGCGCGTCGAACGCCGCCAGCACGCGGGAGCGGTGCGGGTAGCGGTCGAACGCCGCCAGGGCGCAGGCCGCCAGGGTGGACACCCCGGCCACCGGCAGATCGCGGGCGAAGGCCAGGCCCTGCACCACCGAGGTGGCCACCCGTACCCCGGTGAAGGCGCCCGGCCCGTGGCCGAACGCCAGCGCGTCCACCGCCGCCAGCGTCACCCCGGCTTCCGCCAGCAGCTCGTCCACCAGCGGCAGAATGCGCTCGGTCTGGCGCCGCGCGCCGGGTTCGAAACGCTCCTGGATGTCGCCGTTACGGTAGAGCGCCACGGAGCAGGCGTCGGTGGCGGTTTCAAGGGCCAGAATGCAGGTCATTGAAGGTGCTCGCGATTGGCAATGTAGGTGAAAAACCGTTGCACGACCTCGGCCTTACGGGTGCGGGTCATGCCCGGCAGGCTGTCCAGAAACAGGCGCCCGTAGCCTTTGGTGATCAGACGCGGATCGCCCACCACCAGCAGCCCGGTGTCGCTGGGGTCGCGGATCAACCGGCCGGCGCCCTGGCGCAACGCCAGCACCGCCTGGGGCAGCTGGTAATCGCGGAAGGCGTTACCGCCGCTGCTGTTGATGTGCTCGATGCGCGCCGCCGCCACCGGGTCCCCCGGGGAGCCGAACGGTAACTTGTCGATTATCACACAACTGAGGGTTTCGCCGCGCACGTCGATGCCTTCCCAGAAACTGCTGGTGCCCAGCAGCACCGCGTTGCCGAGGCTGCGGAAGTTGTCCAGCAGCTCGCGGCGGCCGGCCTCGCCCTGCACCAGCAGCGGGTACTCGAGCTGCGCCTGGCGCAGCAGGCCGGCGGCTTCGCGCAGGGCCCGGTGGCTGGTGAACAGAAAGAAGGTACGGCCGCCGGCGGCGCGGATCACCGGAATCATCGCCTTGGTGAGGGTGGCGGTGTAGTCCGGCGAGGACGGCGCCGGCATGCCCTCGGGCACATAGAACACCGCCTGGCGTTTGAAATCGAACGGGCTTTCCAGGCGCAGGGTGTCCGCCTCCTCCAGGCCCAGCCGCTTCTGCAAATGCTCGAAGCGACCGGCCACCGACAAGGTGGCGGAGGTGAGAATCCAGGTGCAGGGGTGCTTCTCGCGCTGGGCGCGCAGCTGCGCCGCCACCGACAGCGGCGTGCTGTGCAGCACCAGGGTGCGCTTGAAGGTCTCGAACCAGTACACCCGGTTGGGCGCCGACCCGTCGAGAATGGTCTTCAGCGTAATCACTTGCTCGGCGGCGCGCCGGGCGCAGGCGTCCAGCCCGCGGCTGGTTTTCGCCTGCGGCGCCAGGGACGCCTCCAGATCCACCAGCGCATCCAGCAGCGCCGTGCCGGCTTCCACCACCGCCGGCGTGTCCTGCACCTCGGACCAGGGCGCGCGCCGCTCCGCTTCGCCCAGGCTCAGACGCAGATCCTGGCAGGCCTTGTCCACCGCCGCCACGGTCTGGTTGAGGGCGGCCAGATCCAGCGCCGAATGGGCCGCCTCGGACAGGGCGTCGCGGCCCAGCTCCTGCACCTGGCGCGTGCTCAGGGAGTCGCCGAAAAAGTTGGCGGCGATCTCCGGCAACTGGTGGGCCTCGTCGAAGATCACCGTGTTGGCGCTGGGCAGCAACTCGGAAACGCCCTCGCCGCGCAATGCAGCGTCGGCGAAGAACAGATGGTGATTGACCACCACCAGGTCCGCCTCCTGGGCTTCCTTGCGTGCGTTCATCAACGGGCATTCGCTGTATTTCGGGCATTCGGTGCCCAGGCAGTTGTCCGCGGTGCTGGTCACCCAGGGCCACACCGGCGCGTCCTCGGGCAACTGCTTCAGCTCGGCGATATCACCGGTGCGGGTGCGCCCGGCCCAGTGGGCCACCACCTGCATCTGCTCGGCGGTTTCCCGGGTGAGAAAACGGGCTTCTTCCTGGTGCAGCTCCAGGCGGTAGGGGCACAGGTAGTTGGCGCGGCCTTTCAGCAGGGCCGCCTTGCGGGCCATGCCCAGCACCTTGAGGACCATGGGCAGGTCCTTGAAGAACAGCTGGTCCTGCAGGCTTTTGGTGCCGGTGGAGACCAGCGTCGGGCCGTCGGACAACAACGCCGGCAGCAGATAGGCGAGCGTCTTGCCGGTGCCGGTTTCCGCTTCCACCAGCAGGGTGCCGCGGGCCTCGATGGCCTCGGCCACCGCGTCCGCCATGCGCAGCTGCGCCTCGCGGGGACGATAACCCTCCAGCAAACCGCCGAAGCGGGCGCTGTCGTTCAGGTAATCGCGGGCACTCTGGAATTCACCGACGCTGTTCACTCACTGTCTCTCGGGTCTCGCCATGCGGGGAAACACCCGCTTTCGGGGCTGAGAGGATAGCGGATAACCCGGCCCGCGCCCAACCGCGCGGCGCAAAAACGACAATGCCCGCACGGGGCGGGCATTGTCATTCACCGAGAGAGATGAAGAAAGCAGGTTCAGGCGGTAATGTCCTGGATCTGCTTCATCAGCTGCTTCTGCTCGTCGGTGGGCTGGGCGGACTGCAGCGCCATCAGCTTGCTCATGTCGCCTTCGATCTTGATCTGGCCGCTCATGAAGCCCTGCATGCCGGCGGACTGGTCGCCTTCGATGAAGATGCGCTTGGCCAGATCGGCGGGCAGGATCAGCGTGGTGGGCGCGTCGTCGTGGTGACCTTCCTCGATCATGCCACCGGCCATCGCCATGTGCTTCTCGCCGTCATCGGTTTTCACGGTGATGTTGATCACCAGGTCCGCGAGCGCCGCGGGCGCTTCCACGTCGCCGGCGGAATCACGGATTTCCTTAACCTTTGCAAACCACTCGTCGGACAAAAATTCCAGGCTCATTGTTATCTCCTTGGTTGCGATGGTCTCGACGCCCGGGTCGATGGGCCGCTCGATTCGCCTGAGCGATATTCAAACGAGCGTTCGAAACTTTCCTGTACCTTATAGAAAGGCCCCGGGGCTGACAATGTCTTCCTGGCACTCGGAATGAGCCAAAAAGTCATATCGACGACCCGGCCCGCGCGCCGCGAATCCAGTGCCGGCCGCAGGCATCGATTTCGCGCACCAGATTGAGCACGCTGATGCCCTCCGCGCGGGCCGCTTCCACCGCCTGGTAGGCCTGCCGGGTAAGTTGGGCCATGGCGCGGCCGTGGGCGGTCTCGTCCAGAGCGGCGCCGTGCGCCAGCGCCGCCGCCAGCCCCCGGTGCAGGGCCGCGTCCAGCGCCACCAGAGCCGGCGCCCGGCTGTCATGCAGCGGCGCCAGGTCGTCGACCACGTCCTTGATCGCCTTGCAGGCGTACACCCACTCGCTCAGACACTGGCGCACCCTCTGCAAGCGCGCGGTCTGGCCGGCGTCCAGCGGTTGCTGCCCGACGCGGTTCAGGTAGGCCGTGATACGCATCTCGCGGTCGGTGATCGCTTCGTAGTCCCGATAGAAAGCCGGCAGCGCGCCCCGGTCCGGCCAATCCAGACAACGCTGCCGGATCGTCTCGCCGAGCCGGGCGACACTCTGCTCCACCACCAGCAGCGCCGGCTCCACCGCCTTGGGGTCCACGTCCTCGAACGGATCCGGATCCCGCGCACGGCGCCCCACCCATCGCACCAGCCCGCGCTCCAGAGGCGCCAACCAGGGCAGGAACAGAAACACACCGAGCAGATTGAAGGTGCTGTGGAACGCGACCAGCCCCAGCAGCGGATCCTTCCAGCCCAGGGCCGCCAGCAGGCGGGGCCAGAGCGGCAGAAGCACAAGAAACGCCAGCAGAGCCGTGGCCACGTTGTACAGCAGATGGAAGGCCGCCACCTGGCGCTTGTCGGCGGCACCTTTCACCGAGCCCAACAGCAAGGTACTGGTGGTGCCCAGGTCCGCGCCGATCATGAATGCCAGCGCCTCCGGCAAGCTCACCAGGCCGCCGTTGAGCGCCGCCAGACTGATCAGCATGCTCGCCGAAGAAGACTGAATCAGCGCCGTCAGACCAACACCGACCAGCAGATAGACGATCGGCGGCAGCCCCTGCAACACCGCCAGATCAAAGCGGGTGCCGACCACCTCGACCGCGGTCTTCATGGTATCCAGGCCGAGCAACAACAGGCCCAGGGCGAACACGAACCGGCCCAGCGACCGCTGCCCCTCCGGCAGGGCGAGGGCGAGCAGCCCGCCCAGGCCGGCCAGCGGCAGGCCGGCTTCCCCCAGGGACAGCTTGAAGCCGAGCACGGTGACCAGCCAGCCGGTCACGGTGGTGCCCAGGTTGGCGCCCAGCATAATGGCCAGGGCATGGCGCAGGGCCAGCACCCGCACCGTGACCAGGGCCAGCACCAGCAGCCCCACCAGGGAGCTGCTCTGCATCAGGGCGGTCACCGCCACCCCCAGCAGCACGCCCTTCACCGGGGTGCCGGCGGCCTGTTGCAGCCAGCCGGCGGCGCGCCCGGCCAGCAGGGCGCGCGCGGCGCTTTCCAGCTGCGACATGGCGAACAGGAACAGGCCCAACCCGGCCAGCGCCTGCAGCAGGTTGGTCAGCGCCAAGGCTCAGTCCTCCTCGCCGCGCAGCAGCGCCCGATAGTGCTCAATGCAGTCGATATCCTCGCGGGGGTATTCCGGGGCCAGGCTTTCCAGCAGATCCGCCAGCAGGCCGGCGACCCGGGCACGGGCGGACGGTTTGTCGTCATTGGGGATCAGATGCCAGGGCGCGTGGTCGGTGTGGGTGGCGGTGAGCGTCTCGTTGACCAGCGCCAGGTAACGGTCGCGGGCGCGCCAGCTGTCCATGTCGGAGGGGTCGAACTTCCAGCGCTTGCGCGGTTTATCCAGGCGTTTAAGCAGGCGCCGGCGCTGTTCGTCCTCGGAGGTGTTCAACCACACCTTGAGCAGCCGCGTGCCTTCCCGGTGCAGATGCCCCTCGAACTCGTTGATCGCCCGGTAGCGGCCGCGCCAGTCCACGCCGATGTCGCCGGTGGGCCACAGCCGCTCGGCCAGCACCGCCTCGTAGTGGCTGCGGTTGAAGGCCACCACTTCGCCCCGCTCCGGCAGATGCCGCCAAACCCGCCATAGAAAATCATGGCGGACTTCCTCGCCGAGTGGGCGAGCAAACGCATGGGCACGGAAAGCGGCCGGGTCCAGAGCCCGGGCCAGGGTGCGGATCAGGCTGTCCTTGCCGGCGGCGTCCAGTCCCTGCACCACCAGCAGCACGCCATAGCGCCGGCCGGCATAGAGCCGGCGCTGATACTCGTGAATACGGTCGAGGCTGTCCGCCAGGGGCGCCACGCCCTGGGCCCCCACCGCGGTGGGCAGCTGGCGAACGTCCAGGGCGCCGGCGCGGGGCCAGCCGTAGGGGTCCAGATCCAAGGGAAGCTCCTCGCGGGACGGTTCCCCCGAGCATACTGGACCCCGGCCGGTGGCGTTAGATGTCGTAGCCGCGCTCTTCGTGCAGCGCGATATCCAGGCCCTGCGCCTCTTCCTCGGCGGTGACGCGCAATGGCGTGAACAGGCCCACCAGCTTGAGCAACAGGAAAGTGACCACAGCGGTGTAAACGAACGTCGCCACGACACCCAGCGCCTGCACACCGATCTGATCAAGCATGCCGTACTCCGGTTTGGCGAAGCCGTAGCCGGAGAACACGCCCAGTTCGGTGGAGGCGAACACGCCGGCCAACAGCGTGCCCAGCACGCCGCCGATGCCGTGCACCGGGAACACGTCCAGGGAATCGTCGATGCGCCACTTCTGCTTGACCACCAGCACCATGTAGAAGCAGATCACACCGGCGGCCAGACCGATCAGCAGCGCGCCGCCGGGGCCCACGAAACCGGACGCCGGGGTAATGGTGCCCAGGCCGGCCACCATGCCGGTGGCAATGCCCAGCGCCGAGGGCTTGCCGAACTTGACCGCTTCCAGCGTCACCCAGGCCAGGGAGCCGGCGGCGGCGGAAATATGGGTCACCAGCATGGCCATGGAGGCGTTGCCGTCGGCGGCCAGGGCGGAGCCGCCGTTAAAGCCGAACCAGCCCACCCACAGCATGCCGGCGCCCATCACCGTCATGGTCATGTTGTGCGGCTTCATGGCCTGGCCGGGCCAGTCCTGACGGCGGCCCAGCACCACCGCCGCCACCAGCGCCGCCACACCGGCGGTGATGTGCACCACGGTGCCGCCGGCGAAGTCGTACAGGCCCAGTTCGGCGAGCCAGCCGCCGCCCCACACCCAGTGACAGATCGGCACGTACACGCCCAGCACCCACAGCACCGAAAACGCCAGCATGGCGCCGAAGCGCATGCGCTCGGCGAAGGCGCCGACAATCAGCGCCGGGGTAATGATCGCGAAGGTCATCTGGAACAGACCGTGCAGGCTCTTGGGCAGGCTGCCCTCCAGCGTGTCGCGGCCGATGCCGTCGAAGAACACGTGGCTGAGGCCGCCGATCCAGGCGTTGGCCGCGCCACCGTGGGAAAACGCCAGGGAGTAGCCCACCACCAGCCACACCAGCGACACCGCGCAGGCGATGGCGAAGCACTGCATCAGCACCGACAGCACGTTCTTGTTACGCACCAGGCCGCCGTAGAACAGCGCCAGACCCGGCAGGGTCATGAACAGCACCAGCGCGGTGGCGGTGAGAATCCAGGCGCTGTCGCTTTTATCCAGGGTGTCCGCCAGCGCCGGAGACGGCGTCAGGGCCAGCAGGCCCGCAATCAGATATCGCATGGGGCCTCCTTACAGGGCGTCGTTGTCGGTTTCACCGGTGCGGATACGCAGCGCCTGCTCCAGCGCGGTGATAAAGATTTTGCCGTCGCCGATCTTGCCGCTGCTGGCCGCCTGGGCGATGGCTTCCACGGCCTGGTCGACGCGCTCGTCCACCACCGCCAGCTCCAGCTTCACCTTGGGCACGAAATCCACCACGTACTCGGCGCCACGGTACAACTCGGTGTGGCCCTTCTGACGGCCGAAGCCCTTTACCTCGGTGACGGTCATGCCCTGAACGCCGATCTGCGCCAGGGCGTCGCGTACGTCATCCACTTTGAACGGTTTGATTACCGCCGTGATCATTTTCATAGCTATAGGTCCCTAGTCCTCGCGGCCGCGAACGGCCCGGATTGCACCAGCGGGAAGCAGCCCGCCGGAATTGCACCGGCTAAGGGCATACAAGAATCGGGCCAGGACAGAGAGCGCCAGAAAACGGGGCATTGGGAGGGTAAAGATGTGCGGAGACGTCTATTTTGCACTATTGTCGTGCACAAATTAGGCCGAAGTCACCAATGTTGTGCACGACCAGTGTGCAGACCTGCGCCATCTGAAGGCAGCAGACTCTGTAGGAAGCGGTCCTTGTGGGAGCGGGCCCCGCCCGCGAAAGGGTGGCTTTAGCCACCCGGCAGGATCCCAGAGACCTGATTCTTCAGGTGTCCGGTGCTCCGTATCCGAGACGCGGTGCAATGGTGGTGCCTTCCGGGACCGCTCAAGCCCCGCAAGCGGGGCCGGCCACCCATCACAGATGGGCGGCGTTCGGCGGCGCGCGAAGCAGTGCTTCGCAACACGCTTGCCTCACCCCTGGCCGCTGTTAGTTTGGCCCTCCCTGGCCAAACAGCTCCCTCCAGGCACCACCATTGCCCCGCTCACTTAGCAGCGGCACCGCCACGGGTCATAACACCGCCGGACCCTCCAGGGAGGGGAGCTTGGAATCTTCCAAGGAGCACCGGGATCGGGTGTGCCCATCCAGGACCGTATTTGGCCAGGGATGGCCAAATCCGAGCTTACAGGGATGTACTCGCAGCGTGTCCTGGATGGGCACACCCGATCCCGGTGCGGGCTCTCTGGAGAGAAAAGTCTCTGGGATCCTGCCGGGAGCTTCGCTCCCTTTCGCGGGCGGGGCCCGCTCCCACAGCCCGCTCTGAAGTGGCCTAACACAGACCCGCGCCCCCGCTGGAGGGCCCCAGCTCCCACACACCGGCATCCGCCGATGGAAGGGCCGGGCGCTCAGTAGAGGTAGGTGAACATCTTGCGGCGATACTCGCTGGCCAGCGGATCGCCCTTGGGCAGGCACTCGAACACTTCCAGCAGCGCCGAACGGGCCACCCCGTCCTGGTAGTCGCGGTGATCGCGCAGCAACCGCAACAGCGCGTCCAGGCCGGTCTGGAACTGGCCGGCGGCGGCGGCGCGCAGGCCGTAGGCGTGCAGGTCCTCCGGCTTGCCGTCGCGCTCGATGCGCGCCTGCAGCTCCTTGAGACCGACGCCGTCGTTGTCGAGCTTTTCCAGCAGCGCGAAGCGGGCCCGGAACGGGCGCAGCGCCTCCACGTCCTCGGTGACTTCCGCCAGCACCGACTGCGCCTCGTCGGTGCGGCCCTCGCCGAGCAGGTACTCCACCAGCAGCGCCCGGAAGGCGTGCTTGTCCGGCTGCTCGGAGAGCATTTGCCGCAACGCCTGCTCGGCCTGGGCGCCCTGCCCGGCGTCGATCGCCATGCGGATCTGCTCCAGGAAGCCCTCTTCCTGCTCCTGCTGGGCGGCGTCCGGGTCGACCACCGGGGTGAGCCACTGGCGCACCGCGCTTTCGGTTTGCGCGCCCTCCAGTTCGCTGACAAGCTGGCCCTGGTAGACCATCTTCAGGGACGGCAGATCGCGCACCCCGAACTGGCTGGTCAGGTTGGCCTGCTCGTCGGCGTTGACCTTGGCGAGGACGAACTTGCCCTGATATTCCTGGGTCAGTTTCTCCAGCATGACGGTCATTTGCTGGCTGGGCTGGCTCCAGGACGCCCAGAAACCAAACAGCACGGGCACCTGGCGTGAGTGCTCCAGCAGTTGCTGAACGTTTTGTTCCGTGACGTCGATAGTGGCGGCGTTGTCCTGCACGGTTGCTCCTTGAAGCGGCTTGCTAAGCGAGTGTGAGTTGCGCTGCATTGTACTCAAATGGGGCTATGGATACAGGATGCAAGTGGCTGGATTAAATACTGTTAAATCAAGACGAAAGCGGCATCATGGGCGTTAGTATTCTCTTAGGGGTCAGGAACAGGCGTTCACGTGCCGTACATGCTCGCTCGGTACCCTGATGTTTGATTCGTTACGATACCCACGCCCACCCGGAGGCGTATTTCCGGTTCATACTTGTGATCGACAAGTGAAGTCCTGGCAAAGGAGATGACCATGCTGAGCCTTTTGGCCCTGGTAATTCTGGTCGCGACATTGACGACCATTTTCTACATGCAGTTATCCCTGACCGTCGGCAGCGTTACGTTCGCCGTGGTCTGGTTACTGTGCGGTCTGTTGGCGTCCTGGTTGTACAACCCGATTCTTCTGATTCTGCTGGCCGGCGCGCTGGTGGTGCTCAACCACCCCGGCCTGCGCCGCAAGCTGATCAGCAAGCCGGTCTATCAGACGCTCGGCAAGATGATGCCGCCGATCGGCGACACCGAGCGCGAGGCCATCGAGGCCGGCGCCACCTGGTTCGAGGCGGAGCTGTTCAGCGGCAAGCCCGACTGGGATGACTTTTCCAAGGTGAATTTCACCCAGCTCACCGAGGACGAGCAGTCGTTCCTGGATAACGAAGTCCAGGAACTGTGTGAAATGCTCGATGAGTGGAAGATCTACCACGAGCACAAGGATCTGCCCGAGGAAGTCTGGGACTATCTGAAGACCAAGGGCTTCTTCAGCCTGATCATTCCCAAGGAATACGGCGGCCGGGACTTCAGCCCCTACGCGCAAAGCCGCACCATGAGCAAGATCGCCACCCGCTCGTTGACCACCGCGGTGACCGCCATGGTGCCCAACTCCCTGGGCCCCGGCGAGCTGCTCGCCAAGTACGGCACCGAAGAGCAGAAACAGCGCTGGCTGCCGGGCCTGTCCTCCGGCGAGGAAATCCCCTGCTTCGGCCTGACCGGCCCGGAAGCCGGCTCCGACGCCGGCGCGATCCCCGACAAGGGCGTGATCTGCAAGCAGACCGTGGACGGCGAGGAAGTACTGGGCATGCGCCTGAACTTCGCCAAGCGCTGGATCACCCTGGCGCCGATCGCCACCGTGGTGGGGCTGGCCTTTAAACTCTACGACCCGGATCACCTGCTGGGTGACCAGGACGAGCTGGGCATTACCTGTGCCCTGCTGCCCGCCGACACCGAAGGCGTGGAAATCGGCCGCCGCCACAACCCGGGCGGTTCCCCCTTCATGAACGGCCCGATCAACGGCAAGGACGTGTTCGTGCCGCTGGACGCCATCATCGGCGGTCCGGAAATGGCCGGCAAAGGCTGGCGCATGCTGATCGAGTGCCTGGGCGCGGGCCGCGGCGTTTCCCTGCCCGCCCTGGCCACCGCAAGCGGCGAGATGGGCTACCGCATGACCGGCGCCTTCTCGCGCATCCGCCGCCAGTTCGGCACCGCCGTGGGCCACTTCGAGGGCGTGCAGGAAGCCTCCGCGGAAGTGGCGGGGCTGGCCTACACCCTGGAAGCCTACCGCCACCTGGTCACCCGTGGCCTGGAGGAAGGCACCATCTCCGTGGTCACGGCCATGGCCAAGTACCACTCCACGGAAATGATGCGCGTGCTGATCAACAACGGCATGGACATCGCCAGTGGCCGCGCCGTGCAGATGGGCCCGCGTAACTTCATGGCGCTGGCCTACCAGTCCATTCCGGTGGCGATCACCGTGGAGGGCGCCAACATTCTGACCCGCTCGCTGATGATCTTCGGCCAGGGCGCGATGCGCTGCCATCCGTACCTGTACGACGAGCTGCAGGCGATTCAGGACGAGGACCAGGAACGCGGCCTGGACACCTTCGAAGGCCTGTTCTTCAAGCACGCCGGCCACACCCTGGGCAACATGAGCCGCGGTCTGGTGCACGGCCTGAGCGGCGCCGCGCTGGCGGAGATTCCGGCCAACGCGGACAGCTTCAGCGCCCCCTGGTACCGCCTGATCACCCGCTACAGCGCGGTGCTGGCGAGCTTCTCCGACGTGGCGTTCGCGCTGCTGGGCGGCGACCTCAAGCGCCGCGAGATGGTGTCCGCGCGCCTCGGCGACGTGCACAGCCAGCTGCTGATCGCCTGCGCGGTGTTGAAGTTCCACGCCACCCTGCCCCGCGACGAGGCCAACGACGCGCACGCCCGCTATGCGCTGCAGCACGCGTTCAGCCAGATCCACGACGCGGTGGAAGACTTCGCCCGCAACTTCGGCTACATGGGTGTGGCGCGCATTCTCAAAGGCGTGTTCTTCCCGTTCGGCCGGCCCGCCGGTGCTCAGAAGCCCAGCGACGAGCTGATCCGCACCCTGGGCGAGCAGATCATGAACCCCAGCAGCGTGCGCGATGCGCTGGCCGCCAACGCCTACATCAGCGTGGATCCGAAAGACAGCATCGGTCGGGTGGAAGTCACCTACAACAAGCTGCTGGAAGTGGAACGCGACTACGAAGCCTTCCTGAAGGCGGACGGCAAGGGCAAGCTGGAGGGCGAGACCATCCAGGCCAAGCTGGAAGACGCCGCCGCCAAGGGCATCATCCCCAACGATCAGGTACAGGCGATTCTCGACTACGACGAGATGCGCTACGACTGCCTGCTCACCGACGCCTTCGACAAGGAGTTGAAGGAAGTCGACATGAACACCCAGCGGCCGACCTGATTGCGGCCCTGGTAAATCCGCAAAAGCCGCCCTCCGGGGCGGCTTTTTTTTGTTCGATCGATCCCAGATCGGCGAAATTTAACAATGGCGGGCCGCCGCGCCGCTTTCACCGGCTACCGCTTTCGACTAGGCTTTCTGCGTCTCGCCTTCGGCGCCAACCCATATTCATAAAGATCCCCCGTAATGACAGTGGCATTCGAGGAAAAGGCGGTTCTGGAGTTCAAGGGCCGCATGCTGATGATGACGGTCCTGCTGCTCAAGGACCTGGACCCCAACACCCTGCACCGACAGGTCAGCCAGCGGCTTGAAGACGCCGCCCAGTGGCTGCGCGACGCGCCCGTGGTGGTGGACCTGGCGCAGCCCGAGGGCGCCGACCAGGTGGCCCTGATGGCCGCCGTGGACACCCTGCGCGGCCTGGGCGTGAACCTGGTGGCGCTGGCCCGCAACGAGCACCTGGACAGCGACACCGCCGCCATGCTCGGCCTGGGCAGCATCAGCCTGGCCGGCGGCCGGGACGTGCCGCGCAGCGCCGAACCGGCGCCGCAGGCGGAGCAACCGGCCGACGCCGGCCACACCCTGGTGATCGACCAGCCGGTGCGTTCCGGCCAGCAAATCTACAGCCGCGGCGATCTGATCGTGCTGGCGCCGGTGAGCACCGGCGCGGAGCTGCTCGCCGAAGGCCATATCCACGTCTACAACACCCTGCGCGGGCGCGCGCTGGCCGGCGTGCGCGGCGACCAGAGCGCGCGCATCTTCTGCCAGAAACTGGACGCGGAGCTGGTCTCCATCGCCGGGATTTACCGGGTCGCCGAAGACCTGCCCGAGCAACACCGCAAACAGGCGGTGCACATCACTCTGGACGGCGACGCCATGCGCTTCGCGGACCTCAAATAAGCCATACCCGACAGCAAAACCTAGGAGACGAGATCGTGACAAAAATCGTGGTCGTAACATCCGGCAAGGGCGGCGTGGGTAAAACCACCACCAGCGCCGCGCTGGCAACCGGCCTCGCCCAGCGCGGCCATAAAACCACGGTCATCGATTTTGACGTGGGCCTGCGTAATCTGGATCTGATCATGGGCTGTGAGCGGCGCGTGGTCTACGATCTGGTCAACGTGATCAACGGCGACGCCAACCTCAAGCAGGGTCTGATCAAGGACAAGCGCGTCGAGGACCTGTTCATCCTGCCCGCCTCCCAGACCCGGGACAAAGACGCCCTGACCCTGGAAGGCGTGGAAAAAGTCCTGGAAGGGCTCAAGGACATGGGCATGGAATACATCATCTGCGACAGCCCGGCGGGCATCGAAAAAGGCGCGCTCACCGCCGCCTATTTCGCCGACGAAGCGGTGGTGGTGACCAACCCGGAAGTGTCCAGCGTGCGCGACTCCGACCGCATTCTCGGCATTCTCTCCAGCAAGACCCGCAAGGCCGAGCGGGGCGAAGGCGACATTCCCGCCAGCCTGCTGCTGACCCGCTATTCCCCGGAACGGGTGGAGCGCGGTGAGATGCTGTCCGTGGAGGACGTGAAGGACATCCTGGCGATCGACCTGCTGGGCGTGATTCCGGAATCCCAGGCGGTGCTCAACGCCAGTAACAGCGGCGCGCCGGTGATTCTCGACAGCGAATCCGACGCCGGCAAGGCCTACGAGGACGCGGTCGCCCGCTTCCTCGGCGAGCAGCGCCCGCACCGCTTCCTCACTGCCAATAAGAAAGGGCTCTTCGGCCGTCTGTTCGGAGCGCAATGATGAGCATTTTCAGCTACCTGCTTCCCAAGAAAGAGAAATCCGCCTCGGTGGCCAAGGAGCGCCTGCAGATCATCGTTGCCCGTGAGCGGGCCACCCGCGGCGGCCCGGACTACCTGCCCCAGTTGCAGGAAGAGCTGCTGATGGTGGTGCGTAAGTACGTGGAGGTGGACCAGGACGCCATCAACATCCAGGTGGACCGGGAATCCGGCTGCGAGATTCTGGAACTGAACATCACCCTGCCCGACGAATAGGTCGGGCTTCGCTTGACTACTGTTCAGATGTACAGTAACTTCGGTGGTCCGGTGAGCCCTCCTCAGGTTTTCTTTTCTGCGACCCCTCGGAAGGCCTGATCGATCTCCAGGCTCCAAGGATGGAGCCGGGCTCCCGGACCTTATTCCGCTCTCCCCTAGCCCATGTGCCAGCCGTGGCTGACCACGACGGACTGGCCGGTTAACGCCGCCGAGGGGAACGCCGCCAGCGTCACCGCCAGCTCACTGATGTCCTCCACGGTGGTGAACTCGCCGTCCACGGTGTTCTTGAGCATCACATTGCGGATCACTTCCTCTTCCGAGATGCCCAGCTCGCGGGCCTGCTCCGGAATCTGCTTGTCCACCAGCGGCGTGCGCACGAACCCGGGGCAGATGATGTTGCTGCGCACCCCGTGTCCGGCGCCCTCCTTGGCCACCGCCCGGCACAGCCCCAGCAGGCCGTGCTTGGCGGCCACGTAGGGGGCTTTCAGCGGCGAGGCCTCCATGGAGTGCACCGAGCCCATGTACAGCAGCGTGCCGCCCTGCCCCGCGTACATATGACGCAGCGCCGCGCGGGTCAGCAGGAAAGCGCCGTCCAGGTGCACGCTCATCACCTTGCGCCAGTGCTCCAGCGCCAGCTTGTCGAGGGACTCGATATGCTGGATGCCGGCGTTGGCGAAGGCGATATCAAGCCGGCCCCAGGTGTCCACCACCCGCTGAACGCCAGCGTCCACCGCCTGTTCGTCGGTGACGTCCATGGCCAGCGCCAGGGCCTCGCCGCCGGCGTCACGGATCGCCGCCGCCGCTTCCTCGGCGTTGGCGCTGTCCAGATCGGCCACCGCCACCCGGGCGCCCTCGCGGGCGTACCGCTCGGCGATCGCCCGGCCGATGCCGCGACCGGCCCCGGTGATCACCGCGACGCGTTGTTCAAGACGCATGACTACGACTCCTGTTTCAGGGGCGACGCCGCCGGCGTCTTATCCGCTTTCCGCTCCCGGCGCCGTTCCGCCCAAAGGCGCAACTGGCCGACGATACCGGCGGGGAAGAAATACACGCTCAACACGAACAACAGGCCGAACCACAGCAGCCAGCGGTCCGGGCCCGCCAGCTCGGCGAACAGGCTGCCCGGCTCGGCGTTGCTGACCAGCAGCCCGAGCAGATCCTGCAGGTAATTCTGCGCCAGCAGGAACACGGCGGTGCCGACCACGGCGCCGTACAGGGTGCCCATGCCGCCGATCACGCACATCAACAGGATGAACACCATCAGCTCGAAGTTGAGCGTGTTCTCCGGATTCACGTAACGGTTGATCAGCGCGAACAGCACGCCCGCCAGGGTCGCCAGCACCGCCGACACGATCACCGCGGCGGTGCGGTAGAACACGGTCCGGTAACCCAGCGCCTGGGCGCGGAACTCGTTCTCGCGGATCGCCTGCAGAACCCGCCCGAACGGGGAATTCACCATGCGCAGCAGGAACAGGAACACGCCCAGCGAGATCGCGAAGGTGATGTAGTACATCAGGTGCCGGCCGCTCACCCGCACCTCGAACACGGCGTCATTGAACGCCTGGCCGATACTGCCCTGGCCGACCACACCGGTGATGAAATCGACCACGCTGAAGCCCGGCAGCGAGGAATCCAACGGCCGGAACGCCGGGCCCAGTTCGCGCGGGCTGCGCACCGCCAGGCCGTCTTCGCCGCCGGTGATGTTGTAGAGCTGGGTCACCAGGCTGAGAAAGGCGAACGCCACCGCCAGGGTCACCAGAGCGAAGAAGATCGCTTTCACCCGCAGCGACAGCAAACCGAGCAGCAGCGACAGCAGAATGCTCATCACCACGGCGCCGCCGATGCCGATGAATACGGCGCCGAAACCGGAGCCGAAGGCGTCCGTGGACATCGCCACCCCGTAGGCGCCGATGCCGAAAAACATGGTGTGGGCGAACGACACGATATGGGTGTAACCCAGCATCAGGTCGTAGGACGCCACCACGATAATGAACACGCAGATCATGCCGAGCATGGAAAAGGCGCGCACGCCGGGGAACAGGAACGGCCCCAGGGCCAGACACACGCCGATCAGCACCAGCAGTGCGGAGAGCGCCCGGCTACGCGGATAGTCGCCGGAAAGAATACGATTAAACATACCATTCGACATAGCGCGCCCCCTCAGACTTTGATGACCGGAATCAGGCCCTGCGGACGCCACATCAGCACGCCCACCATCAGCCCCACCGTGGCCACCGCGGCCAGACGGGGCTCCAGGTAACCCACATACAGATTGATCAGGCCCACCAGCACGGCGCCGTAGAAGCAGCCCTTGATGGAGCCCAGACCGCCGAGGATGATCACCACGATCACCGAGATCATCAGCTCATCGCCCATGTGCGCGGTGATGATCTCCCGGTACATGGCCCACATGGCGCCGCCCAGGCCGGCCAACGCCGAGCCGGCCACGAACACGCCCAGGAACAACAGGCGGATGCGGTAGCCCTGCACTTCCACCATCTCGCGGCTCTCCACCCCAGCGCGGATCAGAATGCCGACCCGGGTGCGCTCGATGATCCAGGTCATCAGCCCGTAAATGGCCAGGCCCAGCACCACCGCGATAAGGCGGTATTTTTCCAGCGCCACGCCGCCGATCACAGGCAGCGCATCGGGCAGCAGAAAGGCGCCGGTGAGCGCCTCCGGGCGCGGCACCGGAATCTCGTTGGGCCCCCACACCACATGGATCAGCTCCATGATGATGATGGAGCCGCCCACCGTCACCAGAATCTGCTTGAGGTGGTCGCCGTACACCGGCTTGATCACCAGCCGCTCGAACACCAGACCCAGCAGCCCCGCCACCACCAGGGCAAACCCCAGCGCCGGCAGAATCGCCGCCAGATTGATCAGCAGCGACGGCTCGCTGGCCTGCGCACTCAGCCATACCAGCACGCTGGCACCGGCGAACGCGCCCAAAGAAATAAAGGCCCCGTGAGCCAGGTTGAGGACATTCATCAACCCAAAGGTGAGCGTCATGCCCGAGGCCATCAAAAACACCATGGCACCCATCGCCAGGCCGCTGATGGTCAGCAGTACCCAGGTGCGCGGGTCCATCATTAACAGGGCCACCGCCATCATCAGCAGTAGCAGGAAAATATGCGGCTTGTTTTCGCGGAACGCGGCAAAGCGCGCCAACACGCCTTGCGGCGGCGTTGCTTGACCGATCATTTCGTCGTGCGCCGACATGGTCTTACTCCTATTCTTATTGGTGCTCGCCGAGCCCAAGACCCAGCAGCTCGTGCTGGAGATCATCGTTGTCGGCGAGTTCGGTCATCTGGCCGGACCAGACCACCCCGCCATCGTTCATCACCGCCGCGGACTGACCCAGGCGGCGGGAAAAATTAAAGTTCTGCTCCACCAGCAGCACCGTGACCTGCTGCTGTTTAAGCTGCTCGAAGGCGCCGGCCAGATCGTTGATAATCGCCGGCGCCAGCCCCTTGGTGGGTTCGTCCACCAGCAACAGCTCGCGCGGCTCGATGATCGCCCGGGCGATCGCCAGCATCTGTTTCTGACCGCCGGAGAGGTTGCCCGCCGGCCGGTCCCAGAATTTCTTCAGCGGCGGAAACAGGTCGAACACCCAGTCCAGGCGGGCCGGGTCCATGGGGCCGTCCACCGCCGCCAGCACCATGTTTTCGCGCACCGTCAGCAGGCTGAAGATGCCCATGTCTTCCGGTACGAAGGCGATGCCCTTGCGGGCAATGCGCGGGGTCGGCTGGCCGGTGATGTCCTCGCCGCGAAAACGCACCTTGCCCTGGGTCACCGTGGTCAGGCCCATGATGGTGCGCAGCGTGGTGCTCTTGCCGGCGCCGTTACGGCCCAGCAGCACGGTCAGTTCGCCGGCGGGCACTTCCAGGTCCACGCCGTGCAGAATGTGGTATTGATCGATGTCGGCGCGCACGCCGGACAGGGAAAGAATCGATTCGGCCATCGTTCAGCCCTCCTCGCCGGCGGTGTCTTCCTGGGGCGCGCCCAGATAGGCTTCCTGAACAATCGGCGAGGCGATCACCTCGGAAGGTTCGCCGTCGGCCACCAGTTCACCGTTGTGCAGTACCACGATACGGTCCGACAGGGAGCGCACCACGTCCATTTTGTGTTCCACCAGCAGAATCACTTTGTTCTGCTTGTTCTTGATGTCGGCGATCAGATCCAGAATCACCGGCACCTCGTCCACGCTCATGCCGGCGGTGGGTTCGTCGAACATGAACACTTCCGGCTCCAGCGCCAGCATCAACGCCACTTCCAGTTTGCGTTGATCACCGTGGGGCAGATTGGCCACCGGCGTGTCGGCGCGCTTGCCCAGGTTGACCTGCTCCAGATAGGCGGCGGCGCGGTCGCTGATGTCGCGGCGGCGCGAAGCCATCTGCCAGAACACATGGCCGATGCGGTAGCGCGACGCCACCGCCAGGCGCACGTTCTCCAGGGCGGTCAGGTTGGGAAACAGGTTGGTGAGCTGGAAGGCGCGGCCCAGGCCCTTATCGGCCCGGGCGGCGGCGCCCAGCGCGGTAATGTCCTGATCGAACAGATGCACGCTGCCGGCACTGGCGGCGAGCTGTCCGGAAATAAGATTGAACCAGGTGGTCTTGCCCGCACCGTTGGGGCCGACGATGGACGTCAGGGTGCCGGCGTGGAACGCGCAGGACACCTGATTCACCGCCACGTGCCCACCGAAGTTAATGGTCAGCCCGCGGGTTTCCAGAACCGGTTCAGAGGCGGATTGGGGGTGCAAGGAGGCCATGGGAGGTCCCTTTTTATTGGAATATTTTCTAGAGTTTTTCGGAAGCCACGAGTCGCACACGGAAAGCGGCTACCTGAAGGGCGTGGCCCGCGAAGGCCACGCCCTTGGCGTTAGCGCTTGTTGCGAATCGGAATGTTCATTTCGTCCATGCCGATCTTGCGAATCAGCTTGGGCACGCCCGCTTCCACGGTGCGGTCGGCGAACCAGTCGTCACGCTTTTCCACTTCGATGCGGAAGTGATACATCTCCTGCATCGCCTGGTGGTCCTCGTCACGCAGCACCATCTTGCCCTTCGGGGTTTCGAACACCAGACCCTCAAAGGCGTCGATCAGAGCCTCGGTGTCGGTGGAGCCGTCCGCTTCACGGATCGCCGCGGTGATCGCCATGGCCTGGGAAAAGCCCTGGGCGGTGAAGAAGTCAGGGGCGGCGTTGTAACGCTCCATGTGCTGCTTCACGAACCAGTCGTTGATCTCGTTCTTGGGAGATTCGAAGTAATAGAAGCCGGCGCCTTCCATGCCGGGGAACTCGGAGTAGCTCACCAGTGCCGGCAGAATGTTGCCGCCGGTGGCCAGCTTGATGCCGAAGCGGTCCGGCTTCAGGTCCTGGATACGGCTCAGCGGGTTGGCGCTGCCGGCCCAGATGGCGAAGATGTATTTGCCCTGCTCACAGCCGTCGCGATCCTTCAGGGCGCCGAACAAACGCTGGGCGGCGGCGGTGAAGTCGGTGGCGTCGGTGGGCAGATATTCTTCGTGGACCACTTCGCCGCCCTGGGTTTCCATGGCCTCTTTATAGGCGGCCACGCCGTCACGGCCGAAGGCGTAATCCTGGGCGATGGTGGCGACACAGACGCCCGGCTCGCCGAGTGCCACGGCATTGGAAACCGCGTCCTGGGAAGAGTTACGGCCGACCCGGAACACATAGCGGTTCCAGTCCGCGCCGGTGATGGCGTCGGCCACGCCCTCGGGCATGATGATGCGCTCATACTGCTGGGCGATCGGCAGGGTCGCCAGCGCCACCCCGGAAGACACCGGCCCCACCACGATGTGAGCGTCGTCCTCGGCGTAGGCTTCTTCCACCAGCGAGCGGGCGCGCGCCGGATCCAGCTGGGTGTCTTTATCGATGATTTCGACCTTGCGGCCCTCGATTTCCATGCTGCCGTCGGTGGCGTACTCGAAGCCCATCTTCATACCCACGCTGAGCTGCTCGGCGTAAGCGGACAACGGGCCGGTGAAACCGGTGACATGGGCAATACGGATGGAATCGGCCGCCTGCGCAAGAGGCGCGGCGGTGAGGGCGGTGAGCGTGAAGGCCGTCGCGGTGATGAGACGCTTCATAGGAATCTCTCCCTTATTTTTCGGCCTGATGGCCGTCTTGTTGTGGTTATGGTCCCCTTCAATATGACTCCCGATTCACCTTTCCGCAAGAGGGTTTCGAAAAAAATTCCACAAACGTGGAATTACCCGCCTGGACCGGCCACGCCACCTGCAAATACCGGAATAACGGGCCTTTGAGGCGTACTCCACGGTTCGGGAAGGCCGCGTATGGCAGGCATTGGGCCCTGTCCTGGTTGACACCGGGGGTGCGCAAACTTAATTTAGTTGAATACCGATTCATATTTCATACAACAAAATCACGGACCTAAGAAGCCCGCCATGACCACTGCCTCCCAGACCAACGCCGCCCAGGCACCGGCCGCCAGCGGCGGGCCCGGCGCCCCGAAAACCGCCCGCGGCGCCCGCACCCGGGCGCGTATTCTCAAAGCCGCCGAACACACCTTCGGCACGCTCGGTTACCACCGCGCCGGCATTTCCGACATCACCCGCGCCGCCGGCGTCGCCCAGGGCACCTTCTACACCTACTTCGCCGGCAAGGAAGAAATCCTCCGCGAACTGGTGCGCGATATGGGGCATCAGGTGCGTGCCCATCTGGCGGCGGAAATTCTCGACACCGACAACCGGCTGGAAGCCGAGGAACGGGGCCTGCGCGCCTTTCTGCAGTACCTCTACGAGAACCCCTCGCTGTACCGGGTGCTGCAGGAAGCCCAGTTCGTCGACGAAGCGATCTACCGGGATTACTACGAAGCTTTCGGCAAGGGCTATGTGCGCATGCTCGCCAACGCCACCCGCAAGGGGGAAATCCGCCCCGGCAATAACGAGGTTCGCGTGTGGGCCCTGATGGGCATGTCCAACTTTCTCGGCCTGCGCTACGCGCTCTGGGAGCAGGACGTCTCCTTCGACGAGATTGTCGAGACCCTCTCCGACCTGTTCCGCAACGGCCTGACCCTGGACGGCAAGGAGAAGCCATGAACACGGCGGTGCACTATCAACTGGACGGCGAGCTGGCGCGCATCACCCTGAACCGTCCGCAGCGCCACAATGCTCTGGTGCCGGAGCTGCTCGACGGCCTGCGCGCCGCGCTCGCGCGCTGTCGGGAAGACCGCCCGGCGGCGCTGATTCTGGACGCGGAAGGCCGCTCGTTTTCCACCGGCGGCGACGTGGGCGGGTTCTACGACACCCCGCGCGCCGAACGGCACGACTACGCCAGCCGCGTGGTGGGCACGCTCAACGCGGTGATTCTGGATCTGCTCAGCCTGCCGCTGCCCACGGTGGCGGCGGTGCACGGCATGGTCACCGGCGGCTCGGTGGGCCTGGTGCTGGCCTGCGACATCGTCGTCGCCGGCCCGCGCGCCAGCTTCGCGCCCTGGTACACCCGTGTGGGCTACAGCCCGGACGGCGGCTGGACCGCCCTGATGCCGGAGCGCATCGGCCGCGCCCGCGCGCTCGACATTCAGCTGACCAACCGCCGCCTGGACGCCGAGGAAGCCCATCGCGTGGGCCTGGTTCAGTACCTCAGCGAGGACAACAAGGTGGCCGAGCAGGCCCGCGCCGTGGCCGACACCCTGTGCTCCGCCAAGCGGGGCAGCGTGCACCACACCCTGGCCCTCACCCGGCCCGACCTGGACACCGTGGCCGCCGGGCTGGACGCGGAGTTCCGCCATTTTCTCGAGCACATCGTCAGCGACGAAGCCGATCAGGGGATGGCCGATTTTTTGAACAGATAGGAAAAAAACAAAACGACGAAAAACAAAAATCGGGAGAGACACCATGAAAACAATAACGCCAACCCCGCTGGCGGTACTCGCCGGCACCCTGCTGCTCGGTGCGCTGACTCCGCTGGCCGGCGGGTTCGACACCTTCGCCGACGAGGACCGTTCGGCGGAACTCAGCGGCGAACCGGTGCAGCAGCGCTACCAGTTCAACACCCCCACCACCGTCACCTACGACCGCGACAGCCTGGGCCAGGGCGCCGCCGGCGCGCGGGTCTACGTGGCCGACATGGGCAACCATGAAATCAAGGTACTGAACCTGAACGGCGCCCTGGTGGGCCGGCTGGACGACAACGACCAGACCCTGGCCGCGGACAGCCCGGCGAGCTCGGTGCCCGAGGTGCGCGCGCCGCTGGGGATCGCATTCCTGTCCGCCAGCGAAGCGGACGACGACCGGCTGGCCGGGCTCTACGTCAACGACGTGGGCCGTCATCAGATTCATTTCTTCCGCACCGTCAGCAGCGGCGCCGGCGATTTCGAGTACGTCACCTCGTTCGGCCAGCCCGGCCACGGCGGCGGCGAGGAGATTTATCTGCCGCGCAACATGACCATTACGCCGCAGGGTTTCATCTATGTCTCCGACGAGTTCAACCACCGCGTCAAAGCGTTCCGCATTGATCCGGACAACGGCTATCAGGTCAGCCTGATTCAGACCCTGGGCCACCAGAACGCCAGCGGCGACTATGTGGACGCCGGGCCGATCATCCGCGGCGTCGACAAGAACTACGGCAGCGATTCCACCAATTACGACGATTACGCCGGCCAGCCGGACAAACGCGATGGCTTCCGCATTCCCCAGGGGATGACCTACTACCAATCGCCGGACAACGGCGCCACCTACCTCTACGTGGCGGACAACGGCAACAACCGCATCAAGATTTTCCGCGTCAACACCAGCACCGGGCAGCTCACCCTGGACGACATGCTGGGCCGTTTCCGCGACGACGGCGGCAGCGTCGATCACCTCAAGCGTCCGCGCGGCGTACGCACCGACCTGGACGGCAACCTCTACGTGGCGGACACCTATAACGGCCGCATCATCCAGTTCGAGAACCTGGCCAGCACCAGCGACAGCAACCCGGTGCGCTACCGCAGCAGCCAGAGCGCCGACGCCCGCGCCAACTGGGTCTACGGCCGCCTCGGCATCCATCAGGTGGAGATGCGCGCGCCCACCAGCGCCGGTACCGAGGACGAAGCCTTCCAGCTGCCCAATGATCTGGTGCCGATGATCGACGCCAACGGCGATTTTTATCGTGAAAACATCTACGCCTGGGGCTACTACTATTCCAACGCCCGCGTGCATCTGGTCAGCGACTCCGGCAACAACCGCATCAAGAAATGCTGGACCAATTCCAGCGGCACCAGCCTGCTGCGCTGCTCGGTCTCCGCCGGCGTCGGCACCGTGGCCGACAACGAATACTGGGGCCACCCGCGCACTCTGCCCGGCCAGTTGCATTCGGCCAGCGGCATGGCCTGGCTGGGCAGCAAGGACCAGTTGCTGGTCAGCGACACGCCCAACACCCGCATCAACATCTACGACAGCAACGGCGATTATCAGGGCCGTTTCCCGGGCACCAACATCAGCTACGGCGTCACCGGCATCGCCACCTTCAGCGACCCCAACATCGGCGAAGCGGTGGCGGTCCTGGTGGGCGCCGACGTCACCCTGCCCTGGCCCTACACCGGCGACGCCAGCCTGCGCATCTACGACGCCAACGGCAATCTGGAAGAGCTGTTCAACCTGAGCTACCGCACCGGCGGTTTGCCGGTGCCGGAGATCGGCCTGTCCACCAGCAACACCAACTACCCGGTGGCGGTGAGCGCCATCAACGACGGCGCCGCCGACCAGCACGCCATCTACATCACCAGCTTCGACAACTACGTCTGGCGTTTCGACTACGACAGCGGCAGCGGCTCGCTGGACGGCAACTGGTACGCCGGTGGCCCGGACAGCGACAAAGGCAACGACCTGGGCGACGGCTGGAGCCTGGGCCCGGACTTCTTCGAACAGGGCGACGCCGGCACCTTCGACCAGATCGGCAGCGTGCTGGCCCTGGACGACCGCGTCTACGTCACCGACCGCCGCAACCAGCGCATCCAGGCCCTGAACCCGGCCAACGGCGCGCTGATCGGCCAGCTCGGCCTGGGCGGCGGCACCTACGACCATCCGGACGGCCTCGACCCGGACCGGCTGTTCCTGCCCGCCGGCCTCGCCTACGACGCCCAGCAGGACGCGCTGGTGGTGGCCGACGGCTTCAACATGGTGGCGCGCGCCTGGGCCAACCCGGACCAGTACAGCCCCAACGGCGCCGGCATCATCGACCCGGCCTACCAGGGCCACTGGCTCGACCCGGCGCTGGGCACCCGCCCCGGCGGCCTGTTCGACGCCGAGCAAGTGGCGGTGGGCGACGGGGACGTTTATGTGTTCTCGCTGATCAGCAACCGCATCACCCGGTTCAGCTGGTCGGAAATCAATAATTAAGGGAGAGCCCGATGGACATGTTCGACCTGCTCGCCCACCGGGCCCGGGTAACGCCGGAGCGCCCGGCGCTGGAAGACCTGGAAAGCGGCGAGCGCTACAACTACGCCCAGTTCAACGAGCGCGCCGCGCGGCTGGCGGCCGCCGCCCGTGACCACTGGGGCCTGAACGAAGGCGACCGGCTCGCCTATCTGGGCCACAGCCGCGCCGAGTTCTTCGCCATGCTGTTCGGCTGCGCCAAGGCCGGCCTGATCCTGGTGCCTTTGAACTGGCGCCTGGCGGTGCCGGAACTGGAAGTGCTGGTGGAAGACTGCGACCCGGGGGCGCTGATTTTCGGCGCCGAGTTCGCCGACGCCGCCGCCGAGCTCCAGCAGCGCTGCGGGCCGCTCACCCTGGTGGCGCTGGACGGCGCCGCCGACGGCCAACGCGATTATCACCGGGATCTCGCCGACACCCGGCCGGACCTCACCGCCCACCCGGACAAGGACCCGGACACCCCCTGGTACCTGCTCTACACCTCCGGCACCACCGGCCGGCCCAAGGGCGTGATCCAGACCTTCCGCATGATGCTGGCCAACTATCTCAATATCGGTCTGGCGGTGAACCTGAGCGGCGACGATGTGCTGCTCAACGTGCTGCCCCTGTTCCACACCGCCGGCATCAACCTGTATTCCTCGGCGGTGTTCATGGTCGGCGGCAGCGTTCTGGTGGCGCGCGCCTTCGACCCGGATCAGGCACTGCAAGTGTTGGAAAAAAGAGCGACCATCTTTTTCGGGGTGCCGGCGGTGTACCAGGCGCTGCTCGATCACCCCGGGTTCAGCGGCGAGCGTCTCAAGGGCGTGCGCTCCTGGGGCTGCGGCGGCGCGCCGCTGTCGCTGCCGGTGGCGCAGCGCTATGTGGACGCCGGTATCCGCGTGCGCACCGGCATGGGCATGACGGAAACCGGCCCCACGGTGTTCCTGCTGGACGAGGACAAGGTGATCGACAAAATCGGCTCGGTGGGCCGGCCGCAGCTGCTCACCGAAGTGCGCATCGTCGACCGCGACGGCCGTGACGTGCCCCCGGGCGAGGCCGGCGAGCTGTTGATTCGCGGGCCCAACATCACCCCCGGGTACTGGAACCGCCCGGACGCCACCGCCGAAGCGATCCGCGCCGACGGCTGGCTGCACAGCGGCGACGTGGCGCGCTGCGACGAGGACGGCCAGTATTTCATCGTCGATCGCTGGAAGGACATGTACATCTCCGGCGGCGAAAACGTCTACCCGGCGGAGGTGGAAAAAGTACTGGAACAACACCCGGCCATCGCCGAAGTGGCGGTGGTCGGCATGCCCGACGACAAATGGGGTGAAGTCGGCAAGGCCTATTACGGCGTCCACGCGGACCGGGACGCCCCGGACCCGGAAGCGCTGCGCGCGTTCTGCCGCGAGCGGCTCGCCGGTTACAAGGTGCCCAAGGCGTTCGAACGGGTCGATGCCCTGCCCCGCAACGCCCTGGGCAAAGTCACCAAACAGGAGTTGCGTGATCATGCAAAACAATAATACCGCCCGCATGGAACGGGATCTGTCCTTCAGCCAGGAGGACTTCCAGCGTTTCGCCCGACTCAGCGGCGACCACAACCCCATCCATGTGGACCCGGACTACGCCGCCGGCACCCGCTTCGGCGCCACCGTCTCCCACGGCATGCTGCTGTTCAGCGCGGTGCGCGGGCTGATCCATGAATTCTTCCCCGGCGCCCGCCTGGAAGTGCAGGACCTGAAATTTCCGGCGCCGGCCTACGCCGACGAGCCGCTCACCGTGGTGCTGGAAACCCGCGGCCGCCCGGTGGACGGCATCGTCCACCTCACCACCGACGTGCTCAAGGAAGACGACAGCCGCTGCCTGCAGGGCACCTGCCGTCTCAAACTCGACCAGGAGATGGCGCCATGAGCGAGACCCTGCCCCGCTTCAACGCTCTGCGGCTGGAAGACCAGGCCACCGTGGAACGGCGCTTCAGCGCCGAGGATGTGCGCGCCTGGTGCGACATGGCCGGCCTTGAGGATGAGACCCCGGACCAGGTGCCCGAGCCGCTGATCGCCGGCCTGTTTTCCTATCTGCTCGGCGAGGAGCTGCCCGGCCACGGCACCAACTACCTCAAGCAGCACATGCGCTTCGAGGAGGACGCCCGCATCGGCGAGACGCTCACCGCCACCGTCACCATCACCCACCTGCGCGGCGACAAGGCGCTGGTGAACCTGGACACCCTGTGCACCGGCGAGGACGGCCGGATGATCTGCGCGGGCGACGCCCTGGTGCTGTTTCAATGCTGAACGCTCAGCTAAAGGCCTGGCTGGACCGCCTCAATGAACTGGTGGCGGAACAAAAAGCGGCCGGCGTGGAAGCCACCCCGGCCACCGTGCGCGACAGCATGGCGGCGATGACCCGCAACCAGGTCCGCCCGGGGCCCGAGCTGCCCTGGGTCGGCGACGCCCGGGTGGAGTGCGGCGAAACCCCGGTGCCGGTGCGCATTTACGACCCGGCGCCGGACCGGGACACCCCGGTGTGCCTGTTTTTCCACGGCGGCGGGCACATGGCCGGCAGCGTGGCGGTGTACGACCCGATTTGCCGGCGGCTCGCCGACGCCAGCGGCTGGCTGGTGGTGTCGGTGGATTACCGGCTGGCGCCGGAATACCCCTACCCGTTCGGCCTGGAAGACTGCCACAGCGTGGCCCGCCACCTGTGGCCGGTGCTCGACGCCGAAGGGCGGCGCTACCAGCGGCGCCTGGCGCTGGCCGGCGACTCCGGCGGCGGCACCTTCGCCGCCACCCTCAGCGTCCTGGCGCAGAACGACCAGCGGCTGCCGGTGGAAAAACAGGTGCTGATCTACCCCAGCCTGGACTACACCCTGAACCACCCCTCGGTGACCGAGAACGGCCAGGGCTATTTACTGGAGGCGGAGCGCATCGCCTGGTATTTCGAGCACTATTTCCAGCACGGCGAGGACCGCCGCGGCGCCTCGCCGCTGTTCATGCCGGTGAGCAATCGCCTGCCGGAAACGCTGGTAATCAGCGCCGAATACTGCCCGCTGCGCGACGAGGCGCTGGCCTACGTGCAAAGGCTGAACGACACCGGCGTGCCCTGCCGCCACCGCCATTTCGACGACATGATCCACGCCTATCTGAATCTGGAATCACTGGCGCCCGACGCCTGCGCCGCCACCTACCGGGAGATCGCGGCCTTCCTGAACGGCGATTAACAATCGGCCGGAGGTTCTCTCCATCCGGGGGCGCGTGTCTGTGTTAGGCCCTTCCGGGAACGCTGTGAATACGTCCCTGTACGCTCCCTGTCGAACGTCCTGTTCTCCAGGGTCCCGGAAGGGCCTAACACAGACACGCTCCGGGGTGAGATTCCGGTGCTCCGGGGCATCGCTGGCGCTGAACCATTCTGCGAAGCTTGATTTGTAGAATGGTCCGGGTGGTCTTTCTGACCCGTGGCGGTTCCGCTGCCAAGTGAGCGGGGCAATGGTGGTGCCTGGAGGGAGCTGTTTGGCCAGGGAGGGCCAAACTAACAGCGGCCAGGGATGGCTTGAGCGGTCCCGGAAGGCACCACCATTGCACCGCGTCTCCGATACGGAGCACCGGACACAGGAAGCACAGAGGTCTCTGGAATCCTGCCGGCCGACAAGTCGGCCTTTCGCGGGCGGGGCCCGCTCCTACAACGTCCGATCCCGGCGCGGGCTCTCTGGAGAGAAAAAACCGATCAGGAGCGGCCGGAAGTAGTGGGGGCGTCGCGCTGCATCAGATTATCGATGCCGTAGCAGTGCCCGGCGAGCAGGTTCTGGGCCAGCATGAAGCGGTCCTGGGGGGTGCGCGCGGTGAGCTCCGCCACGCTCAGGGATTCCAGCATCCAGGTGTCCCAGACGTTGACGAAGCGGGCGCGGATGTCCACGTCGCCGCGCAGCATGTCCGCCTGGCGGGCGGTGACCGTGAGTCTGTCGTCGCCGCGGTCCACTTCGTAGCCCTGGTTGGGGTAGCCCACTTCCAGGCAGGCGAGGAAATTCTTCATGGTGCGCTCCGACGCCTGGCCCACGGCAAACGCCAGCGGCTGGTCGGGCACGTCTTCGAGGATGCTGAGGATATGGGCGTCGGCGAGCCGCTCGCGCAGCCGGCCCTGGGCCTCGTCGGCGGCGGCTTCGCTGCGCTTCTCCGCTTCCCGGCGGGCCGCTTCCATGTCCCGCCGGACCCGCTCACGTTCCGCCCGTTGCCGGGCCAGTTCCGCTTCATGGGCCTGCTGGGCCTGGTAGGCGTCGTCCACCAACCGGTCGAGACGCCGCGACTGGCGCACCGACTCGATCCGTTCCCGGCAGGCGGGCAGCCAGTCCTCACGCAGTTGCCGCTGGTCCACGTAGCGCTCCGCCCGGTGCGCCTCAGCGAGCCGCCGGCAGGCGCCGTCCATGGCGCCGAGGGCGTCGATGGCGCCGTAGCTCAGCCCGGCCACCGCGTCCGGCGCCTGCGTCCGCCCCATCAGACCGGCGGTGGAATCACGCAGCGAGGCGCAGCCGGTGAGTGCCACGGCCACCAGGCCGAGAAGCAGGATCGTCAGGTTGGAACGCATATTAAAAACAACGTTGTATTCGTTTTTGTTGAAACCCTTGGGAGCGAGCACTTGTAGGAGCTTGCTTGCAATCGAAACGCCGGCGAAGCCGGCCGGCAGAGCCCGCTCCCACAAGGCCCGCACAAGCAAAGGTTCAATGGTCCGAGCCGAAGCAGCCCCACAAGTTCCCCTCTCAGGCGGATTTGGCGGCAATCTTCTCTTTCCAGATCACCGGGCCGGTCTTGTGCACGGATTCGCCGTTGGAATCCACCGCCACGGTCACCGGCATGTCTTCCACTTCGAATTCGTAGATCGCTTCCATGCCCAGATCCTCGAAGGCGGCCACGCGGGATTTGCGGATCGCCTTGGACACCAGGTAGGCGGCGCCACCCACGGCCATCAGGTAGACCGCCTTGTTGTCCTTGATCGCTTCGATGGCGGTGTCGCCACGCTCGGCCTTGCCGACCATGCCGATCAGACCGGTCTTCTCCAGCATGGTGCGGGTGAACTTATCCATGCGGGTGGCGGTGGTCGGGCCGGCCGGGCCCACCACTTCGTCGCCCACCGGATCCACCGGGCCCACGTAGTAGATAAAGCGGTTGGTGAAGTCCACCGGCAGTTCCTCGCCCTTGGCGATCATGTCCACCATGCGCTTGTGGGCCGCGTCACGGCCGGTGAGCAGCTTGCCGGACAGCAGGATGGTGTCGCCGGGCTGCCAGGTCTGCACCTCTTCCGGGGTCACGGTGTCCAGATTGACGCGCTTGGCGCCCTCGTCGTTGCCCCAGGCGATATCCGGCCATTCTTCCAGGTCCGGCGCCTGCAGATCCGCCGGGCCGGTGCCGTCGAGGATAAAGTGGGCGTGGCGGGTGGCGGCGCAGTTGGGGATGATCGCCACCGGCTTGTTGGCGGCGTGGGTGGGATAGTCCGCCACCTTCACATCCAGCACCGTGGTCAGGCCGCCCAGGCCCTGGGCGCCGATGCCCAGGGCGTTGACCTTCTCGAACAGTTCCAGGCGCAGTTCCTCGGCGCGGGTTTGCGCGCCCCGGGCCTGCAGCTCGTGGATGTCGATGGGGTCCATCAGCGATTCCTTGGCGATCAGCATGGCCTTCTCGGCGGTGCCGCCGATGCCGATGCCCAGCATGCCCGGCGGGCACCAGCCGGCGCCCATTTTCGGCACCTGCTCGAGCACCCAGTCGACCACGGAATCGGACGGGTTGAGCATGGCGAACTTGGACTTCGCCTCGGAGCCGCCGCCCTTGGCCGCCACGTCGATCTCAACGGTGTCGCCGGGCACGATGGAGTAGTTGATCACCGCCGGCGTGTTGTCCTTGGTGTTGGCGCGCTTGCCGTCCGGGTCCGCCAGCACCGAGGCGCGCAGCACGTTGTCCGGGTGGTTGTAGGCCCGGCGCACGCCCTCGTTGATCATGTCGTCCAGGCTCATGTCGCTCTCGAACGTCACGTTCATGCCCACCTTACAGAACACGGTGACGATGCCGGTGTCCTGGCAGATCGGCCGGCGCCCCATGGCGGACATGCGGGAATTCACCAGAATCTGCGCCATGGCGTCCTTGGCCGCTTTGCTCTCTTCCCGCTCGTAGGCTTCCTTCACCGCGCGGATAAAGTCCACCGGGTGGTAGTAAGAGATATACTGCAAGGCATCGGCAACGCTTTGAATCAGATCGTCCTGGCGGATCACCGTCATGGGGGCACTCCTGACTGCTGGGATTCGGGGCGCGCATTATAGACTACCCGGGCCGGCTTGTGGGAGCGGGCTTGTGGGAGCGGGCCCTGCCCGCGAAAGGCCGGCAAGGCCGGCCGGCAGGATCCCAGAGACCTAAGCCAGGCACTCACCCCGCTTAAGATGAGCGATAAGCAAATCGGCAACGGTCTCGGGACGCTCCAGATGCAGGAAGTGGCCGGCGCCGGACACCCGCTCCACGCGCAGCCCGCCGGGGAAGTCGCCGTGGTTGACGGTGTGGTCGAGCAGGCGCGGGCTCATGCAGCCGTCCTGTTCGCCGATCAGCACCTGGGTGGGCACCGTGATGTTCATGCCCAGCCACTCCTGGGTCTCACGCTGCTCCTTGCGCCACAGGCGGATCAGATGCCGGTACCAGCCCAGCGCGGCGGGCAGCACGCCCGGCTCGCGCAGGGTATGCTTGGCGTTCTCCAGGTAGAGGCCCGGCTCCCAGTCCGGCGACCAGCGTTGCCAGAGTTTGTCGATGCCGGAGAAATCATCCTTCTTCAGCCAGGCTTCCGGCGCCATGGGCAACTGGAAGAACTGCATGTAGCCGCTCAGTTTGATCTGCTCGGGCACTTTCAGTAGCGCCTGGGGCAGGCGCTTGAGCGGCGGAATCGCCAGCGCGGTGAAGGTGCAGAAGGTGTCCGGGTAGCGGGCGCAGGCCAGGTAGCCCACGGCGGCGCCCCAGTCGTGGCCGATCAGATGCACGCGCCCGCCCAGTTGATTGGCGAACACCAGCAGGTCGTCCACCGCGGCGTGCAGGGAATAGTCGCCGTTGCCGGGCTGACAGGACGGCGCGTAGCCGCGCAGGGCCGGCGCGAGGCAGGTGTAGCCCGCGTCGGCGATCAGCTTCATCTGCACCGCCCAGTTTTCATGGGTATCGGGAAAACCGTGCAGTAAAATCACCGGCTCGCCGTCACCGCTGAGCAGCGTCGGGAAGCGCAAGTGCCCGTTAACCATTTCCACCTGCTTCATGGGCGAAGCCTCTTTATTCGGTTACTACGAAATCGGCGTCGTTCCGGGGCAGCGTCTCGGTGACGGTGATGTCCGTGACCCGAGCGCCCGCGGGGCCGCGCCGCATCCAGGCGAGCAGCGCCTCGACCGCGTCGGGGGCGCCTTCCAGCCACGCCTCGACGCTGCCGTCGGGGCGGTTGCGCACCCAGCCGGCGACCGCCAGACGGCGCGCCTGTTGCTGGGTGGAAGCCCGATAATACACACCCTGGACACGGCCACTCACCACGGCTTGTCGGGCAATCCTAGCGGTTGTCACGATTTTCCTCCTCTTTTACATCCGCGCTTTCCTCCAACCGGTTGCCGAACAGCGCCTCCAGGTTGAAATCCAGCGGCCGGCGCAGGCCTTCCCGGGCCTGATCGCAGCGTTGCTTGAGCGCCGCTTCCCAGGGCTCCTTGCCGTTGGCGTGAATACGCAGCTGCTGCTCCGCCGGCCAGGGCACCAGGGTCAGCAGCTCGGCCATGGTGAGCGCGCGCAGATCGCGGATCAGCACATAGCCGCCCTCCTCGGTGCGGCGGATCAGATGGCAGTCCTGCAGCAGGTTGCGGAATTCGTCCCAGTGGGTGATGCCGGAGTCCTGCATCACCCGCCGCACCTCGTTGCCGTGCAGGGTCCGCCCGTCACGCTGGCGTTCCCAGAGCACGTTCAGCAACCGCATCAGCGCCTGCATGCGCGGCACCCGCCGCTGATGCTCCTGAAACACCACCAGGGCCCGCACCAGCTCGGCGCCGAACAGCACCAGCATCCAGGAAATATAAATCCATAACAGAAACAGCGGCACCGCGGCAAAGGCGCCGTACACCACCTGGTAGTTGGGCGCGTGCTTGATGAACTGGGCGAACGCGGCCTTGGCCAGCTCGAACAGCAACGCCGCGAACGCCGCGCCGATCAGCCCCTGGCGCAGCGGCACCGAGGTGTTGGGCACCACGATGTAGAGCAAGGCGAGCACCGAGGTGGTCAGAAAAAACGGCAACAGCGTCAGCCAGAACCGCACCCCGCCCAGGTAGGCCACGGTGTCGCTGACCAGCGACAGCGAGGTCAGATAGGACGAGATGCCGAGCCCCGCCCCCAGCAACAGCGGGCCCAGGGAGAGCACCGCCCAGTACATCATCAGGCTGACCCGGCCCTTGCGCGGCTGGCGGATTTTCCAGATCCGGTTCAGGGACTGCTCGATGGTGCGCAGCATCAGGATCGCGGTGACGATCAGAATCAGTACGCCGGCGCCGGTCAGGTTGGTGGCCTGGCGGGAAAACTTGCTCAGGTATTCGAGAATCTCGGCGCCGGCGGACGGCACGAAATATTCAAAGGCCCACTCCTGGATCACCATGCCCCGTTCGTTCAAGGCCGGGAGCGCGGCGATCACCGCGAACATCACCGTCATGATCGGCACGATGGCGAACAGCGTGGTGTAGGTGAGCGCCGCCGCGCTGGACTGACAACCGTCCTCCACGAACTGGCGGCGCAACAGTTTGAGAAACGCCCACACCGATTGCGCCCTTGCCCGGAACGGAATTACCGGATCTTCTTCACTGCTTTCCAGGTCCTGATTCACACTGCTTCCTTTAATCGCGTAGCGGCACGCTTGTAGCTGCGGGTCGGTGCCTTACAATGCTCCCATCCTATCAGACGACAACGTGACGCCATGGCCGAATACACGCTCTACCATAATCCCCGCTGTTCCAAATCCCGGCAGGCATTGGCGCTGCTGGAAGAAAACGGCATCACCCCGACCATCGTCAAGTATCTTGATACACCGCCGGACGCGGAAACCGTCCGCACTCTGGTAAAGCAGTTGCGCCTGAACCGGGCCCACGATCTGGTACGCCCTAAAGAAGCGGAGTACAAGGAAGCCGGGTTGAGCCGGGACGCCGACGACGACACCGTGATCAACGCCATCGCCCGCTATCCCAAACTGCTGGAACGGCCGGTGCTGGTGAAAGGCGACCGGGCGGTGATCGGACGCCCGCCGGAAACGGTTCTGGAACTGGTGACCCAGTGAGCGACGCGGCCCTCAACCCCTATGTGCTGATCCTTTATTACAGCCGCACCGGCGGCGTGGCGCGGCTGGCGCAGCAAGTGGCGCGCGGCGTGGAAGGCGCCGGCCTGCAGGCGCGCCTGCGCACCGTGCCGCCGGTGTCTCCGGATCACGAGGCCAGCGCCCCGCCGGTGCCGGACAGCGGCGCCCCCTACGCCACTCTGGACGATCTGGCCGGCTGTGCCGGTCTGGCATTGGGCTCGCCGACCCGCTTCGGCAACATGGCGGCGCCGCTCAAGTATTTTCTCGATCAGAGCAGCGACCTGTGGATGTCCGGCGCGCTGATCGGCCGTCCGGCCGGTGTGTTCACCGCCTCCGCCAGTCTCCACGGCGGCCAGGAGAGCACCCTGCTGTCGATGATGCTGCCGCTGCTGCACCACGGCATGGTGCTGGCCGGGGTGCCCTATTCGGAGGCGGCGCTGACACGCACCACCGGCGGCGGCACGCCCTACGGGGCCAGCCATGTGTCCGGCAGCGACGGGCGCGGCCGCGACACCAGCGACGACGAGAACGCCATCGCCAAGGCGTTGGGCCGGCGGCTCGCCACCCTGGCGCGCCAGTTGGCGCCCGCCCACTAAACCCAACCGAGGGGGAACACCATGCTGAGCGCCCTTCTGCGCATCACCTATATTCTGCTGCTGGTTCTCGGTATCGCCGGTGTGTTCTGGTTCGCGCCGCCGGACACGCCCACCTTCGCCGCCGTGATCATGGCGGCGGTGCTCTACGGCCCACTGGCGTTAATGGCGGCGGCGCCGATCACGCTGCACCCGCGTTCGCTCACCTGGCTGTGTTTCCTGCTGCTGTTCTATTTTTGCGGCTATGTGGTGCAGTGCCTGAACCCGCCGCCGGTGCGCACCCTGGCCATCGTTCAGGTGTCGCTGACGGTGGTGCTGTTCCTGCTCGCCATGCAGCTCATGCGCCGGGGCGGCCGTGCGGATTGATGACCAGCTGCACATCGATACACCGGAGGGGGCGCGCCTGACGCTCTCCCTGGCCGGGCCGCTGCCGCGCGCCCTGGCCTACGGGATCGATCTGGCGATTCGCGGCCTGGCGCTGGCGCTGGTCGCGATTCCGCTGATGCTGTTCGGGCGCGGCGGAATGGGCCTCTACCTGGTGATGCTGTTCTTGATGGAATGGTTTTACCCGGTGTTGTTCGAAGCACTCTGGCAGGGGCGTACGCCGGGCAAACGGATGATGGGCCTGGCGGTGGTGCACGGCAACGGCGCGCCGCTGGGCTTTAACGGCAGCCTGGTGCGTAACCTGCTGCGCACCGCCGACCTGTTTCCGATGTTCTATCTCACCGGCTTCGTGGTGATGCTGATCACCCGACGCTCGCAGCGCCTCGGCGACCTGGCCGCCGACACCCTGGTGATCCACACGCCGCCGGCGCGCCCGGCGCGGCCCCACCAGGACGGCGACAGCGAAGCGCCGGACTGGCCGCTCAGCCGCGACGACCAACTGGTGTTGCTGGCCTTCACCGACCGGGGCGCGCGGCTCTCCGCCGAGCGTCAGGAGGAGCTCGCCGCCCTCGCCTACCCGGAGCTGGCGCCCACCGCCGCCCGGGAAAAACTGCAGCGGGTGGCCCGGCACGTGTTGGGGGGCGCATGAGGCAGAGCCAGTTCGAGCAGCGTTACCGGCCCCAGTGGGAACGGCTGGAAACCAGTCTCACCGCGCTGGAAGCCCGCCGCCGCCCGCAGGCGTCGGCGCTCACCGATTTCACCGCCGACTACCAGAGCCTCTGCCACCAGCTGGCGCTGGCCCGCGAGCGCGGCTACAGCCTGGCGCTGCAGGAATACCTCAACGACCTGATGCTGCGCGCCCACCGCCAGCTGTACCGCTACCGCACCCCGCTGCTGCCCGGGCTGGTGGCGTTTTTCACCGGCGGCTTCCCGCGCGCGGTGCGTTATCAGTGGCGCTGGCATCTGGTCAGCACGCTCTGCTTCGTGCTGTCCGCCGGCCTGGTGTGGGCGATGATCCTGTACGACCCGGAGCTGGTGCACACCGTGGTGGGCCCGCAGCAGGTGGCCGAACTGGAAGAGATGTACCACCCGGAGCTGCGCGACGTCAGCGGCCGCGACCGCCAGGACGATGTGATGATGTTTGGCTACTACATCTACAACAACATCGGCATCGCTTTCCGCACCTTCGCCGGCGGCCTGCTGCTGGGCGTGGGCGCGCTGGTGGCGATGTTGTTCAACGGCAGCTTCTTCGGCGCCGCCGCCGGCCACCTGACCCTGGCCGGCGCCGCGCAGCCGTTCTTCACCTTCGTGATCGCCCACGGCGCGCCGGAGCTGACCGCCATCTTCCTGGCCGGTGGCGCCGGCCTGCGCATGGGCTGGGCGGTGCTGGCGCCCGGCTCCTGGCGCCGGGTGGACGCCCTGCGGCGCGCCGCCGGCGAATGCCTGCCGGTGATGTACGGCGTGTTCGCGTTGCTGGTGCTGGCCGCCTTCATCGAGGCGTTCTGGTCGTCCCGGGAACTGGCGCCGCAGATCAAGTACGGCGTGGGCGCCGCCTGCTGGGCATTGCTGGCGCTGTACCTGCTGTTCGCCGGCCGGCGGCGCCAGGGAGGGCGGCATGGACCTGAATAAGCTCAACGCCCGCCTGGCGCCGCGCTCCTGCTGGCAGGCCATGGATATGGGCACACGCCTGTACCGGCACTGGTGGCGGTCGGCGGCGCTGGTGTGGGTGGTGTTCACCGGGTTGCCCTTCCTGGCGCTGGCCGGCCTCGCCGCCGCCTGGCAGAGCATCTGGCCGATGCTGCTGTTCTGGTGGCTCAAGCCGCTGTGGGAAAGGCCGCTGCTGGCGTTCTACAGCCGCGCCCTGTTCGGCGACTATCCCGGCCCCTGGGCCCTGCTCAAAGGTTTCCGGGAGTACGGCCTGAACGGGCTGTTCGGCCAGCTCACCTGGCGGCGGCTGAGCCCGGCGCGGGGCATGCTTACCGGCGTCTGGCAGCTGGAAGGCAACCGCGGCGACGCCGCTTCCGGACGCATCGCCGTGTTGCTGCGCGCCCCCGGCCAGCGCCCGGCCACGCTGACGTTCACCCTGCTCACCCTGGAACACCTGATGACGGTGGCGCTGATTCTGCTGGCGATCACCCTGGCGCCCTGGCAGTTCAACCTGGAATTCAGCGTCTGGTTCGGCGAGCAGAGCCGCCTGCACTGGGCCCTGGGCAACCTGTTCTGGTATCTGGTGCTGACCGTCACCGAGCCGCTGTACGTGGCCACCTCCTTCGCCCTCTACCTGAATCAGCGCACCCACCTGGAAGGCTGGGACCTGCAGCTGGGCCTGACTCGCATAGGCAAGCGGCGCGCCGCCCTGGGCCTGAGCCGGGGCGCCGGGGCGCTGGCGCTGATGGTGCTGTGCCTGGGCGGCCTGCCGGCGCCGGGCAACGCCGAGCAACAAGACAGCAAGCAGCAGGCCGTGGAGCTGCTCGCCTCGGACACCTTCATGCCCATGGAGCTGCGCGAAGAGCGCCGCCTGAAGGAACAATTCCGCGACGACGACGGCGACAGCTGGTGGCGGGACCTGCTGCAACGGCTGATCGACGGCCAGCGGGACAACGAGCGGGGCGACCCGCTGGCGCTGCCGGAAGGCCTGATCCACGGGATCGGCTGGACGCTGCTGGTGGCGCTGCTGGCGGTGATCGCCTGGGCCTTGCTGCGCCGCCTCCCCGGCTCGCCGCTGCGCCGGTCGCCCACCGCCATGCCGGTGCAGGTGGCGGGCCTGGACACCCGCGCCGAGAATCTGCCGGCGGACCTGGCCGGCGCCCTGGACGACGCGCTGCGCCAGGGCCGGGTGCGTGAGGCCCTGGCACTGCTGCTGCGCGACACCCTGGTCACCTTTTTCCGCCGGCACCCCACGCCGCTCACCCCCGGCGCTACCGAGCAGGACTGCCTGCGCGCCTACCGGCGGCTGCTGGGCGACACCCCGGCGGTGGTCTACCTGGAACGGCTCACCGAGGCCTGGACCCGCACCGCCTGGGCGCACCGCCCCACCACGCCGGAACAGGTCCAGGCGCTCTATGACCAATGGCGCGGACTGCGCCCGGCGGAGGCAAGAACATGAGCCGGCGGCGCGGCAGATTCTGGGGCGCCCTGGCGCTGCTGCTGGTGGTCGCCGCCCTGGTGTTCTATGTCTGGGCCACCGAGCCGGTACGCTATATGGCACCGGCGGCGCCGGACGCCTCGGTGCGCGGCAACCCCTACCTGGCCGCCCAGACCCTGCTGGAAAACTGGCAGCGCCCCACCCGCCGGATCTTCAGCACCGGCGCCCTGTTCCCGCTGCCGGACACCGGCACCACCCTGATTCTGGACGAATACCGGGGCGAGCTGGGCAGCGGTCGGATCGACGCCCTGTTCGACTGGGTGCAGCGCGGCGGCCATCTGATCGTCGCCGCCCGCCCGGCCTATCACTACGTGGCCGACGAAACCGGGGACAAGGACGGGAACAGCGAGCGGAACGGCGGCAACGACGACCCGCTACTGACGCCGCTGGGCCTGCACGCCGTCGCCGTGGAGACCGACTCCGAGGACGACCCCTTCACCACCCTGCTGGACCGCTTCCAGCCCATGGAAAGCCTGTTCCTGGAGTATTGCCTGGGCGACAACGACGGCGACCTGTCGCCGCAGTGCGAGGCGCTCACCTGCGAAGCGCCGCCGTTACCGGCGCCGGCAACCTGGGTGTTCGCGGACGGCGACCGGCGGCAACTGCTGGCCTCGCCCGGCCAGGCCCTGCAGCATCGTCCCACCGACCTGCTGCCGGCGCTGCCGTCCTCCAAGGCCGACAATGCGCAGGGCGCGCAACTGGTCCACCTGTCCTGGGGCGACGGGCAGATGACCGTGCTCGCCGGCCTGACGCTGTGGGACAACCAGCACCTGCACTATTTCGACCACGCCTGGCTGCTGGAGCAGCTGATCGGCGACGGCCCGGTGTGGTTCGTGCAGGGCATCGACATGCCGCCGCTGCCGCTGTGGCTGTGGCAGCACGCCTGGCCGCTGATGCTGGCCCTGTTGCTCGCCCTGGCGGCCTGGCTGTGGCGGCGTCTGCCGCGCCCCGGGCCGCAGTGGCACGCCGCCGAAGCGGACCGCACCGATTACCTCGGCCACCTGCTGGCGCTGGGCCATTTCCATTGGCGCACCGGCCAGAGCGAGCGGCTGACGGCGCCGCTGCGCGACGAGGCGCGGCGGCGCCTGGACCTGCTTCACCCGGACCGGGACCAGGCCCTGGCGATCGCCGCCGAGCGGCTGGCCCTGCCCGAAGCCGCTCTGCGCGACGCCCTGAACAGCGGCGGCGACACCCAACAACCGCGCCCCCGGGACCGCCAGCAATGGGCGGACCGGGTGGCGATACTGCAAACCCTTAGGAGCCGTTTATGACCAGCCAGACGGAACAGGCCGGCGCCCTGGCGCGCCGCATCGAAGAGCAGCTCAACCAGGTGCTGGTGGGCCAGCCGGCGATCACCCGGCAGGTGCTGATCGCCCTGATCACCGGCGGCCATGTGCTGATCGAAGGCGTGCCCGGGCTCGGCAAGACGCTGCTGGCGCGCAGCCTGGCGCGGGTGCTGGAGCTGGACTTTCAGCGCATCCAGTTCACCCCCGACCTGATGCCCTCGGACGTCACCGGCCACGCCCTGTTCGACAGCCAGAGCGGCGACTTCCGGGTGCGCAAGGGGCCGGCTTTCACCAACCTGCTGCTCGCCGACGAGATCAACCGGGCCCCGGCCAAGACCCAGGCGGCGCTGCTGGAAGTGATGCAGGAGCGGCAGATCACCATCGAGGGCGAAAGCTTCCCGCTGGCGCCGCCGTTCGTGGTGCTGGCCACCCAGAACCCGCTCGACCAGGAAGGCACCTACCCGCTGCCGGAGGCGGAGCTGGACCGCTTCCTGTTCAAGATCCTGATCGACTACCCGGACCAGGCGCATGAGTCGCGCATGGTGGAGATGGTGCTCGACGGGCGGCTGCCGGACAGCCTGGACGCGGCGCAGCTGACGCCGGTTACCGACGCCGCCGGCATCCTCGAACTGACCCGCAGCGCCGAGCAGGTGCTGATCGACCCGGCCCTGATCGACTACCTGCTGCGCCTGGTGCGCGCCACCCGCGAGCACCCCAGCCTGATCCAGGGCGGCAGCCCGCGCGCCAGCATCGCCCTGGCCCGCACCGCCAAAACCCAGGCGCTGCTCAGCGGCCGCGACTTCGTGGTGCCCGACGACGTCAAGGCGGTGGCGGCGCCGGTGCTGCGCCACCGCCTGCGCCTGGGCGTGGACGCGGAACTGGAAGGCCAGACCGTGGAGTCGGTGCTCGCGCAGCTGCTGGAGCAGGTGGAGGCGCCCCGGCAATGATCGCCTTCCGGTCGATACAGGATGCAGGATTCAGGATGCAGCCAGGAGGCGTGAGCGGCTGGACCTCTTGTAGGCGCTTGCCCTGTGGGAGCTTGCCTGCAAGCGAAAGGCCGGCAAAGCCGGCCGGCAGGATTCCAGAGAGCCAGGACAGCGGATTGCCGACAGGGTCTCTGGGATCCTGCCGGGAGCTTCGCTCCCTTTCGCGGGCATGGCCCGCTCCCACAAAAAACCAGGCCTCGCCCCTGTATCCTGAATCCTGCATCCTGCATCGCGGTCGCCAGACCGCCGTGGAGGCCGCATGCGGATAAGGCCCGGACAGCGCCTGATCCAGGTCTTGCTGGTGTGGGCGGCGCTGGCCGTCTTGCCGCTGGCGGCGCGCGTCTGGCTGCCGGAACTGGCAGCGCCGGCTCTACTGGCGTGGGCCGCGTTAGGCCTGGTCGGCGCCGCCTGGGCGCTGGACGATCTGCGCCGCCTGCGCGCGCGGCCCACGCCGGCGGCGGAGCGGCGGCTGCCGGCGGCGCTGGCGGTGGGCATCGCGCACACCGTCACCCTGGTTCTGGACAGTCGCCAGGCGGTCGCCGGCGAGCACTGGCTGGTGGCCGATCACCACCCGCCGGACGACCCACTCACCGGGCTGCCGCGCACTCTCGCGCCGAGCACCGGCCACGACCACACCGAGGTGCGCTACCGCTACCGGCCCACCCGGCGCGGCACCGTGCGGTTCGGCGATATCGAGCTGTGGCTGCCGTCGCCGCGCGGCCTCTGGCAGCAGCGCCGGCGCATCGCCGCCGAGCGCCGGGTGCCGGTCTACCCCGACTTCTCGCCGATCGCCCGCGCCGCCCTGGCGGTGGACAAAAGCCGCGGCCGGTTCGGCGCCCGGGTGCAGCCGCGCCGGGGCGAGGGCCTGGAATTCCATGAGCTGCGCGACTACCAGGCCGGCGACAGCCCGCGCCGCATCGACTGGAAAGCCAGCGCCCGCCGCCAGCGGTTGATCACCCGCCACTATCAGGACGAGCAAAACCAGAGCGTCTGGGTGCTGCTCGACGGCGGCCGCCGCATGGCGCTGCCGATCGGCGACCTGACCGCCTTCGACCATGGCCTTAACGCCGCCCTGCTGCTGGCCTGGTCGGCGCTGCGCCAGGGCGACCGGGCCGGCGCCATGCTGTTCTCGGCGGAAACGCCGCGCTGGCTGGATCCGGTGCACGGGCCCAACGGCATCCAAAGCCTGCTCAAAGGCTTCTACGACGTGCACCCCGCCGACCGCGCCAGCGACTTCAGCCAGGCGGCGCGGCACTTCCACGGCCGCTGGCGGCGGCGCGCCCTGGTGGTCATCATCAGCCGGGTGCAGGCGGAGGACAGCGACGACCTGCTCGCCGCCGTGCGTATGCTGAGCCGCCGCCATCTGGTGATGGTCGCCGACATGGAACTGCCCGAGCAGGCCGCCCTGCGCCACGCCCGCGTGGCCAGCGTGGACGATGCCCTGCGCGTCACCGCCGACGCCCACGAACAGCACCTGCGCCGCGCGCTGCACGCGCGCCTGCGCCACGCCGGCGCGCAGCTGGTGGCGGCCACCCCGGACACCCTCGCCGAACGCCTCGGCCAGGCCTACCAGCAACTCAAGCAGGCCGGGCGGCTGTAACAACAACACTGAGGGAGCGTGCTATTTTGTGGGAGCGGGCCTCGCCCGCGAAAGGGCGCGGAGCGCCCGGCAGGTTCCCAGAGACCTTGTTGGTATTCCGTCTTCCGGTCTCTCTGGCATCCTGCCGGCCGGCATAGCCGGCCTTTCGCTTGCAAGCAAGCTCCCACGAGGCTCGCTTCCACAAGCTCGCGTCGTTTTCACCGCCGCTGTGTTAGCGTCTTGATATTGAGTTTCTTCCAAGGATCAGGAGAACCCGATGAGTGATGATCCCCAGCAAAGCCCCGCCCCAGAACAAAAACCCAAGGTGCTGATCAACCCGCCGGTGTTCTTCACCTCGGTGGCGATCATCGCCGCCATGGTGCTGTTTTCGGTGATCGCGCCGGAAACGGCGGAGACCGCCTTCGACAACGTCAAATCACGGGTGATCAGCGACGCCGGCTGGTTCTACGTGCTCACCGTGGCGATCATCATCACCCTGGTGACCTTTCTGGCGGTGAGCCGCTTCGGCGACATCAAGCTGGGCAAGGATCACTCCGAGCCGGATTACAGCTACACCTCCTGGTTCGCGATGCTGTTCTCCGCCGGCATGGGCATCGGCCTGATGTTCTTCGGCGTCGCCGAGCCGGTGACCCACTTCACCGCGCCGCCGATGGCGGACCCGGGCACCATCGAGGCCGCCAAGGAAGCGATGCGCGCCACCTTCTTCCACTGGGGGCTGCACGCCTGGAGCATCTACGCCATCGTCGGCCTGATTCTCGCCTACTTCAGTTTCCGGCACGGCCTGCCGCTGACGCTGCGCTCGGCGCTCTACCCGCTGATCGGCAAGAGAATCTACGGCCCTCTGGGCCACGCGGTGGACATCTTCGCGGTGGTAGGCACGGTGTTCGGCGTCGCCACCTCGCTGGGCTTCGGCGTCGAGCAGGTCAACGCCGGGCTTAACTATCTGTTCGGGCTGCCCAAGAACGAATGGGTGCAGGTGGGGCTGATCGTCGCCATCACCGGCCTGGCCACCATCTCCGTGGTCACCGGCCTGGACGCCGGCATCCGCCGCCTGTCCGAACTGAACCTGGGGCTCGCCTTCCTGCTGCTGGCGTTCGTGCTGTTTCTCGGGCCCACGGTGTTCCTGCTTAAAGCCTATGTGCAGAACCTGGGCGATTACCTTTCCGAGCTGGTCAGCATGACCTTCAACCTCTACACCTATCAGCCCCAGGTGGAGGACGGTCCGCAGGACTGGATGGGCGGCTGGACCCTGTTCTATTGGGGCTGGTGGATTTCCTGGTCGCCGTTCGTGGGCATGTTCATCGCCCGTGTCTCGCGCGGGCGCACCATTCGTGAATTCGCCCTGGGCGTGATGCTGGTGCCCGCCGGCTTCACCCTGTTCTGGATGACCGTGTTCGGCGACTCCGCGATCCGGATGATTCTCGACGGCTCCTACGCGCAGCTGGCGGAATACGTGAAGGACGACAACGCGGTGGCGTTGTTCCGGTTCCTGGAGCAGTTCCCCTGGTCGGGCTTTATTTCCGGCGTCGCCACCCTGATGGTGGTGGTGTTCTTCGTCACCTCCTCGGACTCCGGTTCCATGGTGGTGGACATGCTGGCCTCCGGCGGCCACGACGACACGCCGGTGTGGCAGCGTATTTTCTGGGCCGGCTCCGAGGGCCTGGTGGCCATCGCGTTGATGCTGGCCGGCGGTCTGCAGGCGCTGCAGTCGGCCACCATCGCTTCGGCGCTGCCGTTCTCGGCGGTGCTGCTGATCGCCTGCTTCGGGCTGGTCCGGTCGCTGAAGGTGGAAGGCATCCGGCGTACCAGCTTCCAGTCCAACCTGGGCACGGCGCCGGCGGCCATCCACGTGGGCCACAACACGCCCGCCGGGGCCTGGAAAACCCGTCTCCGTGGCATGGTCAGCTTCCCGGTGCGCGCACGGGTACTCGCCTTCCTGCGCGAAGTGGCGACCCCGGCGCTCAACGCGGTGGCCGACGAACTGCGCGGCCACGGCCTGGACGTGGAGGTCACCGAAGGCGACGACCGCGCCACCCTGGTGGTCCGCCACGGCCAGGAAACCGACTTCCTGTACGGCGTGCGCATACGCGGCTACGCCCGGCCCTCGATCACCCTGCGGCAACTGGAACATTCCAAGCGGCGGCCGGAAAGCGACCAGTACTTCCGCGCCGATGTGTTCCTCAGCGAAGGCGGCCAGGACTACGACCTGATGGGCTTCACCCGCGAGCAGGTGATCAGCGACGTGCTCGACCAGTACGAGAAGCACATGCATTTCCTGCACATGCTGCGCTGATCAGACTTTGTAGAAGCGCGTCAGGGCGTCGAGCCAGAGGCGGGCGCGGGGCGGCGGGCCGTCGCGACGCAGACGGTCAGCCAGGGCCTCGACGTCGGCGGCGAAGCGGGCTTCGTCGCCGACGTCGCCGTCCAGGTTGTCCAGGGAGACGCGGAACGGATGATTGCAGGCGGCGCAGAACAGCGCTTCCAGCGCCTGGGGCCGCACTTCCACGCGCAGGAATTCCGCCTGGGCGGCGGCGTCGCGGCCGTCCGGCGCGTACCAGTAGCCGTAGTCGTCCAGGCGCCGGCGGCGGGGGCCGGCCACGCACCAGTGCGCCACTTCATGGAGGGCGCTGCGGAAATAATCGCGGGTGTAGCGGATACGGGCCGGTTCACCCGCCACCGATGTGCCTGCCAAATACACCGGCTCTTCGAAGCCGCCTTCCAGCACGGTGTGGTGGCGCTCGAAAAAAGTGTCCCGAAACAGCGTTTCCAGGTCGGTGGCGCGGTGCACCACGCCACGGGATTGCGGTATGGTAGCCGCCCCGTGATCAGGCTGTAGTGCGCCATGTCCGCTCATCGTCTCGAATACCTTGCTCAGTTGCGTCTTGCCCTGCCGATTCTCGGCGGCCAGCTGGCGCAGACCGCCAACGGCTTCGTGGACACCATGATGGCGGGCCGGGTGGGCGCCGAGGATCTCGCCGCGGTGGCGGTGGGCGCCAGCATCTGGGTGCCGCTGTTCCTGTTCATGACCGGCGTGCTGATGAGCGCCACGCCGATTCTCTCCCGCCACCTCGGCGGCGAAGCTTACCATCGCGTCAACCCGGTGGCCCAGCAGGGGCTGTGGCTGGCGCTGGGTCTGGGCCTGTTCAGCGCGGTGATACTGCGCTCCATGGGGCCGCTGTTGGGCGTGATGGACGTGGACCCGGCGATCCGCCCGCTGGTGGCGGGCTATCTGGACGCGCTCAGTTGGGGCATGCCCGGCGCCGCCGTGCTGCTGGCGCTGCGCAGTTACACCGAGGCGATGAACCACACCCGGCCGGTGCTGTGGATCAGCGTTATCGGGCTGGCCATCAATATTCCCGCCAACTATGTGCTGATCTACGGCAAGCTCGGTTTTCCCGCCATGGGCGGCGTCGGCTGCGGCTGGGCCACCAGCCTGGTGATGTGGAGCATGGCGCTGATGATGGGCGCCTATATCCGCCGCCATCCGGTCTACCGCCCGGCCCGGCTGACGCTGCGCGAGCGCCATCTGGAGCTGGCCAGCCTGGGCTACATGCTGCGGCTGGGGCTGCCGGTGGGGCTGTCGATTTTCTTCGAGGTGAGCATCTTCGCGGTGATCGCGCTGTTGATCAGCCGGCTGGGGCCGGAGATCGTCGCCGGCCATCAGATCGCGCTCAACTTCACCTCGCTGATCTTTATGATCCCGCTCAGTTTCGCCCTCGCCGCCACGGTGCGCGTGGGGCATGCGCGCGGCCGCCACGACAGCGCCGGGCTGAGCCGGGCGGTGCGCTGCTCGCTGGCGATGACCGGCGGCATCGGCCTGTTCGCCGGCCTGGCGCTGATCGTCAGCCGGCCGTGGATTCCGCACATCTACACTGACAACCCGGAGGTGATCGCCCTGGCCGCCCACCTGCTGCTGTTCGCCGGGATTTATCAGGTGTCCGACGCCCTGCAGGTGTGCGCCAACGGCTGTCTGCGCGGCTTCGAGGACACCGCCTGGCCGATGCTGATGACGCTGGTGGCCTACTGGGGCGTGGGTCTGCCGGTGGGCTATGTACTCGGGCTTACCGATCTGTGGGTGCCGGCCATGGGCCCGGCGGGCTTTTGGATCGGTCTGGTGTCGGGCCTCACCGCCGCCGCCGTGCTGCTCGGCATTCGCCTGCGCTGGCGATTGCATTCACTCCCCAGATGCGGATAATAACGATTCTTATTTGCTTTATCCGTCCATGACGGGTGCCGACGCTTCGGTGCTGGGGATTGCATGTCCAAACATTCTTTGCAGCGGCTCACCGCCTCGCCCGCGGTCGGCGTGGCCTCGCGCACGCTGGCGGCCGTGTTCGGCGGCTACGCGCTGGCCGCCTGCGCCACCACCGCCCTCGCCCTGTGGCTGCCGGCGGCGCCGGCCACGGCGGTGATCACCGCCAACCTTCTGTCCTTTCTGATCTACACCGTGGCGGTGCTGTGGGCGTTCGCCACGCGTAGCGCCGCCCGCGCCTGGGTGGGCATTCTGATGCCGGCGCTGGTGCTGGCCGCGCTGGCCTGGCTGGGCGGCCCGGAGGCGCTGTTGTGAAGGCGGGTCTGCGGCAATCCATGGCCTGGCTGCACACCTGGAGCGGCCTGCTGCTGGGCTGGCTGCTGCTGGCGATGTTCGTGACCGGCACCAGCGCCTATTTCCGCGAGGAAATCTCCCTGTGGATGGCGCCGGAGCTGCACCACTCGCAACCGTCGCCGGACACCCCGGCGCTGGCCTGGGCGGCGCTCAACGCCAAGGCCCCGGACGCGAAAAGCTGGGACATTCAGCTGCCCGAGGCCCGCTCCCCGGTGGTGCAGCTGCGCTGGCAGCCGGACACACCCCAGGCCGAGGAAGGCGGCCGCCGGCGCGGCGAGCAGGCGGTGATGGACGCCGGCACCGGCGAGCTGTTGTCGCCGCGCGCCAGCCGGGGCGGCGACTTTCTTTACCGCTTTCACTTTGAGCTGTACGGGGTGCCGCGTATCTGGGCACGCTGGCTGATCTGCGTGGCGACCATGTTCATGCTGGTGGCGATCGTCAGCGGGGTGATCACCCACAAGAAAATCTTCAAGGATTTCTTCACCTTCCGGCCCGGCAAGGGCCAGCGCTCCTGGCTGGACAGCCACAACGCCACGGCGGTGCTGGCGCTGCCGTTTCATTTCATGATCACCTATTCGGGCCTGCTGATTTTCATGGTGATGCTGATGCCCTGGGGCATGAACGCGGCCTACGAAGACGGCTGGCGCGGCTTCTTCCAGGACGTGTTTCCGCGCGAGGAGCCCGCCGCCGAGGGCGGCGCGGCGATGCCGATGGTGGACATCGCGCCGCTGGTGGCGCGCGCCCGGGAGACCTTCGACCAGCCGGTGCGCCGCATCAGCGTGGACTGGCCCAACCGGGACAACGCGGTGATCCGCGTATCCACGGCGAAAGATCCCCACATCACCGACCAGCGCCGGGGCGGCAACCCCACCCTGGTGTTCAACGGCGGCACCGGCGAGTTGCTGGAAACGCGACCGGGCGACGAGGCGGTGCCCGGCGCCTTCCGGGTCTACAACCTGCTGGTCAACCTTCACCTGGCGCGCTTCGCCGACCCCACGGTGCGCTGGCTGTTCTTCCTGTTCGGCGTGGGCGGCACCGCCATGGTCGCCACCGGCATGCTGCTGTGGGTGTCCAAGCGCACCCAGCAGCTTCGCGGCAAGGCGCCGGGCGCCGCGCTGCGGCTGGTGAACGGACTCAACATCGCCTCGCTCACCGGCCTGCTGGGCGCGCTGGCCGCCTACTTCGCCGCCAACCGGCTGCTGCCGGTGGAACTGGCCGCCCGGGAGAGCTGGGAGATCCGCGTGTTCTTCCTCACCTGGCTGCTGGCCCTGGGCCACGCCCTGCTGCGCCCGGGCCGGCGCGGCTGGATCGAGCAACTGGCGGCAATCACCGTGCTGTGGGCGGCGTTGCCGCTATTGAATGTGGCCACCACCGACAGCCACCTGTTCAGCGCCACCGCTTGGCGAACCGGCGCGCTGGCCGGGTTCGATGTGGTGTGTTTGCTGATGGCGGCGACCGGCGGCTATGCGCTGTGGCGGGTGGTGCGGAAGCAACCCGTTCGCGGGCGCGGCCCGCTCCCACAACGACGTACCGTGGAGGATGGCGCATGACGGTCATTGCCGTGACGTTGCCGCTGAGCCTCGCCTACGCCGGCCTGACCGCCCTGGCGCTGGCGATGAAACGCCACCATGAAGCGGCCATCGGCGCCAAACCGCCGGCGACACGGCTGCGTGCCTTCCGCGTCGCCGGCTGGGTGTTGATGGCGCTGATGGTGGCCAGCTGCCTGCGGCTGTGGCCCACCGGCCTGGCGCTCTCCATGGCGCTGGGCCTGGTGACCCTGGCCGGCCTGCCGCTGGTGTTTTTGCTGCCCTACCGGCCGCGCTTGATGGTGCGGCTGGCGCCGGTTCTGCCGGTGCTGGCGTTGATCGCCACGGCGGTGTAGCGCTTTTCAGGTTGCTTCGCCGAGCACGAAGGAATCGATCAGGGTGCTGAGGCGGCCGGCGTGGCCGCGCATCTCGGCGGCGTTGCCGGAGGTCTGATGGACCATGGCGGCGTTTTGCTGGGTGACGGAATCCATCTCCGCCACGGCGGTGTTCACCTGGCCGATGCCGCTGCTCTGCTCGGCGGCGCCGCTGCTGATCTCCTCGATCACCTCGGTGACCCGGGCGACGCTGTCGACGATACCGCGCATGGTCTCGCCGGCCTGGCGAACCAGTTCCGACCCTTCCCGGGTGCGCGCCACCGAGGTGTCGATCAAGGCGCGGATCTCGCGGGCGGCTTCACCGGCGCGGCCGGCCAGGTTGCGCACTTCTTCGGCCACCACCGCGAAACCGCGCCCGTGCTCGCCGGCGCGGGCCGCCTCCACCGAGGCGTTGAGGGCGAGAATATTGGTCTGAAAGGCGATGCCGTCGATCAGAGTCACGATCTCGTTGACGCGGGTGGCGGAATCGCTGATCTCGCCCATGGTGGTTTCCACCTGGCCCATCACCGCCAGGCCGTCGCCGGCCACCTTGCCGGTGCCCGCCACCAGCTTGTTGGCCTGGCCGGCGGATTCGGCGCTGTGATTGACGGTGGCGGTGATCTCCTCCATGGAGGCGGACGTCTCCTGCAGGTTGGCGGCGGCCTGCTCGGTGCGGGTGGCGAGCTCCTCGCTGCTCAGCGCGATCTCATCGGCGGCGCGGTTCACGTGGCGGGTGCTGCCGCGCACCTCCAGCAGGGTCTCCTGCATGCGCGCCACGAAACCGTTGAACTGATTGGCCAGTTCGCCGACTTCGTCGTCGGTGGTCACCGCCAGCCGGCGCGTCAGGTCGCCCTTGCCGCGGGCGATGTCTTCCATGGCCGTGGCGGTATCGCGGATCGGCCGCACGGTGCGGCGCACCATCCAGGCGGCGCCGGCGCCCACCAGCGCCATCAGCCCCAGGCCCGTGAGCACGGTGGTGATCATCGATCGCTTCAGCGACGCCATCGCCTCCGCTTCCGCCAGCGCCATGCTCTTGTCCACCTCGGTGGCGTACACCCCGGCGCCGATCATCCAATCCCACTGCGGAATGGCGGTGGCGTAGGAGTACTTTGCTTCCACCGTCTCGGTGGCCGGGTTGGTCCAGCGGTACTGGTAATAACCACCGCCGTCACGGGCCGCGGCGATCAGATCGCGAATCACATACTGGCCGTCTTCGTCCTGCAGGTCCCAACTGTTGCCGCCGACGCTGTCGGTGCGCGAGGCCGCCACGTTGCCCTGGAAGTCGTACACGAACAGATAGTTGCCGCCGCCGAAGGTGACGTTGCCGAGAATCTCCCGGGCACGGGCCTGGGCTTCGGCCTGCTGTTCCGGCGGCGCGTCGGCCAGGTGGCTCACCGACGCCTTGGCGGCGTCGACCAGATTCTTGATGCCCTGCTGGCGCGCTTCGATCAGCGCGGACCGTTGCTCGGCCAGGCTTTCGCGGGTCTCCCGGCGGCTTTCCAGCGTGGCCAGCACTTCCAGAATCAATGTGATCAGGAGCACCGGGCTCAGGGCCAGAAGCAGCATCTTGTTCTGCAGGTTGGAGCGAATACTAAAACGGGAGGAACGGGACATGACGGTTTTCCGGCTTGTAAGTTTCGTATGCGCGTGGCGCCTGGCCGGTTCATCGGCTGATCCGATCGCCGCTTTAATTCCCGCAAAACAGCGCTTGCGCGCCCCGCCGCCACCGTCTAGTGTGAAAACATAGGCTGCGCGGAGGTGTTTATGGCAAACCGGCGTGACCCCATCGGCGACACGAAGCGTCCCAACAACGTGTTGCCATTCACCCCACGACGGCGAGCCGCTTCGCCGCCGATTCTCAGGCTCTCCCCTGAATACGACGGCATGGAACTGCTCTATGCCAACGACCAGCATCCCGACACTCTTTTCTCGGTCAAAATCCTGGCCTGGGCACGCCTGGAAAACGGCGAGACCCTGGCGATGGTGCCGTGGCTGAGAAAGCTGGCCAGTGCCCATGAGCTGGCGGACCCGCTCAACGGGCGCTGGGAAGGCTACCGGCTGCCGGAGAGCGACTACCTGTTCTGCGAAGCGCCACCGCACAAGGTCCAGGAGCTGGACGCCGCGGTGTCCTTCTTCGGCAAACCGACCTTCGACAATCCCGCCCGGGGCCTGGTGCAGGAGATCCCCGACACCATCGGCACCCACGCGGTGTTTTCCGAGGACGAGTTCGAAACCCTGAGCCTGATGGAAGTGGTGAGCTGGCGCCTGTACGGCGACGGCACCGCCCGGGCCATGGTCGCCGACGAGGCGGCGGTCACCCAGACCCCGGTGCTGCCCGGCGACCACTGCCTGGTGCCGGCGCAGAAGGAGCCGGATTTCCGCTACTTCTTCCAGCACGGCATCGCCAACCGGCTCAAGGAACACGACCCGGAGGCGCTGGCCGCCATCGCCATGCTCAACGCCCGGCAGTAACCCCGGCCGGTCAATCCGTGGAGAACGCGCGGATCACCTCGGGGAAGCGCAGGGCGATAAGCAGCAAGGCGTGGGCGGCGCCGTCCGGCGCGCCCAGGCCGCGCTCCCAATGTTCCAGGGTGGGCAGGTCCACGCCCAGCACGCGGGCGAGGTGAAAGCGGTCGCGGCCGGTGAGCCGCACCGCCGCGGTCACGTGGGTGCCGTCCAGCGGGGTGTTCAAGGGCATCGGCGCCAGCTCCGGGCCGCGCCCCCGTTCCAGCAGGCGGTCCACCCAGGCGTCCGCCGCCGAGCCGGTGCCCGGCGCGTAGGGGGTGCGCTCCTCCGACATATCGATCTCGCTCTCCGTTCCGCTTCCTTGGGTCGGTACGGCTTCAGTGTGCCGGGGTAAAACGCGGAGGGAATAAGCCGGAAACGCTAATCCTTGTCGGTGATCGGCTCGTCGTCGGGTGCGAGATCGCAGCCTCCTTCCTGCGGATCGAAAAGTCTGTCCCCTTTTTTCACGCCGTGGCGCTCGAAGAAGCCGGCGTTCACCTCCAGCGCGGACACGAACGCCCTCCCCGGCCGGTAGATCTTGCAGCGGCGCGGGTCCTCATAGGGGCACGGCGTCATCGTCATGATCGACACGATACGGCCGTCGGTATCGGCGAACGCCACGTCCAGGGGAATCAGCGTGCGGTACATGTAAAAGCCGACGCCCTTCGCCATCGGGCCGTCGAACAGAAACAGCATGCCGGCGTCCTTCGCCAGACTCTCACGCTGCATCAGACCACGATTGCGCTGGGCTTGGGTTTGCGCCACTTCCACTTCAAGCGGCGCCGCCACACCCTCCACGCAGAGTTCTTTCGACGAAAACGTCACCGACGCACCGTGCGCCGCCGAAACCAGAAGCCAGGATGAGGCGACGAGAGCCAGGTGGCGGAGCTTATTTGTTATTGTCATTTTCCCGAGTCCTTTCCAAGAAACTCCAATCAATCAGACGATGTTGTACTGGCCTAGTGGGCGCGACCGAGGTTGCCGGCCTCCGGCCCCTCGGGGCGGAGCACCTCCTGAGCGGGCGTGACGCCGGGGCGCAGGGGCTCGTCCTGCTGGTACACAGGCTTCGTCGCGGGCGGCTGCATAATGAGGGCGTCGTCCAGGGCGTCGCCGCCGAAAGCGGGGCCGTAACCGGCCTGGTCGAACAGCGCGTCCGCGGCGGTCCGCCAACGGCGCCGGAAGGCCCGGGCGCCGGGGCCGAAGGCGACCTCCAGCAGGTTATCCAGGGATTGCTCCGCAACGGCCCGGTAGCGCACCGCGAAGGTGGCGTCCCAGGTCAGAACCATCTGATGGAGATTCCGGGAATCCTCGTAGGGGGCTTCCAGCACGTACAGGGTGTTATAGAGAAACTGATACTCCCAGCCGCCGTGCTCGCTGAACCCACCGTCCGGGGTAAATCCGGCGATACGATGCAGTTGTGCCACCGCGGTGGTCTTCAGCTCTTCCGGATTCGCCGCCCAGGGCAGCAGTGACGCGTCCTGCCCCAGCCGGGTATTGCGCAATATGGTGGTTTGGTACTGCAAAGCCTGCGTGGAAAAATCGGCATCCATTGCCTGCCCCCAAGATAATGTCAGTCTATGCGATCCAGATGGTCTGAGTCAGGGTATCCCCAACTACCAAAAGAGGCTACCAAGCACCAGATTCAATGCGAACCGTCGGTCGCACCCGCCATGGACTGCTGATAAAGCAGCCAGTCATGCCTGGCCGGTAAATTTGCTCTCAAAGGCTCATCTTCCTGATACAAAGAGCTCTTGCTTTCTGACGGTGTGGTCGGCACATCGCCAACCGTATAGCGGGCACGAAACGCTGCGCTGTAGCCCGCCTGAGTCAGTTGGGCATCCAACGCAACTCGCCAAGATTCTCGTAACGCACGGGCGCCCTCATCCAGCGCGGCCGCTCGCAACCTATGCAACGGTAACCTTATCGTGGACAGATAACGCACCACGAAGGCGGCATCATACGTCAATACCAGCTGGCATAGTTCGGGGGCGTTCTCGTACGGTGCATCGAGTACATAGTATGTATTGTAGAGAAAAAGGTATTCCCACGCGCTTTCATAGCTCAACCCACCGTGTGGTGAAAAAGCAGCTATACGCTGCAGCTCCGCCACGGTTGTCGGTAGCAGTTCCTCCGGCTCGTTATCCCACGGTTCCAGTGATGCGTCCTGGCAGAACCGGGCATTACGGATCACGGCGGTTTGATACTGCAACTCAAACGTCGAAAAATCGGCTTCCATTGCCTACCCCCAAAACGTGTCTGTTTAGTCTGTCGATTACTCTAGTCGACAAGGACCCGGCTTGCACCGGGTCCCGTTTCACTCTTTAAGGAATGATGTCCACATCCGGGAACATCGGTAGGGTTTCGGCGAAGCCTTGTATCTGGCAACCGCCGAAGGTCGTGGCGAAGGCAAAGTTTGATACGGAGGTGTTGACCACCGTGGGCCCGTTGGTGAACTGCATGGCCATCGGGCTGGGCGCGGCGGTACAGGGCGCGCCGGTCGGGCCGATGATCATCACGTTATTGAACGAGGCCGGCACGGTGCTGCCCGCCAGCGGTGCGGGCAACGGCGCGAAGCCGTTCCACGGCGGCAGGAACTGCACCGTCGGACAACCCGGCGTACCCGGCATGATGATGGCATTGGCCATCAACAAATTGACGCCACCGGCGGCGGGCTGGAAATCCATGTCCATGATAAGTTCACAGGTCTCGGTGCTGCCGCCCTGGGTAATGGTCAGATTGAGGGTGCCGGGGCTGGCGCCGAACTGATAAATCCCCGGTGCGGGCGCGGGATTAGCCGCCCAACCGGTCGCCGAGGCACACAGCAGTGCTGCCGCAAACAAGTAGTTCAGGGTGAAGGGTTTGGTTTGATGATTCATGAGAGTCTCCTTTCTTTTGTTATGCAGCGGTCCGTCCCGAACCGCTTCCGCCAGACCACGTACTTCCCCCTCGTGGCCCAGTGACATCAGGCTAAACATAGAGGCCTAAGAAAATAAAAGAAAAAATTGGCATATGGAGACCCAGGGATGGCATATCAAAATCCAGTTTTCCAGTGACTAGACAGGGATCTAAGTAGCGGTGCCCCGAAAGGCACCCTATCAGGAGAGGTTCAGCGCTGGACTCTACTGAGGCACTGGGTCATCAGGTGGTCCAGGACCTTCTGGGGCTGGCCCATCAGAAAGCCGCGCCCTGGAGCGATCCAGTGCAGGTCCTCCTCCAGCAGCCGGGCCAGGCCGGCCACGTAGGCATCGACGTCGGCGGCGGGCAGGTAGCCCTTGGCGATGGAGCGCTCCAGCACCGCAGTGCCGGAGAACAGCATGCCTTCCTCCTGGATCAGAAGGCATTGGCGGTCGTCCGCCTGGCCGGGCGTGTGCAGCAGCTTGAGGGTAAGCCCGCCCAGGCTGTGCGGCTCGCCGTGTGCCAGGCGCAGGTCCGCCGGGCCGGCCACGCCGAGGATGCGGGCGCCGGTGGCGGCCTGCAGGGCGCGGGCCGCCGTCTGCTGATCGCGGGGCCTGGTGAGCACGATGGTGGACAGCACGCCGTCGCAGGCTTCCAGCAGCGCGTGCAGATCGTCACGGCCCTCAATCACCGGGTCCACCACCAGGGCCTGCTCGCCGGCGCGCACCAGGTAGCTGTTAAAGCCCGGGCCACCGTCGTCCGAACCGGCGTTCAGGGTCAGGCGCGATACCCGATTGCTGAGCGCCACCCACAGGCCCGCCTCCAGGCGCGCCTGGGCGTTGCCTTTCGCGTCCGGATCGAGCTTGCACACTTCGTCGTAGGCCGGGCGGCCCGGCTCGATATATACCACCTCGTCGCCCTTGCGCGCCGGCCACGGCTGCGTCGGGAAGGCCTGCGGCCGGCGGTCGCGGGCGTAGGCCAGCACCTCGTCCGCGGAGGCGAACTCCGACAGCTTGCGCAGCACGCTCACCGTCGGCGTGGCGAACTCGCGACGGCCCTGGCGGCGGTCCTCCAACGCGTCCTGCGGACGGATCCAGATATGGTCGATGGTCTCATCACCGTCGTGGGCGGGCACCTGGTCCGGCGGCGCCACGGCGGCGAAGAAGCGGGTATCGAACCGGCGCGGCGGCCCCGGCGGCGTCACCCAGTGATCCAGATAGGCGATGCCGTCCAGCGACAACGCCAACCCGTGGGAGCGGCACAGATCCCCCAAATCCGCCTCACCGCTGCCCACCGCCCAGCGGCCGTCCATCACCGGATGGCCGCCGTCCAGCCACTGGCCGGCGCTGTCGCGGGCCAGCAGCATGCCGGACTCCTCGAAGCACTCACGCACGGCGGCGACCAGATAGCCCAGCCCGCCGCCGTCCGGCAGGCCCAGCAAGGCGCTAGCGGAATCGTCATCGTGGCCATAAAGGTGGCCACTGCGGGCCAGGTCGCGATCGCCGTCGTCGACGGCGCCGCCGGGGAACACATAAAAGCCGGGCATGAACACGGCCTTAAGGGTGCGCTGGAGCATCAAGACTTCAAGGCCCTGCTCGGTATCCCGGAGCAGCGCCAACGTTGAGGCGGGGCGAGGTTGCATGATCAGTTCTTATTGTCGAATCAATGAGTCAATAACCTTAACCCGACCGGCCGGGAAGAAAAAGCGAAGCGCACCACAACCGCTGCTTTGCACACACCTGTACGCGCAAAACCGCCAACTACCATTCACAAGCACCTAGAAGGAGCCGGACACCTTTATAACAAGCCTGTACAGGAAAAAAGGGGACGTAAAAAATCGCCAGCAAACGCAAAACGTTTCAAGAATTAAGGAACGGACCGCTTGACCGGCGACACCAACAGACGAGCGGAAACACTACAAAACGGTTAAAACGCTACCATAGGTAACACTCAGAGGAGATGGCGAAAAACTTACAGAAGAAATAGCAAAAGGCTTACAAGTAAAACGAAACCGCATTTTAAAGAATGGACTAAATCCCGGTCACGTTTTTGAGGCTCCGCCCCTTAACCTACCGCTCGTCGGCCATATGCTACCGTTCGTCGGGGACGTAGAACTTTAAATGTTTATGGTTGTACTCGCCAAATCGCGCCCAAGTGACTGTTCTTTCTCTCTTTTGTTCACCCGTTGAATTTCATGTTTTCATTTTTTGAAAGACCCCTTTTCATTTTTTGCTATTCTCCCGCCTTTCCCCCTCCTCTAACGTGAATGGTGTCGGTTCGGGGGGCAAAACAACAACTCACCCAGCCGACACGGCGGCGACCATGGAAGAAGTAAAGAATCGCTGCCGAAAACGTCCAATTAACGGAAGAATGAGGAGACTCTCATGTCTATGAAAATGATGAAGAAAGCAATGATCGGCTTGGCAGGCGCCGCCGCACTCAGCGCCGCAAGTACCGCTTCAGCGGATGTCTATTACAGCGTCGATGGTGGTAGCGCTCAATTGCTGACCACTACGCCTGTGGGCGCGTTCTCTTTCCAATCAGCACCCGGCGTGCCGGTTGAATTGACCCGCAACACCATTATCGGTCCTATTACCGTTAACTGTGAAGACGTTCGGCTGGATGGTACTGTCGAACTGGTACCCGGTACTCCGGACCGAGTTCGCGTAGAAGTCGCCAATGGCGGCATCGGCGACACTAGCGGTCTCTGCGGCGACATTGAGTTGGACTTCAGCAGCCCGTGGTATGCTGAAATCGACGAAAGTGATCTCGGCACCTCCGCAAGTGATGGCACGGTTATTCCCGGTGTGTTTAACGACGTTGTTGTTCGCACGCCGCCGTTCGGTAGCGCCTGTGCATCAACCAGCAATGACAACATCAACGTGACCTACAGCAACGTAGGCGCCGATCCGACCCCTTCAGAGTTCGACTTTGATAGCTCTCTGGGGGATTGTGAAATTGACGGCACCGTTCTCGGTGGCGCCAATAGCACCAGTAACGTTAAGATCTGGTCTCAATAAGCAAAAACTAGGTTCACGGGTCTCTAGACCCGTGAACCTTTTTATGAAGCGGCCCGACCATGAAACAACTATCAAAGGTAATTAGCGCACCTACAATATTTTTATTTTTATTAACATCGTCATTCTATATTTCTTACCAGAACACAGACTTACAAACAAACCAGAATAGCACCAGCCGCAACTCAAAGACCGCACCCCCCACTCAGAACAACCTGCAGGCCGACGAGATATTGAAATGGAAAATCTTCGGCCACACCCGCGCCAATAACATCAACGATTTCGAGAAGCTGCCGGAGACAGAAATTAACGCGGCGTTACTCGCAACATTTAACACCGAGACTCCAACACTGTCCTCCGCTTATATCTCTGTCGACGGCAAGGGTTATCAAAGATATAGAATCGGCGATGATATTGAAAATTTCGGGACAATAGCAGGAATAGGGAAGCTATCAATCATAATAGAAACCAAAAAAGGAAAGGAGAAACTTTATTTCCCTGATGAGAACCGTCGCCCTTCAACACAACAACACCTTACTAAAAACACACCAAAATCTAATAACAACGAAGCTACCGTTGAAAAGAAGGGTAATAAAGCTTTCCGCCACATGGGACTGAGCGCAGTGCCAGGCCCCGGGGCAAACGGCTATGTTGTGGGGGAAAAAGCCAAAGAGCTAAAAGAAAAGTACGACCTTGAAGACGGCGACATTATACTTTCAATAAACGGATACCCTTTAGGCGACCAAGATAGTGACGTGTTGGCTTTCGAGTCTTTCAACTATATGGATTCAGCAGATATCACTATAGCGCGCGACGGGCAGCAATTCACTGTCTCAGCAACAAAGTAATATAGACCATTAGTTACCCTGGACGCCGAACTGAAATACGGTTTTGCGTGCCCACAACCGTAATATTTTTGACTAGTTACCTCTAGCTACCCGGCACCAATCCTTAAGATAAGTTTTTCTCCACACCATCCTACCCTCTAATTGCAAATTTTGAGCAAGGATCCTCACCCAAAGCAAAAAAGCTCCAGATATCGCAATGTACTGCTTTCAGCTACGGTTGCTCCTTAAGAACCATATACATCTTCAACGGTTCCATATAGAGGAAGCAGAGAGGCTAGCGCTTTTGTTAATGCCTGATTCATAAGAATTATGTTCCGCCGAGTTTGTGACGGATATACATGAACCATTAGCGCATGGACCAAGTGCTCGAGCTGAGTCAAGTAGGCTTTTTGACCTTCTTGGACAATTAAAAAATAGGACACCTAGGAAAAGGATAAAGCAAAGAAAGAAGATCGCCCAATCAGCTAAGAGCATAGATTTCACGATGCCCCCCTGCTTACGAACAGCAGGGGGGGGGGGTCAATAGTACTTACTTAATGTCTCACTTTGGACACATATTCAAGACGGCTCCCATAAGCTGGAATAAACAGCTCGGGGACGCCAAGTATATTCCCAAAGGTATACACGTTCGCTGTGAGGTCCAAAGTATTCGTATTGTATTGCTGGATACTCATAGACCCATCTTCATTAAACGCAATCTCGCCGGTCAACGAAAGGTGTAAAGGAAAACTTAAGAGATCGTGAGATGCGCTGGTTAAACCCAAAGCATTTATAATCCCGTCAGAGAGATACATAGCATCAAGATAGACGTCCACCTCTGCTGTCAGTACTGGTTTATTGTTATCTCCCGTCGTTATCCATGCGGTAATAGGTTTTGTGCGTTCACATTTCTCTTTAGGATCAGCAACCTCTTCACAGGCGGGATCAGTTTTATCATATCTGAGTCGCATTAGCTGGGGTCCAGTAGATGCGAACGTGTTGTTAACACCTGACCGAATTCTGATATTGACAGACGTTGCAAGGATCTGGCCGGGCCAAATTTCCACTTTTATACCTTTGCCATCCACATATTCGTCTGAAACTTCAGCAACGAGCGAACTCGTAAGATACGTGAATTTTTGCTCCGGGCACTCAAAAGGCACAAACCGGCCACCTACATCCTGGTACTCAGGATCGTTAACGATTTCTTGGTAACCACAGCCTACGTTAACCCCATTAATCAGGTCTGTAAATTGCGGCCTATCATATCTTGAGGACAGGATCTTCGCGCTATTTTTTGGTGGAACTAACCCATTAGGGTCCCATTCTTCGAGAAGCGATCCCGGGTATTCATCCGAGCTAACATCTTCGATCCTGGGCTGATTTTCTGCTCCCGTCTCTTCTACATCATAACTTCTGTAGTAAAAGCTGCCTTGCATAGGCACAACACTATGGGGTTGGTCCGTCACCTCGTCCGGTTTGTCGTGAAGCATATTAGCGTTGTTATCAAGTGATTCACTTACAAGGGTTTGGATGACTTTCTTGTTTGGACTTCCACCTTTGAAGTACTGTATGAAATCTGGACCGCCACCTGTATCGGGTACGTTATTGTAAGTAACCTCCCATCCTCTAGCCGTACCAGGAAATGGAGTTTCTGCCATTTCTATACTATAAAGCTGCGTCTGTAATGGAAAACCCTGCCGATCACAGATCGCGTTTCCCGTACATACCGAGGAACTCATGTCACCATTAGACTTCATTACGTATCGATACAGGGTGTCCTCTGCCCAGCTATTTTCTGGGAAAAATTTAATCGTCTTTCCGCTTGTCTGGATGCTACCAGGAACTTCCGACAGCACATTTCCGTCATCGTCGATTTCCTCAACGAGGAAGCTGCCCCCTAAGACAATAGACGATTTCTCGAGCTCCTTAGAGACTTGTACGATAATGGGCTTGTTGGCAGCCAAACTCATAACGGGAACCAGGTCGTCTGCTTTTTGTTGATCAAGCTCTGTTCCCTCGTAAAGCCCAGGGAAAGCACCAGCGCACCGGCCTGCTATATCGTTGCTTAGATCCGTAGTGCTTGCGTCTAACGCACATGGGAAACCTGGATACACAGAAAGCAGTATCGGTGATCGAGATACATCAATTCCGTACTCCTCTTGTAAGCCGCTTCTGGTGTAACGAGATTCCGTGGCAGTTTCCGCTTTTTGGGGTAGCCAAAAAGGCGGCAGTGAAGTCGCAGGTATATTATTACCAGCGACGTCAGATATTCCCGGAAGTACATGAACTTGGTAATCATAGCTTTGCGTTGAGCTTCCAGTGTTCAACGCAAAAGAAGGCCTAATAACCAGTGCAGAGCCTTTCTTCTCTAAAGAAAACCCGATTTCGACACCATTTTCGGTTAAGCTGATTTTATCAGCCGATACTGTTTTGGCATCTAAGGGTTTATCAAAGTTCAGAACGATCGGTTCACCTGATTCAAACGCTCTTGCTACTCCGGGGCCAGGCATCCAGCTTTGTAGCGACGGTGGCATGGTGTCCGCTATTGGGCTCGGCGGGTCGGTCTGATCTTTATAAGACTGCAGCTGGAAACTGAGCATCCCGTAGCCGTATTCCTGGCCCAGAATATTCGGCTCAACCACGCTCACCGCATCCAGGTTCAGCACGCCGGCGGTGGGATCCACTTCCGCCAGGCCGACCAGTTCGATGTGCAGCAGGTCCTGGGTGAAGGCGCCATTGGCCCGCGCTTCGCTGGTGGCGATGCCCACGTCCATCATCAGGTGCACGATGCGCAGGGCGTTCGGGTTGTTTCCGGCGTAGGGGTTGGGCACCAGGTAGCCGCTGGCGTCCGAGAGCACGGTCATGGTGACGTCGCCGGAGCCGAAGCCCGCCGGCACTTCGCCGCCGATCAGGATCGGGTTAATTTCCGCGCCGTTCAGGATTGTGCCCTTGGGCAGGCGGATCGGGGTGACGTCGGTGTAGGTGGTGACGTCCGCCAGTTCCGCGCGTACCACTTCGGCGCTGGCCTGGGTGATGTTGTCGTTCTCGCCCAGCAGGGTGCCGTTAACGGGCACTTCGTTTACCGGCTTACCGGTGAGGCGTGAGGTGGTGCCCTGGGTGAGTTTCTGCACCAGGATGGCCGGCTCGCCTTTCGGTGATGAATCTTTCGGCGTGAACGAGTAGCTCTGGGCGCCGAAGGCTTCGCCGTAGGTGCTGGTCAGGTCGGCGGTGATGTCCAGGGTGTAGGTTTCGCCGGCATTGAGATATTCCGGCTCCGGATCCACGGTCATGTAGGCGCCGTCGATCAGCAGCGTGGCGTCCACGACGTCGCCACCGCTGCTGGTCAGCGTGACGGAGTCGCCGTAGTCGGCCGTGGCGCGGTCAACCGGCTGGGTGAACTGGAAGCGGAAGCTGGAGAAATCCATCACCGGTTCCATGGCCGAGCCGTCCGGCATGCGCCGACTGACTTCGAAGGTGTCTTCTTTCACTACCAGGCTTTTCGGGCCTTCGTGCAGCGGCCGGGTGGTGAAGGTGAGAGTCTGGTCCTTGGCGGTGCCTTTGCGCAGACGCAGGTCTTCGATGACCACGGTGTAGATCTGGTTGGGCTTTAGATCCTCGTCGGGCTGCAGCAGCACGTTGTTGGGCTCTTTCGCCACCGACTCCGGAGTGGTTTCGACCACGGTGCCGGTTTCGGCATCGCCTTCGTACAGGGTGATGGAGTTCATGGCCTGGCCGAGGTTCACCGCGCTGGAGAAGCGCAGCACCACCGGCGCGGCGGTGGAGATTTCGCCCTGGCCGTTATCGGGATAGGCGTACAGCAGCGCTTGCGCGCCGGATTCGCCCGGGTTGGCCCCGCCGTCGTCGACGGGTGAATCGCCGCCGTCACCGCCACAGGCGGTGAGCAGCATCGCGGTGCTGAGCATCGCGACGGAGGACAGCAGCGTTCCTTTCCGCTTAATGATTCTTGTCTTCATGGTGCCCCCTTAAAACTGCATGCTGATGGAGCCGGCGAATACGTTGACGTCGCCTTTGGTTTCCACCACGTCGTTGTTCAGTGCGGTCGGCTGGCTGGATACGATCTGGAACTCACGCTCTTCCATCAGGTGGTACTGATAGCCGAAGTCGAGACGCAGCGGATGCTTGAGGCCGTAAACGTGGTCGAAGGTGGCGCTCATGCCCAGGCCAATCACGGTGCGGTCGGAATCCAGGTAGTTCACTTCCGGGTTCACGTCGTTGACCAGCGGCGATTCCTCGAACGCCACGCCACCGGTGAGGGTGAAGGTGTCGTTCAGGTAGTACTCGGCGCCGATGCGCGGGATGACGATGTCGTCGAATTCCAGGCCCAGGTTGTTCTTGACGGTGTCGTTGTTGAGCTCGTCTTCCAGCGCGGACCATTCCTGCATTTCCACCGCCAGGCCCAGGCGCCACTTGTCGCGCTTGAGCTGCATGCCCAGGGTGTAGATGTTGGGCTGGTAGGAGTCCACCGTGGCGATGTCGATGAACAGACCGGGATCCGGGATGGTGCCGGGAATGATGGTGTTGGCGTTCACTTCCACGGAAGAGTCGGAGTAACCCTTGAAGGCGAACGCGGTTTCCAGGCCGTCATACCAGCACTGCGCGTCCGGGCAGAAGGTCTCTTCCCAGTCGAAGTTCATGCTAATAACGGGCCGCAGTACCGGCTTGGCGGAGACGTTGAGCTCTTCGTACTCGGTGTCGCCGGCCAGATTGGTCTGCGCCACCAGGGAGGCCTCGGATTTGAGAGTAACCTTGGTGCCGATGCCGATGTCCAGGCCGCGCCATACGTGGGTGCCCACGCCGATGCTCAGGAACAGCGGCTGGCGGCCGTAGTTGAAGTACTGGCCGTCGGCGTCGGTGCGGGAGCCGAAGGCGAGCAGCTCGTCACCGAACTTCTCGGAGCCGATCATCACGCCCAGGTACATGGGCTGGCCCAGCTCGGTGAGGTCGCTGAGATCGGCTTTCAGGCCCAGCAGCACCTGCTGGGTGGGGTCGTCCTGCACGGTGTAGGTGCCGAACTGCTGGCTGTCGGCCTTGAGATTATGCTCGGCGTGCATCAGGCCGGCGGTGAGCTCGCTCTTGGTGCTGTGCGCCAAGTAGGCCGGATTATAATACGCGGTGGAAACCTGGGTATTAAACATGGAAAGCGCTTGCGCGGACGCGATGTCCGTGGGCAGCAAGCCGTAGGTGGTGGCGGTGTTGCCCATATTCGCCAGGGAGATAGCAGGTGCCAGCAATAGGGCGCTGGCACACAGCCCGGTCTTCAAATAAGGAAGCGGTCGCATGCGGATTTTCCCTCCGATTGTTTGTTGTTCTCTATTGTTTGCGGATGTGCGCCGCAAACGATCGTTATTGGTTTTATGTCCCGAACTGTCCATGAACGGGTTAGGCACCCTCGGGGTGGTGCATCTGCTGAGGCTATAGGGGCCTGACAGACGTCGGACACAAGAAAACGTGAAAACAGGTGTTTCAAAAAACGAAAAAAAGCCGGAAAGCCTTTATTTACGGCACTGACCAGCCGGTCACATTTTATGGTGACAGACACTTTTTGCGTGTTTTTCGACCGCCGAAAACGCCATCTTTATGAAAAAGCAGACAAATAAATATACAAAATGACACTTCAGTATTTACTTTCTTTTGTGCGGTAGGTCCGCTCTTTGTGGCAGGCGCAAAACGCCGATTGGGCGCCATCAAAACGCCACCATGTTTACAGATGTTACCAGAGGAAACACTGGCCGCTTTACCGGTACTTTTTTCGCTCCGCGCCAAACTTTTTTGTAACAGAGCGCCGGCGAAGACCGCTCTTTTTCCTTCGAAATGCCCGCGCCGCGCGGCTTCGAGGTGAGAGAAAAGGCGCTCTGGGAAGCCGCCGCCAAAGCGTCGTAAAACGGTTGTCTTGTGTTATAGTTTTTAAAGAACTGTCCAAGGATCGGTAGGAAAACACCTCAACGGGACGGGTGCTGGGCCCCCGGGGCGGGCTAATGCCCGGAGGGGATCAAAACCCTGAAGAAAAACAAAAGGTGGAAGGAACCGCTGCACCGTCTTGCGTGGCTCGATAACGCCTATGCCGGCCGTCTCGGTTCCTTAAAATAAGGATTCGACGATGAAACGGATAGCTGATCTCAGTGTGTTTGTGTCGGTCGTTAAGGCGGGGAGTCTTTCCGAAGCGTCCAATGATCTGGGTCTTTCCGTAGCGTCCATCAGTAAGTATATATCGCGCATCGAGCAGGAGCTCGGAGTGCGCGTGCTGGTGCGTAACGCACGGGGGCTCAGGCTCACCAGCGAGGGCCAGGCGCTGTATGTGCGGGTGGATACCCTGCTCAGCCAGCTCAACAAAGCGATTGCCTATGTCAGTGCCTGCCGGGACGTTCCCCGGGGCATGCTCAAGGTGAGTTCCACCATCGGTCTGGGGCGCAATCGTATTGCGCCGCTGGTATCGGAGTTCTCCAAGCTGTACCCCGACGTGACGGTGCAACTGTCGTTGGGCGACCGCTATGTGGACATGGTGCTCGACGACGTGGACGTGGCGATTTCCATCGGCGCGCCGGACGACGCCTCCCTGGTGGCCAAGCGGCTGATGAGCAACCCCTGCTGCGTGTGCGCGTCGCCGGCTTACCTGAAAGGCCGCAAAGCGCCCCGCCACCCCAAGGACCTGAAACGGCACGACTGCCTGATCCTGGACTGCCACGGCTCCTTCAAGGACCAATGGCAGCTTGAGGACGAATACGGCGGCCAACACCACGTCAAAGTGTCCGGCAACCTGATCACCGATAACAGCGAAACACTGCGCGAGTGGGCGCTGAAAGGCTACGGCGTGGCGCTGAAAAGCCGCTGGGACATCGCCGAGCACCTGGACCGCGGCGAGCTGGTGCAGCTAATGCCGCGCTACCGGGCGCCGGACCTGGATTTCTATCTGGTGTACGCCGGACGGGACCTGCTGCCGGCGAAAACCCGCGCCTTCATTGCCTTCCTGGAAGAAAACGTGGAGCGCCTGAAGCAGCCGATTTCGGATTCCGCGCAGGCGTGATTCAGGCGTAGGCCTCGAGCGGGCGTTCCAGACGCCGCACCCAGGGCAGCACCTGCGCACCCAGGCGCAGCTGCAGATCCTGGGGGTGGATGGACACGCGCAGGGTGCGTCCAGTGGCCAGGGCCGCCAGATAGTTGCCCCGGTTGAACAGATTGAGGCTCCAGGCGCGCAGCGTGGTGTCGGCCTCGAAGCCCAGCAACGGCATGGGGTGGAAGCGCTGGTCGCGGGCGTCGTAGAGGCCGCCCAGGGTTTCGTAGTAGCGGAACGGCAGCGCCGCCAGCCGGCGTTTGTTCACCGCCCCCAGCGCCCAGGCGGGCGGCACATAGAGCGGCCCGGGGGTGAGGCCGTGCTCCACGAACCAGCGGTGACAATCCTGAATCAGCGCGATGATGCGCTCTTCGTCCAGCGACAGATGCTCGGCCGCGTCCCGTGAAATGAACGCGCTGTGCAGACGGTGGTGAAGGCTTTTCGGGGTGTCGCAGCGGTGCCGCCAGCCGTGGCCGGCAAGCGGGTAGCCGCGCTCGCTAAGGTCGCGCAGCCAGTCCAGATCGGCGGCCCGCCAGTCCTTGCCGGGCACCACCAGCAGCGTCACCGCCGCCGGCGGCAGCCAGGCGAGCTGCTCGAGGATGTCCGTGACCCGCTCACGGGTCTCCGGCATCACATCGTGAATCGAGATCAAGCCGCTTAGCGCCATCTCAGAGCTCCGGGCGGGCGGTGCTCAAACGGCGCAACACGGCCAGCGTCGGCGACGGCCAGCGCTTGGGCAGCAGCGGCGCCTGGCGGGCGCAATGGCCGAGCACCTGCAGCCAGGTGTCCATGGCGCGCTGGTTCATGGTGAGGGCGGCGTGGCGGGCCTGCTCGGCTCGCTCACGGCGCTGCGCCGGGCTCTGCGCCTGCAGACGCGCCAGGGTGTCGCCGAGGCTCTCGCCCTCTTCCATGATCGCCAGCCCGCGGGCCAGCTCCGGCCATTGATTGATGCCGCAGGCCGGCGTGGTGATCACCAGCCGCTGGCGGGCCATGGCTTCCAGGGCCACGGTGCCGAACGCCTCCACCACCGACGGCAGCACCAGCACCTGGGCGGCGTCCAGCTGCTCCACCACCTGCGCCCGGCTGCACCAGCCCAGGAAGGTGAGATTGGGCAGTCGGCGGGCCTGCTCTTCCACTTTCTCCCGCAGCGGGCCGTCCCCGGCCACGGTGAATCGGCAGTCCGGCCGCTGGGCGGCCAACGCCAGGAAGCGTTCGATGTTTTTCTCCGCCGCCAAGCGGCCGACGTAGAGCACCGAATCCAGTTTCTCCGCCAGCGGCAGCGGCGGCCGCTCGACGAACTCCGGGCCCAGCGGCGTGCCCACCAGTTGCGGGTGCCGGGCGCCGGCGGCGCGGGCGTCGGCGATCAGGCTTTCACAGATGGTGGCCACCGCGCTGCTGCCCTGGAACAGGGTGCGGTTGACCCAGTTGAGCAGGCCGCCGGCCAGGCGCGCCAGACGCGGCCCCCAGTACAGCCGCACCAGGCTGTCGTAGTCGGTCTGGAAGGTCACGCACACCGGGATGCCCAGTTTGCGCGCCACCCAGAACGCGCCGAGGGAGAAAATCCCCGGTCCGGGAATCACGATCACATGGGGTTTCATCTCCCACACCAGGGCGGTGAGCTCGCGCATTTTCGGCAGGAACAGGCGCTGGGTGGGATCGCCGGGGATCGGCATGGACAGCCCCTGGCAGGGATGGGGATCCTCCAGGCTGGGGGACACCAGCTCCGCCCGGGCCACCACCCCGTCCAGGTGGGCGACCAGGTCCTGGAAGTAGGCGCCGACCCCATTGCGGCCTTTCATGGCGTCGACGACGAACAGTACGCGCAGGTCTTTTGTTTTCATGGTCGTCAGTATCCGCACCACGTGTGTCGTATTTATGACACCCCTACCCTAGCACGGTTCAGTCACCGGGTCGGGGGTAGCCGAAACGGTCGTAGACCCAGCCGAAGGTCGCCGCCAGACGGCCCGGGTCCACGCCCAGGTTCTCCAAGGAATAGCGGTGGCCGCTGCGGTAGCCGGCGGCGCGGCGGTCCTCGCCGTCCAGAAAGGCGCGGTACGCCGGCGACGGGGTCCAGCCGAAGGTCCGGTAAAATCCGCTTACACTCTCGCCGGGCGCGGCGGCCAGGTTTTCCATCACCGACAGGGCGCCGCGTCCCTCCGGCAGGCCGTCGAGCTGTTCCAGCAAGTGCCGGTAGTAGTAATCGAGCATGGCGAGGAAGCCTTCGCGCCAGTAGTCGGCGGTGTCGCGGCCGTCGAACAGCTTGCCGCCGATCACGATGGAGTTGATCTGCGAGGGCACCGCGGCGGTGGGGTTGCGCAGGCAGCCGATAAAGCGGGCGTCGGGGAAGGCGTCCGCCAGGGTGGCCATGAACGGCGTGAACGACGGGTTCTTGGACAGGAAAGTACGGTGCTCGCCGTGGAAGTACAGGTGGCGCTGCACGAAGCGCCGGTAGGCGGCCATCAGCCGCCGTTTCTCCGCCGCCGGCAGATCCCGGTCCGCGTAGGTGAGGCGCCACAGCGCCGGGTCCGGCACCGCCAGGACCAGCAGGAAGCAGCCCAGCACCGGCAGCAGCGCCAGATAGTCCTCCTCCGGGTCGCGCAGGCCGGTCTGATGGACATCGTCCAGCCCGCCCAGCACCCACCGTTCCAGCCGGAAGAACAGCCGGCTCAGCGGCGCGCCGACCAGGGCGTCCAGCCGCCCCACCCCGCGCCAAAAAAAGCGCTGGGTGATGGACGGCGCGAAGATCAGCTCCCACAGGGCGGTGGTGGTGAAGCGCTCGCGGTCGCCGGCCAGCAGCCGGTGCAGAAAGGTGGTGCCGCTGCGCGGCACACCGACCACGAACAACGGCTCGCGCACGCGCACCCGGCGGAAGTCGGGAAACAGCAGGTAATCGAGCAGCAGCCCGGCGCCGTTGATCGCCTGCAGCAGCGCGAACAGCGGCCAGAACAGCGCCATCACCAGCCAGCGGCGCGGCGACACCCCCTTCAGCGTGCCGCCGTAATCCGGACACCAGGAGCGCACGAACAACCGCCCGTAGGCTTTTAACAAAGCACCCATAGCTTTCTACTTCCGTCGAAGACGCGCCGACACTAGCAGCAAAAAGATGACAGAACTATGTCGTGGGAGCGGGCCTAGCCCGCGAAAGGGAGCGAAGCTCCCGGCAGGATCCCAGAGTCCTTTCTAACGGCAGCACAAACAACGTCTCTGGAATCCTGCCGGCAAGCGAAGCTTGCCTTTCGCGGGCAGGGCCCGCTCCCACCAGACAAGTCCCCCAAGCCTTGCAACACAGCCGTCACACCAAGGACACAAAATCGCGCCTGCATCCTGTATCCTGCACGCTGAATCGCGGCCGGGGCCGCCACGACAACCTGATTCATTTGAGGCGTGATGAGTACCTTCCCCACCATTGTCGGCCACCGCGGCGCCCGCGGCGAGGCCCCGGAAAACACCGCGGCGGGCTTCCAGGTCGCCATGGAGGCGGGCGTCACCGAAATCGAGCTGGACGTGCGGCTGTCCCGGGACGGCCATCTGATCGTGGTGCACGACGCCAACGTCACCCGCACCACCGGTGAGCGGGGCAAGGCGCACCACTACACCCTTTCGCAACTGGAAGTGCTGGACGCGCGCCGCAACACCCCCGGCTGGCACAGCCCCCTGGGCATCCCTTCACTGCGGGAAGTGGTGGATCTGTGCGGGCCGTCCATGCGCTTTCAGTTCGAAGTGAAAGGCGCCGACCGGGCCATCCTGCACCGCCTCGCCCACCAGCTGGTGGACTTCATCAACCAGCGACAAATGAATGACCGGGTGGTGGTCACCTCCAGCCACACCGGCTTTCTGCGCATGCTCGGCACCATGACCGCCCACATCGAGCGCGGCTATGTGGCGGAGTACCGCTACCAGCAACCCACCCGGCGGGCGGTGGCGCTGGGCTGCACCTGGCTGATGCCGCGCCACACCCTGGTGACGCCGGCGCTGATGCGCCGGGCGCGGCGCCGCAACCTGAAGGTGTCCACCTGGACGGTGAACGATCTGACCCGGGCGGAGCGCATGGTGGAGCTGGGCGTGGACGGCATCATCACCGATTTCCCCACCAGTTTTATCGCCCATTTTGAGCGGCGCGCGGCGCGGAAGGCTTAAATAGAGGGACCTCTGGGATCCTGCCGGCCGGCGTCGCCGGCCTTTCGCGGGCAGGGCCCGCTCCCACAGGGCGCTCGCGCACAAAGCACTTTACCTGCTTCAATCCTCGAAAAAGGCGCGGATCTCGTCTTCACGGGCCTTGGCGTCCTGGTACCCCAGTGACATCAGTCGCCCGGTAAAGCCGGGCTCGAACAGCAGATAACTGACCGCGCTGGCGCCGGGCGAGCGGGTGGCGCCGGAGCCGCTCAGGAAGAAGCGCAGCGTGCGCGGCAGCTCCTTGATGTGCTCGGCGGCGATCTCGTCGATGGGCTGGGAGGGGTAGATCTTGAGCACGTCCACCTGGCGCAGCTGGATGCCGTGCTGGCTGCGGGCCCGTTTGCCGAGCGCCTCCACGGTGCGGTTGATCCGCTCCAGCCGCTCCACGTCCCCTTCCAGGGTGTCCACGAACACACTGTTGAGCACATGGCCGAGCACCTGGGCCAGCGACGGGTAGCCGCTGAGCTGGCGCTGGTGGTCGGCGCTGACGTTACCGGACACGCCGATCACCAGCAGCTTGTCGGCGCCCAGGTGCAGCGCCGGGCTCACCGGGGCGAGCTGGCGCACCGCGCCGTCGCCGTAGTAGCTGCCGTCCACTTTCTCGGCGGGAAACAGAAGCGGGATCGCCGCCGACGCCAGCAGATGCTGCACGCCGATGTCCGAGCGCCGGCCCAGCCGGCGGGCGCGGGTCCACTCGTCCACGCCCTCAGCCCCCTGGAAAAACGCCACTGATTCGCCGGTGGCGTAGCTGGAGGCGGTGATCGACAGCGCCCGAAGATGCCCCTGGCGGATGCTCTCCTCGATGCGCTGGAAGTTGATCACCAGCCGCAGCAGCCGCTTCAGCGGCGTGCTGTCGAGCAAGGCGCTGCGGGTCACCGCCCGGCCGCCGGCGGCGGAGCTGATCAGCCAGCGCAGCAGGCTGCGCAGAAAGGCGAAGATATCGGTGCGGTAGACCTGCTCGGCGGTCATGTTGGCCCACACCCGCTCCAGGCCACGCACCGCCAGCCGGTAGTCGTGGGCGCCGGCGGCCAGGGCGGCGGCGTTGATGCCGCCGGCGGAGGTGCCGCAGATAATCGGAAACGGGTTGCTGCTGTGGGCCGGCAGCATATCGGCGATGGCGCTCAGCACGCCGACCTGATAGGCGGCGCGGGCGCCGCCGCCGGACAAAATCAGCCCTCGGTTGGGGGCGGACGCTTGGGGCATGGTGTGATCTCCTTATCGCGCCAGTATGCCGTTTGACGGGCCCCGGCGTCATCCGTCGGGAAGCGCTGGCTTCACCGCCCCACTCCGCTTTATGCTGCCCCGGTCTGTTTCCGGATTACGCCATGACCGCCGCTTTTTCGTTTCGCCCCGCCCGCCCCGAAGACCTGGATGCCCTTGTTGACCTGGAGCAGCGTTGCTTCGACGGCGACCGGCTGTCACGCCGCAGCTTCCGCCATTGGATCCGCCAGGCCCATTCCGGGCTGATCGTGGCCCATGGCCTGAGCGACGACAAAGAGGCCGAGGGCGCCCTGGCCGGCTACGCGCTGGTGATTCTGCAGCGCGGCACGCGCATGGCGCGGCTCTATTCCATCGCCGCCGACCCGGCCTGTCGCGGCAAGGGGCTTGGCGAGCAGTTGATGAACGCCGCCGAGCGCTACGCCCACCGGGAAAAACGCCTCTATCTGCGCCTGGAAGTGCGCCGGGACAACCCGGCGGCGATCCGCCTTTACGAGCGTCTGGGCTACAAGTTGTTCGCGGAAACCCCGGACTACTACGAGGACCACCAGGACGCCCTGCGCTTCCAGAAGCGGCTGCACTACAAGCCGGAGAACCCGGCGCGGCTGGATATTCCCTGGGTGCGCCAGACCACCGAATTCACCTGCGGGCCCGCCTGCCTGCTGATGGCCCGCCACGCCCTGGACGGCCACGCCCCGGCGGACACCGACGAGCTGCTGATCTGGCGGGAAGCCACCACCATCTTCATGACCGCCGGCCATGGCGGCTGCCACCCGCTGGGCTTGGCGCTGGCCGCCCGCCGCCGGGGGCTGAGCGCCACCGTCTACTGCAACCAGAGCGGGCCGTTGTTTCTGGATTCGGTGCGCGATGAGAACAAGAAGCGGGTGATCGAGACGGTGCACCGGCATTTCGAGGACGAGGCCCGGCAGCAGGCGGTGCCGGTGCACTACCAGGAGCTCACCGCCGAGCGGCTGGACCAGGCGTTACAGGACGGCGAAGTGGCCATCGTGCTGATCAGCACCTGGCGGCTAGACGGGCGCAAGGCGCCCCACTGGGTGGTGGTGAGCGGCGCCGACCGGGAGTGCTTCTACATTCACGACCCGGACCCGGCGGACGATCAGGTGCCGCTGGACTGCCAGCATGTGCCGATCAGCCGGGATCGCTTCGAGCAGATGACGCGGTATGGGCAGTCGAGGTTGCGGACCGCGGTGATCGTGGGGCGGGGGTAATCCCAGAGAGCGAGATCAGGTCTTAAGGACGTCCTTGCCGAGTTCGCCGGCGCGCTTGGCGTTCACTTCGCGGCTGTTTTCGTCGCAGGCGTCCTGGTCGCCGCCGCAGATTTCACAGCCCTGCTTCATGCCCAGGGTGGCGAGGCCGCCGCAGGAGCCTTTCACCGGTTTGTTGGCGAGAATCGAGCCGATCGCCATGCCGGTGAACAGCAGCGCGAAAACAACAATACTGGCTATCACGGTTGCGAGCATTTCAGTTTCCTCCTTCACGGCTCTCGAGGAGCGCCTCGAAAGCCGGGGTCATCACTTCTTCGACCCCGTCATCAGTTCGGACAATAAACAGCGCCGCCAGTTCACGCTCTTCGGCGAACGCCAGGCCCTTCTCCGGGCCGAGCACGGTGAGCGCGGTGGCGAGCCCGTCCGCGGTGGCACAACTGGAGTGTAACACGGTCACCGAGCCCAGTTTGTGCTCCACCGGCCGGCCGGTGCGCGGGTCCAGGGTGTGGGAATAGAGCTTGCCGTCTTTCTCGAAGAAATTGCGGTAGTCGCCGCTGGAGGCGATGGCCAGGTCGCGCAGCGGCACCACCTTCTCCACTTCGCGCACACCGGGGATCGGCCGTTCCACCGCCACCCGCCAGGGCAGGCCCTGGGGCTTGGTGCCGGAAGCGCGCAGTTCGCCGCCGATCTCCACCAGATAATTGCTGATACCCGCTTTTTCAAGCAGATGCGCCAGCTTATCCACGGCGAAACCCTTGGCGATGGAGGACAGATCCAGATAGACACCGCCCGGCTGCGTCAGGGTGCGGTCGTCCAGCTTCAGCTTGTGCCAGCCGACCCGCCGGCGGGCCGCCTCGATGTCTTCCGCCGCCGGCGGCTCAAAGCGTTCCGGGTCCGGCCCGAAGCCCCACAGGTTGACCAGCGGCCCCACGGTCACGTCGTAGGCGCCGTCGGTGGCCTCGGCCAGGCCCAGGGCCTCGTCCAGCACCATGGCGAAATCCGACGGCAGCACCAGGCTGCCGCCCGCCTCCAGGCCGTTGAACCGGCTGATCGCCGAATCCGGCAGGTAGGTGCTCATTTCCTGGTTGATGTCCTCCAGGGAGGACTCAATCGCGCTCTTGAGCGCCGGCACGCCGTTCTCCGGGGTGCCGGTGAACTTCACCGACCAGCTGGTGCCCATGGTGGGCCCGGAGAGCTGGGAAAGACGGTCGGTGGTGTCGTCGCAGGCGGTCAGGAGTGCGAACGCCACCAGCAGTAAGGAAAAACGAAGGAGCGGGTTTCGCATCGGCCTGCCTACGACAAGGTTGAAGGTTGAAAGCGGCTTGCAGAAATTGTGGGAGCGGGCCTTGTGGGAGCGGGCCTTGCCCGCGAAAGGGAGCGAAGCTCCCGGCAGGATCCCAGAGCCCTTTCTAACGGCAGCACAAACAACGTCTCTGGAATCCTGCCGGCAAGCGGAGCTTGCCTTTCGCGGGCTGGGCCCGCTCCCACAAGCCAAATGCCACAAGGGCCCTGGCCAGAAGGCTCACCCGCCGAAATCATCCAGCATGATGTTTTCGGGTTCGACGCCCAGGTCCTCGAGCATCTTGATCACCGAGGCGTTCATCATCGGCGGGCCGCACATGTAGTACTCGCAGTCCTCCGGCGCCGGATGGTCCTTGAGGTACATGTCGTAGACCACGTTGTGGATGAAGCCGGTGGGGCCTTCCCAGTTGTCCTCGGGCAGCGGATCGGACAGCGCCAGGTGCCACTCGAAGTTATCGTTCTCTTCGGCCAGCTTGTCGTACTCTTCCGAGTAAAAGGTCTCGCGGATCGAGCGGGCACCGTACCAGAAGCTGATCTTACGCTTGGAGTTGAGGCGCTTGAGCTGGTCGAAGATGTGGCTGCGCATGGGCGCCATGCCGGCGCCACCGCCGATGAACACCATCTCCGCGTCGGTGTCCTTGGCGAAGAACTCGCCGAAGGGCCCGAACACGGTGATCTTGTCGCCGGGCTTCAGGCTGAACACGTAGGAGCTCATCAGGCCGGGCTGAATGCCCTGGGAGCCCGGGGGCGGCGTGGCAATACGGATGTTGAACTTGAGGATGCCCTTCTCTTCCGGGTAGTTGGCCATGGAGTAGGCGCGTACCACGGTCTCGTCGCTTTTCGCCGTGAGATCGAAGAAGTTGAAGCGCTCCCAGTCACCGCGGAATTCCTCTTCGATGTCGAAGTCGGAAAACTTGATGTCGTAGGGCGGCGATTCCAGCTGCACGTAACCGCCGGCGCGGAAATCCACGTTCTCGCCTTCCGGCAGCTTCAGGGTCAGTTCCTTGATGAAGGTGGCCACGTTGGGGTTGGACACCACCTCGCATTCCCACTTCTTCACGCCGAAGAATTCCTCCGGCACCTTGATCTTCATGTCCTGCTTGACCGCCACCTGGCAGCTCAGGCGCCAGCCGTCGCGGATCTGGCCTTTGGTGAAATGGCCTTCCTCGGTGGGCAGGATGTCACCGCCGCCTTCCAGCACCTGGCAACGGCACTGCGCGCAGGTGCCGCCGCCGCCACAGGCGGAGGACAGGAAGATACCCTGGTCGGCCAGGGTGCCGAGCAGCTTGCCGCCGGCCGGGGCGTCGATGGCCTTTTCGGCATCGTTGTTGATGTCGATGTGCACATTGCCGCTGACCACCAGCCGGGAGCGGGCCACCAGAATCACCGCCACCAGTGCCAGCACGATGGTGGTGAACATGACCACGCCGAGAATAATTTCAAAACTCATGATGCTGTTTCCCCTTTACAACTGCACGCCGGAGAAGGACATGAACCCGAGCGACATCAGCCCCACGGTAATGAAGGTGATGCCCAGCCCCTTGAGGCCGTCGGGCACATCGCTGTACTTCAGTTTCTCACGGATACCGGCCAGCAGCGTGATGGCCAGGGCCCAGCCGGTGCCGGCGCCGATGCCGTAAACCAGGGACTCGCCCAGGTTGTAGTCACGCTCCACCATGAACAGGGACGCGCCGAGAATCGCGCAGTTCACCGTGATCAGCGGCAGGAACACGCCCAGCGCGTTGTAGAGGCTGGGCACGTATTTATCCAGCGTCATCTCGAGAATCTGGATCAGCGCGGCGATCACCCCGATGTAGCTGAGCAGCCCCAGGAAGCGCAGGTCCAGATTGGCCAGCGCCTCGATGCCGGTCCAGGCCAATGCGCCTTCGCCGAGCAGGTAGTTCAGGATCAGGTTGTTCACCGGCACGGTGATGGTGAGGGTCACCACCACGGCGACACCCAGACCAATGGCCGTGGAGATTTTCTTGGACACGGCGATAAAGGTGCACATGCCAAGGAAGAAAGCCAGCGCCATGTTCTCAACGAAAACGGCGCGTACGAACAGGCTCAGATAATGTTCAAACATGCTTCAAATCCTCCAGGCCGTCGCTTAGAACGCGTCGCTGACACGGGTGTGCGGCTTCATCTTGAAGTCGTCCTCTTCCACCTGCTCCGGCTTCCAGGCGCGCACCGCCCAGATAAAGAAGCCGATCAGGAAGAAGGCGCTGGGCGGCAACAACAGCAGGCCGTTGGTCTGGTACCAGCCGCCGTCGGCGACCGAGGGCAGCACCTGCACGCCGAACAGGCTGCCGGCGCCGAACAGCTCACGGATAAAGCCCAGCACCAGCAGCAGCACGGAATAGCCCAGGCCGTTACCGATGCCGTCCATGAACGACGGCAGCGGCTTGTTCTGCATGGCGAACGCTTCGGCGCGGCCCATCACGATACAGTTGGTGATGATCAGGCCGACGAACACCGACAGCTGCTTGGAGATGCTGTACGCGTAGGCTTTCAGGAACTGATCCACGACGATGACCAGCGAGGCGATGATGGTCATCTGCACGATGATCCGGATGCTCGAGGGAATGCTGTTGCGGATCGTGCTGACGAAAAAGTTGGAGAACGCCACCACCAGGGTCAGAGCGATACACATGGTGACCGTGGTGCTGAGGTTACTGGTGACCGCCAGCGCGGAGCAGATACCCAGGATCTGCAGCGCGATGGGGTTATTGTCGAAAATGGGACCGAATAACAGGTCCTTGGTTTTCTCCGCCATTACGCTTCTCCTCCGCTTTGGTTCCGCATGCGCTCAAGATAAGGACCGAAGCCCTTCTCGCCGACCCAGAACCGCACCAGGTTGCTGACGCCCTTACTGGTCAGGGTGGCGCCGGCCAGGCCGTCGACTTTGTTTTCCGCGTTGGGCGTACCGCTGTCCACGGAGCCCTTGACCACTTCGATGGCGATGTCGCCGTCTTCGTCGTAGAGCTTCTTGCCTTCCCAGAGTGCTTTCCACTTCGGGTTGTCCACTTCACCGCCCAGGCCCGGGGTTTCCCCGTGCTGGTAGAAGCCCAGACCGGCGATGGTCTTGCCGTCGGCTTCCAGGGCCATGAACCCGTACAGGGTGGACCACAGGCCGTAACCGCGCACCGGCAGGATAATGCGGCTCAGCTCGCCGTTATCCTTGCGCGCCAGGAACACCTCGGCCACGTCCGCCTGGGACTTGATGCCGGCGATGTCTTCCTCGCCGCTGAGGCGCTCGCTGCGCTCGGGATCCTTGGCGGCCTTGAGCTGGTCGTAGGAGTCCGGTTTTTCCACGTACTCGCCGGTTTCCAGATCAATGAACTTGCGCTCGATGGTGTTGAACGCCTTTTCCACGTCCATGCCCGGCTGGTACAGATCCGCGGCCTGCAGAATGTTCACGCGCCGGTCCAGGGTCTGGTTCTTCTGCTGCACCGGGCGCAGGCTCACGGCGGCGGTGGAGACCACCACCGCGCACACCAGACACACCAGGAACGCGACCAGCAGAGTCTTGCCTACGCTTTCGTTCTTTCCAGCCATTACGCCACTCCCCCGGTCCGACGCAGGCGACGACGGATGTTCGCCTGGGTAACAAAGTAGTCAATCAAGGGCGCGCACAGGTTGCCGAACAGAATCGCCAGCATGATGCCCTCCGGGAACGCCGGGTTGATCACCCGGATCAGCACCGTCATAACACCGATCAGCGCGCCGAAGATCAGCTTGCCGGTGTTGGTCATCGCCGCGGACACCGGGTCGGTGGCCATGAACACCAGGCCGAACGCCAGGCCGCCCACGGTCAGGTGCCAGTACCAGGGCATCGCGAACATCGGGTTGCTGTCGCTGCCGACGCCGTTGAACACCGCGCTCATCGCCACCATGCCCAGCAGCACGCCCAGCATGATGCGCCAGGAGGCGATCTTGGTGAACAGCAGGAAGATCGCGCCCAGGCCGATGGCGATCACCGAGGTCTCGCCGATACAACCCTGGATACCGCCCAGGAAGGTGTCCATCCAGGCCAGGCTCTGGGTGGCGCCGTTGGCGCCGGCGGCCAGGGCGTTCTCGCCCAGGCCGGCGGCGAAGTTCAGGTCGCCGCTGGCGGCCAGGGACAACGGCGTCGCGCCGGAGAAGTTGTCCACCGCGGTCCACACCGCGTCACCGGACATCTGTGCCGGGTAGGCGAAATACAGGAAGGCACGGCCCACCAGCGCCGGGTTGAGGAAGTTCTTGCCGGTGCCGCCGAACACTTCCTTGCCGATCACCACGCCGAAGGACACGCCCAGCACCACCTGCCAGAGGGGAATCGCCGGCGGCAGGATCAGGGTGAACAGGATACCGGTGACGAAGAAGCCCTCGTTCACCTCATGGCCGCGCTTCCACGCGAACAGGGCTTCCCAGAAGAAGCCGGTGAGGTAGACGGTGGCCAGAATCGGCACATAGTAGACCAGGCCGTGCAGCATATTGGCCCAGAAACTCTGGTAGTCGAAGCCCGCCAGCATGGCCACCAGGTCGGCGCGCCAGCCGGGGATGGCGTCGTAACCGAACTCGGTGATCTGCAGGTTGGCCTGATAACCGGTGTTGTAGAGGCCGAACAGGATCGCCGGGAAGGTGGCGAACCAGACCGTCATCATGATCCGCTTCAGGTCGATGCCGTCGCGCACGTGGGCGGCGGACCGGGTCACCGAATCCGGGCTGTACAGCATGGTGTCGAACATCTCGAAGAAGACGTAGTACTTCTCGAGCTTGCCGCCCTCGTGGAAATGAGGCGCGATTTTGTCGTCGATGTAGTTTCTCAGGCCCATCTCAGCTCTCCACCTCGATCGTGGTCAGGTTGTCGCGCAGAATCGGCCCGTACTCGTACTTGCCGGGGCACACGTAGGTGCACAGCGCCAGGTCCTCTTCCACCACTTCCAGCGCGCCCAGCGCGATGGCGGAATCGGTGTCGCCGACGATCAGCGAGCGCAACAGTTGAGTGGGCAGAATGTCCAGCGGCATCACCTGCTCGTAGGCACCGATCGGTACCATGGCGCGCTCACTGCCGTTGGTGGTGGTGGTCAGATTGAAGCGCTTGCCGGGCATCAGCTTGGACAGATAAATGTTCATCACCGAGAAGCGGTTGGGCCCCGGTGAGATATACCCCAGCAACTGCCGCTCGCGGCCTTCGCGCAGCACCGTCACCTGGTTGCTGAAACGGCTCAGGAACATCAGCGGGCCGCGGGCGTGATGGCCGTTGAACACGGAGCCGCCCACGATGCGATTGTCGCCGTCCTTGAGTTCACCGCGCGTGAAGTCTTCCATGCCGGCACCCACGCGGGTGCGCATCAGACGCGGCGTTTTTACCTGGGGACCGGTCAGCGCCACTACCCGGTCGGTGCTGATCTTGCCCTCGGTGAACAACTTGCCGATGGCGATCACTTCCTGATAGCCCACCGTCCAGACGGTCTTGGCAAGGCTGACAGGGTCAAGATAATGCACATGGGTGCCGGCGTTGCCCGCCGGGTGCTTGCCGGTGAAGGTTTCTTCACGGATCTGGCCTTCGGCGAAGGCCGGCAGATCACCGCCCGGCGCGCGGCACACCCAGACCGGGCCGTCAGTGAGGCGGCCCAGCACGGCGAGACCGTGGCGGAAGCTGCTCTCGTTGGCCTTGATCACCACCGCCGGGTCCTGCGCCAGGGGGTTGGTGTCCATGGCGGTGACGAAAATCGAGTTGGGGGTGGTGCCGGGCGCCGGCACCTTGCCGAACGGGCGGGTGCGCAGCAGCGTCCACTCGCCGGAATCGATCAGCTGGCGCTGTACCGCCTCGCGGTCCAGGGAAGCCAGGGCGGCGGCGTCATGGGCGTCGAACTCGACCTCGTCTTCCTGGTCGGCCACCTCGATCACCACCGACTGCAGCACGCGCTTGTGGCCGCGGTTGATCGCCACCACCTTACCGGCGGCGGGGGCGGTGTATTTCACGCCATCGGTCTTTTTATCCGTGAAGAGCAGCTGGCCCTTCTTGACCGTGTCGCCTTCGCGGACCTCCATGGTCGGCTTCATCCCCATGTAGTCGCCGCCGAGCACGGCGACAGAACGGACCTGATGACCCTCCTCAATCGCCTGGCGTGGCGCGCCAGCGATGGGCAGGTCAAGCCCCTTCTTGATTTTGATCATAGTGTCTCGCCCACGTTGCGTGTTCTGAAGTCAAGCGGTGCTTTCCCCGGATGGCCGCGATGGAGGCGGAGGTGGGAAGGCGGCGCCATTATAATGACCGAGTGGTTCGGATGCCAGGACTGACCGTGTGGCTATTAGTCGAAAAAAAGCCCGCGATAGCGGGCTTTTCCTTGGCTGACGGCTCAATCCTTGGGGTAAATCGGGTATTCAACCCCGGACAGTTGCTGCAGAAGCCGCACCACCTGGCAGCTGTAGCCGAACTCATTGTCGTACCAGACATAAAGCACGCAGTGGCGGCCGTTGACGATGGTCGCCTCGGCGTCCACCACCGACGCGTGCCGGGAGCCCACGAAGTCCGTGGACACCGCGTCCGGGCTGCGGATGAAGTCCAGCTGACGCTGCAGCGGCGAGTGCAGGCTCACCCAGCGCAGGTAGTCGTTGAGCTCCTCAAGGGTGGTTTCCTGCTCCAGGGTCAGGTTGAGAATCGCCATGGAGACGTCCGGGGTCGGCACCCGGATGGAGTTGCCGCTGAGCTTGCCGCCCAGCTCCGGCAGCGCCTTGGCGGCGGCCGTGGCGGCCCCGGTCTCGGTCAGCACCATGTTCAGCGGCGCGGCCCGGCCCCGGCGCGGACCCTTGTGGAAGTTGTCCAGCAGGTTCTGGTCGTTGGTGTAGGAGTGCACCGTCTCCACGTGGCCGTACTCAATGCCGAACTTGTCGCTGAGCGCCTTGAGCGGCGGCACGATGGCGTTGGTGGTGCAGCTCGCCAGGGACAGAATGGTGTCGCTGTCCTCCACCATGCCGTGGTTGACGCCGGGCACGATGTTCTTGATGTCGCCCTTGCCGGGCGCGGTGAGGATCGCCTTGCTGATGCCCGGGCACTTCAGGTGCTGGCCGAGACCCTCGCGGTCGCGCCATTTGCCGGTGTTGTCCACCAGCAGCGCGTCCTGGATGCCGTACTGGGTGTAGTCGATCGCCGACGGATCATTGGCGTAAATAATCTTGATGTAGTTGCCGTTGGCGATGATCGCGTTCTCTTCCTCGTCCACGGCGATGGTGCCGGCGAACGGGCCGTGCACGGAATCGCGGCGCAGCAGGCTGGCGCGCTTCTGCAGGTCGCCCTTGCCGGTCTCGCGGACCACCACGGCCTTCAGGCGCAGGCCGTCGCCGGAGCCGGTCTTCTCGATCAGCAGGCGGGCCAGCAGGCGGCCGATACGGCCGAAACCGTACAGCACCACGTCGGTCTGGCCCGGCAGGTCCACCTTATCGTTGACCGCCTCGCCCAGCTCCTCGCGGACGTAGTCCTCGACGGACAGGCCACGGCTGTCCTTCTTGTACTCCACCGCCAGCTTGCCGATGTCCAGGCGGCAGGGGCCCAGATCCAGCTTGGTCACTTCCTGCAGGATCGGGAAGGAATCGACCACGGAAAGACCGCTCTCGAACAGCTCGGAGTCCTCGATCTGCTTGACGAAGCGATGGGTCTTGAGGATCTGGATCACGGAATTGTTGACCAGGGACCGGCTGTACACGGTGGTGGTCACGTTCTTCTCGCGGTAGAGGCGGCCGATCATGGGGATCATGGCCTCTGCGATTTCTTCGCGGTTTTTCCAGCGTCCGAAGTGGTCTTCCAGTTTGTTCACGGCTGCGCCCCTCATCGGTTTGGGTTGGCGGTCATGGGGGCGCGCATGATAGCGCCAAACCCGCGCATCTTCCAGGGTACTTACACCGGGTCTTCGCCCGGCCGCAGCCGCATCAGCCCTTCCTGGGCCACCGAGGCCACCAGAGTGCCGTCGCGGCGGTAGATGGCGCCGAAGGTCAGCCCCCGCGCGCCGGCGGCGCCGGGGCTCTCGCAGTGATAGAGCAGCCAGTCGTCCACGCGCAGGTCGTCATAGAACCACATGGCGTGGTCCAGGCTGGCGCACTGCACGTTGCTCTGCCAGAAGGTCATGCCGTGGGGCTGCATGGCGGTGCCCATGAAACCGAAATCCGAACAATAAGTCAGCAACGCCTTGTGGGTCATGCGGTCCGCCTCGATCGGGTCCGGCACCCGGAACCAGAACTGCTTGAGCGGCTCGCGGGACTCCGGGGCGAACACGTCGCGCGGCGTCACCGGGCGGAACTCCACCGGCCGCTCGCGCAGAAAGGCGGCGCGGAACTGCTCGGGAATGCGGTCCGCCACCCGCAGGCGGGCGCTCTCGTCGCTCTCCAGATCCTCCGGCGCCGGCACGTCCGGCATCGGCGTCTGGTGGCGGCTGCCCTCCTCTTCCACCTGGAAAGACGTGGACAGACTGAAAATGGGACGACCGTGCTGAATCGCGTTGACCCGGCGGGTGGTGAAGCTCTTGCCGTCGCGGATCCGGTCCACGTCGTAGACCACCGGCTGGCGGATATCCCCGGGCCGCAGGAAATAGGCGTGCAGGGAGTGCACCGGGCGGTCCTCCGGCACCGTCATCGAGGCCGCCAGCAACGCCTGCCCGGCCACCAGGCCGCCGAAGATACTGCTCTGCCCGTTGGCCTCGCTGAGCCCCCGGAACAGGTTGTCCTCCAGCGGCTCCAGGCGGAACCGCTGCATCAATTCACTGACTGATTCCCTCATGCTCTCTCCCCTACCGCGACCGGGCCAATAAAAACGGCGAAGATGTTACCACAACTCAGCGGGAGCAAGCCTTGTGCGAGCGGGCTTGTGGGAGCGGGCCCCGCCCGCGAAAGGGAGCGGAGCTCCCGGCAGGATGCCAGAGACGCTGTTTGTAACTCCGTTAGAAAGGCCTTTGGTATCCTGCCGGCCGGCTTTGCCGGCCTTTCGCTTGCAGGCAAGCTCCCACAGGGCAAGCTCCCAAACCGGCACACCGGTGGGGTACAATACGCGCCCTCTGCTGGAGACGAAATGACGCTGTTACCCGATACCCCGCTGTTCCCCACCGGTCAGGACCACTACAAAGACTGGCAAGGCCTGTCCGACGGCAGCCTGGCCGCCGTGCTCGCCGAGGTGGCGCGCACCGCCGACGGCCCCTTGCTGGTGGCCGCGCCGGACAGCAGCCGCGCCCAGCAGCTGGCGGATGCCCTGGGGTTTTACCTTGCAGGCAACCCGGGCGCCGCCGGCGAGGTGCCGGTGATGCTGTTCCCGGACTGGGAGACCCTGCCCTACGACCTGTTCAGCCCGCACCAGGACATCGTCAGCGACCGCATCCGGGTGCTGAACTGGCTGCACGGCGCCGGCACCGGCGTGCTGGTGGTGCCGGTGAACACCCTGATGCAGCGCATCGCGCCGCCGCTGCACATCAGCGGCAACAGTTTCATGCTGCGGGTGGGCGAAACCTTCGATATGGAGACCACCCGCGCGCGGCTGGTGGACTGCGGCTACCGGCAGCGCGACAACGTCTACGAGCACGGCGAATTCGCGGTGCGCGGCGCCATCATGGACGTCTTCCCGATGGGTTCGGAGCAGCCGTTCCGGGTCGAGCTGTTCGACGAGGACATCGAGTCACTGCGCCTGTTCGACCCGGAGTCCCAGCGCTCCACCGGCCAGGTCAGCGAGATCAATCTGCTGCCCGCCGCCGAGTACCCGCTCAGCGCCGAGGGCATCCGCCGGTTCCGCACCGCCTTCCGCGACACCTTCGACGTGGACCCGCGCAAGGTGCCGCTCTATCAGGACGTGTCCGAGGGCATCGCCACCCCGGGCCTGGAATACTATCTGCCGCTGTTTTTCGACGGTCTGGCCACCCTGTTCGACTACCTGCCCGGCAAGGCGCGGGCGGTGGAGATGGCCGGCTGTGAAGAGGCCGCCCGGCACTTCTGGGACGAGGTCAGCGCCCGTTACGAGCAACGCCGCCACGACATCCGCCGGCCGGTGCTGCCGCCGACGGACCTGTTCCTGCGCCCGGACCAGCTCAACAGCGCCTGGCAGACCCTGCCCCGCGCCCGGCAGAAGGATTCGGAGCAGGCGGTGCGCTTCGACGTGGAGGTGCCGCCCACGGTGTCCGCCGACGCCAAGGCGCGCAACCCGCTGGCGCCGCTGCACACCTTCGCCGACGCCCACCCGGACACCCGCATTCTGGTGGTGGCGGAAACCGCCGGCCGCCGCGAGGCGCTGCTGGAGATGATGCAGAAGATCGGCATCCAGCCGGTGATGAAGGAGGGCTGGGCGCATTTCATCAACGAGCCGGACCGATGGGCGCTCACCCGCGGCGAGCTGGACGCCGGCTTCTACGCCCCCGACCACGACCTGCTGGTGGTCACCGAAAACGAGCTCTACGGCGAGCGGGTAATGCAACGCCGCCGCCGGCGCACCAGCGAGGAGAGCGGCAACGAGCTGGGTATCCGCACCCTGGGCGAGATCAGCCCCGGCGCGGCGGTGGTGCACCTGGACCACGGCGTCGGGCGCTACCAGGGCCTGGTGCACATGGAGGTGGACCGCCAGCAACACGAATTCCTGCTGCTGGAGTACGCCGGCGGCGACAAGCTCTATGTGCCGGTGTCCTCGCTGCATCTGATCAGCCGGTACGGCGGCGCCGACAACCCGCCGCTCAACCGGCTGGGCACCGAGCAGTGGACCAAGGCGCGCCAGAAGGCGGCGGAGAAAATCCACGACGTGGCCGCCGAGCTGCTCAACACCTACGCCCGCCGGGAAGCCCGCCAGGGGCGCGCCTTCGCGGTGGAAGCGGAAGACTACGAGCGCTTCGCCGCCGGCTTCCCGTTCGAGGAGACCCCGGACCAGGAGAGCGCCATCCGCGCGGTGCTCAGCGACATGCAGCTGGCCAAGCCGATGGACCGGCTGGTGTGCGGCGACGTCGGCTTCGGCAAGACCGAGGTGGCCATGCGCGCCGCCTTCGTGGCGGTGGAAAAAGGCGCCCAGGTGGCGGTGCTGGTGCCCACCACCCTGCTCGCCCAGCAACACTACGAATCCTTTATCGACCGCTTCGCCGACTGGGCCGTGAACGTGGAAGTATTGTCGCGCTTCCGCAACGCCAAGGACCGCGCCGACGTACTCAAGCGCCTGGAAAGCGGCAAGGTGGACATCGTGGTGGGCACCCACCAGCTACTGCAGGAGTCGGTGACCTTCCACGACCTGGGGCTGATCATCGTCGACGAGGAGCACCGCTTCGGCGTGCGCCACAAAGAGCGCCTCAAAGAGCTGCGCGCCGAGTGCGACATCCTCACCCTCACCGCCACGCCGATCCCGCGTACCCTGAACATGGCGATGAGCGGCATGCGCGATATTTCCATTATCGCCACGCCGCCGCAGAAGCGGCTGTCGGTGAAAACCTTCGTGCAGCAAAAAGACGACACCGCCATCAAGGAAGCGATCCTGCGCGAGCTGCTGCGCGGCGGTCAGGTTTACTACCTGCACAACGACATCGACACCATGGCGCGCACCGCCGAGGACATCCGCAAGCTGGTGCCCGACGCCCGGGTGGGCATCGCCCACGGGCAGATGCGCGAGCGCGAGCTGGAAGCGGTGATGAGCGACTTCTACCACCGCCGCTTCAACGTGCTGGTGTGCTCCACCATTATCGAAACCGGCATCGACGTACCCAGCGCCAACACCATCATCATCGAGCGCGCCGACAAACTGGGCCTGGCGCAGCTGCACCAGCTGCGCGGGCGCGTGGGCCGCAGCCACCACCAGGCCTACGCCTACCTCACCACCCCCGGGCCGCGCGCCATGACCAAGGACGCGCTCAAACGGCTGGAGGCCATCGAACAGGCCACCGACCTGGGGGCCGGCTTCGTGCTCGCCAGCCAGGATCTGGAAATTCGCGGCGCCGGCGAACTGCTCGGCGAAGAGCAGCACGGCAACATGGAGAGCATCGGTTTCTCGCTGTACATGGAAATGCTCGAGCAGGCGGTGGAAGCGCTCAAGCGCGGCGAGCAGCCGGATACCGCCAAGCCGCTGTCCGGCGGCCCGGAAGTGAACCTGCGCATTCCGGCGCTGATTCCCGAGGACTACCTGCCTGACGTCTACACCCGCCTGACGCTCTACAAGCGCATCGCCGGCAGCAAGAACGCCGACCAGCTCAAGGAACTGCAGGTGGAAATGATCGACCGCTTCGGGCTGCTGCCGGACCCGGTGAAGAATCTGTTCCAGGTCACCGAGCTGCGGCAACAGGCGGAGAAGCTGGGCATCACCCGGCTCGACGCCCACGGCCGCGGCGGCAAGCTGGAATTCGCCGAGCGCACCCCGGTGGACCCGCTCACCATCGTCAAACTGGTCCAGTCCGGCCCCAACGTCTACAAGCTGGAAGGCGCCAGCACTCTCCGCTTCGAGCTGGAATCCGAAACCGCGCAGGAGCGCATTGAGGTGGTAGGGGAAGTCCTGAACCGCCTGAGCGGCTCAAACGCTTAAAACAACGGGTGGGAGCGAACTGGTGGGAGCGGGCCCACAAGGCCCGCTCCTACAAGTCCTCCGCTTTAGTGGTGCCCGCCGCTGGCGGCGACTTGCTCGCCGGGCAGCCAGTCCACCACGCCTTTCACCGCCACCGGCTCACCGTCCACGGTGACCGGCAGTGACCAGGTGGCCACCTGGGCGCGGCGGCCCGCCTGGGACACCTTTTCCGGCGGCCGCAGATCGCCGTAGGTGGCGCGCGGCTCGGTCCAGGTGTAGCGGGAACCGCCGGCCACCTTCACCCATTGCGGTTCACCCTTCTCCTGGTTGGCGTTCATAAAGCTGCCGCCGGGGCCGATGCGCAGATGCGCGCGACCTTCAGCGTCCGCCACCACCACCGGCTTGCCGCTCTGGTTATGAATGTGCACCGCCGGCACGGTGCCCGGCGCCAGGCTCACGGAAACGCCCTCGACCGGTTCCGGGTCCGAGGTCAGCCGCGACTGAAAGGATCCGGGCGGCAGCGGCTCGTAGCGGAATTCACCGGCCAGGGTGCTTTCCTCACCGTCGAGCCGCACCGGCACCGACCACTGGCTGATCGCCGCCGGCTTGCCGGCGTGCTCCATGTCGTGGGGCACTTCAATTTCATCGGTGCGCAGGCGGGGATCGAACCAGCCCCAGTTGGGTTCCTTGTGCACCAGCGCCCAGCGCGGCTCCGCGTCCTGGCTGGCGCCTTCGGGAATCGGCACGCCGCGGGCGGCGGTCTGGCTGCGGTACCAGGCCGGGCTGGCCAGGTCCGCCAGCACGCCCTGCTCGTTGATACGCAGGAACACCCGCCCTTCCTGGTCGAAAATCTCCAGGGTGCGCGGGCTGTCGTTGGCCACCACCAATTGCGGCGCCACCGTCGTCTGCACCTGGGCGTTGATGCCCTCCAGGGTGTCCGACAGCGGCGCCAGCCGCGCCTTCACCGCCTTGGCCTCCGGCCCGTGGGCCAGGGCCAGAGTGGGCGCCGTGGCAAGCACGGCACCCAGCAACCAGGCGGCAAGACGAGCGTGGGTATTGCGGTTACGTCTCGTCATGTCGGCTCCTTAACGTTGCACCACCAGACCCGGCGTGCTGGAAGGCAGCATCACCTGAACCGGTGCGGATACGGACGGCACCACCATGCCGGAACCGTCACTGGCGACGCGGTTCACGAACAGCATGTAGTGGCCGGCCGGCATCACCGCCGCGTTCTCCGGAATCTGCACACGCACGCTGTTGCCGTTGGCGGTGTGCGGCAGCACCACGTTGCGCTGATCACCGTCCACCAGGTGGGTCAGGCTGGTGCGGCGCACCATCATGACTTCATTGATGGCGGAGGCGTCGTCCACCGCGATTTCGATGGTGTCGCCGTGATCCACTTCACTCGGCGCCTGGATGATTTCCGGACGGTCCTTGAACACGTACGGCGGGCTGTAGATCTCGAAGGACGGGTCACGACCGTCGTTCGGGGACAGGCCCAGCTCTTCCAGGTTGAGGCTGAACAGGTAGGCGGTGTTGATCGGCGCGTGGCCGCCCACCAGCACCCGGCCGTCGGGCAGCAGCAGCGCGGTGTTGTGGTAGGTACGCGGGTTCAACGAAGTGGCCATCTCGGTCCACTCGCCGGTTTCCGGATCAAACCGTTCGGTCATCTGTACCGGGGTGGCGGAACCGGGCAGGACCACTTCGTCCCGGTTGGCGCCGTTGAACGCCATCACCGAACCGTCGGGCAGCAGCACACCGGTGGAGAACCAGCGCGGGCCATTCAGGTTACCAACGATCTCGGAGGAGTAACGCATGCCGGACTCGGTGTCCGCGTTGACTTCCACGGTATCCAGACGGCTGTTCGGCACCGCCAGGTAGCTGCCCGGGCTGGTGGCCGCCACCGCGCCCAGCACACCGCCGGCGGTGAGGAAGCTGGCTTTATTGTAGTTGCCGCTCTCATCCTGGCGCAGGGGCATCATGATGGAGAAGCTGGAACCGCGGAAGCCGGCGCCGATCAGACGGTTGGCCACCTGCGGGTCGGCCACGTCGCCGAGCACGTTTTGAAGCTGTTCCAGGCTGCCGATGGGGTCGCCCAGCAGGTTGGTCAGCAGGCCTTCGCCGGTGCCGATCAAGTCTTCCAGCAGGTTCGGGCTGGTCAGGGTCAGCGCCGAGGTGATGCGGTCCAGGCCCAGCTCGTCGAGCTGCACGTTGAGACCGGCGTAGCCCAGATCGGTCCACAGTTGCTCTTCCGGGTCGTAGGCGGACACGAAGTTCCACTGCGCCTGGTTGTAGGACTGGCCGAACGGGTTGAACGCCTGGCCGGCGGCGTTATAGAACACGTGGCCGTTGGGCAGCAGGTGCAGACGCGGGTACAGCGGCAGCGGCTTGCCGGCGGTGGTGTCGAGACCCGGCAGCGGGCGCTCGCCGTTCTCGGACCAGGTGCCGGTGTCCAGGTCGTAGGTTTCGCTGGTGCGCACGTTGTCCGCGGACTGCAGCAGCTCACGCAGGCCGGTGCTTTCGCCACCCAGCAGCGCACCGGTGTAGACCGGCTTGAGCAGCTTGGTCACGCCGCTGGCCACGAATACGTCGCCGTCCGGCAGGGTCACCATGGTCGGGTACCAGCGGCCGTGATTCATGTGGCCGGTCTGGGTCCAGCTGTTGTCTTCCGGGTTGAAGATACGAGCGTCTTTGAGACCTTCCAGCTCCACCACGCCGATGTCGTCGGGCACGCTGATTTCGCCGAAGTTACTGGGCAGCGGGAGCTCGGCATCGATGGAGCCGAGCACGTCGCGGGCCTGCGGGAACACGGAGCCCAGAGACGGCTCGGTGTAGTAGTCGGTGCCGCCCACCGCCATGATGCGGCCGTCGGCGAGCTGGATCACGTCGGAACAGAACAGGGCGCCGTCGTTGCCGGCGGTGCTTTCCGCGTCGCTGAGCTCGGCGCCGGGCAGCAGGGTGTCGCTGTCGTTGCCGTCCACGTTGGCGCCGCCGCGAACCGGTGACGGACGCTCCCAGGAGATCTGGTCACTGGCGCCGGCGGGGCCGAAGTTCAGCACCCGGGTCTGGTCGTTCACCGCCACGAAGCCGAATTCGGCGACGATGGAGAACTCCACGTTCTCGGTGCCTTCCAGGGCGTTGAAATAGAGCAGCCGATTGTCCGGCAGCAGCGCGATGGAGCCGGCGGCGGGCTTACAGCGCAGCGCGCCCTCGGCGTCCTCCAGACATTTGTCCTCGGTGGTCACCACTTTCAGGTTGTCGCCGGTGCTGGAATCGCTGTAGCGGATGGTGGGCTCGGCAAACGGGCCTTCAAATTTACCCACCAGACACTCATCGCCTTCACAGCTGTACTGACGACCACTGAAAGACGATCCCTGAGGCGCCGGGGCAGGCGCCATCGGATCGTCAGCGCGGGGCGTGCCGGGGTCGGTGGCGGGGGTACCGCCACCACCGCCGCCGGTGCTGGCCGTTGTGCCGGCACCACTGGAACCGCTGTCGCCGCCACAGGCGATCAGCGCCGTGGTCAGCAAGCCCAGTCCGATAAACCGTTCAAGGTTTTTCATTTGTCTCTCTCCCGAGGGCGTTGTTATTCAAACCTGAGGTGTTCAAAACCAATCAGTGAGACGCGATGTATACGTCTTCTCACGCAAGATTGTGCGCCGGGGGAAAGAGGGGCGTCATGAAGGTAGTGCCAGGTCTTACCACATCACGACAGTTATTCACCGCATGAACATGCGGCTTAACAAAGACGCCTTAAAATTTTCACGCGCTGCTGACGGGGAAAACAAATTGAGGGGGTTTGTGTAGCGGAATTAAGCACTTATGGAGACTAACGTACTAATACCAAAGAACGATTGCAAGCGCGGCGGATCAGATCACACCGCCTGGCCGGCGCACCAGCCGCTCGCCCAGGCCCACTGGAAATTGAAGCCGCCCAGCTCGCCGGTCACGTCCAGTGCTTCGCCGATAAAATACAAACCGGGCACGCTTTTCACTTCGAACGTCTTGGAGGAAACCGCGTCCGTGTCGATGCCGCCCAGGGTCACTTCGGCGGTGCGGTAGCCCTCCGTGCCGGACGGCTTGAACCGCCAGCCTTTCAATACCGAGGCGATTTCCGCCAGGGCCTCGTTGCTGTAATGCTGCAACGGTCCGGACCAGCCGAAGTGCTCGGCCAGCGCGGCGGCCAGCCGCTGCGAGAAAAACCCCCGCAGCCACTTTTCCACGCCGGCGGCGGGCTGCGCCTTGCGCGCCTCGCGCAACGCCGCCAGCGGGTCCGCCAGGGCCGGCAGCCAGTCCACGGTCACCGCCTCCCCCGGCGACCAGAAGCTGGAAACCTGCAACATCGCCGGACCGGACAGACCACGGTGGGTGATCAACATGGGCTCGGCGAACGCGCGCCCCCCGGCCTCGGCCCGCACCTCGGCGCTGACGCCGCTGAGTGCCGCCAGCCATTCCTTATCGGCGGGCTGCAGCGTGAACGGCACCAACCCGGCCCGGGTGGGCAGCACCCGCAGACCGAATTGCTCCGCCACCCGGTAGGCGAACGGGCCGGCGCCCAGGGTCGGAATCGACAGCCCGCCGCTGGCGATCACCAGCTTGTCACAGCGAATCGATTCGCCTTCGGCGCGCAGCACAAAGCCGTCGTCCCCCAACGCTTGTGATGAGGCGCCACTGTCGGCGCCCTCGCCCACCGGCCGGTTGTTAATGTGCGTCACCGATGTCTTGAGGCGCACCTCGGCCCCGGCCCACTCGCACTCGGTAAGCAGCACCTGAAGAATCGCCTTGCTGGAGGTGTCGCAGAACAACTGGCCCGGCGCCTTCTCCACATGACCGACGCCGTGACGCTCCACCATCTCGACGAAGTGCCAGGGGCTGTAGCGGTGCAACGCGGATTTGCAGAAATGCGGGTTGGCGGACACGAAATGGTCCGGCGTGGTGTTCAGGTTGGTGAAATTGCAGCGCCCGCCGCCGGACATCAGGATCTTCTTGCCGGCCTTGTTGGCGTGGTCCAGCACCAGCACCGAGCGGCCGCGATAACCGGCGCTGGCGGCGCACATCAAGCCCGCCGCGCCGGCGCCGATTACCACCACGTCATAATGCTGCATGCGCTTAGCCGGCTTTGGCGAGGGCGGCGAGGACAGTGCGCACATCCGTCATGCCGGTGTGCAGCACCGCTTCGATTTCCGCCATGGTGATTTCCCGGCTGGCCTTGCCGGCGGCCGGGTTCACCACCAGCGACAGCATCGCATAGGGGATGCCCAGCTCGCGGGCGAGCACCGCTTCCGGCATGCCGGTCATGCCGACGATGTCGCAGCCGTCGCGCTCCAGGCGCAGGATCTCGGCGGCGGTTTCCAGGCGCGGCCCCTGGGTGGCGGCGTAGCAGCCGCCGTCCACCCATTGCAGGCCGGCGCGCTCCAACGCACCGCGCAGCCGGCGCCGCAGCACCGGGTCGAACGGCCAGCTGAAGTCCACGTGCACCAGCGGGTCGTTCGGGTCGTCGAACAGGGTGCTGTCGCGGCCCCAGGTGTAGTCGATGATCTGCTCGGGCAGCACCAGGGCGCCGGCCGGGGCGGTGATGCCGCCCACCGCGTTGACCGCCACGATGGCGGTGGCGCCGGCGTCCTTTAGGGCCTGCATGTTGGCCCGGTAGTTCACCTGGTGCGGCAGCCACACATGGGGGTCGCCGTGGCGGGCCAGAAACAGCACCGGCACGCCGTTAAGCTCGCCTTCCGCCACCGGCGCCGAGGGCTTGCCGTAGCGGGTCTCGATATCGTGCCGGTGACGAATCTCGAGGTCGTCCATTCGGGTGAGGCCGGTTCCGCCGATAAATGCCAGCACCTCAGGCCTCCTCCACCGCGAAGATACCCGGCGCGTTACGCCAGTAACCTTTGTAGTCCATGCCCATGCCGAACAGGTAGAGGTCTTCCGCTTCCAGGGCGGTGTAGTCGGCTTTCAGGCCGGGTTGCGCCTTGCGGTCGTGGACCTTGTCCACCAGCACGCAGGTTTTGACACTGGCGGCGCCCTGCGCCTTGCAGGCGTCGATGATCGACAGCAGCGTGGAGCCCACGTCCAGAATGTCGTCCAGAATCACCACGTCGCGGCCTTCCAGATTGGCGGTGGGGGTAACGATCCACTGCACGTCGCCGCCGCTGGTCTCGCCCAGGTAGCGGCTGGCGTGCAGGTAGTCCACCTCCAGCGGAATGTCCAGACGGGTGAGCAACTGGCCGGCGAACACCAGGCCGCCGTTCATGATGGTGACGAACACCGGGAAGCGCTCGGAATAGTCCTCGGCCAGCTTGATCGCCACCTTGGCCACCGCCTCTTCCACCTGGTCGCGGGAATACAGCTCGCGGGCTTCGCGGCGCACCCGCATCAGTTCTTGCTTCAGTTCAGTGGCCATTTCAGTCGCCATCGGCGTCCTCCTCGGATTGGTCCTGGTCGCCTTTCCAGGTCTGGTTACGGTCGCGACGGTTGCGGCTGCGGCGGCGCGAACGGCGTTGCGCGGCGCGCCCTTCGGCGACCTCGTCCTCGTCGTCCTCGAATTCCTCGTCCCCTTCATCGTTGGCCGCCATGTACAGCGTGCGGCTGGGGAAGGCGAACTCGGCGCCGTGCTCATGGACAATGGCCATGATGCGCATCAGCACGTCCTGTTTGATTTCATGGTAGGTGACCCAGTCCGTGGTCTTGGTGAAGGTGTAGATAAAGAATTCAATGTGCGACGCGCCGTAGCTGTCGAAGTTGACGATCAGGGTGCGGTGTTCGGTTTCCAGATCCTTGTGCTTCTTGGCCATCTCGCGCACCGCGTCGACGATGGCGGGCATCTTCTCCCAGTCGTCGAAGCGGATGCCCACCTTCTCGTTGATGCGGCGGTTAAGCATGCGCGACGGGTTTTCCAGGATCACCGTGGTGAACATGGCGTTGGGCACGTACAGCGGCCGCTGGTCGAAGGTGCGGATGCGCGTCAGGCGCCAGCCGATGTGCTCCACCGTGCCTTCGATGCTGCGGTCCGGCGAGCGCACCCACTCGCCCACTTTGAACGGCTTGTCCATGTACACCATGGCACCGCCGAAAAAGTTGGCGAGCAGATCCTTGGCGGCGAACGCCACCGCCATGCCGCCCAGGCCGCCGAACGCCAGCACCCCGGAGATGCTGTAACCGAGCGTCTGCAGAATGATCAGAAAGGCGGTGATCAACACCGAAATGCGCAGCAGCTTGCCCACCGCCGAGGCGGTGGTCTGATCCATGGGGTTGCGCATGCGATCGGGGTCGATCAGGTTTTTTTCCACGTTGCCGACCAGCTTGGTCAGGAACAGCGCGACGATAAGGATGAACGCCACGCGGCGGGCGTCGCCGACGTAATCGAACACCGCCGCCTCGGACACCGCCTGCATCATTTCCGCGGCCACCGACAGGCCCACCACCCAGATCAGCAGGCGGATCGGAATGCGCAGGGAATCCAGCAGGGCGTCGTCCCACAGGTTGTGGGTTTCGCGGCTGAAGTGATCCACGATGTCGATCACCCGCATCAGGATGAAGTTGACGGTGACGGTGCACAACACCACGGCGAAGACCTGAGTCACCCACAACGCGGTTTCGGTGTCCGGCCCGGGCCACACCAGAAGTTGTCGCCAGTCGGTCAGCGCTTCCCAGTTCATTACAGGTCCTTATTAAGCAGGTCGGCCACGTCGCCGGCCTGCCGGCGGCGGCTCAGATGCATGGGGGCGCGGGGCTTGCCGCGCAGGGCGGCGGCGCCGACCCGGTGCTCGAAGCGGCGGCCTTCCAGCCATTGCGCCACGGCCACGGCGCCGGGGCGGTCGTTGCACACCAGCACCATGTCGCAACCCGCCCCCAGGGCGGCCTGGGCGCGCTGGGAAAAGTCACCGGCACCGGCGGCGCCGGCCATGCCCAGATCGTCGGAGAAGATCACACCGCGGTAGCCGCAGTCACCGCGCAGCACCTTGCCCAGCCAGTGGCGGGAAAAGCCCGCCGGCTCGGCGTCCACCGCCTGGTAACGGACATGGGCGGGCATGATGCCGTCCAGACGCGGCGCCAGCGCCTTGAACGGCACCAGGTCGTCCTGCAGCTGTTCCCAGGTACGCGGGTCTTCCGGCAGCTCCAGATGGGAGTCCGCCGCCACGTGGCCGTGGCCGGGAAAGTGCTTGCCGGTGGCGGCCATGCCGGCGCGGGCCATGCCGTCGATAAAGGCGCCGGCCAGTTCGGTGACCGCGTGCGGATCGGCGTTGAAGCTGCGGTCGCCAATCACGCTGCTGGTGCCGAAATCCAGATCCAGCACCGGCGCGAAACTGATGTCGATGTCGTAGGCGCGCAGCTCGTCCGCCATCAGTTCGCCGAGCAGGTCGGCGGCGTGGCAAGCGGCTTCGGGATCGCGCCCGTGGTAACGGCCCAGCGCCGCCATCGGCGGCAGGCGGGTGAACTCGGTGCGGAAACGCTGCACCCGGCCGCCCTCCTGGTCCACGGCGATCAGCAGGTCCGGGCGCGCCGCCCGCACTTGGTGAATCAGCTCGTAAAGCTGGTCCGGTTCCTGGTAGTTGCGGCTGAACAGAATCAGGCCGCCCACCGCCGGGTGACGCAGCAACTCCTGCTCTTCCGCCGTTACGGTAAGGCCTTCCAGGTCCAGCATCAGCAGCGGCTGGGTATCGGTTTGGTTCGACATAAGCGGGGTGTCTTACTCGACGATGGTCACCGGCGTGGCCACCGGTACCCGTTCAAAAAGAGTGATCACATCCGTGTTGCGCATGCGGATGCAGCCATGCGAAGCCGGCTCGCCCATGGGCTGGTCGTCCGGCGTGCCGTGAATATAAATAAAGCGGCGGAAACTATCCACGTCGCCGCCCTGATTGACGCCCGGCTGCAGACCGCCGAGCCACAGAATGCGGCTGAGAATCCAGTCCCGTTCCGGGGCTTCCCGTGCCCGCTCCGGGTCGTAAAGCTCGCCGTGAAAGCGACGGCCCGCGAACACCGCGCCCGCCGGCAGGCCGGCGCCGAAGCGGGCCCGCACCAGATGCCGGCCGCGCGGAGTGGCACCGCTGCCGTGGCGCTCACCGGCGCCCACGGCGGCGGTGGACACCGGGAACCGGAGAGTGTCTTCAGGGCTTTCCAGAGTCAGGGTTTGATCGCTGAGCGACACGAGAATAGGCATGGGTTCAGTTGACAATGGATAGTTGATAATTGACAGCGAAAATCAAAACACGGCCCCGTAATTTGGGTTTTAACTGTCAACTATCAACTGTCCACTGTCCACTATCCCTGGATGCCGCCGACCACGAACGGCAGGAGCTGCTGGGTGATGTGGGCGGCGGTGACGCTCTGGTTGAAGTCTTTCTTGCTGATCGCCTGCAGCGATTCCATGCCGGACAGGGTGAAGATCACGGCGCCCAGGCTGAAGTGCACCCGCCAGAACAGCTCCATCGGCGGCACGTCGGGCACCGCCCGGCGCAGCAGGGCCAGGAAGCGGCGGAACACCGGGCCGTAATGTTCGCGCAGCCAGGCACGCAGGTGGTCCTGCGGCTGGCTGTAGGCCTGCCCGGAGAGGCGGAAGAAGATCATCGCCCGGCGTGGTTCGTCGCCGTGGGAGCCCAGCGCCAGCCGCGAGGCCACGGTGAACAGCTTCTCCAGGGGCACTTCGCCACCGCTGCGGGTTTCGCCTTCCAGTTCCTCGAGCTTGGCGTCCAGGGCCTGGCAGAACGGCGTCAGATAGCGCTCGAACACCGCCTGGATCAGCGCTTCCTTGGAACCGAAGTGGTAATTGACCGCCGCCAGATTGACGCCGGCCCGGCTGGTGATGGCGCGCAGGCTGGTCTCGGCGAACCCCTTCTGGGCGAACAGAACTTCCGCCGCATCAAGAATGCGCTGCACGGTATCGGATTGGGACATGCCGGCCTCACGCCTGGAAACAGACGTTTTAAACTAGCGTTTGAGGCCCCACAGGTCAATTGTAGGAGCGGGCCCAGCCCGCGAAAGGGCGCAAAGCGCCCGGCAGGATACCAGAGACGTCACTAGTCCTGACTAACGCGCTTCTTCAACCGCCGGCTCCAGCGCTGCTTCGCATACCGCCGCAGATTGGACACGTTATCGGTCTCATCCATGATCTCGTGCCCCAACAGGGTCTCGATAATGTCTTCCATGGTGATCAACCCCACCCAGGTGCCCAGGTCGTCATAGACCATGCCCAGGTGCTGGCGCTCGCGCAGCATTTCGCCGAACACGTATTCAATATTCATGGTGGCGCGGAACGGCGCCATGCCACGGGCCAGCTCACTGACCTTGCGGTCGCCCTCCACTTCCAGCAGGTCGCTCTTGTGCACGTAGCCGACCGCTTCGTCGTGTTCGTTGATCACCGGGAAGCGGGAAAACGGCGAGCCGGCCAGGCGCTGGCGCACGTCGGCCACGCTTTCGTCCGGGCCCAGCGAGCGCACCACGGTGCGCGGGGTCATCACCTTCTCCACCTTGATCTCGTGGAGGTTGAGCACATTGGTGATCACCCGCTGCTCGTCCTCGTCCAGGGCCTGCTGATCGCGGCCGATGGCCGCCATTGCCTTGAGCTCGGCGCGGATATCGGTGTCCGGCTCGCCGGCGCCGATCTGCCGGGTGACGATCTTGGACAGCCACACGAACGGCTTGAGCACCAGAATCATCAGGTTCAGCACCGGCGGCAGCACGGGCGCCAGGGTGCGCCAGAACTTGGCGCCGATGGTCTTGGGAATGATCTCGGAGAGAATCAGGATGGCCAGCGTCATCACCGCCGACGCCGCGCCCAGATAGGCCTCGCCGAAGATCACCGCCACCTGGGCACCGACCCCGGTGGCGCCGGCGGTGTGGGCAATGGTGTTGAGGGTGAGGATCGCCGCCAGCGGGTCGTCGATGTCGTCCTTGAGCTTGCGCAGCTTCTCGAACAACTTGGGCCGCTCACCCTTGAGGCCGGCGATATAGCTGGGGGTGATCGACAGCAGGGCGGCTTCCAGAATCGAGCACAGGAACGAAAACCCGATGGCGACCAGGGCAAAAACGATAAGCAAAAACATCGGCGTTTCCATTCAGTGATTTCCTACCATTCTTCCATATAGGCGCCGCAATGCTCGATCAGTTCCTCAACACGGCGCGCGGCCTGTTCCAGACGTTCGAGATCGCCGTAGGCGAGCGGCGCGTAGGGGTCCTCGGCGCGCATCGCCAGATCATTGCCTTCACCCGGCGGCGTGGGCCGGCGGGCCAGCCCGGCGGCGCCCACCGCGGCGCGGATTTCCTGGTCCAGCCAGAACACCAGATCCGCGCGGTCCGCCCGCGCCGAGGCCAGCACCTGGATTTCCTGGGCGCGCACCTCGGCACGCTGAAACGCCTGCTCCAGGGCCGCCAGGCTGATCAGATCCTCGTAGCCGGCCACCTGATAGTTCTTGGCCGCCTGCCGGGCCAGCCCCACCAGCACTGAATACAAATGAAACACCACCGCGCCGCGCAACGCCAGGCGCTGGCCCACGGCGGCGCTTTCGTCGCTGTACAGCTGCTTGAGCAGACTGCGGGCGAAGAACAGCCGCTCGCGCAGGCCGCTCACTTCGCTTTCTCGAACCATTCGGGACATGATCAATCGCTCTCTGGAAGACTGCAGGCCGACGGTTGCCGGCCTTTCGCTTGCGAGCAAGCTCCTACGACGTTATTTCTTGGCGGCGGCCTTCTTCTTGGCCGGGGCTTTTTTCTTCGCCGCCTTTTTCTTGGCGGCTTTTTTCTTGGGCGCGGTCTTTTTCTCTTCCACTTCCCAGGCGCCGTCGCGGTAGAAGGCGTACCAGCCGGTGGGCTTGCCGTCCTCCTCGGTCATCACGTACTGCTCCTTGGCCTTGCGGCTGTAGCGCAGTACCGCCTTGCGACCTTTGGCGTCCTCGGCGGGGGCCTCGGCGAGATACTTGTGCTTGGGGTCCAGTTCCTTGGCGACCGACTGCACCTCTTCAACCAGCGGCGCGCGGGTTTCCCGGTTCTTGGGAAACTGGCTGGCGGCCAGGAACAGGCCGGAGGCGCCGTCGCGCAGCAGGTAGTGGTCGTCCACCTTCTCGCACTTGAGGTGCGGCATGGGCACCGGGTCGGCGCGCGGCGGCGCCGGCTCGCCGTTCTTGAGCAGCTTGCGGGTGTTGCCGCAGTCGTCATTGGTGCACTTGAAGAACTTGCCGAAGCGGCCGGTGCGCAGCTGCATTTCGCTGCCGCACTTTTCGCACTCCAGCGTCGGGCCGTCGTAGCCCTTGATGCGGAATTCGCCCTTCTCCACCACGTAGCCGTCGCAGTCCGGGTTGTTGCCGCAGATGTGCAGCTTGCGCTTTTCGTCGATCAGGTAGTTTTCCATCGCCGTGCCGCACTTGGGGCAGCGTTTCTTGCGGCGCAGCTCCTGGGTTTCCGCTTCCTCGTCGTCGGCGCGCACCGCCTCTTCGCCGGGCAGCAGGTTGAGGGTGGCGGTGCAGCGCTCCTTGGGCGGCAGGCTGTAGCCCGAGCACCCCAGGAACACGCCGGTGGAACCGGTGCGGATCTGCATCGGGCGGCCGCATTTGGGGCACTCGATGTCGGTGTCGGTGGGCAGGTTGGCGCGCATGCCGCCCTTGGCCTGCTTGCCGCTGCCCTCGCCCTGGGCGGCTTCCAGCTTGGCCAGGAAGTCCCGGTAGAACTCGTCGAGCACGTCGCGCCAGCCGCGCTTGCCCTCGGCGATCTGATCCAGGGTTTCCTCCATCTGGGCGGTGAAGTTGTAGTCCATCAGGTCGGGGAAGCTTTCCGCCAACCGGTCGGTGACGATGTCGCCCATCTTCTCCGCGTAGAAACGGCGGTTGTCCTGACGGACATAGCCCCGATCCTGGATGGTGGAAATAATCGAGGCGTAGGTGGAGGGCCGGCCAATGCCGCGCTTCTCCAGTTCCTTCACCAGGCTGGCTTCGGTGTAGCGCGCCGGCGGCTTGGTGAAGTGCTGGTTGGCGTCCACCTGATCGATGTCGAGCACGTCGCCCTGCTTGAGATCGGGCAGCACGGTGTCCTCGGCGCCCTTGCGCGACGCCTGGGGCTGGATGCGGGTCCAGCCGTCGAACTTGACGATGCGGCCCCGGGCCTTGAGCTCGTAGCCGTCCGCTTCCGCGGTGATGGTGGTGCTCAGGTACTCCGCCGGCGGCATCTGGCAGGCGATGAACTGGCGGCGGATCAGCTCGTAAAGGCGCTGGGCGTCGCGCTCCATGTCCTTGAGGTTGCTGGCGTCGCGCTTCACGTCCGAGGGGCGGATCGCCTCGTGGGCTTCCTGGGCGCCGTCGCGGTTGGAGTACCGCAGCGGCTGCTCGGGCAGGTACTTGTTACCCAGTTGCTCGCCGATCCAGGCGCGGCAGTCGTTGACCGCATCCGCGCTCAGGTTGGTGGAATCGGTACGCATATAGGTGATGTGGCCGGCCTCGTAGAGGCGCTGGGCCATCATCATGGTCTTCTTCACCCCGAAGCCCAGGCGCGTGCTGGCGGCCTGCTGCAGGGTGGAGGTAATAAAGGGAGGCGGCGCCTTGGAGCGGGTCGGGCGCTCCTCGCGCTGGCTGATGGTGAGCTTGCCCGCGGCCACCAGGGCGGCGCGGTGCTTCTCCGCGTCGTCGCCGTTGTTGGGGCGGAAGTTCTCGCCCCGGTAACGGGCCACCTGCATGCGGATGGCGTCCGCCGCGTTGGCCGTGTTATGGGTGTCGGCGTGCAGCTCCCAGTACTCTTCCGGGGTGAAGGCGCGGATTTCCCGCTCGCGCTCCACCACCAGCTCCACCGCCACCGATTGCACCCGGCCGGCGGACAGGCCGCGGGCGATCTTCTCCCACAGCAGCGGCGAGATCATGAAGCCCACCACCCGGTCCAGGAAGCGGCGCGCCTGCTGGGCTTCCACCCGGCTCATGTCGAGCTTGCCCGGCTCCTCGAAGGCGGCCTGGATCGCTTTCTTGGTGATCTCGTTGAACACCACCCGGTCGAAGCGCTGCTCGTCGCCGCCGATCACTTCCCGCAGGTGCCAGGCGATCGCCTCCCCTTCGCGGTCCAAGTCAGTGGCGAGGTAGATGCGGTCGGCGCTGCTGGCGAGCCGCTTGAGCTCGTCGATCACCTTTTCCTTGCCCGGCAGGATCTGATACTGCGCCTGCCAGCCGTGGTCCGGGTCCACGCCCATGCGGTTGATCAGCTGCGCGCGGGCCTTCTTCTTTTTATAGGCTTCGCGCTCCTCCTTCGGCAGTGAGCGGGTATAGGCCGCTTCTTTGGCCCGCTCCTTGGGGGTACTGGTCTTGGCGCCGCCGCTTACCGGCAGGTCACGCACATGGCCGACACTGGATTTGACCACGAAATCATCGCCCAGATAGCGATTAATGGTCTTGGCCTTGGCCGGCGATTCCACGATTACAAGGGATTTACCCATTCGTTGCTCACCCGATCATGAGAAGCTGCGTCATAAGAAACCTCTGAGGCCTGACCGCCACGGCGGTGAAAATTCGCCGGGCAGGACACGCCTCAGAGGTCGGGCCGGGGCCTTTGCGGACCCCGGCGGGCGCCTATTTAGACAGCGCCGGTATCGTCCGGTCAAGCACCGGGGTCGCCGGCGACGCCGCCCGGAAGCCCTCCAGGCCGCGCCGGCCATGGCGTCGCGGCGCCTTTCACGGTGGGCTGGCAGAGCCCGCCGAGAAGGCTATACTCGGCGTGAAGGTACTGAAAACAACCTCTGCCGGTTAAGGGAGAACACCATGACCTCACCCTATCGAAAGGTACTGGTGGCGATTGATTGCAGCGACGAATCCGCCGAGGTTCTGTCCCGTGCGGCGGGGGTCCAGGAAGGCACCGACGGGGAATTACACCTGATCCACGTGATCGAACCGCTGGCGCTGGCCTACGGCGCCGACGTGCCGATGGACGTCACCGACCTGCAAAGCGGCCTGGTCAAGCAGGCCCGCGACACGGCGCTGGAATACGCCGGCCACTACCGGATTCCGGAAAGCCGCATCCACGTGGAACTGGGGTCGATCGAAAAAACCATCCTCGACAAGGCCGACGACATCGGCGCCGATCTGATCGTGGTCGGCAGCCACACCCGCAGCGGCCTCGCCCTGCTGCTCGGCTCCACCGCCCGCGGCCTGGTGCCCGGCGCCCACTGCGACGTGCTCGCCGTGAAAATGGACAAGCGCAAGAAGGAAAGCTAGCGGAAACTGTGGGAGCGGGCCCCGCCCGCGAAAGGCAAGCGGAGCTTGCCGGCGGGATTCCAGAGGCTTTTCTATGAAGCCGCCAACAGGGTCTCTGGTATCCTGCCGGGCGGCCTGACGGCGCCCTTTCGCGGGCAAGGCCCGCTCCCACAGGGTGCCATTAGGTGAGTTGGGCGTTACCAGTGGCGCTGGGCGGCTTAGTGTTCCACCTGTAAAGCAGCCCGGCTAGCTCTCGGGCTTGCGTTTTGAGCGCGGCCAGCTCTTCGTCGCTGTCCCGGGGGCCGGTGAAGATCGGCACCTTGCGCAGCGCCGCCACCAGCTCCTGGTCCGGCGCCTGCATCCTCTGCACTTCCACCGCCCAGCGGATCTGATGCACCAGCATATGGAAGAACGCCAGCCGGGTGGCCAGCGTGTAGGGCGAGTCGGGGCGGTCGAAATCGGTGAATTCCAGCTTCGCCATCACCGCCTCGCGGGCGGCGTCCGCCACGCGGATGGTGGCGCTGCGGGCGGTGCCCAGCAGCATGGACAGGGTGCCGAACACCTCGCCGGGGGACACGTAATACAGCACCGCCGAGGGTGCGCCGTCGGCGCTCTCTCCCTGCACCACCAGCTGGCCGCGCAGCAGAAAGTACAGTGACGATTCCACTTCCCCGGCGCGGATCACCCGGTCACCGGGCCCGGCCTCGATGATTTCCGTGCGCGCCAGAAGCAGCGCCCGCTGGTCCGCGTCATCACGCGCCACCTCGTTGAAAAACGGCACGCCGGAAAGCAGTGCCTCCACCCGCGCGTGATCCGATTCCTGCCATTGGGCGTGCTTCATGTCTCCCCTCTTCCCCGTGTATGGCGGCCTCATCCTAGCCCGAACGTTTCCCGGATTGCCACCGCCGAACAGGCCGTATTCACTCGCACGGTGCAAAAAACCACTGGACATATTACACTGTCCGTATTATCAGTGTACGTAACAGCGGAACCGTGCCCGAGGAGGCCGACATGAGCATCGCATTAACCGCACGCCAACAGCAGGTTCTCGATTGCATTCGTGCGTCCCAGATGGAGACCGGCATGGCCCCGACCCGGGCTGAAATCGCCGAACGCATGGGCTTTCAATCGAAGAACGCCGCGTCCGACCACCTGCGCGCCCTGGAGCGCAAGGGCTACATCCGCCTGCACGGCGACCGCTCGCGGGGCATCCAGCTTCTCGATCTGGCCCTGGAGATGGGCGATGAGGTGCCGGTGGTGGGCAAGGTCGCCGCCGGTACCCCGATCGAGGCGATCGAAAACGTGGAGCGCACCGTGCCGGTGCCCCAGGGGCTGTTTCGCCAGCGCCCCACCTATCTTCTCAAGGTCCAGGGCGATAGCATGATCGAAGCCGGCATTTTCGACGGTGACCTGATCGCGGTTCGCAAAAGCCAGACCGCCCGGTCCGGCGAGATCGTGGTGGCGCGCATTGACGATGAAGTCACGGTGAAAACCCTTAAACTAAACCGTTCCAGCGCCACGCTGCTGCCGGCCAACGACGCCTACGCGCCGATCCGCGTGGCCGCCGACGAGCTGATGATCGAGGGTATTTTCGTGGGTCTGATCCGTGATCCCAATGCGCATTGACACCGTTAACCGCCTTTTGGCAACCCTGTTGCTGGGCATCGCTCTGGCCGCCTGCCAGGGCAACGCCGGCGCCGGCGACGACGCCAGTAACGAGAGTAGTGAGAGACAGAACCGTATGTCGGACACCCGTTTGCTTGCCCCCTGCCCGTCCGCGCCGAATTGCGTGTCGAGCCTTGCCGAGGACGAACGTCACCGGGTGGCGCCGCTGCCCGGCGCCGGCAACCGCGCCGACAGCCTGGCGATGCTGGAAGAGGTGCTCGACACCCTGCCCCGTGTGGCCTACGAGCGGATCGGTCCGGCCCGCATTCAGGCCCGCTTCACCAGCCGGATTCTGCGGTTCGTTGATGATGTGACCCTGTACGTGCACGACGACGGTCTGATCGACGTGCGCTCCGCCTCGC